>Ga0207708_10001792_pt1 | contig 15837 bp, 13 predicted proteins | sample KBSK5101metaG_FD_184340 | JGI IMG/M metagenome (GOLD analysis project Ga0207708, IMG submission 184340) | Corn, switchgrass and miscanthus rhizosphere microbial communities from Kellogg Biological Station, Michigan, USA - KBS K5-10-1 metaG... | ecosystem: Host-associated > Plants > Roots >...
TTTCGAATACGGCGAAGAACGACACTCACGACGCATCGCCCGTCGCATCGTCGAGCGTCGCGAACAAGGGAAGCCGATAACGACCACCACGGAGTTAGCCGACCTTGTGCGACTCGCTGCCGGCGGCCACAAGCGGAATCAGATTCATCCGGCGACACGCACGTTCCAGGCTCTGCGTATTGCCGTTAATCACGAACTCGAAGGGCTGGGAGAGTTTGTCGAATCAGCAGTCGATCTTTTAATTCCCGACGCACGATTTGTAGGAATCAGTTTTCACTCGCTCGAGGATCGCATTCTCAAACGCGAGTTGAGAAGGCTTTCGGGGCACTGTGAATGTCCGCCACGTTTGCCGGTTTGTGAATGCGGCGCGCGCAAGGTTGTGGAAGTGCTGACGCGCCGGCCGGTGGCGCCGGGTACGCGCGAGGTCGAAGAGAACCCACGGGCACGCAGTGCAAAGCTTCGAGCGTGTAGAAAGTTATAGGACGACGAAGATGAAAAGGTTTCCTGAGCATCAACTCAACGCAAAGATTCATCGCAGTCGAGACACGACCGCGTTGTCACGACTCGGGCTGTTGTTGTTCTGTGGATTGGTCCTGGCGGGGGGGTTTGTCTTTGCCGCTAAGCAACACTTCGCCGCCGTGCAGTACGGGTACGAACACGAAAACTTGCGCGCCGAGCGCAAGCGGCTGTTGGAAGAAAACCAGCGGCTCGCTCTCGAAAAGGAACGAGTGATCGCGCCGGACAAACTCGAGCCCGCCGCACGCCGGCTCGGATTACAACCGGCGCGGCCAGGGCAAATCGGGAATAAAGCTGCGGATTCACACCGATAAACGCGGATCAGATTCGCGTTATCCGCGTAGATCCGCGGCAAAATCTAACAGCGGCCTCATCACGCTACTGGTCACGAAGGGATTCAAGTAGGTGATGTTGGCACGCCTCGTCGCTCGATCGAAATCCAGACCCGATGTATCAGCAGGCCGCGCGCTTTTCGTCGCGGCTTTTATTGGCTTCTGGATGTTTGCGATTTCCGCCCGGCTCGTCTACCTGCAATTCTCGCAATACGACAGTCTCGCCAATCGCGCCCGCCAGCAACAACAGAATGCGATTGAAACGAGCCCGCAACGCGGCGAACTGCTCGATCGACACGGGGCCGAACTCGCGCGCAGCGTGCAGACAGTTTCACTCTTCCTCGATCCCGAAGGACTCGATGCGGCGACGTTGGACCATAGCGCCCAACAGATCGCGAAGATCCTGAAGCTAAAAGAGTCTGATCTGGCGAAAGACTTTCGCGGAGCTCTTGACGAGAACCGACGATTCATCTGGATCGCACGGCGTTTGGACGCAGACCTCGCCGGGAAGATCACCGCGCTGAACCTGCCGGGAATACATTCGCAACTGGAGCCCAAACGTTTTTATCCGAACGGTTCACTTGCGGCGCACGTGCTGGGATACGTCGGACTTGATGGACAAGGTTTGGGTGGTGTCGAGCAGTCGTACAACCAAAAGATCTCGGGCGAGCCGGGCCAACTCTTTATCGAGAAAGACGCGAGCGGCAAAGCGTACGAGAGTTATGAGATCGCAGCGAAGCCCGGCCAGACAGTTGTTCTGACGATCGATCAATCGATTCAGTACCTCGCCGAGCAGGCACTACAGAGCGCAGTGCAACGTACGCGCGCGAAGTCAGGCACAGTGATCGTGCTCGATCCGCGCAGTGGAGACATCCTCGCACTCGCAAACGCACCCACATTCGATCCGAACAGGGTTGCCGAAGCCAAACCGGAGACGAGATCAAACTGGGCACTCCAGAATATTTACGAACCGGGTTCGACGTTCAAGGTCGTCGCTTTCTCAGCAGCGATCGAGAAGAAACTCGCAAAGCCCGAAGATCACATCGACTGCCAGATGGGCTCGATCACTATCGCTGGACGCGTGATTCACGATCATCATCCATACGGTTCGTTGACGCTTACCGAAGCCCTCGCGAAATCGAGCAACATCGCCGCGATCAAGCTGGGCCTGCGCGTCGGTGACCAAACGATGTACGACTACATCAAGCGTTTCGGTTTTGGTTCGAAGACCGGAATCGAATTGCCCGGTGAGACGGTCGGTATCGTGAGGAAAGTTGAACGCTGGCAACCGTCTTCGATCGGATCGATCGCGATGGGTCAGGAAGTCGGCGTGACCCCCGTGCAGATGGTCGCGGCGTTTGGCGCGCTCGCCAACGACGGCGTGCGAGTTGCGCCACACCTCGTTCGCGAGGTTCGCAGTGGTGATGGAACGGTCGTCTATCGTGCCGAGCCCGAACAGCGACGCGTGATCAGCGCCGAGACTGCAATCGCACTGCGCGGCATGCTCGAAGGCGTGACGTTGAACGGCACGGCGAAGAAAGCGCAGTTGGATGGTTACTCAGCGGCAGGCAAGACCGGTACCGCGCAGAAGATCGATCCCAAGACGAAGACTTACTCATCGACGAAGTTTGTCGGATCGTTTGTAGGCTTCGCGCCGGTGAGTAATCCGCAGGTCGTGATCATCGTCGTGATTGATGAACCGGCCGGTGCGTATCACGGTGGCGACGTTGCCGCGCCGATCTTTCGTGAAGTTGCCGAACAGGTACTGCCCGCTCTCGGTGTTGAGCCGGACATCGAAACGAAATCGGTGCCGCAGTTGATCGCGCAGGTTAACGACAATCCGGAACGCGCAACGAAACTGCGAGAAGAACAGGCGCAGTCAGAACAGCAGCGGCAAGCCACAATGCCGACCGTGGATAACAACGGGGGCCGAAGCGGTGAAGTTGTCTACGCAGTCGCGACGAAAAAGGCGATTCTTATGCCTGACCTGCGTGGGCGCAGCGTGCGCGACGTCGCCCGGACTTGCGCGCAGCTTGGTTTGCAACTCGAAGCGCGCGGCGAAGGAAGAGTTTTGAAACAGAATCCTTCAGCCGGAACAGAAGTGAACACGGGACAGTTTATCTATGTTGATTTTGGGAGGTTGCAGTAAGACCCCGACATGGACATATCGATCATAGATGAAGAAATTCTCGAAGATGACGTAAACTACGGCATTGCTGATTGCAGAAAACGACTACGCGATCAGCGATCATCCCTCCGGGCAAAATATCATCCCCCAAAAGATGACTTGAACGGTGAAGCGCGTCCAGCTATGGACCGGGAAGAGGCCGTAATCACGTGAAGGTTGGCGAGGCAGCAGCTTTGATGGGCGCGGATGCGACGAGCGTTAGCGCCGAGATGTTTGACAAACAGATTAGAGATTATTCCATCGACTCGCGTTCAGTAGGCGCGGGCGAGTTGTTCTTTGCACTCTCGCAGCAGGACTACGCCCGCGCCGGATTTAACGGTGAGTTTGTAGATGCACATCGATTCATCGGCGACGCATTCGAGCGTGGCGCGATTGCCGCTGTGGCGCGCAAGGATCACATCCGCGATCTCGAAAACGTGAAGGATCGGTTGCTGTTGGTTGACGATGCGATCGCAGCTTTACAACTGCTCGCACATCGCGTCTACACGGCGTGGGGAAAACCGGTAGTGGCGATCACCGGCAGCGCTGGCAAGACAACAGCGAAGGAATTAACGGCGCACGTGTTGTCGAGTGGCGGTCATCGCGTGTTGAAGAGTGAGCGGAATTACAACAACGGACTCGGACTGCCGTTGTCCGTGTTGCGCATGGTCAGCGAGGATCGCTCGCCGGATCAATTCGATCTCGCGGTGCTCGAAATGGGAATGTCGTCTCCGACACATGAGATTCAGCGACTCTGCAAGATCACGCCGCCCGATGTCGCGGTGGAATTGATGGTGGCTCCGGTTCATCTCGAGTACCTGGGAACGATCGAGAATATCGCCGCGGCAAAAGCGGAGTTAATTGAAGGTCTCAAACCGGAAGGCGTGGCGATCTTGAACGCGGACGACGAACTCGTCATGAAGATGCGCGACAAGCACCAGGGCCGTACGTTGACGTTTGGGATCGACAACGTAGCGGATGTTTCCGCAACTGAGATCCACACTCGTTCGTTAGGAAAGATCGAGTTTCGTTTGCGCACGCCGCTCGGTGAGGCGCGCGCGTTGCTCGCGATGAGTGGCCGGCACAATTTGAGCAACGCGCTCGCGGCGTCGGCAGTTGGAACAGCGTTTTCGCTGCCTCCGGAAGAGATTGCGCGGGCGTTGAGCAAGGCGCAACCGCCGAAGATGCGTGGCGAAGTTTTCGATTTCGCGGCGGGCTTCACAGTGATCGACGATTCGTACAACTCGAATCCACGGTCGTTGCTGAACATGGTGCGAACGATGGCGGAAGGTGGTCGCGGTCATAAGCGTTTGTTTGTGATCGCAGGAGAGATGCTCGAGCTTGGACCAGACGAAGCCGCTATGCATAGAGAAGCGGGCCGCGAGATCGCGGCTACCGGTATCGACGTGCTTTGGGGGGTTCGTGGTTTGGCCCAGGAGATCGTCACCGGCGGTAGAGAGGCGGGACTGAGAGCGACGAAGTTTTTCGATTCGTCTGACGAAGCCGCGGCGGAACTAATGAAAGAAGTCAAAGAAGGCGATCTGATGCTGGTAAAAGGCTCACGAGGTGTCGCGACGGACAAGATCGTCAAAGCTCTGCGAGAACACTTTCCGTTAGTGGGAGAAGACGAAAGGTGATCTACTACTTCCTTTACGAACTTCTCTACACTCACTTCAAGGACAAGGATTGGTACCTCGTAAAGGCGCTCAACGTCTTCCAGTACGTAACCTTTCGCACTGCATACGCAACGATCACGGCGTTGCTGATCTCTCTCTTCTTCGGCGGCAGGCTGATCGAAGCGTTGAAACAATGGAACGTGGGCCAACAAATTCGCGAGGAAGGTCCGCAGGGTCACCAGGTAAAGCGCGGCACGCCGACGATGGGCGGCGTGCTGATCGTCGGCTCGGTTTTGATCTCGACGTTGTTGTGGGCGCGGCTCACGAGCGTTTACGTGTGGACAGCGATGATCGCGACCCTGGCATTCGCTGCCGTCGGGTTTGTCGACGACTACTCGAAGATGGCCAAGCAGCGCAGCCTCGGATTGACAGGCCGGCAGAAGTTACTCGCGCAGTTGCTGGTGGCCGTATGTGTTTGGGCGGTGCTTTTCACGTCAGTCAAGTTTCTGGGCGGGACCGGCTATTCGTGGAATATCAGTATTCCGTTTTTCAAAACCACCGCAGATCCCTACGGAAAGAGTTATATCGGTCCTTATTTATATCTGGTTCTGATCGCGGTGGTGCTGTTGGGATCTTCGAACGCGGTGAATCTGACGGATGGTTTGGATGGGCTGGCGATCAGCATCACGTTCATTGCGATGAGCGCGTTGACCGGTTTCACTTATCTCAGCAGCGACGCACGTTGGGCCGGATATCTGGACCTGACGCATCGGCCGGAAGCGGCAGAGCTGACCATTTTTTGTGGTGCGATGGCTGGGGCGAGTCTCGGTTTTCTCTGGTACAACGCGCCACCGGCGCAAGTGTTTATGGGTGACGTCGGCAGCCTCGCGATTGGGGGTGCGATGGGGACGGTCGCAGTGCTTACGAAGCAGGAGTTTATGTTGTTGATGGTCGGTGGTGTGTTTGTGATTGAAGCACTCTCGGTGATGTTGCAGGTGAGCGTATTCAAGATGACGAGACGCACGACCGGCACCGGGCGGCGGCTGTTTAAGATGACGCCGCTGCATCACCATTTCGAGATGCAGGATTGGAAAGAGTCGAAGATTGTGTTCCGGTTTTTGATTTTGGCGATTTTGTTTGCGTTGTTGAGTTTGTCGACGTTGAAGTTGCGTTAGTCCATGGAACTGGCGGGTAAGAAAGTTTTGATAGTCGGGGCGGCGCGGAGCGGGATTGCGGCGGCGAGGTTCTTGTTGGACCAGGGTGCGGTCGTGGCGCTCACCGATCAGAAGCCGATTGAAAAATGGACGCCTGAAGCGGTGGCGCTAAAAGAATCGGGCGTGGGGCTGTTGCCGGGTGAACCGCCGAGCTGGCTACTCGATCAACTCGATTTAGTAGTCGTGAGTCCCGGCGTCCCGGCGACGATCATTCCGATTCGTTATGCCGAACGCGCGGGCGCGGAAGTTATCGGCGAGGTTGAACTCGCCGCTCGTTATTTGAAAGGACGGCTCGTTGCCATTACCGGCAGCAACGGCAAGACGACCACGACGTCGCTGATCGGCGAGTTGTTGCGCGATGCGGGGTTGCCGGTGCAGGTCGGCGGCAACATCGGCAAGGCGTTGATCTCGATGGTGGATAGTTCACGCGAAGATGGTTGGACGGTAGCTGAGCTTTCGAGTTTTCAATTGGAGACGATCAAGACCTTTCATCCGTCAGTTGCGATCGTGCTCAACGTAACGCCGAACCACATGGATCGTTACGAGACGTTCAATGATTACGCGGCTGCGAAGCACCGCATCTTCATGAATCAAACACCGGATGATGTGGCGGTGCTCAATGCTGACGACCCGACAGTTTCGTCGTGGGAAAAAGGATTGCGAGCGAAGGTGATCAAGTTCAGCGTGAGACGAGAACTGGAAAACGGAGTCTTCCTGCGGGGACGCGAGCTCGTGTTTCGCGAGAAGGCGTTATTGAACGTTGACGACATGAAGTTACGCGGACTGCACAACGTCGAAAATGTTGCTGCTGCGTTTGCGGCAGGGATCGCGGCGGGCGCTTCGTTCGAGTCGATGAATGCGACAGTGAAGCGATTCGATCCGGTTGAACACCGGCTGGAGTTTGTGACTGAGATTGATGGCGTGAAGTTTTACAACGACTCGAAAGCCACGAGCGTCGACGCGACGTTGAAAGCGCTCGAAGCGTTCGCACAGGAGCAGGGAAAGGTTGTTTTGATACTTGGCGGGCGCGGAAAGAAAGCTCCGTACGCGCCGCTGGAACCTTTGATTCGAACGAAAGTGCGGAAGCTTGTGCTCATTGGCGAAGATGCAGAGACGATTGCGAACGAGTTGGGAAACAGCGCGCCGTTCGAGCGCGCGTCAGATATGAAGGATGCAGTGAGTCGTTCTTTCGCGGCGGCGGAAAAGGGAGATGTGGTTTTACTCGCTCCGGCGTGCGCGAGTTTCGATATGTTCGATAGTTTCGAACATCGCGGGAAGATTTTTAAAGAAGAAGTGCGCCACAAAGAGGCACAAAAAACACAAAAAAATCTTTTGTGACTTCTGTGCCTTTTTGTGGCTGATTAAAGTAATGGCTCGGAAACTTGCTCCAGATAAATGGCTGTTCGCGGCGACCATCGGCCTCGCCCTCTTTGGCGTGGTCATGGTCTACAGCGCGTCAGCCGTAATCGCGCAAAAGGAGAACGGCAATCAGTTTTATTACGTGATCAAGCAGGGCGTTTGGGTTGCGATCGGATTCGTCGTGATGTTGCTCGGGATGCAGTTCAACTATCAACAACTGAAGAACCGTCGCATCGTCTACACGCTATTACTGCTCAGCACAATCGGTCTGATTTCAGTGTTTGGATTCAGCAGTACCAACGGCGCGCATCGCTGGATTAAGTTCCGTGTTTTCTCGCTGCAGCCGTCGGAGATTTCAAAGCTCGCGTTGATTATCTTCCTTGCTTACTTCCTCGAGAAGCGCGCCGGTGAAGAAGGAGACTTATGGCGCACGTTTCTGCCGTGCGGCATCGTCACTGGCTGGCTCGCAGCGCTTGTCGTCATCGAACCGGACTTCGGCACCGCGATGATGCTCGCGTTGATCTTTACGGTAGTTATCTACACGGCCGGAGCGCGCGTGCTTCATCTTGCGCTGGCTGCCGCGCCCGCGTTGGTTGTAGCCGCGGGTTTGTTGATCTTCGTTCCGTGGCGTTTGAAACGTCTGATCACGTTTCTCGATCCCTGGGCCGACCAGCGAGGCGCAGGTTTTCAAGTGGTGCAATCGCTAATCGCGATCGGATCGGGTGGCACCAACGGCCTCGGTTTTGCGCAAGGGAAACAGAAGATGCTGTTTCTTCCGTTCGCACACTCCGACTTCATCTTCGCCGTTGTCGGTGAAGAACTCGGGCTGTTTGGCGCTTTGGCAGTAGTGGCTGTATTTGCACTCTTTCTGTGGCGCGGCATCCGCACCGCATTGCTCGCTCCTGACCGCTTCGGAATGTTGTTGAGCATCGGCATTGTGACCAGCATCGTCGCGCAGGCGCTCTTTAATATTAGTGTGGTGCTGTCGCTGGTTCCGACCAAGGGAATACCGTTGCCGTTTATCTCTTACGGCGGTTCGTCTCTGGTACCGACACTCGCGGCCGTTGGAATTCTGCTCAATGTCTCGCAGCACGCGAGCGGAAACATTGCCGATTTTCGATTGCCAATTGCCAATTTAACTAAGGCGTACGAGGGGAGTCCTAATCGGCAATCGGCAATTGAAAATTGGCAATGAGAGTATTGATTGCAGCCGGTGGGACGGGCGGACACATTTATCCGGGAATTGCCGTGGCCCAGGAGATCATGCGCCGCGATGCGAATTCGAAAGTGCAGTTCGTCGGCACTGCGCGCGGTTTGGAAACACGGCTGGTCCCGCAGGCAGGTTTTGAGTTATCGCTCATTGAAAGCGCCGGTTTGAAGAACGTGAAACTCGGCGCGCGTTTGAAAGGAATCGCAGTGCTGCCGAAGGGTTTCTTTTCGACTCGGAAGCTGCTGCGACAGTTTCAACCGGACGTGGTAGTCGGCGCCGGTGGTTATGTTTCGGGCCCGGTAGTTTTGACTGCCGCGCTGATGAATCTGCCGACGCTCGTGATGGAGTCGAACGCGCTGCCGGGTTGGACCAACCGCGTGCTGGCGCGTTTCGTGGATCGCGCGGCGGTCTCGTTTGAACAGGCGCTGCCTTACTTTCGCGGGAAAGCGAAGGTGACTGGCAATCCGGTGCGGCGCGAGTTTTTTGAAATACCACGGAAGCAACGCGAACCGGGAAAGTTTTCCCTCCTGGTTTTCGGTGGTTCGCAAGGTGCTCGGGCCATCAACGAGGCCATGGTTGCTGCACTGCCCCGGTTGAAGTCGATTCCGACGGAGCTTCGGATCAAGCACCAGACAGGGCCCGCGGATTTTGAAAAGGTGCAGGCGACTTACGCTGCCGCGGGTTGGGGCGAACGTGCTGACGTTCGCAGTTACATTGACAACATGATGGCGGATTTCGCGGCGGCCGATCTCGTGCTCTGTCGCGCCGGCGCGACAACCACCGCCGAACTGATCGCCGCGGGCAAAGCGTCGATCATGGTCCCGTTTCCGTTCGCGGCTGACGACCATCAACGCAAGAACGCGGAGGCGTTGGAAGCAGCGGGCGCCGCGCGAATGATCCTGCAGCAGGAGTTGAGTGGCGACAGGTTGGCAGCAGAGATCGAAAAGTTGGTCCAAGCGCCGCAGGAACTTGATCGCATGGAAGAAGCAAGCAGAAAACTAGCGCACGGTGATGCTGCCGCTGCCGCCGTAGACATGATCGAAGAACTGGGCCACAAAAAGGCACCAAAAGTAAAAATGAAGAAAGGCAGAGAATCAACGCGCTGACAGAAAATAACTTTTTGTGACTTATGTGCCTTTTTGTGGCTTATGTTTAGAAGAATTCAACATGTTCATTTCGTAGGCATTGGCGGGATTGGAATGTCCGGCATTGCCGAGGTGTTGGTGAATCTCGGTTTTCGCGTTTCCGGATCGGATTTGAAACGTTCCAATGTCACTGACCGCTTGCAACACATGGGTGTTGAGATCTTCGAAGGCCATGCGTCTGAGAATGTTGGACAGCCGCACGTCGTTGTTTGTTCGACCGCCGTGCGCAATGATAATCCCGAGGTCGTCGAGGCGAATCGACGCTCTATTCCTGTGATTCCGCGCGCAGAGATGCTTGCCGAGTTGATGCGACTCAAACCACACACAGTCGCAGTCGCCGGTTCACACGGCAAAACAACCACGACTTCGATGGTCGCGACGGTGTTGGGCCATGCCGGACTCGATCCGACGATGGTGGTCGGAGGCGTCGTCGGTGCTTTCGGATCAAATGCTCACCTCGGCACCAGCGACTTGATGGTAGTCGAAGCCGACGAGAGCGATCGATCGTTTCTGATGTTGACGCCGACGATCGCGGTGGTAACGAACATCGATCGCGAGCACATGGACTACTACCACGACATGGACGACGTGCGTAACTGCTTCGCGAGTTTTGTTAACAAAGTGCCGTTTTATGGTTCGTCGGTTTTGTGTCTCGACGATCCGAACGTGCAGGCAATCATTCCCCTTCTCGAACGCCGCCGCATGACTTACGGCCTCAGCGCCCAAGCAGACGTCTCGGCTCATGGCATTCGTCACGACAACAACTTTGGTTCGTCGTTCACTGTTTGGCGCGGCACGGACGTGATGGGCGAGATGATCCTGCGCGTGCCTGGTGTGCACAACGTCTACAACGCACTCGCGGCGATCGCAGTGGGATTCGAACTCGAAGTGCCGTTCGAAAAGATTGTCGAGGGTTTGCACAGCTTCACTGGCGCGGGCCGCAGGTTCCAGGCGAAGGGGGAAGTGAATGATGTGCTTGTAGTTGACGACTACGGTCATCATCCGACAGAAATTCGCGCCACACTCTCCGCGGCGAAGCTCGGCTCCGGCGGCAGGCGCATCGTAGTGCTCTTTCAACCACACCGCTACACGCGCACACACGATCTCATGCAGGAGTTTGCGCGTTCATTCAATAACGCCGACGTACTGTTTATTACCGATATCTACGCCGCGAGTGAGGATCCGATCGAAGGTGTGACGGCAGAGGCGTTGACAGCGGCGATCAAGCGTTTCGGTCACAAGGATGTGAACTATATCGGCGCGCTCGACAACGCCGCATCGATCTTGCGAGACCATGTGCAGCCCGGCGATCTGGTGTTGACGCTCGGCGCCGGCACTGTAAATCGCGTGAGTGAGCAACTGTTGTTCTTGTTGCGAGAACAGTCGGTGGCGACGAACTAGATGTTCGAAGAACGTGACAGGGCTATTGAAGAGATTGCTGCTCGACTCGGAGTGCGCGCGGATCGTGGAAAGCGTTTTGCCGAGTTAACAAGTTTGCGTGTCGGCGGCTCGATCGACTGGGTCATCGCACCCGACATGGAAGAGCAGGCAGCGGCGATCGTGCATGAGTTGGACCAGGCGGGAATCGGCTGGCGGCCGTTAGGTTCCGGCAGCAACGTACTCGCTGACGATGGCGATCATCATTACGTGGTTTTGAACTTGAGCAATATGAAAGGCGAAGTCCACATCGACGGCGAACGAGTTTCAGTGAGTGCTGGTTATTCGTTACCGCGTTTGTGCATCGACGTGGCGCGGAGTGGTCTATCGGGAATTGAAGGACTTGGCGGCATTCCGGGAACAGTCGGCGGCGCGCTATGGATGAATGCCGGAGCTTACGGTCACGAGATTGGGACAGTGACTGAAAAGGTGCGCGTGGCGCGTGAGGGGAAAGTCGTTGAGATCGCGGGCGAGAGTATTGAGTGGAACTATCGCCACACGTCGTTCCGCGAAGGCGAACTATTGCTCGGCGCAACGTTGCGCCTCACTAAAGACGACCCGGACCAGATCAAAGCACGCATGGACGAAGCGAAGCGCAAACGGCTCGCGACTCAGCCACACAGCGCACGCTCGGCAGGTTGTTTCTTCAAGAACCCGCCGGCGAGCACGATCGGCACGGGCAAGATGATCGATGAAATGGGAATGAAAGGACAGCGTCGCGGCAGCGCAGTTGTTTCGCCCGTGCACGCGAACTTCATCGTCACTGAAGGCGAGAACGCACGGGCCGAAGATGCGCTTGCTCTCGCGGAAGAGATTCGTGAGCGCGTGCGACAAGAGCAGGGAATTGAACTCGAGTACGAAGTTGAATTGTGGCGTGCCAATCCATCCACGGATTACACAGAAAAGAAATCTGCGGAGTCTGTGGATAAAGAAAGGAGCAGTGAGTCTTGAGAGAGCAGGTGATAGCTCAAAAGGTTGGTAATCGCAGCGGGATCGGCAAAGGCCGCTCCGCAGTGGGCCAACGTCCCGCCAGGCGCGGGTCGAACGAACCGATCGCAGCGCGTCTCAAATCGTTGTTGGGTTACGTGCCACTCGCGTTGCGAATCGGCGTGATTGCCATAATCGCCTTGATCGCGTTTGTCGGTTACCGCGCGGCTGCGTCCGCGAGCTTCTTTCAAGTGCGAACGATTGAAGCGCGTGGCGCGTCGCGAGCTTCGGTTGAAGAGATAAAGGGTGTCGTGCGCCGCGATGTTAGTGCGACAGGAGTTTGGCAGGCTGATCTTCAGGAGCTCAGCAATCATCTCGAAAAATTGCCGTGGGTTCGTACCGCCATCGTGACGCGTGTGTTGCCTGACGGCATTCGCGTTCGCATTACCGAGCGCGAACCGAAAGCTGTGGTTCGCACGTCGGCGGGTCGCTTCATCTGGGTCGATGACGATGCGGTGTATCTGGGTGAGATGGCTCCGACAGATCAAATGCCCGCATTCTTTCTGCGCGGCTGGAACGAAGACGACTCAACCGCCGCGCAGGTAGAGAATCGCGAACGTGTCGCCAAGTTTCTCGAACTGCAACGCGACTGGAGTGCACAGGGAATCTCGGAGCGCGTGAGTGAAGCCAACCTGCTCGACCTGCGCGACCTGCGCGTGCAACTCGCGGGCGACGATTCGCAGATTGAAGTCCGACTCGGTTCACAGGATCAGGGCGCACGATTGAGTAAGGCATTAACCGTTCTCGACGCTCAGCGTCAAACAGCTCGCGGTCCGCTGATCAGCTATATCGATCTCACGCAAGGCAAGCGAGCAATCGTCGGATTGGTCACTGGTAGTCACACAGTCGCGGAAAGCAAAAATGAATAAGCCACGGATTACACTGATTTAAAATCGGATTTTTTATCCGTGTAATCTGTGGCTAACAAGCTGAATGGCTAAGCGAACACAACACACAATCGGTCTCGACATTGGGACAAGCAAGGTGACGTGTATCGCCGGCGAACCTGGTGAAGGCGGGTTGCTTGAAGTAGTCGGTATCGGAGAAGCGGAAGCTCGCGGGTTGCGCAAGGGCGTGATCGTCAATCCGGATGCCGCGGTCGATGCAATCAAGAAAGCGGTCGAGGATGCTGAGCGCATGAGCGGACTCGAAGCGGAAGAGGTGACGATCAATCTTGCCGGTTCACACATCCTCGGCTTCAACGGCCAGGCGATCGTGGCGGTCTCGGGACGCGACCGCGAGATCATTGCCGACGACGTGCGCCGCGCGATCGATTCCGCATGTGCGATTCAACTTCCGGCCGGGCGCGAGATCGTCGATCGACTGCCGCAGGAGTTTATTGTCGATGACCAGGACGGTATCAACGATCCTGTAGGAATGATCGGCGCCCGACTCGCAGTTAAGGTTCACATCGTTACCAGTCCGGTGACTGCACGACAGAACGCTATCAACGCCGTGAATCGTGCCGGTCTGGTCGTCGCCGATATGGTTTTAGAGCAACTCGCGGCCGCGGAGGCGACGTTAACTGAAGATGACAAAGAGTTTGGATCTGCACTCGTCGATGTCGGCGCGGAGACTACCGGATTGATCATTTACCAGCGCGGCGCAGTGCAACACACCGCAGTGTTTCCCCTCGGCGGTTCGCATTTCACGAACGACATTGCCTTCGGTCTGCGCACTCCGATTCCGGAAGCCGAAAAGATCAAGCGAACAGTCGGTTGCGCTTGCAGTAGTTCGTTGAGTGAGATGGAGCGTGGCGAGCTCGTCGATGTGCCGTCGGTTGGTGGACGTCCGCCGCGCCAACTCTCCCGCCAGATTCTTTGCGACATCCTGCAACCGCGTGCTGAAGAAGTGTTGATGCACGTGGCTGATGAGATCAAAGACGCGGGTTGGGAGCGACAGCTCTCCAGCGGTGTCGTGTTGACTGGTGGCGGTGCGTTGCTGCACGGCATGACTGAGATCGCGGAGCAAGTGTTTGATGCCCCGGTGCGAATCGGGTATCCCGAACGAGATCGTTTCGGCGGTTTGATTGAAGACATTCAGAGTCCGGCGTGGGCAGCAGCCGCGGGTTTGGCGTTGCTCGCCTATCGGGCTCAGGCAGCGGAGATACGCACGGGCGTGAGCAGACGTGGATCAACCGGCAGGCTGACGCATTTTGTTTCACGTTTTAGAAATAGATTCAGTATTTTCTGACAAGTTGTTGTATACTTGCGCCCCGGTTGCACAAGATATTGTCCGCAAGATATCGAGTCCCATGGCTCAAGAAACCCAACATAGAAGGAAGAGGCCTTGGACGCCATCCCGTTTCGGGAGAGAGGAACTAACTATGACACCGGACACTCGTCAACCGGGAACAGGCATTAATATTTTCATTGATGATGATCCGCCACTCACCGGAGCGCGGATAAAAGTGATCGGCATCGGCGGTGGTGGCAGCAACGCTGTCAATCGCATGATCGAAGCCGGTATCGAAGGCATCGAATTTCTTGTTGCCAACACAGATCTACAAGCGTTGAAGCGCTCGCGCGCACCGATCAAGATTCAGCTCGGCAGCCGGCTCACCAAAGGACTCGGTGCCGGCGCTGATCCGAACGTCGGTCGCGAAGCAGCTCTTGAAGACACTGACAAGATCATCGAAGTGCTCGAGGGCGCCGACATGGTATTTGTCACCACGGGTCTCGGCGGCGGCACCGGCACTGGCGCGGCTCCGATCATCGCTTCACTCGCGACTGAACTCGACGCGCTGACCGTCGCTGTGGTGACAAAACCTTTTCACTTCGAAGGTCGTCGTCGCATGCAACAAGCCGATCAGGGGTTGAGAGAGTTGCGCGAGTGCGTCGACACCGTGATCACGATTCCAAACGAACGACTGCTGCACACAGTCGAGCGCGGCGTTTCGCTCTCCGACTCGTTCAGAGTCGCTGACGACGTGTTGCGCCAGGCAGTGCAAGGCATCAGCGATCTGATCACTGTGCCCGGTCTGATCAATCTCGATTTCGCTGACGTGAAGTCGATCATGCAAGGAATGGGCATGGCTTTGATGGGTGCGGGACGAGCCACGGGGGAGAACCGCGCTATCGAAGCAACGCAGCAGGCGATCTCGTCGCCGCTGCTTGAAGAAGCAACGATTCAGGGCGCCAAGGGTGTTTTGATCAACATCACCGGCGGACCCGATCTGACGTTGTTTGAAGTGAATGCCGCATCGTCGATCATTCGTGAGTCTGCTGACGAGGATGCGAACATTATTTTTGGCGCTGTGATCGATGAAACATTGACGGATGAAATGAAGATCACGGTAATTGCTACCGGTTTTGACAGAGAAATAGTCTCTGTTGCGTCTGCCGCTGTGACCACGGCTATTCCCGCGCCGCCACCACGTTACGTACCCCGTCCTTCCGATGACCTCCCAAGGCCGATGATGGGGTCTCCGCGTGTTGATGATCTCGACGTCCCGACTTTCATTCGAAAGAAGGCTGATTAGGGATCATTTTATCGCCCGCTTGCAGGGAAGGTCGTCTGGGACCTTCCCTATTTTTTGTCTCATTTGCTTGCAGTGTTTCTTGCATGTAAATCTTTGATATAAACCGCTTTTCCCCTTTGCTTTTTCTTCTCTTGTTGTGTAGCATGTCGCTCATTCCTTGCAGGAAAAAATTCCATTACGGGTTAATGATCGTTCCTCTCCTCGGATGGGCCGCAGCCTGCGAGAGCTTTGACACTGTTCTGTACATCTAAAAAGCCCTGTGTCCTAAGTACATCAATAGTTTCGACCGGGTGGTAAAAACGCCCGTCATAGATTTTTGGAGGTAATAATCAAGTGAATCGTAAACTCATCAGAACCACACTCGCGGAAGTGA
>Ga0207708_10001795_pt1 | contig 15806 bp, 8 predicted proteins | sample KBSK5101metaG_FD_184340 | JGI IMG/M metagenome (GOLD analysis project Ga0207708, IMG submission 184340) | Corn, switchgrass and miscanthus rhizosphere microbial communities from Kellogg Biological Station, Michigan, USA - KBS K5-10-1 metaG... | ecosystem: Host-associated > Plants > Roots >...
CGCATTGATGCCGCCTGGGCGCGCTGGGTGAGGCCGTGGACTCTTGCCGCCTGGATGTGCCTTACGCTCGGCATCGCCATGGGATCGTGGTGGGCCTATTACGAGCTCGGCTGGGGTGGGTTCTGGTTCTGGGACCCGGTCGAGAACGCCTCCTTCATGCCGTGGCTCGCCGGCACGGCGCTTCTACACTCGGCGGTGGTGATGGAGAAGCGCGACGCGCTCAAAGTCTGGACCATCCTGCTCGCCATCATCACCTTCTCTCTGAGCCTGATGGGGACCTTCCTTGTGCGCTCGGGCGTGCTGACTAGCGTGCATGCCTTCGCCATCGATCCCGCGCGCGGTATCTTCATCCTGGCCATCATGGGTGTATTCATCGGTGGCGCGCTCGCGCTGTTCGCCTGGCGGGCGCCGCTGCTTGCGCAAGGCGGGTTGTTCGCCCCGATCAGTCGCGAGGGAAGCCTCGTCCTCAATAATCTCCTGCTCACGACTGCGTGTGCCGCAGTGTTCGTCGGCACGCTCTATCCTCTCGCGCTCGAGGCACTGACCGGCGACAAGATTTCAGTCGGGGCGCCATTCTTCAATCTCACCTTCGCGCCCCTCATCGTACCGCTTATTGTCGCCGTGCCGTTCGGGCCTTTGCTCGCCTGGAAGAGGGGAGATTTGCTCGCTGCGGCGCAGCGACTCATGGCAGCCGCATGCCTGGCGCTTGCCGCGATCGTCTTGGTGCTGGCCTTCCGCCAGCGCGGGCCGTGGCTTGCGCCGCTCGGCATCGGGCTTGGCATATGGCTCATTGCCGGTGCGGTGACTGAGCTGGTCTATCGAGTGAAGCTATTTGACGCCTCTTGGTTGGAGGCTCGGCGCAGGCTGCGCAGTCTGCCTCGCTCTGCTTACGGAACAGCGCTCGCTCATGCAGGCCTCGGCATCGTGGTGATTGGCATCGTCGCTACGACTGCCTGGCGCTCCGAAGCAATCCTCGCAATGAAGCCTGGCCAGACGGCCAGCATCGCCGGCTACACGCTCACCTTCAAAGGCGTCGCGCCGCGTCAGGGCCCAAATTACCGCGAGCGCGTGGCGCTGCTCGAGGTCACGCGCAACGGCGAGGAAGTGACCGAACTCACCCCGTCAAAGCGCGAGTTCACCCTTGAGAAAAGCGGCACCACGGAGGCTGGCATTCACCCGAACTGGCGGGGCGACCTCTATGCCGTGCTCGGCGACCAGCTCAAGGATGGTGGGGCCTACAGCATCCGCCTTTATTTCAATCCGCTCGTCCGCCTCATCTGGCTTGGAGCGCTGGTCATGTTCATCGGCGGCGCGGTCTCGTTGTCTGACCGGCGCTTGCGCGTCGGAGCACCGCGGCGCGCACAAACCAAGGCTACCCCGGTGCCGGCGGCCGAGTAACCATGCGCGTTAGCTTTTCGTCTCTCATCTTGTCGCTCGCTATGGCGCTACTTGCGGCCTGTCCCGCGCATGCCGTGGAGCCCGACGAGGTCCTGCAAGATCCAGCCTTCGAGGCTCGCGCGCGCACGATCTCCGAAGGGCTGCGCTGTCTCGTCTGCCAGAATCAATCGATCGACGATTCCGAGGCGCCCCTCGCCAAGGATTTGCGGCTCCTGGTGCGCGAGAGGCTGAAAGCGGGCGACAGCAACGAGCAGATCGTCGACTTCATCGTCGCGCGTTATGGCGAGTTCGTGCTGCTCAAACCCCGTTTCGAGACACACACGCTGGTGTTGTGGCTGGCAACGCCAGCGGTGTTTCTTGTTGCGCTGCTGATCATCGCGCTTGCCTATCGGCGGCGGATGGCGGAGGCCACCAATCCTCCGCCTCTAAGCGTTGCCGAAAGGCGCAAGCTCAAGAGGCTCATCGGCGACGGCTAGCCCGAAACTGTGCGGCAAAAAACCGTTGCTCGGAGCCGGTTTCCGCACCCAACCTTACTGAAATTTAATGCCGCCGAAACCGCAGCGTAATTGGCGAAGCCCTATATCTTGGACCTAGACGCCGCGCTCCTTCGTTGATGCAAGGCTCTATCCACGGGATTTCTTTTCAGGAGAGAGGTTCCTCCCAATGAAACTAGACCAGAGCTCTGCTACGAACGAGAGCCCGCGGTGGCGGAAGCTTATCCGCAAACCCGCTCTCCTCGTAGCCGCAGCCCTTTTCGCGACAAGCGCATTAGGGCTTACGCTCGGCAACAGTGTGCCGTTCGCCGCCGCCGAGACTACCACCACCCAGCCGCAGACCATTGAGACTCCATATGGCCGCGCGCCTTTGACCTTCGCGGATATCGTGCAGAAGGTGACGCCGGCAGTGGTCAGCATCAATGTCAAAGGCGACGTCAAGGTCGCTGACAACGAGCAGATCCCAGGCCTTCCCGATCTTCCCGAGGACAACCCGCTCTACGACTTCTTTAAGCAGTTTCGCAAAGGCATGCCGCAGCAGCCAAAGTCGCAGCCAAGCCTCGCTCAGGGCTCCGGTTTCTTCATCTCGCCTGACGGCTACGTCGTGACCAACAACCACGTGGTCGAGGATGCCGAGGACATCACGGTGACGATGGAGGATGGCGCGAAATATCCCGCCACCCTCGTCGGCACCGACCCGCGCACTGACGTGGCGCTGATCAAGGTCAAGGGAGAGGGCAAGACGTTTCCCTATGTCGAGTTCTCGCAGAAGGATCCCCGCGTCGGTGACTGGGTTCTCGCCGTCGGCAATCCGTTCGGCCTCGGTGGCACCGTGACAGCCGGCATCATCTCGGCCCATAACCGCGACATCGGCTCCGGTCCCTACGACTACCTCCAGATCGACGCGGCGGTGAACCGCGGCAATTCCGGCGGTCCCTCGTTCGATCTCGACGGCAAGGTGGTTGGCGTCAACACCGCCATCTTCTCTCCCTCCGGGGGCAGTGTGGGTATCGCCTTTGCCGTGCCCGCGGCACTGGTCCAAGAAGTCGTGGGCCAGCTCAAGACCACCGGCACGGTTGACCGCGGCTGGCTTGGCGTCGTGATCCAGAATGTGAGCGACGACATCGCCGAGTCGATCGGCCTGCCCGAAGCCAAGGGCGCCATGGTCACCAAGGTGACCGAGGACGGCCCTGCCGCCAAGAAGGACCTCAAGCCTGGCGACGTCATCGTCGAGGTGAACGGCGAGAAGATCGACGACTCCCGCGACCTTGCGCGCAAGATCGCCGAGCTTCACCCGAACACCGACGTCAAACTTTCCATCGTCCGCTATGGCGAGAAACGCACCGTGGACATGAAGCTCGGCACGTTCCCAAGCAGCAAGAAGCTCGCAGCTCTCGAGGAGGATAAGTCCGACACCTCAGGCCAGCAGATGAAGGACCTCGGCCTGTCGCTTGCACCGGCGGCGAAGTTCCCCGGCGCCGGCGATGAGGGCGTGGTGATCACTGAGGTGGACCCGCAGAGCGACGCAGCCGACAAGGGACTCAAGCCCGGCGACGTCATCCTTCAGGTTGCCGGCGTCGCCGTCTCGCAGCCCTCAGATGTTGCCGCCGGCGTCAAGAAGGCCATGGATGGCGCCAAGACCGACAAGGACAACGTCAAGGTGCTGATGCAGGTTAAGTCCGGCGATCAGACGCGCTTCGTGGCGCTTTCCCTGAAGAAGGCTTAAACCGCCTTCTGAACGCCGGAGGGCGGCGCGGTCTCCCCCCGCCGCGCCGCCCGCCTCTCATCCAGGGCTGTCGTGAGTTCTCACCTGTCGCGTATAGGCCAATCGCCCGGAGATTTCCCAAACATGCGCGTGCTGGTCATCGAGGACGATCAGGAGACGGCGACCTTCCTCAAGCGGGCGCTGAGGGAATCTGGTCACGTCGCCGAGCATGCCAGCGACGGCCAGACCGGCCTCGATCTCGCCAGAGCCGATGCCTATGATGTGCTCATCGTCGACCGCATGCTGCCAAAATGCGATGGGCTTGCGGTCATTCAATCGCTCCGCACCGAGGATGTCAGAACTCCGGCCTTGATCCTGAGTGCGCTTGGCGAGGTCGACGACCGCGTCAAAGGTCTGCGTGCGGGCGGTGACGATTATCTCACCAAGCCCTACGCCTTCAGCGAGCTGCTCGCCCGCATCGAGGCCTTGGCGCGGCGCACCTCCCCGGAGGAGGGCAGTACCCGTCTTGCCGTAGGCGACCTCGTGCTAGACCGCCTATCGCACAAGGTGACGCGCGCGGGCGAAGCGATTATGTTGCAGCCGCGCGAGTTCCGCCTACTCGAATATTTGATGAAGCACGCGGGCCAGGTGGTAACGCGCACCATGTTGCTCGAGAACGTATGGGACTATCATTTCGACCCGCAGACGAATGTCATCGACGTCCATATTTCCCGCCTCCGGTCCAAGATCGACAAGAATTTCGGCAATCCCCTCCTGCACACGGTCCGAGGCGCCGGCTACACCATCCGTGACAGCGCTCACTAAGCTCTTCCGGACCACCACCTTTCGCCTTTCGCTGACTTATCTCGCGCTGTTCAGTGCCGCCGCGATCGTGGCGATTGTCTACATTTATTGGAACACGACAGTCCTGCTGTCGCGGCAGCTCAACCAGACAATTGACGCCGAGCTGAAAGGCCTCGCCGAGCAGTACCGGGCAGGAGGGCTCGATCAGCTGGTACGCATTGTGGCCGAGCGCAGCGGAACGCCCGGCAACAGCCTCTATCTCGTGGCGGATAGCGAAGGCCGGAGGCTCGCTGGCAATCTCAGCGCCGTGTCGCCTGAGCTGTGGAACAGCCTAGGACCCGTCGAATTCGTCTACCAGCGTCCGGCTACCGGCGGGGTCGAAAAGAGGCTCGCCTTCGCCAATGTGTTTCGCCTAGCGAGTGGCTATCGCCTGATCGTCGGTCGCGACATCGAAGACCGACGCGAGCTCGCGCGCATGGTGCGCTCAGCCATGTTGTGGGGGCTGGGCGTGATGGCTTTGTTCGGCATCGGCGGCGGGTATTGGGTGAGCCGCAAGTTGTTGGCGCGGATCGATGCGCTCGCCGAGACCACCCGCACCATCATGGATGGCGACCTCACCGGCCGTCTCCCCGTCACCGGCTCTGGCGATGAGCTCGACCGGCTCTCGGAGAGCCTCAATCTGATGCTTGCACGTATCGAGCAGCTCATGGCCGGCTTGCGCGAAGTATCAGACAATATCGCCCACGACCTCAAGACGCCACTGAACCGCCTGCGCAACCGCGTCGAGCAGGCGCTGCGCGAGCCCTATGGCGAAGCAGCCTATCGCGAGGTTCTGGAGCGAACCATCGAGGAGGCCGATGGGCTGATCAAGACCTTCAATGCGCTGCTGTCTATTGCTCGCATCGAGGCGGGGGCGGGAGGCGAGAACCGGGAGAAGCTCGACGTATCGGCGCTCTTGCGCGACGTGGCCGAGCTGTATGAGCCTGTCGCGGAGGAGCGCGGCATCGAGCTCAGGGCGGAGACCGACGCTCCCATCTTCGTCCGCGCCGACCGCCAATTGCTAGGCCAGGCAATCGCCAATCTTATCGACAACGCCCTCAAATACGGAGCACCTGAACGGTCGAGCGGTAACGGCTCAAGGCCCGAGGTCGAGGTAAGCGCGCACGCCAAGGGACCTATCGCCGAGATTGTGGTGACGGATCGAGGCCCTGGCGTACCCGTTCCGGACCGTGAACGGGTGCTTGATCGCTTCGTCAGGCTCGAAGCGAGCCGCTCTGAGCCGGGCAGCGGGTTGGGTTTGAGCCTTGTTGCCGCCGTGGCGAGGCTGCACGGTGGGATCCTCAGGCTCGAAGATAACGAGCCCGGCTTGCGTGTCGTCCTTGCCCTACCGGTCGAGGGCGAGGCGCTACTCAATGGAGCGGCCGCGCATATGGCCACGGGAGCAGAGATCAGGCCAGCGTGACGGCGTTCTTCGAGCGCATCACCGAGACGCCGCTCACCTTCGACCAAGCGCGAGGGAAGAACGCGCTCGACACCCTCACGAAGTCTCTCGCTGCGATTCCCGAACTCGCTGCGGCGGCCAAGCTTCTCACCGACGTTGCCGAGGTCCGGCAGCTTCTCGAGGCGACTTTCTCAGGCTCGCCTTATCTCGCCTCTCTCGCGCTGCGCGATCCCGCCAATCTCGCCGAATGCGTTCTGCGCGATCCCGACCAACATTTGAACGAGGCGCGGAAGGCGCTCGCGACCGCCATTGGCGAGGCCGGCAGCGCCAAAGACGTCATGGCGTTGCTGCGCCGCTTCAAGCAGCGGATCTCCCTCCTCGTGGGTCTTGCCGATCTCGGCGGCATTTGGCCCACCAAGACGGCACTCCAGGCCCTGAGCGAGGCGGCAGAGACCGTGCTCGATCAGGCGACGGCATTTCTGTACCGAAAGGCGCGCGAGACGGGACAGGTCGCATCTTCTGCTGAGGATTCGTCTCATGCCCCCGGCTATTTCGTCATCGCCATGGGCAAACTTGGCGCGCATGAGCTCAACTATTCGAGCGACATCGACATCATCGTCTTCTACGACGCCGATCGGGCGGGACTTAGGGCAGACATCGAGCCGTCGACCTTTTTCGTGAAATTGACGCGCGAACTGGTGCGGCTGCTTCAGGAGCATACCCCCGACGGCTACGTCTTCCGCACCGATCTCCGTTTGCGGCCCGATCCGGGGGCAACGCAGATCGCGCTCTCGACCGACGCGGGCCTCACCTACTACGAGAGCTTCGGCCAGACCTGGGAGCGAGCGGCGCTTATCAAGGCGCGGATTGCGGCCGGCGACCCCGAGGCGGGAAACGACTTCCTTCGCCAACTCTCGCCCTTCATCTGGCGAAAGTATCTCGACTACGCCGCAATCGCCGACATCCACGCTATGAAGCGGCGGGTGCATGAGTTCAAGGGCCACGGGGCGATCGCTGTCGAAGGTCACGACATCAAACTTGGACGGGGCGGGATCCGCGACATCGAATTCTTCGCGCAGACCCAGCAGCTCATCGCCGGGGGCCGTCACCCTGAGCTTAGGACGCGCGGCACTGTCGAAACACTGGAATTCCTGGCTATGGGCGGCTGGATCGCGCACGAAGCCGCCCGCGAGCTGAGCGAGGTCTATCTCTTCCTCCGCCGCATCGAGAATCGGCTGCAGATGATCGGCGACCAGCAGACGCATATCATCCCCGCCGAACGGAACGAGCTCGATCGTATAGCCCGGCTCTCGGGCTTTGCCGATACCAACGCTTTCGGAGATGCGCTGGTCGACGCCTTCAGGCGCGTCGAGACCCATTACGGCGCCTTGTTCGAGAAGCTTCCCGAGCTGGTCGGCTCGACTCCGATCATGGTGGTGGCCGACGAGTCAGACCCGGCGGTGCTCGCGAGTATCGAGAGGCTCGGTTTCCGTAATCCTGGCGGCGCTCTCGCGGCCATTCGTGCCTGGCAGTCAGGCCGCTATGTCGCGACGCGGAGTGGCCGGGCGCGCGAGCGGCTTACCGAGTTTCTTCCCTCATTGCTCGAGGCCTTCGGCCGGACAGCGGATCCCGATCTCGCGCTCGCTACTTTCGACCGGGTGATCGCCGAGCTGCCCGCGGGGGTCCAGCTTTTCTCTCTCCTTGCCGCCAATCCGAGCTTGCTCAGGCTGGTCGCCGACATTGTGGGAACGGCACCGCGCCTAGCCCGCATCATCGCCCGGCGTCCGCGCCTGCTCGATGCCGTTCTCGATCCTGGCTTCTTCGGTGCTGTGCCGACCCCGGCTCAGCTCAAGGAGCTCGTGGCCGATGCGCTGGCTCAGGCCACCGATTACCAGGATGCGCTCGACCGGGCGCGCATCGTCGGTCGCGAGCAGGGCTTTCTCATTGGCGTTCGGGTGATCTCCGGCACGCTTTCGGCGAGCCAAGCGGGAGCGGCCTATGCCGGCCTCGCCGAAACGCTAATCAAAGCTCTCGCTTGCCGCGTCGAGGCTGAGCTGCAACGGCAGCATGGGCGCATGAAGGGCGGGCAAGCGGCGGTGGTCGCGATGGGCAAGCTCGGCGGCCTCGAGATGACCGCGGGCTCAGACCTCGACCTCATCATCGTCTACGATTACGAGAGTGAAGATGGCCAGTCGGATGGGCCAAAGAGCCTGCCTGGCCCGCTCTATTACTCTCGCTTCACCCAACGTCTGATCGCTGCGCTCTCTGCCGAGACGGCCGAAGGGTCGCTTTATCAAGTCGACATGCGGCTCAGGCCTTCAGGGAGTCAGGGCCCGGTTGCGACCAAGCTTTCGAGCTTCATCGAATACCAGAAGGCGTCCGCCTGGACTTGGGAGCATCTTGCTCTGACCCGTGCAAGAGCTATCACCGGACCAGAGTCGCTGAGGCAGACTATCAGCGCAACGATCAAAGGAGTTCTGACGCGTCCGCGCGACCGGGCAGCCGTTGCTGCCGACGTTAGGGCCATGCGCGTCCGCATCGCCGAGGAAAAGGGAAGCTCCGCTATCTGGGATTTGAAGCAGGTGAGCGGCGGCTTAATCGATCTCGAATTCATCGCCCAGTTTTTGCAGATCGTGAACCCAAGCGCCCACCCGGACGTGCTCGATCAGAACACCGAGGCCGCGCTCACCAAGCTTTCAGCCGCCGGCGCGCTGGCTTCTGGCGACGCCGAGGTCCTGGTCCCCGCCGCGCGGCTCTACCACACGCTCACGCAGGTTCTGAGGCTTTGCCTCGACAAGCCGTTCGTGGCGGAGGAGGCTCCGCGCGCGCTCAAGGACCTGCTTGCGCGTGCCTCAGACATGCCGGACTTCAATATGCTCGAAGCGACGCTGAAGGAGACGCTTCTCGCGGTACACGACGCCTTCGAGCGCATCGTGGTGTGAAGCGTCGCGCGCTCAACGCCATTTAGCGCCAGTGTCCCTGTTGGAAAGCCTCGTGGGTTGCTCGCCCGTTTCGGTCGGCTCTGCGCTGCCGCCGGCAATGCTGAGCCGCTCGATCGATCTCGAGAGGGGCGGGCCGGCCGAGGCATGGGGTGCGGCCCAGCAGGTGTGCGCGAACTTCTCTGCGCTCATTGGCTTTGCAAATAGAGATCCTTGCACCAGGTCGAACCCGAGATCCCGCACCGTCAAGAAGTCCGACCAAGTCTCGATGCCATCGGCGATCGTGCGCGAGCCATAGAATTTGGCGCGCTCGAGCATGCGGCGGCAGACCGACTGCTTCAATCGATCCTCGGCACATCCGGCGACAAACTCTCGGCCGAAACTCGACGAATGGGCAGTTGCCAACGTCGGTGAGCGAGAGCCACTCCGGCCCGGCATCATCGATGGCGATGGCAACCTTGTGGAGGCGAAGCTGTCTTGCGGCCCGCATTGCCAAGTCCAGGTTGCGTATGAGGTCGGCGCTGTTGACCTCGACGATAAGCCCCTCAAAGGCGGCGTGGTTCGGAAGCTGCTTGCACAATCGCCCAATTGCCTCGGAATCGGTCAGAACGGCCGTTGGTAAGTTTATCCCGATCTCGATGGGCCCACTCTGCGCAAAGAAACGATGCCAATCTTCAACCGCGCGACTGATCACGGCATCCGAGACAGCGTCGGGGCTGCCGCTGTCCTCAGGCGCAAAATAAGCAGGAGGAACGATTCCCCAAGCCGGATGGCGGACGCGCGAGAGCGCCTCGGCCCCACGCATAACAAGCGCACGCGTTTCAATTTTCGGCTGGTACCAAAGCTCTAGCCAACCTTCGCGAACCGCCTGAGCCATGTCCACGACCGGGCCCGAGGACTCTTCCGGCAGGAGCGTTGCGATGCTCTCACGCAAGCCTTCGTTGCTGAAGGGCATTAGGAGCGGCGGTAAGAGTGCAATGCGGAGCTTCTCGGCGCGCTCCTGCACCGTGCCGACCACTGCCGAGTCGCGCGGAGCAAACGGCAAAACTTTCCCCTCGAAGTCCTTGTCGGCCAGAGCCTGGAGCATATCGCACGCTTCGGTCGCGCCGGCCGTCAGCCCGAGCACCACGAGGTCCGGTGCTCTCGCATCGAGAGCTGTGCTGAGCTCGGTCGCCTCGACGCGTTCCTGGATCACGAAGCGGAATTCACTCAGCGTCTCGCGGAGGAAGCGCCGAATGTGTTCCTTGCCGTCGGTGACCCATACAAGCGGCGTGCCGCGTCGAGTTGCTGGCTCGTGCAATACGTCCCCTCCGTTATTCGCGTGGTCTCGCCCGCGAAGAGAGTACTAAATAGGCAGGGCTGCTCAATGCAGCACGTCTGCTACTGTTAATGGGGAGATAGTTGCTGAAAAGCGGCCAGTAATAGGCTCAAATAATACTAAAATTGCTTGCGGAAAGTTTGCAGGCCGAACTAGGCAGAGGCGGCGAGCTTCGGCTGCTCCTCGGAGATCACCGGCCGCACCGGAAGCATGCAGGTGACAGTTGTGCCCTGGCCTTCGCGGCTCGTGATGCGCAAGCTGCCGCCATGCAATTCGATGAGCGCACGGGAGATGGCAAGCCCAAGCCCGCTTCCCTGATGGCTCTTGGAGAACTGGTTCTCGACCTGCTCGAAGGGGCGGCCGAGCTTGGCGATGTCGGCTTCGGGAATGCCGATGCCGGTGTCCTTGATGGCGATCTTCACATGACTGCGCGTGCGCGACAGCTGTACCTCGACGCTGCCGCCGTCGCGAGTGAACTTCACGGCATTGGACAGCAGATTGAGGAAGACCTGCTTCAATGCGCGACGGTCCGCTTCGAGCGTCAAATGCAAGGGGCCATTCCGGTCGAGCGTGATGTTGCGCTCGGCCGCGGCCTGGCTCACAACCTTGATGCTGTCGGCGACGATATCGGCTAAGTCGACGCTGCCAACGTCGAGCGACATGCGGCCGGCCTCGATCTTCGACATGTCGAGGATGTCGTTGATCACCTCGAGCAGGTAAGTGCCGCTCGCGTAGATGTCGCGGGCATATTCCTGATATTTCGGATGACCCAGCGGACCGAACAGGGCCTTCTGCATCACCTCCGAGAAGCCGATCACGGCATTTAGCGGCGTGCGCAGTTCGTGGCTGATATTGGCAAGGAACTCGGACTTGGCCCGGTTGGCTGCCTCGGCGCGGTTCTTCTCAAGGGCATATTTCTCGGCGAGATCGACGAGCTGCTGCTTCTGCTGCTCGAGCTCGCGGCGCGACAGCCTCAGTTCGGCCACGCTTGCTCTGAGCTGCCCTTCGCTTTCGGCGAGCCGCTGTTGGCTCTCCTTGAGCACGGTGATATCGGTGCCGACGCTGACATAGCCGCCGTCGCGCGTCCGCCGTTCGTTGATATGGAGCCAGCGGCCGTCCTCAATCTGCGCCTCGTAGGTGCGGCTGTCGTCGTCGTAGGTGCCAGCGACGGCTACGCGCTTGGACACAATGGGTTCCGAGGCCGAGGCGATGAGCTCGTCATAGGAGCTGCCGGGCCGGACCATGTCGTCGGGCAGGCCGTGGAACTGCTGATATTTGCTGTTGCACATGACGAGCCGATTCTCTCGGTCCCACAGCACGAAGGCTTCGGAGATGGTCTCGACCGCATCGCGCAACCGCGCGTTGGCGTCGGCAGGAGCGTGGGCGTGCTCGTGGTCCGCGACGACGGCAATGCCCGTGAAGTACGGCTCTTGGCCCGCGCCACGCGTGATGTTGCCGCGCAGCCTGAGGGCTACCCAATGTCCATCGGCGTGGCGGAGCCGGAAGATGCCATCGACGAGAGAGATGCCATCGCGGAGGTGGCGATCGATCTCGCCGCGCAAGTCATCTTCGGGGTGAAGCGCCTGGGCGATGAGGCGGAACGACATGGCCTTGCCGGCAGGCTCTAGGCCGAGCATCCGGTACATCGGCGCCGACCACTGCACGTGGCCGCGCGCGAGGTTCCATCGCCAGATGCCGCAGCCGGGCAGGGCCTCGGTGAGTTCCTTGGTCCAAAGCTGGCCATCCTCACGTTCGCGTGTGACCGCCGATCTAAGATTTCGGACGCCGCCAGCAAGAAGCGCGAGCACGAGCCCAGTGCAAATCAGGAGAGTGATCTCAAGCCTCGTTGCGCCGAGCCAATCGGCAAGCGCCTCGTCGACCGGCTGGATGAAAGCGAGTTGCGCCTCGGTGTTCGGCACGTCGCGGACGGTGACGATGGCCTTTGTGCCATCCATGAGCGCGATCTCAAGAACGCCGGCCTCAGCGCCGAAAATGGTCAGAGGCTGTTGGGGTCCGAGAATTGTCAGCAGGTTGCCGGAGGGAGCGCCGTCGAGTGGGGCGTTGGCCTTGATGTTGCCGTCGCCATCGGCGAGGAGCACCGTGCGACCCTCGGCAGTGGCACCCTTGGGCAGGCTCGCAGCGAGCGCAGCCTGCCAGCTCATGGTCGAGCTCAAACCCTTGTCTTGCAGGTTTAGGGCGCCGATATCTGCCATCAGCCCGAGCCTGTGGCGGGCCGAATCGAGCTCGGTACGCCTGCCGTGCAGGATCTGGAAGGCAAATCCGATCAGGACGACGGCGGCAAAGGCCGTGATGAGAATGGCAGTCGCCCGACGCGGTTCGGCAGTCGCAAAATATCGGCCGGCAAGCGAGTTAAGCTCTCGCCAACGTGGCCCCGCGACACCGAATCCCTCACGCGCAGAACGCGCCAGCGCCATTCGGTCCCCCTTTTTCTTCTCGCGTCGAAGCGGAGAAGTGCCGCATCTCCGAATCGCTCGACCTAATGGAATCGATAACGATTTCGTCTGTCTAGGGGAAAACTGTGGAAAAGGGGTTAATGACCGGTTGACGGAGCGCGACTCTAGGACGCTCCGAGGGTCTTTGTGACGATCTCGTAGCTGTCGGTGGAAAGCTTCTGGGCCGCAAGATCCTCAAGTACGGCCTTGGCGCGGGCCTGCCGGACTGGTTCGAGGATCCGCCAGCTTTCGAAGGCGCCAAGCAGTCGCGCGGCGATATGCGGGTTGAAGCCGTCAATCTCGAGGGCCTGGCTTGCCAGCAGCTCATAACCGGCGCCATCGGCGCGGTTGAAGCCGGTCGGATTGGCGTGGACGAAGCTTCCGATCAGCGCCCGCACTCGGTTCGGGTTCTTCAGCGAAAATTTTGGGTGGGAGAGCAGCGCACGCACCGTCTCGACCGAGTCGGGGCGGGCGGCGCGCGCCTGCACTGCGAACCATTTGTCGAGAACGAGCGGTTCGTCCTGCCAGCGCGCATAGAAAAGGTCCAGAGCCTCGTCGCGCGGCGCTCCCTCCAGATGCGAGAGGACGGAAAGCGCGGCGATGGCATCGGTCATGTTCGAGGCTTCACGATAGTGCCGTTCGGCACGCGCGATCTCAGCTTGCTCTCCGGTCGCGATCAGAAGATCGAGGACTGCGCTCCGCAACGACCTCACGCCTGCGCTGTCGGGATCGGGCGAATAGGGCCCGGTCGGCGCGGTCTTGTCATAAAGCTCGGCAAGCGTGGCCCTGATCTCGCTGCCAACAGCCGACCGCAATGCTTCGCGTGCCACATGCACGGCCTCAGTATCGACATTGCGGGCAAGCTCGCGCGCGATGTCGGATTCGCTCGGAAGATTGAGGAATTCGGCGCGATAGGCGGGAAGAAGCGAATCGTCGTGCGCTGTGGTGGCGAGGGCGTGCGCAAGCCGTATCGCCTCACGCCCCGTGGCGCGTTCAAGGCTTCCGCCGTCGCGCGATGCGGCAGTGAGGAGATTAGTCGCGTAGGTCTGCGCCGCCTGCCAGCGATTGAACGGATCGCTGTCATGGATCATCAGGAACTCGATCTTGTCGGGGTCGAGGCTGATGGTAAGCCGGACCGGCGCCGAGAAACCGCGCAGGAGAGAGGGCGTCGGCGGGGCAGGGATCTCATGGAACTCGAACACCTGCTCGCGGTCGGTCACTTCGAGCAGGCCATCGTTGGGCGTGCCGCCGTTGAGACGAAGCGGAAGCTCATCGCCATTGGACCCGATCAGGCCCACTTTGAGCGGGATGAACATCGGCTCCTTCTTGGTCTGACCTGGCGTGGGCGGCACGACCTGGCTGACGGCAAGGCGCGCGGTCTTGGCATGGGCGTCGTAGTCGAGCGAGCAGGCAAGCTCGGGCGTGCCGCTTTGAGTGTACCAGCGCATGAACTGGGACAGGTCGCGGCCCGAGACGTCGGCCATCGCCTCGACGAAGTCCTCGACCGTTACCGCCTCGCCATCATGGCGCTCGAAATAAAGGTCTAGACCTTTGCGGAAGCCCTCGCGGCCTAGCAGTGTCTGCAACATGCGGCAGACCTCGGCGCCCTTTTCGTAGACGGTCGCCGTGTAGAAGTTGTTGATCTCGATATAGGAAGCGGGACGCACCGGATGGGCAAGGGGACCTGCATCCTCCGGAAATTGATGCGTCTTCAGCATGCGCACGGCGGCGATGCGCTCGACCGGCCCCGAGCGCGTATCGCCGGTGAACTCCTGGTCGCGGAAAACGGTCAGACCTTCCTTCAGGCAGAGCTGGAACCAGTCGCGGCACGTGACGCGGTCGCCAGACCAGTTGTGGAAATATTCGTGCGCGATTACGCCCTCGATCGAGGCGTAGTCGGCGTCGCTCGCGGTATCCGGCCGGGCCAGAACGAGCTTGTCGTTGAAGATGTTGAGGCCCTTGTTCTCCATCGCCCCCATATTGAAGTCGCTGACGGCGACGATGTTGAACACGTCGAGGTCGTATTCGCGCCCGAAGCGTTCCTCGTCCCATCGCATTGCGCGCTTGAGAGACTCCATTGCCCAAGAGCAGCGGTCCTCCTTGCCGGGCTCGACATGGATGGCGAGAGCAACCTTGCGACCAGAGGCGGTGATGAAGCTGTCACGGACGGAAGCCAAGCCGCCGCCGACGAGGGCAAAGAGGTAAGATGGCTTGGGAAAGGGGTCGTGCCAAACGGCGAAATGCCGGCCGGTGCCGGGCATGTCGCCATGAGCCACCGGGTTGCCGTTCGAGAGCAGCACGGGGGTCGTGGCCTTATCCGCCTCGATGCGCACGGTGTAGACCGCGAGCACATCGGGGCGGTCGATGAAATAGGTGATGCGGCGGAAGCCCTCCGGCTCGCATTGCGTGCAGTAGGTGCCGCGCGAAAGGTAGAGGCCGGAAAGGGCGGTGTTCGCCTCCGGATCGCAAAACGCAACGACCTCGAGGGTGAAGGGCCGCGCTGGCACTTTGGGAATGGTGAGAGATCGTTCCGTCAGCTCATAGTCAGTTGGTGAGAGCGGCTTGCCGTCGAGCACAACGCTCTCGAGCTTCAAGGCCTCGCCGTCGAGCACAACCGGCCGGCCGCCGGTTGCGATTTTGGGATTGGGTCTGAGGCGCAGCTTCGAAGCGACACGAGCCGCCTTAGGCTCAAGCGCCACGTCAAGGTTCACCTCCTCGATCACATAGTCGGGGGGCGAATAATCCTTGAGGAATTTGGCCCGGCGATCGGACTGCTGCATGGCGACGATCCTTTGCCGTCGCTCTTAGAGGGCGGGGCGAAGAATGCAAGCCAGAAACCTCAAGGCGCGACCCCTGGCGATGCGCGCCTCTCTAGCTTAAGACGCGTCCAATCATGAGTAGTGAGCAGAACACCCAATCGGCGCCGAAGCTTTTTCTGCCCTCCCGGCGGGCCGGCTTTGTCCTTGCTGGGCTCAGCATCGCGGCGCTTAGCACCGCGCTGTTCGTGCGCTACGGCATCATCCAGAATTCGGTAATCGGAGTCGCCTGCGAATCCGGCGAAGTGAGCCTCATCTGCAAGATCAGGCTGGCAGTGATCCTGATGTTCATCCAGGACCTATTTGGCTGGATGGCAATCATCACCGCGGGAGTTCAACTGTGGCGCCCGAACACCGTCGCCTTTGGAACGAGCCTCATCTTCGCCCTGCTTGGGCTTGTCCTTTACAACACGCGCGCTTCGGCACTCGCGATTGCGC
>Ga0207708_10001801_pt1 | contig 15780 bp, 14 predicted proteins | sample KBSK5101metaG_FD_184340 | JGI IMG/M metagenome (GOLD analysis project Ga0207708, IMG submission 184340) | Corn, switchgrass and miscanthus rhizosphere microbial communities from Kellogg Biological Station, Michigan, USA - KBS K5-10-1 metaG... | ecosystem: Host-associated > Plants > Roots >...
CGACTCCGCCGGGTGCAGGTCCGCCCACGCGCAAGCCGCTCCGAGCAGGTCGGCCTCGGCGGCATCAGCAGCGGCGCGGCGGTCCCGGGCGAACGCCAGCACCGCACCAGCGGTGTCGAGTTCCGGGACGGCTGCCGTGCTGACCATGGCTCCATTCTAGTCGAACAGATGTTCGAATCAAGGGCAGAATCCGTCGACTTTGCCCTTAAGATGAAGGCGATCCGAAGGTAGTCCTCGTGGGTACGGCGGGGTTTCGAGACGGGCGCTACGGGCGCTGCCGACACCAGATCAGTCCGCACGCACGAACCCCGCGAGCACTTGGCCGCGCACCTCGGCAAGCAGGCCGGCCTCCTGCTCCGCCCGCACTACTTGCGCCTTCGTAAGCGGTGCCCAGGGCTCCCACGTGATCGTCAACCTCGCGCCGGCGGACTTCGGGCGCCAGGTGCCGACCACCTCGCCGTCGACCACGATCGCGCCGGGACGGCCCAGGTTGCGCCACAGGTCCTTCGCACGCGCCCGGTCGTCTACCAGTGTCGCCCGCTCACGGAGCTGGAGCCATGGGTCGAACGGTGCCAGCAGCCGCACCCGACCGGCGCGCTCCGGCCCTGAGGTGAGCGACGCGACGTCCTCCTCCAGAGCGAACCGATCGCCGGACACGCCGGGGAAGCCGTCGACGTCGACGGGCACCGCATCGTCCGGCCAGTGCGCCCGGACGTCCTTGACCGCGGAGTCGAGGTGGGCAGCCACCTCCTGCGGCCGGGCTGGGCCGAAGTGGTGCAGGTAGCCGCGCACCTGGTCGAACCGTGGCTCCGCCTGGGTGCCCGGTGTGCGGAAGTACAACGGCCTGAGTCCCGTGATCCGTTGCAGCACCGGGGGAGACGTGCCGGGCTGGAGCTCCAGCCCGGCCTGGAGCGGAGCCATCCGGAACGGGTTCTCCCAGGCGTGGATGGCGTCGCACGGTCGGCAGTAGCGGAGGGAGTGCGGCTCGAGCCGCTCGGTCAGGGACGTCGAGAGGTCGCCCTTCACCATGGGCTTGCGGACCAGGGCGCGCTGGGTGCGCGCGATCACCGCGAGCGCCTCCAGGACCGGGATGCCCGCCTGTCGGAGCGGTTTGGATGCGTCGAAGACCCGCCTGGCGGCGTCGTTCTCGCTCAGCGGGGCGGTCGCGACAGCCACGGCCGCGGCATCCGCACGACGATAGAGGTGCGGAGAGGATCGGACGGTCCAGGCGAGGAGCGCCTCGGCCTCGTCGTACGACGCCAGCCCGCGGTTGACCAGCGCCCACCGTGCCGCGACCGGCCCGGTGTCCTGAACCCCGACGTCGAGCATGGCCACGTCGTCGAGTCCCGACGCAGCACCGGGCTCGCGGTCGAGCTGGTGGGCACGCCAGCGGTGGGCGATCACCTGCTCACGGCCCACCTCCAGTGCCATGCCTCCACGGTAGGACGCGGGTCTGACAGGCTGGGAGCATGAGGTCCGAGACGCTGGAGGTTCGCACCGGCTCGCGGGAGGTGGTGCACGACCTGACCCGGGACTGCACCGCCTTCGTACAGGGTGAGGACGACGGGCTGCTGCACGTGTTCGTGCCGCACGCGACCGCGGGCATCGCAATCCTGGAGACCGGCGCCGGCTCCGACGACGACCTGCTCGCCGCGTTGGGCGACCTGCTGCCGGCGGACGATCGCTGGCAGCACCAGCACGGATCGCCGGGGCACGGCCGGTCCCACGTCATGCCGGCACTCGTTCCGCCGTCCGCGACGGTGCCGGTGCTCCACGGCAGGCTCGCGCTCGGCACCTGGCAGAGCATCTGCCTGGTCGACCTCAACGTGGACAACCCCGACCGTCAGGTGCGGCTGTCGTTCCTCCCCGGCTGACCCCGATCACTAGAACATGCGTTCGATCAAGGCTAGTCTCGTTGCCATGCCCTCGTACGTCGCCCCGCCCGGCTGGCCGGCCGCGGTCCGGCCCCCCGGTGCCCCCGACTGGGAGCGCACCGCGGGGAGCTGGCTGCTCGACATCTGCCCACCGGAGTACCGCTCCTACCCGGCGCTCCGGCGCCACGTCGTGGTCCTGGCCCGGTTCGCGGTGCACCACGTCGAGGCCCGCCAGGCGGCGATCAACCGCGGCCTGAGCGAGGCCCGGGGTGCGCTGCGCGACGTGGCCGACGGGGATGCGGTGGAGGCCGCGGTCGACACCTACCAGCGCGAGTCGGCTCGGCTGATCGGCGAGCGCCGGGCGGTCGGGCTGGTCGAGGAGGCGCTCCGCGGGCGACGGTTCGTGGCACGTCTGTAGCCAACCCATGTGCGGGTACCCTCGCCGCCATGTCCCCCCACCACTTCGCCAGCGTGATCCTGGTCGACAACCGCGGCTGGGTGCTGTTGCAGGAGCGGGACGAGCACCCCGATATCGACCCCGGCAAGTGGGGTTTCGTCGGCGGCGGCGTCGAGGCGGGCGAGGACTTCCGCACCGCTGCCTACCGCGAGCTGGGCGAGGAGACCGGGGTCGAGATCGACGACGGCCTCGAGCTGTACGGCACGTTCTCGGTGTTCCACGAGCACTGCGGTCAGGACGACGAGTTCCAGCTCTGGGCGATGGCCACGGACCTGGGTGACGGCGACATCGAGTGCCACGAGGGCCGCCAGATCTGCTTCGTCGACCCGGCCGAGCTCGGCTCGCTGGAGCTCACCGCGTCGGCCACGGTCGCGCTCCGAGCGTTCCTGGACTCCGACCACTACCACCGGTTGGCCTCGTGAGCGCGTCACGGCCGCTCACCGTGGTGCCGGTCCCTGCCCACGGAGCGGAGGACGTGCTCGTGGTCGACGGGCTCGTCTACACCGGCACCGAGGACGGCAGCATCTTCCTGCTGCGACCTGACGGCAGCCGGATCGACCGGGTCGGGCAGACGGGGGGACGCCCACTCGGGCTGGAGCTGCTTCCCGACGGCCGGCTCCTGGTGGCCGACGCCGACCGCGGACTGCTCGCGCTCGACCCGTACGACGGGGGCATCGAAACCCTGGTGACCAGCGTCAGCGGCCGCCGGATGCGGTTCTGCAACAACGCGGCGGTGGCCGCCAACGGGGACATCTGGTTCTCCGACTCCAGCACCGTCCACGGAATCGCGCACTGGAAGAAGGACTTCGTCGAGGACACCCGCACCGGGCGGCTGCTGGTGCGTCGCGTGACGGGGTTGGTCGAGGTGGTGCTCGACGGACTGGCGTTCGCCAACGGTGTCGCCCTTGCCGCTGACGAGTCCTACGTGGCCGTGGCCGAGACCGGCGCCCGCACCGTCGTACGCCACTGGCTGACCGGCCCGCGCGCCGGTGCGCGCGACCTGCTCGCGGAAGACCTGCCCGGCTACCCCGACAACATCTCGCGTGGGTCAGACGGCCTGGTCTGGGTGAGCATCGCGTCGCCGACCGACCGCGTGGTGGAGCGCCTGCACCGCCTGCCGGCCAAGCTGCGGCGGCAGGTCAGCCGGATCCCGGATGCGCTCCAGCCGCAGCCCAAGCGGACCGCGCGGGTGCAGGCCTACGACGACGTCGGCCGGCTCGTGCACGACCTGCACGGCGACGGGTCGGCCTACCACATGGTTACCGGTGTGCGGGAGCACGACGGGCAGGTCTGGCTGGGCTCGCTGGCGGAGCCGGCGGTGGCCTCGATGAGCGTCACTGGCGCATAGGGTGGCCATGGCCCACCACGACGGGCAGACGCGAAGGGCAGGGCATTGGGTCGTCTCGAGAAGCTGACCGGTCCGGCGGACCTGCGCGCCCTCGACGACCACGAGCTCGACGAGCTGGCGACCGAGATCCGCGACTTCCTGGTCACCCGGGTCTCGCGCACCGGAGGCCACCTCGGGCCAAACCTGGGCGTCGTGGAGCTGAGCATCGCGCTGCACCGGGTCTTCGACTCGCCGCGCGAGCCGATTCTCTTCGACACCGGGCACCAGTCCTACGTGCACAAGATCCTCACCGGCCGCGCCGCGGCGTTCGACCGGCTGCGCCAGGAGGGCGGCCTCTCCGGCTACCCGAGCCGCCAGGAGTCCGAGCACGACCTGGTCGAGAACCAGCACGCCTCGACGTCCCTGTCCTACGCCGACGGCCTGGCCAAGGCGTTCGCGATCCGGGGCGAGGACCGCGCCGTGGTTGCGGTGATCGGCGACGGCGCGCTCACCGGCGGCATGGCCTGGGAGGCGCTCAACAACATCGCTGCCGGCAAGGACCGGCGCCTCGTGATCGTGGTCAACGACAACGGCCGCTCCTACACCCCGACCGTCGGCGGCCTCGCCGAGCACCTCACCGCGCTGCGCACCAATCCCCGCTACGAGCAGGTGCTCGACGCGGTGAAGCACCGCCTCAACGGCGTCCGCGGCGTCGGCCCGGCCGTCTACGACGCCCTGCACGCGATGAAGAAGGGCATGAAGGACGCGATCGCCCCACAGGGGCTCTTCGAGGACCTCGGCCTCAAGTACGTCGGCCCGATCGACGGCCACGACCGCCCCGCGGTCGAGCAGGCGCTGCGTCAGGCCAAGCGGTTCGGCGGCCCCGTGATCGTCCACGTGATCACGCACAAGGGCTTCGGCTACGGCCACGCGGAGGCGCACGAGGAGGACCAGATGCACTCCCTCGGCGCCTTCGACGTCGCGACCGGCCAGCAGAAGCCCAAGGGCCGTCAGTGGACCGACGTCTTCGCCGTCGAGATGGTTGCCCTCGGCTCCGAGCGCGACGACATCGTCGGCATCACCGCGGCGATGCTCTACCCGGTCGGCCTCGACCGGTTCGCCGCGGTCCATCCCGACCGCACCTTCGACGTCGGCATCGCCGAGCAGCACGCCACGACGTCAGCCGCCGGCCTGGCGATGGGCGGCCTGCATCCGGTGGTTGCGGTCTACGCGACCTTCCTCAACCGCGCCTTCGACCAGGTCCTGATGGACGTCGCCATGCACCAGCTCGGCGTCACGTTCGTGCTCGACCGCTCCGGCATCACCGGTGACGACGGTGCCAGCCACAACGGCATGTGGGACATGTCGTTCCTCCAGGTGGTGCCGGGTCTCCGGCTCGCGGCGCCGCGTGACGCGACGCGGCTGCGAGAGCTGCTCCGTGAAGCGGTCGCGGTCGACGACGCCCCGACCGTGGTCCGGTTCCCCAAGGGCCCGCCGACCGACGACATCCCGACGCTCGACCGGGTCGGCGACCTCGACGTCCTCGTGCGCGCGGGAGCTCGCGACGTGCTGATCGTCGGAATCGGCTCGATGGCCGAGACCGCGGTCGACGTGGCCGCCCGGCTCGGCCACCAGGGGATCGGCGTAACGGTGGTCGACCCGCGCTGGGTCAAGCCGTACGACGAGGCGATCGTGGGCCTGGCGCGCGACCACCGGCTGGTGGTCTCCATCGAGGACAACGGCATCGTCGCCGGCTGCGGCACCAGCCTGCTGCAGCTGCTCAACGAGCACCGGGTGACGACGCCGGTGCGGCTGCACGGCATCCCGCAGCAGTTCCTCGACCACGCGAAGCGCGCCAGCATCCTGGAGCGGATCGGGCTGACCGCGCAGAGCATCGCGCGCCGGACGGTCGAGGACATCAGCGAGCTCGACGCCGCGACGGCACCACACCCCGCGACCGACCAGGTCTGAGCCGTGCGCGGCCCGGGCCCGCACCACTCCCGAGGTCTGGATGGCCTGCGACTTCCTCGCGTCGTCCAGGGGTGACCCCCTCAGGGGTTGACCCGAAAGGGTGAGAACCCTTGCCGTCACCGTCACGTGTGTGCGTTTACTGGCGATGGGCCACAACTCCCGGGCCCACCCGGTCCGCCGGGGTGCGTCTCGGAAAGGGCTGCCATGGCAATCGGTGTTGCAGGCTGGTGGGCGACCAAGGACGTCACCGACATCGTCGGGTCGACCGAGGAGGAGGGCCACTCCCTCATCCGAAGCGTCGGCCCGCTCGGGCTGACCGCGCTGGGCATCGGCGCGATCATCGGCACCGGCATCTTCGTGGTGATCGGCGAGGGCGCCGCCAAGGCCGGTCCCGCCGTCGTCGTGTCGTTCGCCCTCGCCGCGGTCACATGCCTGTTCTCGGCGCTGTCGTACGCCGAGCTCGCCTCCTCGGTGCCGGTCTCCGGCTCGGCGTACACCTACGCCTACGCGACCCTCGGTGAGCTCGTCGCCTTCGTCATCGGCTGGGACCTGATCCTCGAGTACGGCGTGTCCGTGGCCGCCGTCGCCGTCGGCTGGGGCGCCAACTTCAACGCGTTCCTCGACGCGGCGTTCGGCTACGAGCTGCCCAAGCAGATCGCGCTGGCCCCCGAGGACGGCGGCGTCTTCAACCTGCCCGCCGTGATCATCGTGCTCGCAATCACGCTCCTGCTCGTCCGCGGCACCCGCGAGAGCGCGACCGTCAACCTGGTGATGGTCGGCGTCAAGCTGCTGATCCTGATCTTCTTCATCATCGCGGCGTTCACGTCGTTCAACTCAGGCAACATCCACCCGTTCAACCCCAACGGGCTCAACGACGGGATCGTCCCGGCAGCCGGCCTGATCTTCTTCGCCTACATCGGCTTCGACGCGGTCTCGACCGCGAGCGAGGAGTCCAAGAACCCGGGACGCGACCTGCCGATCGCGATCGTGGGCTCGCTGCTGATCTCCACCGTGTTCTACATCCTGGTCGCGATCGGCGCGATCGGCCTGTTGCCCGCCAAGCAGCTCGGCGAGAGCGACGCCCCACTCGCCACTGCTCTGCAGGACGGCGCCGGCCTCGACTGGGCGGCCGCCGTGCTCGCCTTCGGCGCTCTGGTCGCGATCACCTCCGTGATCCTGGTGATCCTCTACGGCCAGACCCGCATCATCTTCGCGATGTGCCGTGACGGCCTGATGCCGAAGGGCTTCGCCGACGTCAGCCCCCGGTTCGGCACCCCCGCCAAGCTGACCCTCACCCTGGGTGGACTGATCGCGGTGCTGTCCGCGTTCGTGCCGCTCAGCTCGATCGTGGAGCTGGTCAACATCGGCACCCTGTTCGCGTTCATCCTGGTCAACATCGGCGTGATCCTGCTCCGTCGCACCAAGCCCGACATGGAGCGGCCCTTCCGGGTGCCGTTCTCGCCGGTCTTCCCGCTGATCGGCGTGGCCTTCTGCGTGTACCTCGCCCAGGACCTGCCGGGCGTGACCTGGATCCGGTTCGTGGTCTGGATGGCGGTCGGACTGGTGGTCTACGGGTTCTACGGCTACCGCAACTCCCGCCTCCGCGAACGCGAGACCTCGCCCGGCAGGGCGAGCTGAGGTGGCCGGCGACCGCCTGATCGTGGGGTACGACGGCGGGCCGACGGGTGCGGACGCGCTGACTTTCGGCCGCCGCTGGGGGTCCGCCGCGGGCACCACGCCGGTCGTTGTCACCGTCCATCCCGGCCAGACGCCGCTCGGCCCGGGACGCACCGACGCCGAGTGGAACGCCTACCAGCGTGAGGAGGCCGAGGCGCTCCTTGCCGAGGCCCGCGCGCTGCTCGGCGACGGCGCGGAGTACCGGTCGGTCGACGCGAGCTCGCCCGCCCACGGGCTCAGCGACCTGGTCGAGGCCGGCGACTGCGTGCTGGTGCTGGGCGCCCGTCGTGCCCGCGGCCTGCGGCGCACCTACCCAGGCTCGAACGCCCAACGGCTCCTGCACGGGTCGGCGAGCCCGGTCACGATCGTTCCCAGCGACTACGCCGAGCGGGAGGACACCGGTTTCCGCCGGGTCACGGTGGCGTACCTCGACACCCCCGACGGACAGGCCGCGCTGTCGGCGGGTGCCCGGTTCGCCCGGCAGCTCGGTGCCGACCTCGAGGTGCTGACCGTGGTGCCGGACACCCGCCGCCACGCAGGCGAACCGTCGCGCTTCGGCACCGAGCAGCGGGCCGACTACCAGCAGGCGCTGGACCGTGCGGTGACCGCCGTGGACGGCGTCCGCGCGACGGGTCGTCTGGTCGACGGCCCGGTCGTCGACACCCTCGTCGACATCGATGCCGATCAGACCGACCTGCTGGTCTGCGGCTCCCGCGACTACGGTCCGGTCGCCCGGGTGCTGCTCGGCGGCGTGTCCGGCCGGGTCGTGCGCCATTCGCGCGTGCCCGTCACCGTGGTGCCACGCGCGCGCTGACCCTCCGAGGCGCCTGAGCGCCGCACGCCGGGCCGCGCCCGTTGAGCCGTCCCCGAGAGGCTGGCCACGTTGCGACACTAGGCTTTGGCAGGACAGGGAAGGAGCCCGATGACGCAGGCACGCTTCGTGCACATCGTGGACGACGTACCGGAGCTCGACGAACAGGACGAGAGACCGGTGATGCTGGTCGCCCTCGACGGCTTCCTAGACGCCGGCAACGCCTCCGCGCTCGCCGTCGAGCACCTGGTCGGATCGGTCTCGACGGGCTCGACCACCAGTGGGGGCCGGGTGGTGGCGAGCTTCGAGGTGGACGAGTTCTACGACTACCGCGCGCGCCGGCCGCCGTTGACCTTCCAGGAGAACCGCTACGCCGACTACGAGGCGCCTCGGCTGGTGGTTCGGCTGCTGAGCGACCAGGAGGGCAGGCCGTACCTGCTGCTGGCCGGACCCGAGCCCGACATCCGCTGGGAGGCCTTTGCCCAGGCTGTCCGTCGCGTCGTGGAGCACTTCGACGTGCGGCTCGTGGTCTCGCTCGGCTCGGTGCCGATGGCCGTCCCGCACACGCGACCCGTCCAGCTCACGAACCACGCCACGTCCGACCACCTGCTCACGCAGGAGAACGTGTGGCGCGGGGAGCTCCGGGTGCCCTCGAGTGCCCAGGCACTGCTCGAGCTGCGGCTGGGCGAGTGGGGTTTCGACGCACTCGGCTGGGTGGCGCACATCCCGCACTACGTGGCGCAGCTCGGCTACCCGCTCGCGTCCGTGGCGCTGCTCGACGCGATCGGCTCGACCACCGGGCTCTCGTGGGACGTCGAGGCGCTGCGGGAGGCCGGCACGAAGCAGACCGTCGAGATCGAGAGCCAGCTCTCGGAGTCCGGGGAGGTGCGCGACGTCGTACGCGGACTGGAGCAGCAGTACGACGCCTTCCACCGCGCCGCGGAGAGCGAGTCCAACCTGCTCGCCGAGGGAGAGCCGATGCCGTCCGGCGACGAGATCGGGGCCCAGTTCGAGCAGTTCCTCGCCGGGCTCGACGACAAGCCCGACGGCGGGGAGCAGTAGTGCCGGGCTCGGTCGAGGAGCTGGTCGAGCTCCTGGACCTCGAGGCGATCGAGGACAACCTGTTCCGCGGCACCCAGCCCGACACCTCCCTGCAGCGGGTCTTCGGCGGTCAGGTAGCGGCGCACGCTCTTGTGGCGGCGTCCCGCACCGTGCCCGAGGAGTACGGCGTGCACTCGCTGCACTCCTACTTCCTGCGCCCCGGCGACGTGAAGGTCCCGATCGTGTACGACGTCGACCCGCTCCGCGACGGCCGGTCGTTCGTCACCCGGCGCGTCGTCGCGCGCCAGCACGGTCGGCCGATCTACTTCCAGACCGCCAGCTACCAGAAGCACGAGGAGGGGTTCGAGCACCAGGACGCGATGCCCGACGTGCCGCCGCCGGAGGAGTGCCCGACCCTGAGCGAGCTCTTCGGCCGGCAGTCACAGATGCAGTCCGACCGGTGGGAGCGCGAGTGGGCGGTGCTCGACGTGCGCTGGGCTGGTGACTCGAGGCCCGACGGCGAGCTCGACGCCAGCGTCCACCCGGCGCAGGCACGGCTCTGGATCCGGGTCAACGGTGACCTGCCCGACGACCGGATCCTGCACGGGGCGGCGTTCGCCTACGCCAGTGACTTGACCCTGCTCGGTGCAAGCCTGGTGCCGCACGGCCTGCACGTGGCGTCGCCGAAGGTGCAGTCGGCCTCGCTCGACCACACGATCTGGTTCCACCGTCCGTTCCGCGCCGACGAGTGGTGGCTCTACGACCAGCTCTCCCCCTCGGCCTCGGGTGGGCGCGGCCTGGCGTTCGGACGGGTGTTCACGCAGGACGGCCGCCTGGTCGCCACCGTCGCCCAGGAGGGTCTGATCCGCCCGACGCGCTCACCGGTGTCTGGCTAGCGGCCACCCCTTCCCTCCACAGGGAGACACCACCACCTCCTCCCCGGTTCGGTCGCGGTCACGGGGCATCAGCGAACTACCGCTGTGTAGTTCCTTCCACCCCCCTCCACGTGCGCGAAAACGGGGGTACGGTCGTGTGCTGTTGTGACTCGTGGGACTAGTGAGGTTTCCTTGTGAGCCGTTTCCGCACCCCTGCCGTGACCGCCGGACCAACCCTCCTGCTGGCCGTCGGCCTCGCCGTGGCAACGTCGGCGACGGCGGTCTCGGCCCCGGCCGCCGGCGTCGACCCGGCCACCGGGCCGGACTACGAGATGCCGTTCCTGTGCGGGGAGGCGTGGACCGGCACCTCGCGCTCCTACCACTCGCCGAGCTTCTACTCGATCGACTGGAACCGTCCCGATGACTACGGCCACCCGCTGCTCGCCGCGGCCCCCGGCGTGGTCACGCGGGTCGTGCCGGACGGCAGCACCGGCTACGGCCGCTACGCGATCATCGACCACGGCGCGGGCCGCTCGACGCTGTACGCCCACATGAAGCAGACCTGGCTGGTCGAGGGCATGACCATCGACCAGAGCCAGCCGGTCGGGTTCCTCGGCGACACCGGCAACGTCACGGGTCCGCACCTGCACTTCGAGGAGCGGCTCAACGGCACCGACGTCCCGGCGTACTTCCACCGCACCACGTTCAGGATGAACACCACCCAGACCTCGACAAGCTGCCCGGACACGCCCGTCTCCGGCGACTGGAACGGCGACGGCAGGACCGACCTCGGCGTCTTCCACCGCACCGCCACCGGCTCGGTGTTCCGGAGGCTGGTGGGCACCACGACCACGACGGTTGCCTTCGGCACCGGGTGGGACCGGGTGTTCACCGGGGACTGGAACGGCGACGGCACCGCCGAGGTCGGGGTGCGCCCTCCCGGCTCCACGGTGTTCGTCAAGCGGCGGACCAATGGCACGCTGACGAAGAAGTCGTATGGCAGTGTCGTCGCGCTTCCGCTGGCCGGGGACTGGGACGGCAACGGCACCGCGCAGCTCGGGGTCTGGCGGCCGGACCTGCATCGCTTCGCGCTGCGCGGCGGCGACGGCGTGACCACCTACCGCATCTTCGGCAGCGACGGTGACCTGCCCCTGGCAGGCGACTGGAACGGCGACGGCAAGGACGACCTCGGTGTCTACCGCCCCTCCACGAGGAGCTTCCTGATGCGCAGGATCGCCGCCAACGGCACCGCCTCGACCACGACCGTCGCGCTCGGCGTGGCCGGGGACCTGCCGGTCATCGGCGACTGGAACGGCGACCAGATCGACGACCTCGGTGTGTGGTCGCCGACGAAGGCCGTGTTCACGCTGCGCTACGTCGCCAGGGGGACGACCGTGGCGACCACGAAGACTGTCGCGTACGGCGCCAAGCGGGGTTGACCACCTCAGGCCGGCGTGGCGCGTCCCACGAGGTGGGGTGCGCCGTCCTTCGGCCTGGAGAGGGAGAAGGCGAAGCCGTCGTCATCGATGCGTGACCCGAGGGCCACGGTGCCGGGCAGGAACACGGGCTTCTTGAACTCCACGCGCACGGTCACCGCGTCCGGCAGCCGGTTGTCGAGGGCGGCGACGCAGCGGGCCTTGGTCCACATGCCGTGAGCGATCTGCCGCGGGAACCCGAAGGCCTTGGCGGTCAACGGGTAGAGGTGGATCGGGTTGTGGTCGCCGGAGACGGCGGCGTAGCGACGACCGAGGTCGCCGGGCAGCCGCCAGACCACTGGTCCGGCCGGCGCCACGTCCAGCGGTGCGTGCTCGGGCCTGAGGTCCCTGTCGCCGGCGCCGACCCGCAGGTACTCCGAGGTCGACTCCCACACCGTGTCGCCACCGCTGGTCACGGTGGTGGCCAGGTCGAACAGCTTGCCCTTGGGGTGCGGGCGCAGGTTGCGGGCGGTCGCCGAGACGTCGAGGCGCTCGGTCGGCGCGATCAGCCGGTGCTGGGTGATCGTGTTCGCCAGGTGCACGGTGCCGATCGCCGGGAACGGGAACGAGCCGTCGGTCATGATCCCCATGTGCAGCGGGAACGCGAGCATGTGCGGGTAGGTGAGCGGCAGGTGCTGGCGCGCGGGGAAGTCGCAGACCTCGGCGTACGCCGCGACGTGGCTCGGGTCGATCGCCCGGTCCGGCCGCGTGAGCGTCAGGTCCGGCAGGGCGCCGCCCTTCTTGGCGACGCCGGAGATCAGGTTCACGCCCGGCAGCACCTGGAGCGCCGCCTTGAGCATCGTCGTCAGGCCGGCCCCGCCCTGCATCTCACGGGTTGTCATCAGGCGCCCAGCATCATCTGGCCGCAGACCCGGACCACGTTGCCGTTGACGGCGGTGGAGCCGGGTGAGGCGTACCAGGCGACCGTCTCGGCGACGTCGACCGGCAGCCCGCCCTGGCTCATCGCGTTGAGCCTCCGGCCGACCTCGCGGGTGGCGAAGGGCACGGCGGCGGTCATCTTGGTCTCGATGAAGCCGGGTGCCACGGCGTTGATCGTGACGCCCTTCCTCAGCTCGTCGGCGAGGCTGTCGACCAGGCCGATCACGCCGGCCTTGGAGGCGGCGTAGTTCGTCTGGCCCACGTTGCCGGCGATGCCCGCGATCGAGGCCACGCCGATGATCCGGCCGTTGTCGTTGACCAGACCCTGCTCCAGGAGCTCACGGCTGATCCGCTCCGGGGCGGTCAGGTTGACCGCGATCACGGAGCGCCAGCGGTCCTCGTCCATGTTGGCGAGCTTCTTGTCGCGCGTGATGCCGGCGTTGTGCACGACGACGTCGACTGCGCCGAACGTCTCCTTCACGTAGTGGGCGATCCTCTGCGGCGCGTCCTTGTTGGTGATGTCGAGAGTCAGGTTGTCTCCGTCGAGCTCACGCGTGACCACGAGCAGCTCGCTCGCTGCCTGGGGCACATCGATGCCGAGGATCGTCGCGCCGTCCCGGTGGAGCACCCGCGCTATCTGCTCGCCGATGCCCCGGGAGGCGCCGGTCACGAGCGCGACCTTGCCGGTCAGGGGCTTGTCGACGCTGGGCACGGGAGCTGCCTCCGTCGTGCCGGTCGCGCCGACCCGCACCACCTGGCCGGAGACGTACGCGGACTTGGGGGACAGGAAGAAGGCGAGCGTCGAGTCGACCGCCCGCTCGGCACCCTCCGCGACGTACACGAGCTGGACGGTGCTGCCGCGCCCGATCTCCTTGCCGAGCGAGCGGGTGAAGCCCTCCAGCGCGCGCTGCGCGACCTGCCCGGGACCGGACAGCAGCTCCGGCACGGCGCCGAGCACCACGACCCGGCTGCACGGCAGCAGGCTGCGCATCAGCGGCTTGAAGAACCGCTGCAGGGCGACCAGGCCGGCGGAGTCCGCGATGCCGGTCGCGTCGAAGACCAGGCCCTTGTACTTCTCGCCCTCAACAGCAGTCGTGGTGCTCGCGATGCCGAGGGCGTCCAGCGAGGCGGTCACCGGGGCGGCCAGGCGACCCGTGCCGCCGGTCACGACGGTGCCGTCGACGAGGGGGGCACCCTCGTGCCACCGGTCGAGCGCCACCGGGTCGGGCAGGCCGAGGTTCCTCACCAGCACCTTGCCCAGTGGGCTGGACGTGAAGGAGGCATAGCGATCCATGTCGTCGAACGTAACGAGTGGTGTAACTCGGTGTCCATTCGTCGTGACGTGCCCCTCACAACGTTTCCTTGCCGGGGTCTGCCGGACAGGATGGACTCATGAAGACCTCTCCTCGACGAGTCGCCGTCCTCGGTGGCAACCGGATCCCCTTCGCCCGCTCCAACACGGCCTACGCGACCGCGAGCAACCAGGAGATGCTGACCGCCGCGATCGACGGGCTGGCCGCCCGCTTCGGGCTCGAGGGCCAGCGCCTCGGCGAGGTCGTGGCCGGTGCCGTGCTCAAGCACAGCCGCGACTTCAACCTCACGCGAGAGTCCGTGCTCGGCTCCAGGTTGGCGCCGGAGACGCCCGCCACCGACCTTCAGCAGGCGTGCGGCACCGGCCTCCAGGCGTCGATCCACGTCGCCAACAAGATCGCGCTCGGCCAGATCGAGGTCGGCGTCGCGGGTGGCTCCGACACCACCTCGGACGCCCCGATCGCGGTGGGCGAGAAGCTGCGCAAGATCCTGCTCGAGGCAAACCGGGCGAAGACCCTGCAGGGCCGGCTGGCCGCCCTGACCAAGGTGCGCCCGCAGTACCTGGCCCCTTCCATCCCGCAGAACGGCGAGCCCCGCACCGGGCTGTCGATGGGCGAGCACGCCGCCCTCACCGCGCTCGAGTGGCAGATCACGCGCGCCGCGCAGGACGAGCTCGCCGTCGCGTCCCACCTCCACCTGGCGGCGTCGTACGACCGTGGGTTCCAGGATGACCTGGTCACGCCGTTCAACGGCCTCGACCGGGACCAGAACCTGCGGGCCGACACGTCGCTGGAGAAGCTCGCGAAGCTCAAGCCGGTGTTCGGCAAGGGCGCGGCGGCCACCATGACCGCCGCGAACTCCACGCCGCTCACCGACGGCGCCTCCGCGGTGCTCCTGTCGTCGGAGGACTGGGCGACGGAGCACGGGCACGAGGTGCTCGCGTACCTCGTCGACTCCGAGACCGCTGCCGTCGACTTCGTGCACGGGGGCGAGGGACTGCTGATGGCGCCTGCGTACGCCGTGCCGCGGCTGCTCGAGCGCAACGGGCTGACCCTGCAGGACTTCGACTTCTACGAGATCCACGAGGCGTTCGCCTCGCAGGTGCTCTCGACGCTCAAGGCGTGGGAGGACCCGGTGTTCTGCAAGGAGCGCTTGGGCCTCGACGCGCCTCTCGGCTCGATCGACCGCGCGAAGCTCAACGTCAATGGCTCGTCACTGGCGGCCGGTCACCCGTTCGCCGCGACCGGCGGCCGGATCGTGGCCAACCTCGCCAAGCTGCTCGCGGAGAAGGCGGACAAGGACGGCCCCGGTGGTCGTGGTCTGATCTCGATCTGCGCTGCCGGCGGCCAGGGCGTCACCGCCATCCTCGAGCGCTAGGTTCCGCCGAGGCGTCACTCGTGGTTGGCGTGCGTGCGCCAAGAAGTCAGTCGCGGTTGGTCAGGGCGAGCGCGTTGGCGACGAGGTAGTCCTTCACCTGGCCGGGGGAGACCGGCGCGACGACGGGTACCCCGGGTGCCCCCTCCTTGACCAGCATCCCGACCCGGGCGAGCTGGAGTGCGCCGAGGCCGCTGGCGTAGAGGGTGTTGGCCAGCAGGTGCACATCGGCGATCTTGAAGTCGCCACGGGCGACGCCGGCCTCGAGCGCGTCGGTGACGTGGCGCAGGCACGAGGCGATGCCGCGACCGAGCCGGAACAGCGCGCCCTCGGAGATCTCCTCGAGCAGCTCCGGGCCGGGCCGCCTCATCAGGGTCTGCGCGCAGTCGACGAACGCCGGGTGCTCCAGGCCGAAGTCGACGAAGGCCTCGGTCAGTGCCTTGACCCGCTTCCTCGGGCCGAGCCGCGTGCTTACTGCGCCGAGCCGCGCCTCCAGGTCGTCGAGATAGCCGACCAGGGTGAGCGCGAACAGCTCCTCCTTGCCGGAGAAGTGCCGGTAGATGATCGCCCGGTTCACCCCGACCGCGCGGGCGACGTCCTCGATCTGGGCGTCGCGCACCCCGCGTGCGTCGAACAGCGCACGCGTGGCGTCGAGGATCTCCCGTTCTCGTGCCCTGCGGCGCAGCAGGGCCGCACCGCGGCGTCCGT
>Ga0207708_10001805_pt1 | contig 15775 bp, 15 predicted proteins | sample KBSK5101metaG_FD_184340 | JGI IMG/M metagenome (GOLD analysis project Ga0207708, IMG submission 184340) | Corn, switchgrass and miscanthus rhizosphere microbial communities from Kellogg Biological Station, Michigan, USA - KBS K5-10-1 metaG... | ecosystem: Host-associated > Plants > Roots >...
CCGACCACGTCGCCGATCGCGAAGATGTGGCCGACGTTGGTGCGCATCTGCTCGTCGACGGAGATGAAGCCGCGCTCGTCGACCTTCACGCCCGCCTTGTCCGCGTCGATGGCGCCGCCGTTCGGGCGCCGGCCGACCGCCACCAGCACGCGGTCGAACGTCTCGTCGCTGCCGCCGTAGGTGGCGACGATGCCGTCGTCGGTCGCCTTGATCGCCTCGACCTTGGTGCCGGTGTGGATCGCCTCGTAGCGCTTCTCGATCCGCTTGCGCAGCGGCTTGACGACGTCCGGGTCGGCGCCCGCCATCAGGTCGTCGAGCATCTCGACGACGACGACCTTGGAGCCGAGCGCGTCGTGCACGGTCGCCATCTCGAGGCCGATGATCCCGCCGCCGATCACGAGCAGCCGCTCCGGCACGTCGGGCAGCTCGAGCGCGCCCGTGGAGTCGACGATCCGCGGGTCGTCGGGCAGGTCAGGCAGCGCGACGGCCTGCGAGCCGACCGCGATGATCGCGTGCTCGAAGGCGATCTCGGTGCCGTCGACGTCGAGCGTGTGCTCGCCCGTGAACTTGGCGGTGCCCTTCACGACCTCGACCTTGCGCGTCTTGGCCATGCCCTTGAGGCCGTCGGTGAGCTTCTTGACGGCGCTCTCCTTGAACGCGCGGACGCCGTCGAGGTCGATCTCGGGCTCACCGAAGGAGATCCCCTGCTCCTTCGCGTCCTCGGCGTCCGCGAGCACCTTCGCGAGGTGCAGCAGCGCCTTCGAGGGGATGCAGCCGACGTTCAGGCAGACGCCGCCGAGGCGCTCGTAGCGCTCGACGAGCACGGTCTTCAGGCCGAGGTCGGCGGCGCGGAAGGCGGCGGTGTAGCCGCCCGGGCCGGAGCCGATCACGACGACGTCGGCGCGGTCGCCCTCCGGCTCCTCCTTCTCGGCGGGCTTCGCGGGCTCCTCGGGCTCCTCCTTCGCGGGCTCCTCGGGCTCCTCCTCCGCCGGCTGCCCGTCGGACTCGAGCGTGAGGATCGGCGTGCCCTTGGAGACCTTGTCGCCGACTTTCACCAGCAGCTCGCCGACGGTCCCGGCCTCGGGGGCCGGGACGTCCATGCTCGCCTTGTCGGACTCCAGGACGATCAGCGGGTCCTCGGCGGCGACGGTGTCGCCGGGCGAGACCAGCACCTCGATGACGGGGACGTCGGTGAAGTCCCCGATGTCCGGGACCTTGACCTCGCTCACAGCAGCGCCCGCCGCATGTCCTTGAGCACGCCCGCGAGGTGCGTCGTGAAGCGGGCCGCGAGGGCGCCGTCGACGACTCGGTGGTCGTAGGAGAGCGAGAGCGGCAGGATCAGCCGCGGCTGGAACCCCGCGCCGTCCCACACCGGCTTCATCGCCGAGCGCGAGGCGCCGAGGATGGCGACCTGCGGCGGGTTGATGATCGGCGTGAAGAACGTCCCGCCGATCCCGCCCAGCGACGAGATCGTGAACGTCGCGTCCTGCATGTCGCCCATCTTGAGCTTGCCCTCGCGCGCGGCGCCCGAGAGCCGGGTCAGCTCGCCCGCGATCTCGAGGATGCCCTTGCGGTCGGCGTCCTTGATCACCGGCACGACCAGGCCCTGCGGCGTGTCGGCCGCGAACCCGATGTTCCAGTAGTGCTTGAGGGTCAGGTGCTGTCCGTCCTCGTCGAGCGAGGAGTTGACCTCCGGGTGCGCCTTCAGCGTCGTCACGCACGCCTTCACGAGCAGCGCGACCATCGTGACCTTGACGTCCTTCTGGGAGGCGTTGACCTCCTTGCGGAACGCCTCGAGGTCGGTGATGTCGGCCTCGTCGTGCTGGGTGACGTGCGGGATCGTCGTCCAGCTCTTGACCAGGTTGGGGCCGGAGAGCTTCTTGATCCGGGTCAGCTCGACGCGCTCGGTGCGCTCGCCCGGCGCGGCCGGCTGCGACGGCGCGGCGGCCGGCGCCTCGGACGGCCCGCGCTCGACGTCCTCCTTGGTGATCCGGCCCTTGCGGCCCGAGCCCTCGACCGTGGAGAGGTCGACGCCCTTCTCGCGCGCGAGCCGGCGCACGGCCGGGCTCGCGTACGGCGGCGCATCCTCCTCGGAAGGCGCGGCGCTGGGCTGCGGGGCGTCCTCGGTCGCGGACTCCGCCTCGGCCTCGACCGCCATCTCGGCGGCGCCGGCCTCGCCGGGCTCCTTGGACTCCTTCGGCTCCTGCGCCGGCTCGGCGCCGTTGTCGCCGCCGCCGACCTCGATCAGCAGCAGCGCGGTGCCCTGGCTGACCTTGTCGCCGACGTTGACCTTGAGGTCCTGCACGACGCCCGCGAACGGCGCGGGCACGTCCATCGTGGCCTTGTCGGACTCCAGCGTGACGAGCGGGTCCTCCTCGGCGACGGTGTCGCCGGGCGACACGAGGACCTCGATCACCGGTACCTCGTCGAAGTCCCCGATATCGGGGACGGCGACCTCTTTCACCTCCGCCATGGAGCCTCCGCGTCGGCGTCGATCTCGTACTTCTCGACGGCCTCGGCGGCCTTGTCGGGCGCGATCGAGCGCAGCGCGGCGAGGGCGACGTAGCGGCGGTCGACCTCGAAGAACTCGCGCAGCGAGCGGCGCCAGTCCGAGCGGCCGTAGCCGTCCGTGCCGAGCACCGTGTAGGCGCCGGGGACGTAGGGGCGGATCTGCTCGGCGAACGTGCGCATGTAGTCCGTCGCCGCCACCGCGGGCTTGTCGGAGAGCACGCTCGAGACGTAGGGGACCTGCGCGTCCTCGCCGGGGTGCAGCAGCGACCAGCGCTCCGCGGCCATGCCGTCGCGCCCCAGCTCGGTGAAGCTCGTGACGCTGTAGACGTCGGCCTTCACGCCCCAGTCGTCCGCCAGCAGCCGCGCCGCCTCTTCCACCTCGCGCAGGATCGTGCCCGAGCCGAGCAGCTGGACCTCGCCCTTCCCGTCGCCCGCGATCCGGTGGATGCCCTTGAGGATCCCCTCCTCGGCGCCCTCCGGCATCGCCGGGTGCGGGTAGTTCTCGTTCATCAGCGTCAGGTAGTAGAAGACGTCCTCCTGCTCGGCGACCATCCGCCGCAGGCCCTCCTGGACGATCACCGCGACCTCGTAGCCGTAGGTCGGGTCGTACGAGACGCAGTTGGGGATCGTCGAGGACAGCACGTGCGAGTGGCCGTCCTCGTGCTGCAGGCCCTCGCCGTTGAGCGTCGTGCGCCCGGCCGTGCCGCCGAGCAGGAACCCGCGCGTGCGGTTGTCGCCGGCCGCCCAGGCGAGGTCGCCGACCCGCTGGAAGCCGAACATCGAGTAGTAGATGTAGAACGGGATCGTCTGGACGCCGTGGTTGGAGTACGACGTGCCCGACGCGATCCAGGACGAGAAGGCGCCCGCCTCGTTGATGCCCTCCTGGAGGATCTGGCCCTTCTTGTCCTCCTTGTAGAACATCAGCTGCTCGGAGTCCTCGGGCCGGTAGAGCTGGCCGACCTGGCTGAAGATGCCGAGCTGGCGGAACATGCCCTCCATGCCGAAGGTGCGCGACTCGTCGGGCACGATCGGCACCACGTGCTTGCCGATCTGCTTGTCGCGCACGAGCGTCGACAGGATCCGCACGAACGCCATCGTCGTCGAGATCGAGCGCTCGGCGGTGCCCTCGAGCTGGGTCTTGAAGTTCTCCAGCGGCGGGGCGGGCAGCGACTCCGGCGCGCGCCGGCGGCGCACCGGCAGCCCGCCGCCGAGCGCCTCGCGGCGCTCGCGCAGGTAGGTCATCTCCGGCGAGTCCTCCGCCGGCTTGTAGAAGGCCTTCTTGGCGATCTGCTCGTCGGTGAGCTCCAGCCCGAAGCGGTCCCGGAAGGCGTGCAGCGCCTCGTCGGTCATCTTCTTCTGCTGGTGGGTGATGTTCTGGCCCTCGCCGGCCGCGCCCATCCCGTAGCCCTTGACCGTCTTGGCGAGGATCACCGTCGGGCGGCCCTCGGAGCGCATCGCCTCGGCGTAGGCCGCGTAGACCTTCGTGGGATCGTGGCCGCCGCGGTTGAGCGCCCAGATGTCGGCGTCCGACCAGTCCTCGACGCGCTTGGCCAGCTCGGGGTAGGCGCCGAAGAAGAACTCGCGCACGTAGGCGCCGTCGCGCGACTTGAACGTCTGGTACTCGCCGTCGACGGCCTCGTCCATGCGGCGCTTGAGCAGCCCGTCGTGGTCGGCCGCGAGCAGCGGGTCCCACTTGTTGCCCCAGATCACCTTGAGCACGTTCCAGCCGGCGCCGCGGAAGACCGTCTCGAGCTCGTTGATGATCTTGCCGTTGCCGCGCACCGGGCCGTCGAGCCGCTGCAGGTTGCAGTTGACGACGAACACGAGGTTGTCGAGGTTCTGGTGGCCGGCGAGCGAGATCGCGCCCAGCGACTCGGGCTCGTCGGTCTCGCCGTCGCCGAGGAACGCCCACACCTTGCGGCCGGACGTGTCGGCGATGCCGCGGCCGGTCAGGTACTTCATGAAGCGCGCCTGGTAGATCGCCATGATCGGCCCGAGTCCCATCGAGACGGTCGGGAACTGCCAGAAGTCCGGCATCAGCCACGGGTGCGGGTACGAGCTCAGCCCGCCCCTGGAGACCTCCTGGCGGAAGCCGAGCAGGTCCTCCTCGGTGAGCCGGCCCTCGAGGAAGGCGCGGGCGTAGACGCCGGGCGAGGAGTGGCCCTGCATGTAGACGAGGTCGCCCCCGTGCTTCTCGCTCGGCGCGTTCCAGAAGTGGTGGAAGCCGACCTCGTAGAGCGTCGCGGCCGACTGGTAGGAGGCGATGTGCCCGCCCAGCTCGGAGGACTCCGCGTTGGCGCGCAGCACGGTGGCCATCGCGTTCCAGCGGACGATCGCCCGGATCCGGTGCTCGAGCTCGAGGTCACCGGGATACGGGTCCTCGCGCTCGGGCGGGATCGTGTTGACGTACGCGCTCGGCGCGACCGTGCCGTCGTAGGCGCCCGAGCTGCGCGCGTGCTCGAGCACCCGGTCGAGCAGGTCGCCGGCGCGCTCGACGCCGTCGTGCGCGACCACCGAGTCGAGTGCCTCGACCCATTCGGTCGTCTCCTGCCGGTCTACGTCCTCCGCATGCGCAGCCATCGCCGACCATTGTGACGAACGCGTGTTGACCCGACAGTCACCTACTGGCCGGGCCGCACCTCGACGACGTCGACGAGCGCCGACAGCCACGCCTCGATCCGGTGCCCGGTCCGCGCCGGCGCCTCGACGCAGACGTCGAAGCGGCCTGGGCCGTGGCGGTCGGCCTCGTGGAAGTCGACGGCGACGATCCGGCAGCCGCGCCGGCGCAGCAGCGCCAGCGCGCGCACGAGCACGTCGCCGCGGCCCGTGGTCTCGACGGCGTAGCGCTGTGGTCGTGCCGCGCCGGCGTCGAGCGGAGCTGAAATCGGGCTCGGGGCGGTGATGACGGACATGGCGGTGGGTCCTTTCGGGTCACCCCAGGTCCGGTCGCCACCGCGCCGGCCCCGGAGGGACCAGTCGTGGCCTGATGCGCGGGCGCGCTCAGGCCGAGGTGGCAATGACGATGATCGCGCGGAAGCTGGTGTCGCCGGTGCGGATCATCGTGCGGGCACTGTATCGGCAGGAGCGAGGTCGTGCACGAGCACGGGCTGCGCGGGCAGCGCCAGCGTGAGCACGGCGCCGCCGTCGTCGTGGTTGGCGGCGCGCACGCTGCCGCCGTGGGTCTCGGCGACCTGGCGCACGATCGCCAGCCCGAGCCCGGTGCCGGGCCGCCCGCGCGAGACGGCCGAGCGGTAGAAGCGGTCGAAGACGTGCTCGAGGTCGGCCTCCGGGATCCCCGGCCCGTGGTCGCGCACCTGCACCCCGTCCGCGCCGGCGCGCACCTCGATCCGGCCGCCGCCGTGCTGGGCGGCATTGTCGAGCAGGTTGTTGACCGCGCGGCCGAGCCGCTGCGGCGCGCCCTCGACCGTCGCGGGCTCGAGCTCGACGGCGAACTCGGCGCGGGGCGCGTGCACGCGCGCACGGGCGACGGCGTCGGCGACCAGCTCGTCCAGGCGTACCTCCTCGCGCGCCGTGGCCGGCTCGGCGCCGCGCGCGAGCTCGATGATGTCCGTCACCAGCGCCCCCAGCTCCTCGACCTGGCCGCGCAGGTCGGCGAGCAGCGCGTCGCGCTCGTGCGCGGGCAGCGCGCCGCCCTCCTCGGCCAGCAGCTCGATGTTCGCGCGCAGCGTCGTGACCGGCGTCCGCAGCTCGTGCGAGGCGTCGGCGACGAGCCGGCGCTGCGCGGTCGTGGAGCGCTCGAGCGACGCGAGCATCGCGTTGAACTCCTGCGCCAGCACGCCGACCTCGTCGGAGCGGTCGAGCTCGATCCGGCGCGAGAGCTCGCCGGTCTCGGAGATGTGGTGCGCCGTGGCGGCGACGTCGCGGATCGGCCCGGCGACGCGCCGTCCGAGCGTCCGCCCGAGCAGCGCCGCGAGGGCGATCCCGGCCAGGCACAGCGCAGCGAGCACGAGCCGCAGCCGCGCCAGCACCGCGTTGGCCCCGTCGAGCGGGCGCCCGAGCTGGATCGCCCCGTCGTCGGTGCCGACGGTCAGCACGCGCAGGTGCGACCCGCCGACCAGCACGTCCGAGTAGGCCTCGCCGGCGCCCGCCTGCGCGAGCTCGCGGACCCGCTCGTCGACGGGCAGCCGCAGCGGCGCCGCGCCGAGCGGGCGCACCGCGTCGCCCGGCGTGACGAGCTGCGCGTAGGCGATCGGACCGCCGCGGCCCGGCGGCGGCGCCGGCAACACGAGCGGAAGCCGCGTGATCGTGCGCGGCGGATCCAGCCGCGCCGTGACGAAGCGCGCCTGGGCGCCGAGGGAGCGATCGACCTCGCTGCGCAGCTCCGCGCGCACGGCAACGTAGGCGGCGATCGCGGCCAGCGTCACCGCAACCGCCACCGAGCCCGCGGACAGCAGCGTGATCCGCCGCTGCAGGCTCATCGCTCCCGGAGCACGTAGCCGACGCCGCGCACGGTGTGCAACAGCCGCGGCTCGCCGCCCGCCTCGGTCTTGCGCCGCAGGTAGCCGATGTAGACGCCGAGCGCGTTCGAGGTCGGCCCGAAGTCGTAGCCCCAGACGAGCTCGAAGACCTGCGAGCGGGTCAGCACACGGCGCGGGTGGCGCAGGAACTGCTCGAGGAGGGTGAACTCGGTCTTGGAAAGCTCGATCCGGCGCTCGCCGCGGTGTGCCTCGTGCGCGCCGAGGTCGAGCCGCAGGTCGGCGAAGCGCAGCACCTCGGCCTCGCCGCCGGGCGCCGCGCGACGCAGCAGCGCGCGGACCCGGGCGCGCATCTCGCGCAGCGCGAACGGCTTGACGAGATAGTCGTCGGCGCCGGAGTCGAGGCCGAGCACGCGGTCCTCGACCGCGTCGAGCGCGGTCAGCATCAGGATCGGCGTGCGGTCGCCGGCCAGGCGCAGCCGCCGGCAGACCTCCAGGCCGTCGACGCGCGGCATCATCACGTCGAGCACGATCGCGTCGAACGGCGCCGGGGCCGCCTTCGCGAGCGCCGCCGCACCGTCCTCGGCCGTGCTGACCTCGAAGCCGTCGAGCCGCAGCGCCCGCTCGAGCGCGCTGCGCACGGCGGGCTCGTCGTCGGCGATCAGGATCCGCACGGAGACAGTGACCCAGACTTCCCGAAGAGGACCCTAAGAAGCGACCGCCTCGAGCAGCAGGCCGTCGCGCACGCCGACGACGCGGTCGGCCGCGCCGGCCACCGCCTGGTCGTGCGTCACCAGGATCACGGTCAGGCCCTCGCCCGTCGAGAGCGCACGCAACAGCGCCACGATCTCCGTCCCGGTGGCGGAGTCGAGATTACCCGTCGGCTCGTCGGCGAGCAGCACCCGCGGGCGGTTGGCGAGCGCGCGGGCGATCGCCACGCGCTGCTGCTCGCCGCCCGAGAGCTGCGACGGCAGGTTGCCGAGCCGGTGCTCCAGGCGCACACGACCGAGCAGCTCGCGCGCCCGCTGCCTGCGCGCGGCGGCCTTCATCCGCACCGGGGCGAGCGCGGCCGCCACGTTCTGCTCCGCGGTCAGCGTCGGGATCAGGTTGAACTGCTGGAAGACGAAGCCGATCGCCTCGCGCCGCAGCCGCGACAGCTCGCCGTCGCCGAGCCCGCCGAGCTCGCGGCCCTCGAACGCCAGGCGCCCGTCGCTCGGGCGGTCCATCGCGCCGAGCAGCTGCAGCAGCGTGGTCTTGCCCGAGCCCGAGGGGCCGACCAGGGCGAGGAACTCGCCCGCCTCGACCCGTAGGTCGGCGCCGCCGACGGCGGTCACCTGGGCGTTGCCGGTGCCGTAGCGCTTGACGACCCCGTCCAGCTCGTAGAGGGCGCTCATCCGATCGACCTCAGCGCGTCGGCGGGGCGCAGCCGGGCGGCTCTGAGCCCGCCCACGCCTCCGGCCAGCAGCCCACCGAGCACTGCGAGCCCGATCGCGACCAGCAGCAGCGTGAGGTCGACCGGCGCGCCGAGCACCACGTCGGTGCTGCCGGAGGTCACCTGCCCCTGGCCGAACGGGCCGCCCATCATCACTGCTCCTCCTCCTGGTCCCGGGCCCTGCGCGGGTGTCTCCGCCGCGGCCACGGAGGCCTCGAGCGAGATCCCCGTCGCGCCGATCAGCGCGGCGGCGCCGACGCCGATCGCGGCGCCGAGGATGCCGCCGAGCAAGCCCTGGGCCACCGACTCGCCCGTCACCTGGCGCACCACCAGCCGCTGCGGCCAGCCGAGCGCCTTCAGCGTGCCCAGCTCGCGCACGCGCTTGGCGACCGAGGAGAGCGTCAGCAGCGCCGCGATCAGGAACGCGGCGACGAGCGCCACGATCGTCAGCGCCGTCCCCAGCTTCGCGCTGAGGTTCTTGGCATCCAGGAGCGAGCCGCCGATCCGCTCGGCCAGGTCCGATGCCGTGGTCACGGAGGCGCCTTCCAGCGAGCCCTCGATCGCCTTCGCGACGGCGGGCACGGAGTCGGCGTCGGTGGCGCGCACCTGCACCTGGTTGACGCGGCCCTTGCGGTCGGCGATCGACTGCAGCTGGCCGAGCTTGACGTAGAGGTCGGTGGCGGAGCCGCCGAGCGGCGCCTGCGCGAGCCCGACCACCTCGAACTTCTGCTTGCCGAGCGCGACCTTGTCGCCGACGGCGATCGAGTGCCGGCGCGCATAGGCGACGTTGACGACGGCCTCACGCGCCGGGCCGTCCGACAGGTACCTCCCGTCGGAGATCTGCGACGGCGTGACCGGCGCCAGCGACGATTTGGAGGCGTCGACGCCGGTGACGCTCATGGCGTCGAGGTCGATCTGCTGACGCTGATCGCCCGCGCTGGGCGCCGGCACCGCTCCGGGGCCTCCCTGCTGGGGCTGCTGGAACCCGCCCTCCGGCACCGTGCCGGACACCGTCACCGCGTTGAGCGTGAGGCTCCCGGCGGCGTCGGCGACGCCGTCGAGCGCAGCCAGCTCGTCCACCTCGCCCGCGTCAAAGCTCAACTGCGCGGCCGAGACGAAGTTCGTCCGCGTGAACTTCTCGCCCGGGTCGCCGGCCTGGTTGAGGTCGAGTCGCCCGGGCCCGGCCTCGTCGCGCAGCTGGTCGCGCTCCTCGGCGGACAGGCCCTGGCCACCGAAGCCGCCGCCCTCGGAGCGCGTCAGCGGGCGCGTGACGGTCATGTCGGTGCCGACGCCGGTCAGCGGCGCAAGCACCTCGTCCTGGGCCTCGTCGAGTCCGGCGGAGAGTGCGTTGACGGCGACCACGAGCCCGACGCCGATCCCGAGCCCGATCGCGGTGAGGAGCGTCCGGCCGCGCCTCCGGCGCAGCTCGGACCACCCGTAGGAGAGGAAGAACATCGTCCCATCGAACCGGCGCCGCGGAAGAGCTCCGCAAGACGCGCGTAAGAGTTCCCGAAGACCGGGAGACCCAGCGCAGCGGCGTGCCGGGCGTGCCGGGAGCCGTACCCTGGAGGCATGGACCCCGACGACCTGTTGGCCGGGCCCGCGGTCGAGGCGGCCGTCGCCGCCCTCGCCGAGCGCAACCGCCACCACGCGGAGCAGATGTCAGACGAGGAGCGCGCCGACGCGCTCGGGCACTGGCGCGAGCTCGCGATCACGGTGCTCACGGCCGCCCGCAGCGCGACCGGCTCCGGCGAAGACCAGGACCCCGGTCACGGCCGCGCGACGATCGTGCTCGAGGACGCCGGCGGCGAGGAGGTCACGGTGCACGCGACCTTCTGGCCCGAGATGCAGGACCTGGGCGGCGGCGAGATCGCCGCCACCCCCGCGCAGGTCGCCGCCCTCGAGCTGCTCGAGCAGCTCACGGGCGAAGACGAGGAGTGACCATGGCCGACGACGACCTGCTGATGACGCGCGCCGACTACGAGAAGCTCCAGGGCGAGATCGAGGAGCTCGAGACGTCCGCGCGCGGCGAGATGGCCGAGCGCATCAAGGCGGCGCGCGAGCTCGGCGACCTCAAGGAGAACGCCGAGTACCACGACGCCAAGGACGCCCAGGCGATCCTCGAGACCAAGATCCTGCGGCTGCGCGACCAGCTCACGCGGGCGCAGGTCGTCGAGGCCGAGGCGGGCGGCGACGCCGTCGGCTTCGGCAGCGAGGTCACGGTCTCGGACCGCGACAGCGGCAAGGAGCGGACCTACACGCTCGTGTCGGCCGTCGACGCCGACGCCGCCGCGGGGCGCCTGAGCGTGGAGTCGCCGGTCGCCCAAGCGCTCGTCGGCGCCCGGGCCGGCGACGTCATCGAGATCCCCACCCCCAAGGGCAAGCGGACGCTCGAGGTCATCGCGATCGCCTGACGCCGGCGCGCTGTGGCGGGCCCTACGCCCTGAGCACGAACGCGATCTCGTCGACGACGCACCACGACCACTCCTCGCCGGGCTCGACGGACCGCAGGACGGGGTGATCGGCCTCGCGGGCGTGCTTGCTGGCGTGCTGGTTGGGCGAGGAGTCGCAGCAGCCGATCTTGCCGCAGGTCTGGCACATCCGCAGGTGCACCCAGCGGTCGCCGGCCTTCAGGCATTCCTCGCAGCCGGCGATCTCGTCCGGCGGCGCCAGGTATTCGACCTGGTCGAGGTGGGTGCATCGGGCCATCAGGTGCCTCCGGGTCGCTGGAACTGGCCGCGCATCGACGGGTCCACCAGGTCGGCGTACTCGTCTAGATGGCGGTGGATGAACGCCGCGGTGAACGGGCAGGTCGGGATCACCGTCAGGCCGTCGGCGCGGATCGCGTCGAGGGCGCCGCGCACGAGCTCGGCGCCGAGGCCCTGGCCCTCGTGGCCCTCGTCGACCTCGGTGTGGGACACGATCACGCTCGCGCCCGCGGGCAGGTAGTCGACGAAGCCGAGGAGCTGCCCGCCGTCGCCGGCGAGCAGCTCGTAGCGGCTGAGCTCCGGGGCGTGGACGACCCGGTTGCTCATGTGGCCCTCCCCGCGGGAGCACGATCAGGACCGCCACGAGCCCCGGGACGCAATCTCATCGCGGCAGCCTCACGGAGAAGACGGTACGCCCGGGCGCCGACTCGACCGTGAGCGCGCCGCCGTGGCGGTCGACGACGATCCGCCGCGCGGTCGCCAGGCCGAGGCCGGTGCCCTTGCCGACGTCCTTGGTCGTGAAGAAGTCGTCGAAGACGTGCTCGCGCGCCTCGGGCGCGATGCCGGGCCCGTCGTCGCCGATCTGCACGAGCGCGGAGCGGCCCTCGCGCGCCGTGCGGATCGTGATCGTGCCGTTCGCCTCGAGCGCGTCGATCGCGTTGTCGAGCAGGTTCGTCCAGACCTGGTTGAGCTCGGAGCCGTGCACGGTCAGCTTCCCGAGGTCGCGGTCGTAGTCGCGCACGACCTCGATCTGCGTGTGCTTGAGCTTGTGGCCGAGCACGGCGAGCGTGGTCTCCAGGCCCTCGTGCAGGTCGACCTCGTTGAGCTCGCCGCGGTCCATGTAGGCGTAGGTCTTGACCGCGCCGACCAGCGACGACATCCGCGCCGTGGACTCCTGCACGTCGGCAGCGAGCGTGCGGGCGGTCAGCGTCGCCGCCACCCACTGCACGGCGGCGGTCGTCGCGTCGCCGGCCAGCGCGTGCGTGCGCGCCAGCCAGTCCGCGCCGACGCCCGCGGCGGCGAGCGGCTCGGCGACCCGCCACGCCTCGGCCACCCCGAGCGCCTCGAGCTCGTCGCGCAGCTCGTCCTCGGCGTCGGCGGCGTCGAGCGCGTCGAGCGGGGAGCGGGCGTCGGCGCCGCGCAGCGCCTCGTCCTGGAGCGCGACCAGGCCCTCGGCGGCCTCGCGCTCGACGCCGGCCTCGACGAAGCGGCTGAGCGTGGCGACGACCGTGTCGACCGCCTCGGACAGCTCGGCGGCGGCGCGGCGGGCGGCGGCGGCCGGGTTGTTGAGCTCGTGCGCGAGCCCGGCGGCCATCGTGCCGAGCGAGGTCAACCGCTCGCGGCTCTGCTCCACGGCCGTGATCCGGCTCATCACGGGCGCGACCTGGCGCATCACGCGGTCGTGGACGGAGGGGTGCGCGAAGGCGAGCGCGCGGAAGTCGTCGCGCGCGATCAGGCCGATCCGGCAGGCGGTCTCGGAGGTCATGCGCACGCCGAGCGAGGCGCCGGTGAGCACGGCGACGGCGTGGATCCAGGTCGGCGCCTGCTGGCGGCCGACGAGGTCGGCGCGGCCGTTCTCCACGACCTCCGCGAGCAGCGTCCCCTCCAGCAGCAGCATCACGCCCTCGGGGTTGTCGCCCTGGTCGCCGACGCACGCGTCGGGCTCGAACGTCCGCTCCTGCGCGGCGGCGGCGAACGCCGCCAGCGCAGCGTCGTCGAGGTCGTCGAAGAGATCGACGCGGCGCAGGTCCTGCGGCGTGATCATGCGTCGACGAGGTACTGGTGGACGAGCGTGATCGCCATCGAGCCCTCCCCCACCGCGCTCGCCACGCGCTTGATCGAGCGGGCGCGGACGTCGCCGGCGACGAACACGCCGGGCACCGAGGTCTCGAGCAGGTAGGGGTCGCGGGAGAGCGGCCAGCCGTTGCCGGCGGCGTCGGGCCCGGCGAGGATGAAGCCGCGGTCGTCGCGCGCGACGACGCCGTCCAGCCAGTCCGTGCGCGGCAGCGCGCCGATGAACACGAAGCAGGCGTCGGCGGGCAGCCGCTCCTCGCCGCCGGGCCCGCGGATCTGCAGGGCGCGCAGCCGCCCGCCCTCGCCCTCGGCCGCCAGGGCGGCGCTGCCCGTGCGCACCTCGACGTTGCCGAGCGCCGCGATCTGCTCGATCAGGTAGTGCGACATCGCGGCCTCCAGCGACGTCCCGCGCACGAGCATCGTCACGCGGCCGGCGAACTGGGCGAAGTGCACGGCCGCCTGCCCGGCCGAGTTCGCGCCGCCGATCACGACGACGTGCTGGTCCTTGCACGAGCGCGCCTCGGTCAGCGCGGCGCCGTAGTAGATGCCGGTGCCGGTGAGCTCCGCGAAGCCGGGCGCGTCGAGCTGGCGGTAGGAGACGCCCGAGGCGACGAGCACGCAGTTGGCGCTGAGCGCGCCGCCGCCCGAGAGCTCCACGATCCGCCCGGAGCCCTCGGCCCGCAGCGCGACCGCGTCCGAGACGGTCAGCAGCTCGGCCCCGAGGCGGCGCGCCTGGTCGGTGCCGCGGCGGGCGAGGTCGGAGCCGCTCAGGCCGGCGGGGAAGCCGAGGTAGTTCTCGATCCGGCTCGACTGGCCGGCCTGGCCGCCGGGCGCCTCGCGCTCGACCATCACCGTCCGCAGGCCCTCCGAGGCGCCGTAGACGGCGGCCGCCAGCCCGGCCGGGCCGCCGCCGACGATCACGAGGTCGTAGTGGTCCGAGGCCGGCGTGCCGGTCACCCCGAGCCGCTCCGCGAGCTCGAGCACGCTCGGGCGCTCGAGCACCTCGCCGTCCTCCATCAGCGCCACCGGCAGCCGGTCGGGGGCCACGCCGGCGACCGCGAGCAGCTCGCGCGCCTCGCCGTCGCGCTCGACGTCGAGCCAGCGCGCGGGCACGCGGTTGCGGGCGAGGAAGTCGCGCAGGTCGTGCGAGTCCTTGGAGAAGCGGTGCCCGACGATCCGCACGCCGCCGGCCTCCAGCGCCGCGCCCGACTCCCAGGTGGTCAGCAGGTCCTCGACGACGGGGAACAGCTGCTCCTCGGGCGGGTCCCAGGGCTTGAGCAGGTAGTAGTCGAGCGCGACCTCGTTGATCGCGGCGATCGCCGCCTCGGTGTCGGCGTAGGCGGTGAGCAGCACGCGCTTGGCGTCGGGCACGAGCGTGCGCGCCTTGACCAGGTACTCCGTGCCCTCCATCCCCGGCATCCGCTGGTCGGCGATCAGCAGCGCGACCTGGTCGCCGCGGCGGCGCACCTCGGCGAGCAGCTCGAGCGCCTCGTCGCCCGAGGTCGCGCGCAGGATCCGGTAGCGCTCGCCGAAGCCGCGGCGCAGGTCGCGCGCGACCGCGGCCAGCACGGCCGGCTCGTCGTCGACCGCGACGATCGCGGGGCGTCGTTCAGTCGCCCCAGTACCGCTGCTCACGCCAAGGGTCGCCGTAGTTGTGGTAGCCGCCCTGCTCCCAGAAGCCGGGCTCGTCCTCGATCGTCAGCCGCAGCCCGCGCACCCACTTCGCGCTCTTCCAGAAGTACAGGTGCGGGACGAGCAGCCGCACCGGGCCGCCGTGCTCGGGCTCGAGCGGCTCGCCGTCGTAGCCGTACGCGACCCACGCCTTGCCGTCCGCCAGGTCCTCGAGCGGCAGGTTGGTCGTGTAGCCGCCGTCGCAGAAGACGCTCGCGTGGACGGCCTCGGTCTCGACGCCGTCGAGCAGCGTGTCGAGCGAGACGCCCTTCCAGGTCGTGTCGAGCTTGGTCCACTTGGTCACGCAGTGGATGTCGACCGTGAACTCCTCGGCGGGCAGCGCCTGCAGCTCGTCCCAGCTCCAGGTGCGCGGCTCGTCGATCTCGCCCTCGATCGTGAAGCTCCAGCGCTCCAGGTCGACCCTGGGCGTCGGGCCGGCGGACAGGACCGGGAAGTCGCGGGTCAGGTACTGGCCGGGCGGCAGCCGGCCGGGATCGACGTCGGCGCGGCGGCCGAAGAAGCCGCGGGAGATCGGGGGCATCGCCCGACGATACGCCCCGGCGCTCGCGGGCGTCATCCGTCACGTGACTCAGGGCGCGCACCGCCGGCGCCATCATGGCGCCGGCGGCGTCCCTCGCACGCCCGACCTCTGGGGCTCAGGAGCCGATCAACGGCGTGATGAGCCCGCAGAAGTCGTCGAACCCCAGGTGCGGACCGTGCACCTTTGGGGGGAACTCCTCGATCTGGACGCCGCCGGGCACGTCGTCGCCCTCGGTGTCGAACAGGATGTGGAACTGCACGGAGCCGCGGTCGCGCGCCACGAGGCGGCCGTCGGAGTCGTACATCCGGAACTGGCCCGCCTCCACCGCCCAGAACTCGAACACGGTGCCCTCGACGCGCTTCGCCCTGATCTCGCGGAACGAGGCGTTGGCCGTGATCGTCACGAACTTCCCGTTCGCCGGGTTGGTCTGGGTCTCCGAGAACGAGTAGTTGTCGAACGCGAAGAAGGCCGTGTCCGTCTTGCCCTTGCCGATACGGGTGTGGAACGTGCCGCTGGACGCGCTGGGAACGCCTGGCTTCTTCGACCGGAAGTTCCAGCCGACGCCGGGGCAGATCAACGTCGGCGAAAACGAGACCGCGCCCTGCACGTCGGCGTCCCCGCAGTCGGTCGAGCTGTCTGCCAGCGCGATCAAGATCGGCAACGACATTCAGATCACGGCGTC
>Ga0207708_10001807_pt1 | contig 15773 bp, 20 predicted proteins | sample KBSK5101metaG_FD_184340 | JGI IMG/M metagenome (GOLD analysis project Ga0207708, IMG submission 184340) | Corn, switchgrass and miscanthus rhizosphere microbial communities from Kellogg Biological Station, Michigan, USA - KBS K5-10-1 metaG... | ecosystem: Host-associated > Plants > Roots >...
TTGGCAACCCCGGCCACCCGGTGCGGGTGGAGGGCCGCCGGCCCGAGGGCCCCGACGCGGATTGGATCCACCTGCCCGATCCGATCGCCGAGGCGATCAAGGCGCTCTCGGGGCGGATCGCCGACCTCGAGCGCCAGGTCGCCGAGCAGTCCGGCACCGCGCAGCAACCGGTGGCCGAGGTGCGGCCGCTGCGCCCCGTCAAGGGCCCCAACCCGGCGGGCGGGTGAGGCGCGCGCTGCTCATCGTCCCGCTCGCCCTGCTGGCGCTCGCCGCGCCGGCGGCGGCCAAGACCTTCGACAACCCCAAGGGCACGCTCGCCGTCCCCGAGCACTCGAGCTTCACCATCGCGCTGGACAGCAAGGCCGGCACCGGCTTCACGTGGAAGCTGACGAAGCAGCCCAACCCGGAGATCGTCAAGTACGTGAGCACCAAGACCACGCCCGCCTCACAGCCGGGCGGCCCGACGCAGCAGCGCCTGAAGTTCAAGGCGCTGGACGCCGGCACGACGTCGATGACGATCGCCTACGTCGCGCCCGGCCGCAACGGCCGCGCGGCCAAGAAGCTCGACCTCAAGGTCAAGGTCGCGAAGTCCTAGCTAGCTAGTAGGCGGTCGTCCGCGCCCGCGGGCGGGGGTGCGACTTGTAGCGCGCGCCCGCGCCCCGGTTCCACAGCAGGTGGTCGACCGCCTGGGCGCTGGTGTCGCCGCGGGCGGCCACGATGAGCTCCACCGCCTGCACGGCGCACGCGCGCATCTCGACCTCCTCGCGCGAGCCGTGCTCGAGCCGCTCGCCGGCGTCGATCCGGCGCACGAGGTCGGCGTCGAACTCCAGCACCCCGTCCAGGCGCAGCACGTGGGGCACGAGGTTGTCGGCGAAGAGCGTGAGCCGGTCGAGGTCGTCGAACTCGACCACCTCGCCCAGGTGCAGGTCGGCGGCGGCGATCTGGGCCCGCTTGTAGAACGGCACCGGGCGGCCGTCGTACTCGGACACGTCGCCCTCGTAGGAGGCGAAGTCGGCCAGGACCTCGACCAGGCCCACGGCCGAGCCGCCGGCGCTGGCCACCACGTCGAGCCAATCGCCGGCGTGCTCGGCCGAGACCCGCTGGCCCAGGGCCCGCAGCGAGTCGGTCCACAGCCGCACGAGCTCGTGGCCGGGGTCCTGACCGGTGACGGCGGCGACCTCGGCGTGCTCGATCGCGGCCAGCTCGCGCGCGCTCCAGGGCCCGCGGTTGACGAAGCGCTCGCGCAGCGAGGCGGCCAGCGTGCCGTAGCCGGACAGGCCCGGGCGCTTGCGCAGCGTGGGGAACCAGCCCGAGCCGAAGTTGACCGCGTCGAGGGTCAGGAAAAACGCCGCGCGGGTCTCGAGCGGGCCGAACACGAGGTGCAGCTCGGGGTCGAGGCCGGCGCCGTTGGCGGGCAGCTCGAGCGCGCGCGCGTAGGGCTCGACGGCCTCCTCGCGGATGCGCACGGAGCGCGCGCGTCCGGCCACCCAGGCGCAGGCGCGGCGGATGTCGTCGACGAGGGGCATCGGCGGCGACTGTAGAGCCGATCCGAGCGCTAGCGTTGCCGACATGGCCGCCGAGCGCGGAACCGAGCAACTTTCCGACGAGGTCGACGCCCGCACCGAGCGGGCGCTGGCCGTCGACGAGCTGCTCGCCGGCCTGAACCCGCCGCAGCGCGAGGCGGTGACCTACGGCGACGGCCCGCTGCTCATCCTCGCCGGCGCCGGCTCGGGCAAGACCCGCGTGCTCACGCACCGCATCGCCTACCTCGTGCGCACCGAGCGAGTGCGAGCGGGCGAGATCCTCGCGATCACCTTCACGAACAAGGCGGCGCAGGAGATGCGCGAGCGCGTCGAGCTCCTGCTCGGCCGCCGCACGCGCGCGATGTGGGTGATGACGTTCCACTCGGCCTGCGCGCGCATGCTCCGCTCGGAGGCGCCACGGCTGGGCTACTCGAAGTCGTTCACGATCTACGACCAGGCCGACTCGCGGCGCCAGATCAAGCGCGTGCTCGACGACCTCGGCGTGGACCCCAAGCGCTACACGCCGGCGGCGATCGGCGCGCAGATCTCGGACGCCAAGAACAAGCTGCGCGACGCCGACGCCTACCGCCAGATCGTGGGCTCGTTCTTCGAGCAGACCGTGGCCGACGTCTACGACCTCTACGAGCGCGAGATGCATCGCGCCAACGCGATGGACTTCGACGATCTGCTGGTCCGCGCCGTCAACGTGCTCGAGCTGTTCCCCGAGGTCCGCGAGCGCTACGCGAACACGTTCCGCCACGTGCTCGTCGACGAGTACCAGGACACCAACCACGCGCAGTACCGCTGGCTGCAGCTGCTGGCCGGCGAGCACCGCAACCTGGCCGTGGTCGGCGACGACGACCAGTCGGTGTACAGCTTCCGCGGCGCCGACATCCAGAACATCCTCGGCTTCCAGGACGACTACCCGGACGCGAAGACGATCCGGCTCGAGCAGAACTACCGCTCCACCCAGACCATCCTCAGCGTCGCCAACGCGGTCGTCGCGCACAACCGCGGGCGCATGGCCAAGTCGCTGTGGACCGACCTCGGCGAGGGCGATCCGGTCAAGGTCCGCGAGATGCCCGACGAGCACGCCGAGGGCCGCTACGTCGCCGGCGAGATCGAGCGGCTCGTCGACCAAGGCGTCTCGCGCGAGGAGATCGCGGTCTTCTACCGGACCAACGCGCAGTCGCGCGTGCTCGAGGACACGCTGGTGCGGGCCGAGATCGGCTACCAGGTCATCGGCGGCACGAAGTTCTACGAGCGGGCCGAGATCAAGGACGCCGTCGCCTACCTGAACTGGCTGGTCAACCCGCAGGACATCGGCGCGTTCTCGCGCGTCGCCAACAGCCCGCGCCGCGGGATCGGGCAGACGTCGCTGGGTCGCGTGATCGCCCACGCCAACACCACGGGCGAGCCGATCTGGGACGTCGCCTCGAGCCCGGCGGCCGTGCCCGCCCTCGGCACCGCCGCGGTGCGGGCCTTCGAGCGCTTCATGGCCACGATGCACGTCCTGCGCGAGCGCGTCGCGGCCGACGCGCCGGTGGCCCAGCTCCTGGACGAGACGCTGCAGGAGACCGGGTACCTGGAGTCGCTCGAGGCCGAGCGCACGATCGAGGCCCAGGGCCGGATCGAGAACCTGCAGGAGCTCATCGAGGTCGCGCGCGAGTACGACGCCGGCAACCCCGAGGGGACGCTGGCCGACTTCCTGCAGCAGATCTCGCTCGTGGCCGACACCGACCAGCTGCGCGACGACGAGGGCCTGGTCACGCTCATGACCCTGCACAACGCCAAGGGCCTCGAGTTCCCGATCGTGTTCATGATCGGCATGGAGGACGGCGTGTTCCCGCACTCGCGCGCGCTCGACGAGGGCACGCTCGAGGAGGAGCGCCGCCTCTGCTACGTCGGCATCACCAGGGCCCAGCGCGACCTGTACTTGACGTACGCTCGCCAGCGCACGCTGTTCGGCGCCCGCGAGGACGGCCTGCGCTCGCGCTTCCTCGACGAGATCCCCGACGCGCTGACCGACGAGGAGCGCGCGGCGCCCGACACGCAGTGGTCGGGCGGCGGGCGGCTGGCCCGCGAGTCGAGCAGCGCCTGGGCGGCGCCGGGGTCCGAGGAGCCGGCGCCGAGCGCCTACCGCCTCGGCGACGAGGTCGTGCACGCCGTCTTTGGCGACGGCGTGGTCACCGGCGTCGAGCCGGGCGGGATCGTCGTCGTCCACTTCGCCGGCGACGGCTCGGAGCGCAAGCTCGTCGCCGCGTACGCCCCGATCACGAAGCGGTGAGCTGACCGATGGCCGTCTTCGACCTCCGCCTGCGCGCCTACCAGGCCAAGCCCGGCGACACGCTCTACGGCTGGGTCGGCATCGTGCAGGGCGGCAAGACCCGGGGCCTGGAAGCCGAGCTGCGCTACGTCGAGGAGACGCGGTCCTACGACGAGGCCAACACGATCGTGACCACCGGCCCGTTCTACGTCGGGCCGCTGAACCCGGGGCAGGCGTTCGAGTTCACGCTGCAGGTGCCCGCCGACGCCAAGCCGGCCCAGAACGGCAACCACGGGCGCCTGTACTGGCAGCTGGACCTCAAGTCCGACGAGCCCGGCTTCGACTCCCACGCCCGCGTCGGGGTGGAGGTGCTGGCGCCGTGACCACCGGGCCGCCCGACTTCGGCTTCGCGCCCGTCGCCAACCAGTTCCGCGGCGCCGAGGGCTTCTCGCTCGTGCTCGACCGCTACGAGCTGCGCCGCGGCGAGAGCCTCGTCGCCACCGTGCTGGTCACCGATCCGAGCGCGATCACCGGCACGTTCGAGCTCGGCCTCGTGTGCACCGAGCGCTGGGCCGACTACCACCACCACGCCCGCTCCGACATGCACGACCACCGCCAGACCTACGAGGAGCCGATCTACCAGTGGTGGCTGCCGTTGGACCGGAACCAGCCGCGCACCGACCTGACCCTCCCGGTCGTTCCCGAGGCGCCGTTCAGCCACGTCGGCAGCGCGCTGTCGTTCCTGTGGACGGTCACCGCGCGCGACCGCCGCTCCGGCTTCGACAAGCTCGAGCGCCACGACCTGACGGTGCTGCCGTGAGCGCCGCCGTGATCGACGGCCGCGCCGTCGCCGCCACCGTGCGCGCCGACGTCGCCGCCGGGGTCGAGGCGTTCGTGGCCGAGACCGGGCGCCGCCCGCGCCTGGGCACCGTGCTCGTGGGCGACGATCCCGCCTCGCACATCTACGTCTCCAACAAGCACAAGGCGGCCGAGGAGGTCGGCATCGAGTCAACTGACACGCGGCTGACCGCCGACACGCCGCGCGACGAGCTCATCGCCGTGCTCCAGGGCCTGGGCGCCGACCCGGAGATCTCGGGGATCCTGCTCCAGCTCCCGCTGCCCGACCACCTCGACCCCGACGAGATGGTCGACCTCATCCCCGCGGCCAAGGACGTCGACGGCCTCACCGCGGTGTCGGCGGGGCGGCTGGCGCAGGGCCGGCCCGGGCTGCGGCCGTGCACGCCGCAGGGCATCATCGAGCTCCTCGACGCCTACGAGGTGCCGCTCGAGGGCGCCGAGGCGGTCGTGCTCGGCCGCTCGCAGCTCGTCGGGCGCCCGGTCGCCGGGCTGCTGCTGCAGCGCAACGCCACCGTGACCACCGCCCATTCACGCACGCGCGACCTCGGCGCCGTGTGCGCGCGCGCCGACGTGCTCGTGGCTGCGGTGGGCAGGCCGCGGCTGGTGCAGGGCGACTGGGTCAAGGCGGGCGCGGCGGTCATCGACGTCGGCATCAACCGCCTCGAGGAGGGCGTGGTCGGCGACGTCGACTTCGATCCCGCCGCGCAGCGCGCGGGCGTGATCACGCCGGTGCCCCGCGGCGTCGGCCCCATGACCGTCGCCTGCCTGCTGCGCAACACCCTGCTGGCCGCGCAGGCGGCTGCATGACACGCTAGGGCCATGGACCTCCGCCGCCTGCGGCCCGCCGAGGGGCTGCTGACCGTGGGCGCCGTCGCGCTCGTCGTCGCCCTCTTCCTGCCCTGGTACTCGCTGCCCAGCGGCGAGCGCAACAACGCGTGGGAGGCCCTCAGCGTGGTCGACGTGATCCTGCTCCTGTGCGCCGCGGTTGCGCTGCTGGCCGTGGTCCTGCAGGTCACCCAGCGTTCGCCCGCGCTGCCGGTGATCTCGAGCGTCGCGGCGACCTTTGCCGCGTTCCTGGCGCTCGTGCTGGTCGTGATCAAGGTCGCCGACGTGCCCGGCCGGTACACCGACCGCTGCTACGGGGTCTGGATTGCGCTGGTCGCGGCGGTCATCCTCCTCGGCGGCGGCTGGTGGGCGATGCGGGACGAGCGCCCGGGCGTGGGCATGGGCCGGTCGCACCTAGAATCGTCGGGATGATCGATCGCGCCCAGGTCGAGCACGTCGCGCGCCTGGCGCGGCTCGCGCTCGACGAGTCCGAGAAGGACGAGATGGCCCGCGAGCTCAGCGGCGTGCTCGAGCACATCGAGAAGATCTCGGAGCTCGACCTCGCCGACGTGCCGCCCACGTCCCACGTCGTCGACGTGACCACGCCCCTGCGCGCGGACGAGCCCACCGCGTGCCTGACCCGCGAGCAGGCGCTGGACCAGGCGCCGGCCACGCAGGACGGCGGCTTCCTCGTCCCCAGCCCCGGAGCGGCCCCCGCGTGAGCGACCCGCTCGAGCTCACCGGCGCCCAGGCGGCGGCGGCGATCCGGGCCGGCGACCTCGACGCGCGCGAGCTGTTCGAGGCCTACCGCGCCCGCGCCGCGGCCGAGGAGCTCAACGCCTTCACCTGGGTCGGCGACGAGGCGCCCGCGACCGACCCGGATGCGCCGCTGGCCGGCGTGCCCTTCGCGGCCAAGGACCTGTTCTGCACCGAGGGCGTGCCCAGCCAGGCGGGCTCGCGCATCCTCGAGGGCTACCGCCCGCCCTACAGCGCCACCGTCGTGCGGCACCTGCAGGAGGCCGGGGCGCCGCTGCTCGGCAAGACCAATCAGGACGAGTTCGCCATGGGCTCGAGCACGGAGAACTCCGGCTACGGGCCCACGCTGAACCCGTGGGACCGCACCCGCGTGCCCGGTGGCTCGAGCGGCGGCAGCGCGGCGGCGGTGGCCGCCGGCCTCGCCCCCTGGGCCATCGGCACCGACACCGGCGGCTCGATCCGCCAGCCCGCGGCGCTGTGCGGGATCGTCGGCCTCAAGCCCACCTACGGCGCCGTCAGCCGCTACGGGATGATCGCCTTCGCCTCCAGCCTCGACCAGGCCGGGCCGCTGACCCGCGACGTCACCGACGCCGCCCTGCTGCTGCGGCACATGGTCGGGCAGGACCCGAACGACTCGACCTCGCTGCCGTTCCCCGACCCGATCGCGCTCCCGACCGCCGAGCGCCTGGACGGGCTGCGGCTCGGCGTCCCGTCGGAGCTCAGCAGCGACGGGATCGCGCCCGGCGTGCGCGAGGCCTTCGCGAAGACCGTCGCCCTGGCCGAGGAGCTCGGCGCCAGCGTGGACGAGACCACGCTCCCGCACGCGCCCCACGCCCTGGCCGCCTACTACCTGATCGCCCCGGCCGAGGCCAGCGCCAACCTGGCCCGCTACGACGGCGTGCGCTACGGCCTGCGCGTCAACGGCGACGACGGCCTGCTGGAGATGTACACGCGCACGCGGGCCCAGGGCTTCGGCGCCGAGGTCAAGCGGCGGATCATGCTCGGCACCTACGCGCTCTCGGAGGGGTACTACGACGCCTACTACGGCAGCGCCCAGAAGGTGCGCACGAAGATCGCCGACGACTTCCGCGAGGCGTTTGACCGCTTCGACTTCGTCATCACGCCGACCTCGCCCACCGTCGCCTTCACGCTGGGCGAGAAGACCGACGACCCCTGGGCGATGTACCTGAACGACTACTGCACCGTGCCGGTCCCGCTGGCCGGCTTGCCCGCGATCTCGATCCCCAACGGGTTGTCCGAGGGCCTGCCCGTCGGCTTCCACGTCATCGGCCCGGCGTTCAGCGAGCCGCGGCTGCTCGACGCCGCCTACGCGCTCGAGCAGGCCATCGGCTTCGACGGGGCGGAGGCGCGCGCATGAGCACGCCCGAGCTGGAAGCGGTCATCGGCCTCGAGGTGCACGTCCAGCTGGCCACGCGGACGAAGATGTTCTGCGGCTGCCCGCTGTCCTTCGGCGACCCGCCCAACGTGCATACCTGCCCGGTCTGCCTCGCCCTGCCGGGTGCGCTGCCGGTGCTCAACGGCCGCGCCGTGCACTACGGCGTGATGGTCGGCCTGGCGCTGGGCTGCGACATCGCCGAGCGTTCGATCTTCGCCCGCAAGCAGTACTTCTATCCCGACAACCCCAAGGCGTACCAGATCTCCCAGTACGAGACGCCCCTGTGCACGGGCGGCCACCTCGGCGGCGTGGACATCACCCGCGTCCACCTCGAGGAGGACGCGGCCAAGCTCGTCCACATCGGCACCTCGGGTCGCATTCACGGCGCCGACGCGAGCATCGTGGACTTCAACCGCGGCGGCACGCCGCTGATCGAGATCGTCACCGAGCCCGACCTGCGCTCGGCCGCGCAGGCGCGCGAGTGGCTCATGCTCCTCCGCTCGACGCTGCGCCAGCTCGGCGTCTCGGACGTGAACATGGACGAGGGCTCGCTGCGCGCGGACGCCAACGTGTCGGTGCGGCCTGCGGGCACCGACGCGCTCGGCACCAAGACCGAGCTGAAGAACATGAACTCGTTCCGCTTCCTCGAGCGCGGGATCGAGGCCGAGCTGCAGCGCCAGCGCGAGCGCATCGCCTCCGGCGCCGAGGTCCAGCAGGAGACGCTGCACTTCGACCCCCAGAGCGGCACGTTGACCCCGCTGCGCTCCAAGGAGGAGGCGCAGGACTACCGCTACTTCCCCGAGCCCGACCTGCCGCCGCTCGAGGTCACTCCGGCGATGGTGCAGGACGCCCGCGCGGACCTGCCCGAGCTACCCGCCGACCGCCAGCGGCGCTACGAGGACGAGCTCGGCCTCAACGCCGAAACCGCGCGCCTGCTCGCCTTCCGCGAGGGCCTGGGCCCGTGGTTCGAGCGCGGCCTGGCCACCGGCGCCGCCGAGGCGCAGCCGCTGGCGACGTGGATCACCCAGGACCTCGCCGCGGCGCTGGGCGGCGCCGACCCCGCCGCGTCCAAGGTGGAGCCGGAGGCGCTGGCCGCGCTGGTCGGCATGGTGAACCGCAAGGAGGTCACCGCGAGCGCCGGCAAGGCCGTGCTCGAGAAGCTCGCCGCCGAGGGCGGCGACCCCAAGGCGATCGTCGAGGCCGAGGGCCTGGGGGCGATGGGCGACGGGGACGAGCTCGAGGCGCTCGTCCAGGCGGCGATCGACGCCAACCCCGACGCGGCGGAGAAGATCCGCGCCGGCAAGCAGCAGGCCGTCGGCGCGATCATCGGCCACGTCATGCGCGAGACCAAGGGCCGCGCCGACGGCGGCGAGGTCAGCCGGATCGTGCGCGAGAAGCTCGGCGTGTAGCCGACCGCTCGCGGGCGTGGCGGTGCAGAATCCGCCCCGCCTTGATGAGCTTGAGCACGTTGAGGAGCTCGACGAGGCGCAGCGCGCCCACGATCTCGAGCGCGAACAGGTCCGGCGCCAGGTCGTGCCAGACCGGGAACGTGAGCACGAGCACGCCGGTCTCGAACCAGTGCACTCGCAGCCACGCGCCCTTGCGGCGGACGACGATGAGCATGACCACGTCCTCGACCAGGAACGTGATCCACACCACCCACGCGAGCCACTCGATCTTCCAGATCACCACCGGAATGCAGGCCAGCGCGGCGAGGGAGGAGGGGACGATGAAGACGCGGTGCCAGCGCCACTCGCGGGGGGTCTCGAGGTACTCGGTCATGGGTCGCGACCGACCCTAACTGGGCGTACCATCGAGGCATGTCCCGACTCATCCGCATGGATCAGACCGGCCACACGACGCTGGCCGAATGGAGCACCGATGACCCGGCGGCCGTCGAGGCCGCCGTGGCGGCGTTTCGCCGCGAGCTCGACCGCGGGTACTACGGCGTCGTGACCACCGGGCCGGGCCAGGCCGAGATGGTGCGCGACCTCCCGGTGGACGCGGACCTCGTGATCATGCGCGCGCCGATCGCGGGCGGACAGCTCCTGCCGTGAGCGCCGAGCAGGTCCTGCCCGAGGTCGCCACCGTCCACTGGCGGCAGCGGGTCGACGCGGACAAGCTCGTTCGCGACGCGCGGCTGTGGACGGTCACGACGACCGCCCACGTGGTGCCCTTCGTCGCGGTGGCGGGGACGATGGTCGCGCTGCAGCCGCTGGCGGCGCCGGTCTCGGCCATCGCGCTCGCGCACGCGTGGATCATTCCCGAGCTCTACGCCCAGCGCGGGGCCAACGTGGTGCGCCCGCGCCGCAAGGGCGACGTCGCCGCCGAGGACCGCGCGGTCGGCTTCCTGGGCGACCTCGTCGACCACGAGGCCCGCGAGCTGCACGCGCGCACCGGCCTCGTGCTCGAGGAGGCCAGCCTGGGCGTCTGGCTGGTGGGGGAGGCGGGGGCGCTGCTCGTGCGCCGCGGCAGCAAGCGGGTGTACTGCTACTGCGTGCGCGCGTCCGACCCCGACCTGCCCTCGGGTGACCGCATCGCCCACCTGCTGCTGGCGCTGCGCGCCGACGAGCAGGGCTTCGCCACCGTGGCCAACCTGGCGTTCAGCGGCGCGCGGTGGCGCGTGCGCCGCCGGCTCGAGCCCCAGCTGCGCCCGGCGCTCGACGCGGCCGTCCGGCGCGCTTATGACTAGCTGAGGCCCCTCTGTACCCTTCAGAGCATGGAGGGCACACCCCACAACGAGTCACAGTCACGCGGCTCGTCGCTGCTCATGAAGGCGCTCGCCGTCGCGGTGCTGCTCGTGGTGGCCTGGATCGCGATCAAGGTCATCATCGGCATCGTCTCCAGCATCTTCTGGATCGTGCTGGCGGTCGTCGTCGTGTTCGCCGTCATCTGGGCAGTGGTCACCCTGCGGAGTTGACCCGCGCGTGGAGGGCCTGGCCTACCTGGTCATCGCCTTCTCGTTCGGGCTGGCGGGCGGGATCATCGGCAAGCTCAAGGGCTCGTCCTTCTTCATCTGGTTCCTGGTGTCGGCGTGCGTGCCCTTCCTCGGCCTGGTCGCGGCGGCGCTGTACCGCAACGAGTACAACATCCCGCACCGGAAGTGCCCGACGTGCGGGCGGGTTGTGCCGGTCCACGACGCCTTGTGCACGCGGTGCGGGACCGAGCTGGAGTACCCCGCAGCGGGCTGAATCCCCGCTACTCTCGGTCTTTCCGTCCCTCCGGAAGCAAGGAGCTCATCCCTCATGCGTGCCGTCGACGCCCTGATCGAATGCCTCAAGGCCGAGGGCGTCGAGGTCGTATTCGGCCTTCCCGGCGGGGCGAACCTCCCCACCTACGACGCCTTCTACGACGGCGGCATCAAGCACATCCTCGTCCGCCACGAGCAGGGCGGGGGGCACGCTGCCGAGGGGTACGCGAAGGCGACCGGCAAGGTCGGGGTGGCCCTGGGCACGAGCGGCCCGGGCGCGACCAACCTGGTCACCGCCATCACCGACGCGATGATGGACTCGGTCCCGACCGTGTTCCTCACGGGCCAGGTGCGCACCGAGCTCCTGGGCACGGACGGCTTCCAGGAGGCGGACACGATCGGCATCACCATGCCGATCGTCAAGCACTCGTTCATGATCCAGCACCCGCTCGAGCTGCCGCGCACGCTGCACGAGGCGTTCCACATCGCGCGCTCGGGGCGGCCCGGGCCGGTCGTCGTCGACATCCCGCAGGACCTGTCGAGGGCCGACATCGCCTACGAGCCCGTCGACGACCTCCACCTGCCCGGCTATCAGCCCACGACCGAGGGCAACCAGAAGCAGATCCGCCTGGCCGCCAAGGCGCTGGCCAACTCGCGCCGGCCGGTGATCTACGCCGGTGGCGGCGTCGTCAACGCCAACGCGGCGGCCGAGCTGACCGAGCTCGTCGCCTCGGATCGCTTCCCGTGCACCTGCACCCTGATGGCCCTGGGGGCGTTCCCGGCCAGCCAGGGCCAGTGGCTGGGCATGCTCGGCATGCACGGCACGCGCGCGGCCAACTACGCCATGGACGAGGCCGACCTCATCTGCGCGGTCGGGGCGCGCTTCGACGACCGGATCACCGGCAAGCTCTCCGAGTTCGCGCCGCGGGCGAAGTTCATCCACATCGACGTCGACCCGGCGGAGATCTCCAAGAACGTCCCCGCGCACATCCCGATCGTCGGCGACGCCAAGAACATCCTCCCGCGCCTCGTGGCCGAGTACCGGGCCCTGGAGACCGACGCCTCGCGGCTCGAGGAGTGGTGGGGCCGGATCGAGCAGTGGCGCAAGCGCTACCCGCTCACCTACGAGGACTCGACCGACGCCGAGATCAAGCCGCAGCGCATGGTCCAGGCGCTCTACGAGGCCACCGGCGGCGACTGCATCCTCACCTCCGACGTCGGACAGCACCAGATGTGGGCGGCCCAGTACTTCGCCTTCGAGCAGCCGCGTCGGTGGATCAACTCCGGCGGCCTCGGGACCATGGGCTTCGGCCTGCCCGCGGCGATGGGCGCGCAGGTCGGGTGCCCGGACCAGGTGGTGTGCTGCCTGGCCGGCGACGGGTCGGTGCAGATGAACATCCAGGAGCTGGCCACCTGCACCGAGTACGGCATCCCGATCAAGGTGTTCGTCATGAACAACGGCTATCTGGGCATGGTCCGCCAGTGGCAGGAGCTGTTCTGGGACAAGCGCTACTCGCACGTGGACATGGGCCAGTGGCCCGACTTCGTGAGGCTGGCCGAGGCCTACGGCGCCACCGGCATGCGGCTCGACGACAAGACCACGCTCGTCGACGGCATGAAGGAGGCGCTGGCCAAGGAGGGCCCGGTCGTGGTCGACGTGCGCGTCACCCGCGAGGAGAACTGCTACCCGATGATCCCGGCGGGCCAGCCCGCCCGGAACATGGTGGGGTGATCGTCATGGGCGAACCGGGAACCAAGGAGCCGCTGTCGCTCGAGGAGCTGGAGGCCGCGGGCGGCATCCGCACCGGCCGCAAGCACGTCCTCTCGATCCTGGCCGAGAACAAGCCCGGCGTGCTCTCGCGCATCGCCGGCCTGTTCGCGCGGCGCGGGTTCAACATCGACACGCTCACGGTCGGGCCGACCGACGATGAGGCGATTTCGCGCTTCACGCTGACCGTCGACGGGGCGCTGCACCCGATGGACCAGGTGACCAAGCAGCTGCACAAGCTGATCAACGTCCTGAAGATCCGCGACCTCGAGCCCGAGGAGACGCTGGCCCGCGACCTGGCGCTGTTCAAGGTCGCGGCCGACGGCGCCGCGCGGGGAGAGGTCATGCAGATCGTGGACATCTTCCGGGCCAAGATCGTCGACGTGACCAAGCGCTCGGTCATCGTCGAGGTCACCGGCACGAAGGAGAAGATCGACGCTTTCGAGCAGATGATCCGGCCCTTCGGCCTGATCGAGATGGCGCGCACGGGCGAGATCGCCATCGCCCGGGGGCGCGGAGAGACGTGAACTCCGTCCTTCGGGACGGAGCCCTTCTCGCCACCCATCGCGACGTTCTCCTCCGGCGGGCCGACGAGGCCGTGCGGCGTGCCCGTCGCGCGGGCGCGCCCGTGCTCGCGGCCCACACCGTCCGCGTCGGCCCCGACGTCGACCCGGCCGGGACGGTGGTCGCCTCGCGCCGGCCCGGCGAGCGCTGGTTCTGCTTCGAGCAGCCCTCGCGCGACGGCAGCGCCGTGGCGGCGCTGGGCAGCGCGGCCGAGCTGCGCGAGGACGGCACCGGCGGCGACCGCTTCGGCGCCGTGGCCGCGCGCTGGCGCGAGCTGGCGGGTGCGGCGGTGGGCGCGACCACCGACGGGCCGCCGGGGTCCGGGCTGGTGGCGGTGGGCGGCTTCGCGTTCGCCGACGACGGCGGCGGAGCGCCGCACTGGGCCGGCTTCCCGCCCGCGCTCCTGACCGTGCCCGAGGTGGCGCTGGCCCGCAGCGGCGACGACGTGCGCCTGACCTTCGCGGTGGCCGCCCAGCCCGACGACGTGCCTGACGACCTGGTGGCGCGGCTGGAGCGGCGGGCGGGCGAGCTGCGCACCGAGTCGCTGCCCCTGCTCGACCCGACCACGGTGGGCCGTCACCGCATCGCCTCGGCCGCGCCGCCCGAGCACTACGAGTCGGCGGTGGCGCGGGCGGTCGAGCGCATCCGCGCCGGCGACCTCGAGAAGGTCGTGCTCGCCCGCGAGGTGCAGGTCCACGCCACCGCTCCCTACGACGCCGCCGCGCTGCACGGGGTGCTGCGGGAGGCGTTCGCGGACTGCTACGTGTTCTGCGCCGGTGCGGGGGAAAGCGCGTTCCTGGCCGCCTCGCCCGAGCTGCTCGTACGCCGCGAGGGCATGCGGGCCACGACGGTGGCGTTGGCCGGCTCGACCCGGCGCTCGGCCGACCCGGCGGTGGACGCGCACCTGGGCGAGCAGCTCATGAGCTCGGAGAAGGACCGCGCCGAGCAGGCCATCGTCTCCCGCCGCATCGTGGCGGCGCTGCGCCCGCACGCGGTGTGGGTGGCGGCGGCGCCCGAGCCCACGCTGGTGCGCGTCGCCAACATCCAGCACCTGGGCACGCCGATCCGGGCCCAGCTGGCCACGCCGCGCTCGGCCGTCGAGCTCGCCGGCCTGCTGCACCCGACGCCGGCGGTGGGCGGCGAGCCGCTGCACCGCGCCCGGCCGCTCATTCCCGCGCTCGAGGGGCTGGACCGGGGCTGGTACGCGGGGCCGGTGGGGTGGACCGATGCCTCGGACGACGGTGAGTTCTGCGTGGCCCTGCGCTGCGCGCTGCTGAGCGGCAGCGTGGCGCGCTGCTACGCCGGCGTGGGCGTGGTGCGCGACTCCGACCCGGCGTCGGAGCTGGCCGAGACCGAGACCAAGCTCCAGGCGCTGCTGCCCGTCCTCACTTGACGCGGCGCCACACGCCGACCACCTCGCGCACGGTGGCGCGGCGGTAGGAGACGCCGCGGGCGAGCGGGCGCAGCGCGAGCTCGAAGCGCCCGCCGGAGGCCGACTGCTCGAGCGCCTCGACCAGGGCGTGGAAGCGGCGGCCCTTCTTGTCGATCTCGACGATGTCGCCGGGGGCAAGGCCCTTGGAGGAGCGGCGCCGACGGGGTGCCGAAGCCGCCTCGTCGGGGAGGTCGAGCAACGATCCCTGCGGTTCGGGCGCCATGGGAACGGCAAGCTAGCCCGCGGCCCGGACCGAATGAAATGACGCCTGCAGGGTGTTCGTACCTGCATACTTCCGCTCGTGGCAGCGCTTCGCCGTACGCCGATGCTCGTCCCGCTGCTGGGCGCCCTGGCCGCGCTCGTGGTGGCCGCGGGCGCGTTCGTCGTGCTGCGCAACAAGAGCGAGGAGGTCGACTCGCCGCACGCCACCTACCGCGACGCGCTGGTCAAGCCCAAGGCCCTGCCCGCGGCCGCGACCAAGCCGTCGTCGGCGCGGACGGACCAGGCCAAGATCGACGCCGAGGCGCGGGCGCTCGGCCTCGGCGCGGGCCACCCGCGCGCCGTCGAGCCCCAGGCCGGCGTGGTCGCCGACGACAGCTCCAGCGGGCCGACGGCCGAGCAGCTGGCCGCCCAGGGCGCCAAGCACGGGCCGAGCGCGCCCACCGCCACCCAGCTCCAGCAGGAATTGCGCCAGCTCAAGCGCTCGGTCGGGATCAGCGGTCACCCGCGGGTGACCTCGGCCGGCCTGGCCGCAGTGCCCTCGGGCGTCCCCGCCGCGGTGCGGTCGATCGTCGACGCCGCCAACAAGATCGCCCTGCTGCCGTACCGCTACGGCGGCGGACACGCGAGCTTCCGCGACAACGCCTACGACTGCTCGGCCTCGGTCTCCTACGCACTGGCCGCCGCCGGCCTGGTCAAGGAGCCGCTGGACTCGACCGCGTTCATGCGCTGGGGCGCGCCGGGACGGGGCAAGTACGTGACCATCTACGCCAACGCGGGCCACGCGTTCATGTTCGTGGACGGCCTGCGCTTCGACACCGGCAACCTCGGCGGCGGCACCCGCTGGACGGACGCGACGCGCAACGTCGGCGGCTTCGTCGCCCGCCATCCGCCCGGGCTCTAGCCGTCAGGCCAGAGCGTCGGCCACCGCAGCCCAGACGCGGCGGTGCAGCGCGACGTTGTCGTCACGGTCGGT
>Ga0207708_10001816_pt1 | contig 15750 bp, 16 predicted proteins | sample KBSK5101metaG_FD_184340 | JGI IMG/M metagenome (GOLD analysis project Ga0207708, IMG submission 184340) | Corn, switchgrass and miscanthus rhizosphere microbial communities from Kellogg Biological Station, Michigan, USA - KBS K5-10-1 metaG... | ecosystem: Host-associated > Plants > Roots >...
AAAACGAACGATGTCCTTCGAGCTTCTCGGCGAGGCGATCGTCGCGGGCGTGTTGCTCGGCTGCTTCTACGCGGCCGTGAGCGTTGGTCTTTCGGTGGCTTTCGGGCTGCTGGACGTGCCGCAGATCGCCCATCCGGCGTTTCTCGTTCTCGGTGCATACGGCGCGTACTGGCTCGGCGGTTTCGGTCTCGATCCACTGCTCGCGGGTGTGCTGCTCACGCCGGTGTTCTTTCTCGCGGGGCTCGCCGTCTATCGCTTCTACCATGCCACGTTTGAACGCCGCGGCACCGACGCAGGATTGCGCGGGCTCGCGTTCTTTTTCGGCGTTGCGTTCATCGTCGAGGTGATGCTGATCCTGAGCTTCGGCGTGGATCAGCGAATGGTCGAAGCTGCTTACATTGGCAAGAGCATTGCCGTCGGCGACTTGCGCCTGCCCGTGCGCATGCTCGTCGCGTTCGGCGTCGCTCTGATCTTGACGATCGGACTCTCGCTCTATCTCTCGGGCACGTTCACCGGCCGCGCGATCAAGGCCGTGGCGCAGGACCAGACCGCGCTGGCGCTGATGGGGGCCGATCCGGTGCGCGTCAAGCAATGGGCCTTCGGCATCGCCACCGGCACTTGTGCGCTCGCCGGCGCGCTGCTGATCATCGTCGCGCCGGTCGAGCCCGGCCTGGGCCGGCTGTACATCGGCCGCACCTTTTGCGTGGCCGTGCTCGCGGGCCTGGGCAGCATGCCGGGCACGCTCGTCGCGGGCATCATTCTCGGCATCGCGGAGAGCATTGTCCTGACCTCGCTCGGCGCATCCTGGGCGCCCGCCGTGGCCTTCGGACTTCTTTTGCTCGTGCTGGCGGTTCGCCCAGCCGGGTTGTTCGGACGCTGAACCGTGGCGCGCTGGACATCATTCATCGTCGGTGCGGTGGTGGCACTGGCGGCGGCGTCGCTGCTGGCGCGCTTCGTTTCCAACGAATACTTTTTCTTCGCGGGCTATGTGGTGCTGCAGTTCATCGTTCTGGCCACCGCGTGGAACATTCTCGGCGGCTACGCCGGCTACGTGAACTTCGGCTCGGGCGCCTTCTTCGCCGCGGGTGCCTACACTGCGGTGGCGCTGATCAAGGGCTTCGCAGCGCCGCTCCTAGTCCAGATTGCCGCCGCTGCGCTGGTAAGCGGACTGATGGGGTTCGCGGTCGGTGCAATGACCTTGCGCTTGCGCGGAATCTTTTTTTCGATTGCTACCGTCGCGGTTGCCGTCATTTGCGAAACCGTCGTATTCAACTGGGGATTCGTCGGCGGCGCGCGCGGCGCCACGGTGCTGCAGCCCGAGGCGCCGGCGTTGTTCGCGTCCTATACGCGCCTTTTGTTCGTGCTCATGGCGCTGCTCGCCGTGCTGGCCGTCGTCCTCGCGCGCTACATCGAGACTTCCTGGATCGGCCGCGGCTTGCAAGCAATCCGGGACAACGAGGAGGCGGCCGAATCCGTCGGCGTTCCGACGTTGAAGCTCAAACTGTTTGCAGCGACGGCCTCCGGCGCGTTGATGGGCATCGCCGGCGCACCGTTTCCGCTCTACATGAGTTTCATCGAGCCCACCTCGGCGTTCAGTCTGAACTACGCGGTTTCGGCGCTGGCCATGCCGATCATCGGCGGCACCGCGAGCTGGGCCGGCCCGGTGATTGGCGCGGTGTTGCTCGGTTCGGTACAGCAGATCGTGACCGTGACGCTGTCGTCCGAACTCAACGTGCTGGTGCTGGGCGTGCTGCTGGTCGCCTTTGTCATCGCCGCGCCGGAAGGCATCCTCGGTCTCTATCGCAGGGTGGCCGGCAAGGCAGGTAGCAAATGAGCGAGACGCTGCTCGAGGTCGATCAAGTCAGCAAGCGTTTCGGCGGCTTCGTCGCACTCTCGCAGGTGAGCCTCACCGTGCGCACGGGCGAGCGCCTCGGCATCATCGGGCCGAATGGTTCGGGCAAGACCACGTTGATCAATTGCATCTGCGGCGCCCTCGTCAGCGACGGCGGATCGATCGGCTTCGGCGGGACAGACGTTACCCGGCTCGCCGCCCATCGGCGCGCGCGCCTCGGCATCGCGCGCAGCTTCCAGGTGCCCCGGCCTTTTTTGAGCATGACACTGGCCGAGAATATTGCCGTGCCGCTGGAGTATGTCGCGCATCATCGCTCGCTGCATCGCGCCGACGTGTCCGTGGAAGCGCGCGCCATCCTGGCGCTTATGGGTCTGGCCGAGCGGGCCGATGCGCCGACCGGTTCGCTGACGCAAGTGGACCTGCGCAAGCTCGAACTGGCCCGCGCGCTGGCAGTCCGCCCGCGCCTGCTGATCCTCGACGAGGTGATGGCCGGCCTGTCCCCTGTCGAAGTCGACGAAATGCTGGTCATCATCCTGGACTTGAGCCGGCAGGGCGTGACCATCGTGATGATCGAGCACATCATGCGAGCGATCATGCGCTTCTCCGAGCGCGTGATCTGTCTGGACGCCGGCCGCATCATGGCCGAAGGCACGCCGGCGCAAATCGTGCAGGACCGCGACGTGCAGAGGATCTACCTCGGTGATTAAGCTGACGATAGAAAATCTCGAGGCCGGTTACGGCGCCGTGCGCGCGCTGCACGGCGTATCGCTGGAAGTGCGCGAAGGCGAGACGGTCGCCTTGCTCGGCACCAACGGCAACGGCAAGAGCACCTTGATGAAATGCGTCATGGGATTGCTCAAGCCTTCGCGCGGCTCGATCGTTCTGGAGATGGACGGCGGTCGCATCGACCTCGGCGGCAAGAGCCCGCAGGAAATCGTGGCACTGGGCGTGGCCCTGGTTCCGGAGGGGCGCCGCCTGTTCCCCAGGCTCACGGTCGCAGAGAATCTGCTTCTCGGCGGATTCCGCCGCGGTGCGCGCAGCGCGATCGAGCGCAATCTCGCGCTTTGCGAGGAAGCCTTCCCGATATTGCGGGAGCGCGGCACGCAACTGGCGGGAAGCTTGAGCGGAGGCCAGCAGCAGATGCTCGCGATCGCGCGCGCGATCATGTCGGCGCCGAAGCTCCTGCTTATCGACGAACCTTCGGTGGGCTTGTCGCCGGTGCTGGTGAAGCAGATGATCGATACAATCGCGGCGCTCAGGCGCCAATTCGGCCTGACGGTGCTGATGGCCGAACAGAATTTTCACCAGGCAAGCCGCATTGCGGACCGGGGTTACCTGATCGTGCAAGGCGGCATCGCTTTTGAAGGCCGCAACCTGGCCGAACTGCAGGGCAGCGAACTGGTGAAAAGCTTGTACCTGGGGGCGTGACCCGGACGCGCCCGCCAATCGACAAGGGAGGCAGCAATGGCATCTTTGCCACACATCGGCTGGATCGGCGCGGGACGCATGGGCGTGCCGATGGCCGGTTTCATCCTCAAGGCCAGCTACCCGATGAGCGTTTTTTCGCGCAGCCCTGCGAGCCGGCAGAAGCTCGTAGCACTGGGCGCGCGCGAGGCGCTGAGCACGTCGGAATGCGCGCGCGCGGCGGAAGTGATTTTCTCGGCCGTTGCGGACGACGGCGCGTTGCGCGAAGTGGCGCTCGGCCCACATGGTGTGTTGGCCAACGCACGCCGTGGTGCGATCTTCGCGGATACCAGCACCGTGTCGCCGGAGGTCTCCGCCGAAATCGATCGCGAAGCCATCGCGCGTGGTGTGAGCTATCTAAGCATGCCGATCTCGGGCAACGCCGCGTCGGCACGCACCGGCGACCTCACCGTGTTGGTTTCCGGCCCCGAAGCGGCATGGCTCAAGGTGAAGCCGGTGGTCGAAACCTTCAGCAAGGCGCAGGTCTACCTGGGCGCCGGGGAGCAGGCGCGCTACATGAAGCTCGTCATCAACGCGATCGTGGTCAATACCGGACAGGCCATGGCCGAAGCGTTGACGCTTGGCCGCAAAGCCGGCCTCGAATGGAATCTCATGCTCGACACCATCGCACAGAGCACCATCGCCTCGCCTTGGCTCAAGGCCAAGATCGCCCCGCTGAAGCCGCGCGATTTCACGCCAACGATGATCCCAAAGTTGATCCTGAAGGACATGGACCTGATGCTCGCGGCGGCGGCTGCCCACGGCATGAGCATGCCCCTGACGGCACTGACGCGCGAGCTTTGGCAGGGACTGCTGACCGAAGGCTTCGCACAAGAAGACTATATGGCGGCGGTGAAACTCGCCGAGCAGCGCGCGGGGCTGGCAACCGGCAACGCCGATGAAGCGGAGGAAACATGACATCCCGTGTGCACGGTTCGCGCGGCCGGGTGCTCGTCATCGGTGGGTCGCTGGTCGGTCTGATCACCGGCAATCTGTTTCATCGCGCGGGCTGGGAAGTGCAGGTTTTCGAGCGGGTAAGTGGCAATGTCGAAGGCCGCGGTGCCGGCATCACCATTCTCCCCGGGCTTGCTGACGGCTTTCGGGCCGCGGGTGCGGACGTGTCCGAGCAGTCGCTCGGCGTCCACCTTCCCGCGCGCATCGCGCTCGACAGGTCTGGCCGCATCGTCGCGGAGCGCCCGTTCCCGCAGTTCATGACCTCGTGGAAGCGCCTCTACGACGAACTGAAGAAAGTATTCCCGCAACAGAATTACCGTGACGGCATGACCCTGGAGAAGATCGAACAGGATGAAAAAAAGATCACGGCCTGTTTCGCCGGCGGCGACCGCATCGACGCCGACCTGCTCGTCGCCGCCGACGGGCTGCGCTCCACCGTGCGCGCGCAATTGATGCCGCAGGTGAAGCCGCACTACGCCGGCTACATCGCCTGGCGATGCCTGACGGACGAGGCGGATCTTCCTGCGCCGATCCACGCCGCGCTGTTCAATCGCTACGCGGTGTGCGTTACGCCGGGACAACAGGGCATCGGCTACGCGGTGCCGGGCCCAGCCAACAGCGTCGAGCCGGGTCGCAGGCAATACAACACGGTCTGGTACCACCCTGTAACGGAAGATGGACTGCGCCAACTGGCCACGGACGACACCGGCCGTTACCACCCGAACGGCATCCCGCCGGCGCTGCTCAGCGCAAAGATCCGGCAGGATATGATCGAGAAGGCCCCCACGGTGCTGGCGCCGCAATACGCGGAAGCCATCCGCCGCGCCAGGCTGCATTTCTACCAACCGATCGTCGACCTGGAATTGCCGCGCCTGGTTTTCGGCCGCGCGGTCATCATCGGCGACGCGGCATTCACCGCTCGCCCGCACGTGGCGATGGGTGTGCCCAAAGGCGCGGGCGACGCGCTCGCGTTGATGAAGGCGATCGAACTCGGCGGAAGCGAGCCCCTTTCTGCGCTCAAACGATTCGAGGAAGAACGCCTACGCATCGACAGCGCCATCGTCGCGCGTGGCCGCTATCTCGGCGCCTACATGGAAGCGCAGCTCAAATCGGAAGAGGAGCGGCAGCGCGCGGAAAAGATGCGCGTGCCGGAACAGGTGATGATGGAGACGGCGGCGCCGATGGCGTTTGTGTGAGGACCTTCGCAGGTGCCGTTGCTTGTATGTCAATATTGACATATACTGATTCGAAATGGGCGTCATCGACAAGCCGCTGGTCTGGCTTCACGGCGAGATCAAATCTCCTCCTTTGTCCCTTGCCGCCCGCCTTGAGACGGGCCTCCTGCTGAGAAGGCTGCAACGTGGCGATAAGCTTGCGATGCCCTATTCAAGAACAATGCCGTCGATCGGTGCGCGTTGCCATGAACTGCGAATAAACGACGAAAAAGCCACGTGGCGGATTGTTTATCGAATCGACGCCGATGTCATCGTGATCCTGGAGGTCTTCTCGAAGAAAACAATGCAAACGCCCAAGCCGGTTATCGATAACTGCAAACGACGATTGAAGGATTACGACAATGATTGAAAAGAAAAGAAAACGCCTGGAAGCCGCCGGCTGGAAGATCGGTTCGGCCCGCGAATTTCTTGAGCTGACCGATCAGGAAGAGGCGTACATAGAACTGCGGCTGAAGCTGGCCGACGCGTTGAAACGTCAACGGGTCAGCAGAAATCTGACACAGGGAGATCTTGCAAAGGCAATGAGTTCGAGCCAGTCGCGCGTCGCCAAAATGGAAGCTGGTGACGCTTCCGTTTCATTGGATCTTTTGGTTCGGTCGTTGTTGGCGATGGGCACGACAAACATGGACCTTGCGAAAATTATTGCGGGTTCACAGGGTCGACGCAAAGCGGCCTAGCGACTCGGGACCGGGGCAGCTCGGCAGGCGGCGGCTGTGGAACTCGACCTGGCAGGGTACACACAACGTGCCCTGCCATGGGACTGACTCGGTTCCCGGCGGGCGTAAGCGGGGGCGGAATCCGAGTCGTGGGCACCTGTGTCGGCAACGTCAATCCGAGTCAACGCGCCTGTTCCCGCAAACGGAGCTGCGCTTAACGTGTCACAGGTGCACAGTCCTCGCCGAAAACCCCTTGTCGAGTCGAGCTGCTCGGCGCGCCACAAGGGGGAAAACGGCGGTTTCAAGCCTCCGCCATTCGCAAGATTCTGTCGACTACAGAATTTCCTACCGACCTGAATTTACATTCGCCTCTTGATCGAGTTGGTTCAAGAGGTCGGTCAGGTTTTTGGCATCGTTCATGAGCATGCCATCCTGAAAGCTCCCATCTACCAAGGCGGGAGCGTCGGTCGTTGTGTCCCACACGGCCCAGCCCGTTTCGAACTTTCGGAGTTCATAGCGCATGAATCATCTCCGAATCAAAAGCAAAGCGGCCGAACCAAGGGGGAGCCCGGGTTCGGCCTACATGGCGCGCAAACCTGCGAGGAAAGCGTACCACGCGGGAAAATCGTACAGAAGAAACGTTAAGTCAATCTTAACCATCATCGATGCGGACTCACGTCAAGAGGGCAGGGGAATTCTCGGAACGTCGGTCGCTCAAAGCGAAGGTAAAAAAATAGCCGCATCCAGGAGGACCCGGATGCGGCAATCAACGACAGGGAAAAGAAATGCAGCGCCAATTTAGCAGTGCACGCTTATGCAGGTCTTAACGAGAGGGAAAAATAGGGTGGGTGATGTGATGAGGCGCTACCGCTCGAATGCCGCGGTATGGTCGAAATGGTCTGCGAGTTCGTGCACCAGTGCGATGAACCTATGCAGAATGTTGATGGCTGACAAGCCATTGCCCGTGGGGGACCCTTTATAAATCGTGTGTAGGAAGCTGCAAAGGACTACCATCACTGTTTGACCGAGCACAGATGCTCGATCCGCAATGCGGCTCCAGCCCTCACGGCTACCCTCGAACGCCGCAATTCAGTGTTTTGTCACTCCAGGGACTCAATCCGATGCCGGAACGCGAAAAAACGGACGAAAGCCTCCGCACGGAGCGCGCTAGCGCAGACCACGTGCTCGAGCAAAGGCAGGCAATAATCGAAGAGGTCGCCAATTCCGCCGCGGACGCTGTCCTGGCCGAGGCACGGGACGTTGCAGATGCCGTGCTTGCCGCTGCCCGCGACAAGGCGGATCAGAGCCTCGAAGAGGCTGTGTCACAGGCAAGCCGCGAGCCCCTCGCAACAGTCATCGAGGAACGCGCGCGAGCGGACGAAACGCTGCGCGAGGAGCGGGCCTCCGCGGATGAAATCCTTCGCGACGAGCGGGCAAAGGAAGCCATGGCTTTTGCGAGGCTGTTGCCCCTGGAGAGGGAAAAAACCGACCGGTATCTTCTTACCGAGCGGGCCCGTTCCGATGATGCCCTGGCCAATCGGGACGATTTCCTGGGCATGGTCACACACGACCTGCGTGACATGCTCGGTGGCATCGTGCTGAGCGCCGAGATTCTGACGAGGCGCGCCGCCGACAGCGAAGAGGGCAAGAAGATTCTGGTGGAGACGCAGCGCATGCAGCGTTACGCAGCGCGCATGAACCGGCTCATCGGCGACCTGATGGACGTTGCAAGCATCGACGCGGGCAAATTCGTTGTGTCCGAAGCGGCCGGCGATTGCAATTCATTGATCGCGGAGGCAGCGGATACGTTCCAGAGTGCCGCATCGGCGAAGGACATTTCCCTGGAGATAGAGTCCGACGAGCTTGCGCTTGAAGCGAAATTCGATCGTGAACGCCTGCTTCAAGTTCTCGCGAACCTGATCACGAATTCAATAAAATTCACCCCTCGAGGCGGCCAGATCCGCATTCGCAGCGGGCGCACAGGCAAGGCGCCGCATTTCTCTGTCAGCGATTCCGGTTGCGGTATCCCCAGCCACATGCTCGAGACGATATTCGAGCGTTTCTGGCAGGTGGGCAAACACGATCGAAGAGGGCTGGGCCTCGGCCTCTACATTTCCAAATGTATCGTCGAGGCGCATGGCGGAGCGATCCGGGCCGAAAGCAAGCTAGGCGTGGGAACCACCGTTCACTTCACGCTGCCAATCCCCGGGACGGGCAAGCCGCCAGTGGCATGAGTTCTGAATCGGGCATCCTATGGGAGATATCTCCCAGCTGCATCCAGGCTCAGGATGCTATTGAATACTCAGTCTCCCGAAAGCCCTTAGGCAACCGCCGAATGACGAACCCGATAAGCAGCAACGCAATTGGGGGCCCCGAGAGAGCGCAGATCCAAATCGCCGAGTTGCGAATGACTTGCTGCTGATGCAGATCAGCGGCGCGTCCTGCGATCGCCACTACTTGCGCTGGCGCCTGGGCGTCAGACAGTTCAGTCAACTTGATGTCGCGGTCTCGTCCGGGGCCTTCCATGGCTCGGAGCAAAAGGGCTTGCTTGCCGCGTGCAGTGAAGGAAGCAAATGTCACCGAAATACCGTGCGGTGTTTCAACGGTAAAGTCGCGGCCTTTTCTGAACTCCTCTGCTTCACTCAGAGAAAGCGCGTCTGTTGACGGTGAATAGTAGTAGTGCTTCGCAGTCTGGAGCCCGTCAAAATTAATTAACGCGGCGACGACGACGACTCCCCACAGCGCGGAAACGACGAGCCAAAGCCGCCGGGAATCGGTAAGGTCGAACGAAGCTTTGAGGAACGCGAAATCTACGACAAAGACGGCAAAAGTCTTCTTCATGGGCCCTCCCTTGGGCTAGTTCAGGGTGCTTGCGCACCCGCCTTCATACGCGTTTGATAGCCTGGGAACTCTTCGGTTCCGTCAGCCTTACGCCCTCAGCTAACGCTCATGCGTGCGGTATGTCAACTGAATTGATCCGTCGAGGGGATGGAATTTCGGCTGTCTGGTTTGCCTGTCAATGATTTAGCAACCGGACTTCGAGTGACCTCACACTCAAAAATATTCAGCGTCAGAGGCCCAACCCGCAGGGTAATCACGGCGAAAAAATTTTATTCCAGCTTCAAGGTCTCGATGATTTCCTGTATACGAGAATGCAAAGTCAGGCACCCGCGGCAGGGTCAGCACCATCCAATTGCAGCCGTTGGAGTCCAGTGGGGAAATCGAAACGGGTGTTGGCGCGGGCAAGTGATCGCACTGCCCACCAAGCGCTTTGCTGGCTCGTATTCTTTCTGCCAGGAGGCTCGAAGTCCTTTGCGGGGCTGCCCACTTTCTGGAAGGGGCGACCTCGACGTGCCTTTGTCTTCACTGGGCCATTGGTAACCGAAGACGATTAATTCGCTCTGTCGTTGATACGTTCGTCGCCGGTTACGGTGCAGGGTCGTTCTCTCGGAACTCCCGCCTTCACTTTCCCGCGACGTGCTCGAACCTCCCTGAAACGCACTTCAAAACGAGCCCGCTAAGGTCAACACTTCGAGGGGTCGCGGCATCGAATGTTCTCGCCACGGGCCGCACGGATTATGTCGGCAAGATCCGCAGCGATACAGAAGGCGCGGGCCCCCACGCAGTACCTCTCTCTACCCGTATATCGGGCCAGGGATTATGCTATCGCCAAGTCTTCGCCGCGCAGTCGGTGAATTCAGGCGCTAGCGATCCCAAAATAACGAACGAACGATGGAGAATTTATGCCGATTCGATTCAGGACGCTTTTGGTAGCGACAACTCTCTGTGCATGTGGCGCGGCCCGGGCGGACATCACCGTTCCCATGAACATAGTCGACGAGAAAGGAATCGGGAAGCCGGTTGGCCAGGTCGTGATCAGCGAAACCCCGTATGGTGTTGTATTCAGCCCATCGCTTGCCGGGTTACCGCCGGGGCTGCATGGTTTCCACGTGCACGAGAACCCCAGTTGCGAGCCCCAGGAAAAAGACGGGAAGATGGTGGCCGCATTGTCTGCGGGTGGCCACTACGATCCTGCGGCAACCAAGCGCCACGGACTGCCTTGGGGCGACGGACATCTTGGTGATTTGCCGGGGCTGTACGTCGACGCCTCGGGGAATGCAAATAATCCGGTATTGGCGCCCAGGCTCAAGATGGCCGAAGTATCGGGTCGCTCCTTGATGATTCACGCCGGAGGCGACAACCACGCAGATCACCCGGCTCCCCTGGGTGGCGGCGGCGCACGGTTCGCTTGCGGCGTTATTCAGTAGGTCTCCGACTGCGTACCGAGCGCCGTTCATGAAACTCGCTTTCAGCCCGCTGCATCCCACTTTCGTGGCCGAGGTCGGCCCGATAGACCTGCGGACCGCCGCCGACCGCGACACGCTGGAGCAGCTTCGCGCGGGCATGGACCGTTACGCAATACTGGTTTTCCGCGATCAGGCGTTTGCCGGCATGGAGCAGGCGGAGTTCGCGCAACGCTTCGACGGACAACTGCACACCAAGACGGGATCCGCGGCGATCGCGAAGAACCGTTTCGGCAACGAGGCGCTGACGGACATTTCCAACGTTGGCGAGAGCGGCGAGCTTTTACCGTCGAACGACCGGCGGCGCCAATACTTGCTGGGCAACCGCCTTTGGCACACGGATGCGTCCTTCCAGGATCCGCCGGGGCGCTACTCGATGCTGTACTCGGTGGTCGTGCCGCCAGTGCCATCGGACACGCAATTCGCCGACATGCGCTCGGCCTACGACACCTTGACCGATGACGTGAAAGCGAAACTCGAAGGCCTGCGCGCTCAGCATTCGATTGCGTATTCGCGTGCCATGCTGGGCTTCGAATTCACCGAGAAGGAAAGCCAGACGCTTAAAGGCGCGGTGCATCCGCTGGTACGCACCCTGCCCTACGGGCGCAAGTCGCTGTATCTGGCTTCGCATGCATCTTCCATCATCGACTGGCCGCTGCCGGAAGCGCGCCTGCTGTTGCGGGACCTGACCGAGCACGCCACGCAGCCGCAGTTCGTTTACCGGCATTCGTGGCGCGTGGGCGACCTCGTGATCTGGGACAACCGCGCGACCATGCACCGCGGAATGCCCTTCGACGACACGAAGTACCGCCGCGAGCTTCGCCGCGTAACCACTCTCGACATCCCGCTTGCAGCGCAGATGCGATCTTAGTGCTTAAATCAAACACGGAGCCACAGAGGACACAGAGGGCACAGAGGAAAAACGGAATAATTGGACGGGGATAGAAAGTTGAGAATCGAGACATCGACGCGCACAGTCAACATTGCATCCTCATCCATGGCAGAACTTGCCAGATATCTAGCTCTTCCTTCGTTGTTCTCTGTGTCCTCTGTGCCCTCTGTGGCTAATCATGTGTTGGGTTGAGAGTCAGTACTGATGGAAATTCGAATCTTAGGAAAAACAGGTCTGGAGGTTTCGGTACTGAGCTTCGGCTGCGGTGCCGTGGGCGGGCTGATGGTGAAAGGCGAGGTGGCCGATCAGGAGCGTGCGGTCGCGCGCGCGATCGAGTTCGGTATCACCTACTTCGACACTGCGCCGATGTACGGCAACGGCGTATCGGAGCGCAACCTCGGGCGCGTGCTGAAGGCGCTGAAACGGCCGAAGGTTCTCGTCGGCACCAAAGTACTCGTCGAAGTGAAAGGCGATATTGGAAAATTCATCGCCGATGCCATGGATGAGAGCCTGCGGCGCCTGGGCCTCGACAGCGTCGATCTCTACCAGTTGCACAACCAGATTTCCGACTCGAAACGCGAAGGCACCATCGACCCGAAGACCGTGCGCGAAGAGGTGCTGCCGGCCTTCGAAAGTTTGCGTGAGCAGGGCAAGGCGCGTTGTTTCGGGTTCACGGCATTCGGGGACACACCCGCCATTCACAAGGTTCTGGATGCTTTCGATTCAGCCCAAGTGCCCTACAACCTGCTCAATCCCAGCGCCGGCATGAAGCTGCCGGCAAACTATCCGGCGCAGGATTACGGCAACCTCATCGCGGGCGCACGCCCGAACGGCGTCGGGACCATCGGCATTCGCGTACTTGCGGGCGGCGCGTTGAGCGGCGCCGAAACCCGTCATCCGCTCGGCATGACCAGCGTGGACCCGATCGGCTCGGCTTCGAGTTACGCCCGGGATGTGGCTCGCGCTGTGCGGTTCGACGAAGTCGTCAAGCGCGGATTTGCGAAAGACCTCGTCGAAGCCTCGATACGATACGTGCTGTCGAACCGGGATCTCACCACGACGTTGGTGGGACTTTCCACGCTGGAGCAACTGGACCATGCAGCCAAGAGTGCGAAGAAGGGGCCATTGCCGCCAGAGGCGTTGAAGTTGATCGAGAGTATTCAGCGGGGATTCGTGGGCGAGGTGCGGTAGGATTGCGCCGCAATCTTGTGCACAAATTCATCTCCTACGGAGTAGGCCGGGGGCAGCCCGGCGGCTGGTCACTTTTCTTGCGCGGCCAAGAAAAGTAACCAAAAGAAGGCCGCCCCGGTTGTCGCGCCCCGCGTTCGCGGGGTGACCCTGCGCTGCCTGACTCGATGGGGCGATTGCGCAACTCGACCTGGCGAGGCGCACACGACGCGCCTCACTGCGGGACTCGAACAGTGCTCATCGACTTCCCCCCATCGAGTCGAGCTGCTCAGCGCGCCACAAGGGGGGAACGGCGGTTTCAACCGGATAGTGCCGATAGTGCGTCAGGCCCCATGCAGACCCGATTCAGACGAATTTGAAATCAAGATCCCATCTATTGTTGATGCTGTTTCTTTGTTGCGCGGCGGCGCGCGGCGAGATCGTTGGCCCGCCGATCGTGGACAACAACTACAACCTGGATCTGCGGCAAGGTCCCATCCTGGGTTCGGCGCGACAAGTGGCGTTGGGTGGGGCGTACATCGGCGTCGCCGAAGGCATCACATCCCTTAATTCCAATCCCGCGGGGGTCGCGTTTCGCCTGGAACGTTCAACAACAAAATTCGATTGGGACTGGACCGCGGGCCTGAATGACTTGGCGAGTAAGGACTTCGACAACAACGGCCAGTCACCGCCGGACTACAAGGACCACCACATGCGGTCCCTCGGACTGATGGGCCAATACGGGCCTTGGGGGATAGGCGTATTGAACAACGCGGAAATCCTTGCACTGGATGGGCCCGATGGTAAGCAAAACGAATATGTCCTGAGTGTCACCTCACTCGCATTGGGCCGGCAGTTTTTTGATCGGGAATTGACGGTGGGTTTCGGATTGCGCGCGACGACGAGCAAGGTGCGCACCAAGACATTCGATACGGAGTTCGGGAACCTCTCGGGCATCGGTTGGAACGCCGGCGGCGTTTGGAATCCGGAACGCGGACCCTTCCGGCTCGGCGTCGCATATTCCTCATCCATCCGTTCCCATCAGTCACTCGATAGTACAGGCGGTGCCCCGGTGACCGTCAACGGCCTGATCATTCCGCAACAAGTGATCTTGCCTGCGACTCTTGGAGTGGGCGTGTCCTATGCGTTCGATTCGGCGCCGTTCTGGAAAAATCACAAATTGCTGGTGGCCAGTGATTTGCTCGTTACGGCGCCAAGCGACAACGCAGTAGGCGTGGAATCGGTGTTGGCCCAGAAAATACAACCCGTCGGAACTGAGCGCACCACCAGCATTCGATTGGGCGCGGAGCTCGAAACATTGCCGGGCCGGTTGCGGCTGCGATTGGGAAGTTATTACGAGCCGTCAAATTACGAAGGCGTGCCCAGCCGGATGCACTTGACCGGCGGGTTTGAGGTGCGCATTTTCCACAGCAGTATCCTGGGCGAACACGACTGGAGTCTCACCACTACGGTTGATTCAGCACGGGACTACGTGAACGTTTTTATTTCGCTTGGCTTCTGGTATTTCTAGCGGCCGTTTCGCCAAACAAGGTTTCGCTCGTGGAGCAAACACACTCTCACCGCTGATACCCTGGCACGAAGGGTATCTGCGGTGAGTGCTGATTGCTGGGGGAATTAGTTCTGCATAGAAGCGATCGGCGAGTTGCAGACCGATGCCACGACTCGGCTGTAGCCTGGGGCGTCTGCGTATTCAGGACGGAAGAAGGCGGGCCCGCCTTGCATGCCGTCGGCCCATACCGTGGCGCCGGTGCCGAGTGCGTCGGCATGCATGCTCCACTGCTGGTAGCTGACCGCGCCAGCCGCGCAGTCCACAGCGATCAACATGACGCGGGACTTGTGTTCGTAAAAACCATGGCCCATGTTCACCGTGTCGGCGAAGTTCTCGAGTATGCGAACCTGGATGAGGTTGTTCGTACCCTTGATGAGGCTCTGGGAGTCGACGAACACTTGCTCCTCGGCCGAGGACCACACCATGCTCCAGTCGGCGGCGAAGGCGTTGAGGGAAGCCGCGGCGAGAACAGCGGCAAACAGCGATTTGAGTTTGGTCATTGCGATTACTCCTTGTGAGATTCGCGGGCCGAAAGGCATCGGCCAGCGACCGGCCTGTCAAAAGCCGAATGGTGCAATGCCGCATCTTCCTCTCATCTGCGAGGAAATATACGCTATGGAGCGCATTGGTGCCATGCAATAAATACGCTGAATGCGGTGACAAGGCTGAAATAAAGGATCAGGCCGGGGGCAGCCCGGCGGCTGGTCACTTTTCTTGCGCGGCCAAGAAAAGTAACCAAAAGAAGGCCGCCCCCGGTTGTCGCGCCCCGCATTCGCGGGGTAACCCTGTGCTGCCTGACTCGATGAGGCGACTGCGCAACTCGACCTGACAGGGCACACAAAACGTGCCCTGTCATGGGACTCGAACAGTGCTCGTCGACATCCCCTCATCGAGTCGAGCTGCTCGGCGCGCCACAAGGGGGAAAAGGCGAAGAAGCACTACAGCGTACTGCGTCCTAATGCGTACGCTCTGAGTCCTGCTTTGCCCGCAAAACGGAGTTGCGCTTAATGACCTCGCAAATGAATAGCGACTTGTCGATTCACTACCGGAAAAATTTACGCGTTTCGCTGCAAATAAGGGCCCTGCTGAATACCTCCGTTTAGGAGTCCACGGCAGTTAATCATGTAATCTCAATCGATTAGCACTGCCTCGCGCGCATGGCAAGGCGTTTGCTCTATTCATCGACGAATCCATTTAGGAGAGTCGATCATGAACATGCGTGTACTGGAGCAGGATTGGGACACGGACGTCTACGAAGGCGGCGAGCTCGACTGGAGCGGATTTGCGGCCGAGCAGGCCCTGACTTCCGGAAGGCGGTTTGGCTTGTACGAAGAATCGAATACGAATGCCGCCGATAGTCACCTCGGTTTCGTCATCGACAGCTTAGGGTTGGAAGACGATCCGGAGTGAGTCAAACGTTAGGCCGGGGGCAGCCCGGCGACTGGTCACTTTTCTTGCGCGGCCAAGAAAATCTTGCGCGGCCAAGAAAAGTAACCAAAAGAAGGCCGCCCCGGTTGTCGCGCCCCGCTGTCGCGGGGTATCCCTGCGCTGCCTGATTCGATGAGGCGACTGCGCAACTCGACCTGGCGAGGCGCACACAACGCGCCTCACTGCGGGACTGACTCGGTTCCCGGCGGGCGTAAGCTGGGGCGGAAT
>Ga0207708_10001819_pt1 | contig 15745 bp, 15 predicted proteins | sample KBSK5101metaG_FD_184340 | JGI IMG/M metagenome (GOLD analysis project Ga0207708, IMG submission 184340) | Corn, switchgrass and miscanthus rhizosphere microbial communities from Kellogg Biological Station, Michigan, USA - KBS K5-10-1 metaG... | ecosystem: Host-associated > Plants > Roots >...
CCTGCTCGGCCAGCTCGACGGCTGGCAATTGCGCGAGGGCGTCATTACCAAAACCTATGAATTCAAGAATTATTACCAGACGATGGCGTTCGTCAACGCGGCGGCCTGGGTATCGCATCGCGAGGACCATCATCCCGACATGACCGTCGGTTACAGCAAGTGCACCGTAAATTACTCGACTCATGCGATCAACGGGCTGTCAGAAAACGACTTCATCTGTGCGGCGAAGCTCGACGCGCTGTTTGCCTTATGACAGCGCGGCGCATCGTAGATCTGAAGTCGTTTCGGCGCAGGCTAACATCTGCAGCGCATGTTAAGGCAAGCCTCCGGCGTGCCGGCCGTAGCCAAAACGACTTCATCTGTGCGGCCAAGCTCGACGCGCTGTTCACGTTTTGAGCCGCCCCGGTAAAAAAGCCGGCGCTCCCACCCACGCAGGAACGGTAGTCGCGAGCTTTGGCCGGCAATTCACGGTCGAGCTGGCGGATGGCAGGCTGTTCCCCTGCGTAACGCGCGGCAAGCGCACCGACCTCGCGTGCGGCGACCGCGTGTCGGTGGCAATGACCGCCCCCGATCAGGGCGTCATCGAATCGATCGCGCCGCGCGCGTCGCTTTTTTATCGCTCCGACGTCCAGCGTGAAAAACTGATCGCCGCCAATGTCACGCAAATCGTGATCGTGCTCGCGGTGGCGCCGCCTTTCCATGGGGAACTGCTCGACCGCTGCCTGGCCGCCGCCGAGGAAGCGCGCATCCCCGCGTTGTTGGCGCTGAACAAAATGGACCTGCCGGGCGCGCCGGACGCACTGCAGGCGCTCGACCTGTATCGCGGGCTCGGATACGCCGTGCTGCCGCTCGCGGCAAAAATCGACATCGTACCGCTGCGCGAACGGCTCGCCGGACATTTAAGCGTGCTGGTCGGCCAGTCGGGCATGGGTAAGTCGACGATTATCAACCGGCTGCTGCCCGACGCGGCCGCGCGCGTGGGCGAATTATCGGCGGCGCTGGGCAGCGGACGGCATACGACGACCCATGCACGGCTCTACCATCTCGACGCGGCGAGCCACATCATCGATTCGCCGGGCTTGCAGGAGTTCGGGCTCGTCCATGTCGCGCCCGAGGACCTCGCGCACGACTTCGTCGAGTTCCGGCCGCACCTGGGCAACTGCAAATTCAACGACTGCAAGCATCTGACCGAGCCGGGATGCGCGATCACCGCGGCGGTCGAGCGCGGAGAAATCGCGGCGCCGCGAGTGGATTCTTATCGCATGCTGGTCGCGCAGTTACTGAAAAAGAGGCAGCGCTGGGAGTGATGGTTATTCCGGCTCGTAGCCGGCGCTCGCCTAGTCGGAGACGAGGAGCGCTCGCTTAGAACCGGCTCGCGGCTGCGGATCGCGGCCATTAGAACCAGCTCGCGAGGGTCGCCAGCAGGATCAGGAACAGCCAGAGCACGAGCGCGCGCCAGATCAGCCCGACCGCGGCCTGCATGTAATCGACGTCGGCGTCGTCGCCGTCGCCGAGTTGCGGCCGATAAGCGATGCCGCCCTCCTCATGCAGCACGCCGCCGAGCTTGACGCCGAGCGCGCCCGCCGCCGCGGCAAGCAGTATTCCCTGCGCGCGCGCGCGCCAGGACGCTGCCTGTTCGCGCCAGCATTCGATCGCATCCGTAAAATTACCGGTCATGGCAAAACTGAATGCGGTCAGGCGCACCGGCAGCCAGTCAATGATCGCGTACGCGCTGCGCGCGAAATGGCCGAACGCGCCGGAGTCGGCGCCGGCGTCTCGCCCGCTACCCCAGCGATCCGCCAGCAACGCGGCCAGCCGATAGAGAATTGCGCCGACCGGCCCCAGCACGATGAACCAGGCCATCACGCCGAACACGTGACGATGCGAGCGGATGAGGCCCAGCTCGATCGCGACGCGCGCGACCTCCCCCGCGGTTAGTTCGCGTGCCGATTCGCCGCGCCACCAGGTCAGGATCTCTCTCGCGCGCGGCAGATCGCCGGCACGCAGCGCGAGCATCACGTCGTTGTAGAAATGGCTGAACTGACGAAAGCCGAGCGCCAGATAGAGGACGACGATGTTCCAGGCGAGCGCGAGCAGCCCGTTGACGTGGCGCGATACGCTGTAGACGATGAACGTGATCAGCGCCACCGGCAAGACCGCCAGCACCCACGAGATAACGCCGTCGCGATACTGGCCGGCGTTGAAGTTTTGCCCGAGGCGGTTGACGTAGCGCGCGAAGGCGACGTACAGGCGGTTGCCCGTGCGCAGCGGCCGCCATTGCTCGAGCAGCAGCGCGCCTATCAGCGATAAAAAGGTCATGGCAGCGGCGCTGCCGCGGCCGCGCCATCAGCGGCCAACCGCGCATTCAAGCGCGTCATGTACGCTTGGGCGCCGATGCTGATGAATAGTCGATCGCGACGATCTCCACCTCGGACGAGCCCGCCGGGCGCTGCCACTTCACGGTATCGCCGACCCGCGCGCCCAGCATCGCCTTCGCGAGCGGCGAGGCCCAGCTGATGCGGCCGGCGGCCACGTCGGCCTCGTCATCGCCGACGATTTGAAACGTATGGTCCTTGCCCTGCTCGTCGCTGATCGTGACGCGGGCGCCGAAATGCACTTCGTCGTGCGGCTGGCCGTCCATATCGACCAGCGTCGCCCGATCGATCTGCGCGGTGAAATAGCGGATGTCGCGCTTGATTTCGAGCAGCCGCTGCTTGGCCATGGGCTCGGCGGCGGCGGCCAGCCGCTCGCGCTCGCCTTGCAACTCCTTCAGGCGCGCGCGCAACGCTTCCAGGCCGCGCGGCGTCACGTAATTCGGCGCGGTGCTCAGCGGGCGCTCGGGCAGCTCGGCGGCAGCCGAATCCTCGTCGGACTCTTTGACAAATGCGCGGCTCATGGTTTTTCCCGTTCCGTTATCCGGCAGTATCGGCCATACTTTAGATTGCTCAACTCAGACTGTTCAACTCAGACGACTCAACTATAAGTCAGCCCGCGCTTTTGCTCAATTTCCCGACTTTTCACCGGGTATGGCCAGCGGACTTGCAACCTCGCGCTGCGACACGCTCTCATATGACCGCCCTGTCGCGCCATCGTTCGCGCAATGACCCGCACAAGCGGGGGCAAAATCGAGTGCCGGCCCTACAGCCAGCACGCCTCGTAACCGAGGAATTTCATCAGCTCGTCGCGCCTTTGCATGCTGTCGTTGTAGCCGAGCTTGATCAAAGCGCGGCAGTATTCCTTCTCGAACAGCAGATAGCTCACGAGGTTGGAGCCGCTTTTCTTCAGTGCGCCGACGGTATAGAGCAGCGCGCGTATGGTGCGCGGCAAGGTGTCGGTGTAATTCAGCGCGATTTTCTCGAGCGCCTCGCTCGGGGAAATCACGCGAAAATCGACTTCGTGCAGCGGCATGTTGTTTTTGGCGCGCAACTCCGACGGCATCATCGACAGCGTGCGATTGATGCGCTGCAGCCGCTCGAGATCGACTTCGAGGCTGTCCAGAAATATGCTGTTAAGGCAATGGCCGGCAATCTGCGCGAGTGAAGGGTACGCCTCCGTCTTGATGCGCTCCTGCTGCTGCGATTGCAGCTGGCGCCCGACGCCGATCACGAACAGGCGATTGGCACCCAGATGCAGCGCGGGGCTTACGGGCGCGATCTGGCGCATCGAGCCGTCGCCGAAAAACTCGCGGTTGATATGGGTCGCCGGAAAAATGAACGGCAGCGCGGACGACGCCATCAGGTGTTCGAGGCCGATCGTCGCCGGAGTGCCGATGCGCCGCGCGCGATGCCACGGATCGAGCCCGGGCACGCCCTGGTAAAAAGTGACCGACTGGCCCGAGGTATAACCCGAGCACGTGATGCTGAACGCGTACAGGTGACCCTCTTCGATCGAACGCTGCACGCCGCCGAAATCGAGCCCCGTACCCAGCAAATCCGCGAGCGGCGAGTTGTCGAGCAGCGAGATCGGCGTCTGCCGCCCGAGACCGCCGAAGAGCCCGGCCATGATCCACTTGCCGCTGTTGAGGATCACGCCGAGCGGATCGGCGCGATAGACGTGATGCACGTGGAAATTCTTCCACACGGTCATCAGCTGGCGCACACCGTGCCGGAAATTGCCGGCGTTGGCGGCAAGCACTGTCGCATTGAACGCGCCCGCCGAGGTGCCGCAGATTATCGGGAACGGGCACGGGGCATCCGCGGGCAGCATCTCGGCAATCGCCCGCAACACGCCGACCTGATACGCGGCGCGCGCGCCGCCGCCCGTCAAGACGAGGCCGACGCGCCCTACCGGCGGCCGATCGCTGCTATCCATCCCTGAATTCCCCCGCCCATGTCCTATATTGCCATACCGCCCCGCACCGTTGATACGACACGGCCTGCGCCGGCCGTGCCGGCATGGCGTTATTCAGCTGGAACGCCTGCCAATTGCTGCGATAAGCGCTGCAGGATGCCGGCGGTCGCGCCCCAGATATAGCGCCCCTCGTAGGGCATTGCGAGGTAATCGCGCACGCGGCCGTTGAATTCATACCGGCGATATTGGTGGTTGGACGGATCGAGCAGATAGGAGAGCGGGACCTCGAACGCCGAGGCAACTTCGACCGGGTCGAGCTCCAAAGCAAATGGCGGCTCGATCCAGCCGATCACCGGGCTGATCCGGAAGCCGGACGGCATATCGTAATCAGGCAGCGCGCCCAGAATGGTCACGCGCTCGCGCGCGAGCCCGATTTCCTCCTCGGCCTCGCGCAACGCGGTTTCGATGCGGTCCTGGTCGCCGCCTTCGACGCGTCCACCGGGAAAACTGATCTGGCTCGGATGATCTTTGAGATGCGCGGTGCGCTGCGTCAGCAAGACATGCACGTCGTTCTCGCGCGGTATCAGCGGCACCAGCACCGCTGCCAGCATCACCTTTGCGTCCGGCGCCAGGGCGACGACGTGGGTATCGCGCGCGCCGGGCATGACGGCTGGCCGCGCGAGCAGCGCTGATATGTCGTCGCGGGACAGACGCTGCAGTTTGGCTACCATGGGATAGGCTTGCGATCGCGGAAATAGCTGCCGGTGGGCCCGCCGTCGGGCAGAGTCGCCAGCCATACGGGGGTATCCGCGCCTTGTGCGACGGGACGCGGCGCGCCCGCGCCGCCCATGTCGGTCCTGACCCAGCCGGGACAAGCCGCATTGACGAGTATGTTGTTGCCTTTCGTCTCGGCCGCAACGATGCAGGTGAGTGCATTCAGCGCGGTTTTCGACATGCGGTAGGCGGGCGTGCTGTTGCCCATACCGGTGAACTGGCCGAGCCCGCTCGACAGATTGACGATGCGGCCGTAACGGCGCTTCTGCATCAGCGGCAGCACCGCCTGCGTCAGCGCCAGCGCGCCCCACACGTTGACCTCGAACGTTGCGCGATAGGTCGCCAGGGTCGAGTCGAGGAACCGCGTGCCGCGCGGATCGAGCATGACGCCCGCGTTGTTGACCAGCACGTCGATCCGGCCGAATTCATTCTGCATGAACTCAGCCAGCGCGCGAATGGCGCGCACGCTCGTTACGTCGAGCCGGCGGTAGATGACCTGCAGCCCGGCGCTGGTAAGAGTTTTGCATGCGGCTTTGCCTTTCGCGGCGTCGCGACTCGTCAGCACCACGTTCAACCCGGATGCCGCGAGCTGGCGGCAGATTTCCAGGCCGATGCCGCGATTGGCGCCCGTGACTACGGCAACGCGCTCGGCGCCCACTGGACTGTGCCGGCGTGCCGTCAGATTTTGCCGACCATTTGTTCGGGCTTGACCCACTCGTCGAACTGCTTTTCGGTCACATGCCCGAGCGCCAGCGCGGAGGCTTTCAGCGTGAGGCCTTTTTTGTGCGCGTTCTTGGCGATCTGCGCGGCCTTGTCGTAACCGATGTGCGGGTTCAGCGCCGTCACCAGCATCAGCGATTCGCGCATCAGCTGCTCGATGCGCACCTTGTTCGCCTCGATGCCCACCGCGCACTGCTCGTTGAAATTGGTGCAGCCGTGCGTGAGCAGGGTCGCGCTGTGCATGAAATTAGTGATGACCAGCGGCCTGAACACGTTCAGCTCGAAATTGCCCGACGCGCCGCCGAAATTGATCGCCACGTCGTTGCCGAACACCTGGCAGCACGCCATGGTCAACGACTCCGACTGCGTCGGATTGACCTTGCCCGGCATGATCGAGCTGCCCGGCTCGTTCTCCGGAATGCTCAATTCACCGATGCCGCAGCGCGGGCCGGACGCCAGCCAGCGCACGTCGTTGGCGATTTTCATCAACGACGCGGCGAGCGTCTTGAGTGCGCCATGCGCATGCACGACGCCGTCGCAGGAAGCGAGTGCCTCGAACTTGTTGGGCGCGGTCACGAACTTCTGCCCGGTATATTTCGCGAGCTCGGCCGCGACCATCACTGCAAACTTCGGATGCGCATTCAAGCCGGTGCCCACGGCCGTGCCGCCCAATGCGAGCTCGCACAAATGTGGCGTGGCGGCGTTCACGTGCTGCAACCCATGGTCGAGCTGCGAAACATAGCCGGAGAATTCCTGGCCGAGAGTCAACGGTGTCGCGTCCTGCAGATGCGTGCGCCCGATCTTGACGATTTTCGCGAATTGCCTGGCCTTTTTGTGGAGCGTGTCGCGCAGCCCTTTTACCGCGGGCTTCAGCTCTTTTTCCAGCGCGATCACTGCCGCAACGTGCATCGCCGTCGGAAACGTGTCATTCGACGACTGGCCCATGTTCACGTCGTCGTTCGGGTGCACGAGGCGTTTTTCGCCGCGCTGGCCTCCGAGGATTTCCGAGGCGCGATTCGCGAGCACTTCATTAACGTTCATGTTGGTCTGGGTTCCGGAGCCGGTCTGCCACACGACCAGCGGAAACTCCGCATCGTGCTTGCCCGCAAGAACTTCATCGGCGGCTTTGACGATCGCCTGCCCTTTTTTCTTGTCGAGCAGCCCGAGCGCCATGTTGACCACCGCCGCGGCGCGCTTGACCATCACCTGCGCGTACACGACGGCAAGCGGCATGGTTTCGCCGGGAAATTTGAAGTTGATCCGGCTGCGTTGCGTTTGCGCGCCCCACAGGCGCTCCGCCGGCACTTCGATGTCGCCGAATGTATCGCGTTCGATCCTGAATTTCGCCATTGCCGTTCCTTGATTCATCAATAGGTTTTGCCGTACCCGCGAGAAACGTCGTACCCGCTCTAGAACGGCAGCGCGAGATTGCCGCGTTCGGCGCCGACGTCGACTACCGTCAGCGCGGTCATGTTGACGAGCCGGCGCACCGTTGCCGTCGGCGTGACGATGTGCACCGCTTTGGCAGCACCCAGCAGGATGGGTCCGACGGTAATGCCGTCGCCTGCCGCCGTTTTCAGCAGGTTGAATGCGATATTGGCGGCGTCCAGCGTCGGCATGATCAACAGATTGGCGTCGCCCTTGAGCCGCGACGACGGAAACGACTGGTTCCGCACCTCGCCGGAGAGCGCCGCGTCACCGTGCATTTCGCCTTCGACTTCAAGATGTGGAGCGACTTTTTCGATCAGGGCGAGCGCTGCGCGCATCTTTTGCGCGGTCGGCGTATTGGCCGTTCCGAAGCTCGAATGCGACAGCAAGGCGATCTTCGGCACCATGCCGAAACGCCGCACCTCTTCCGCCGCGAGCACTGTCATTTCCGCGACCTGCTCCGCAGTCGGATCGAAATTCACATAGGTGTCGCAGATGAACACCGTACGCTGCGGCAGCATCAAGAGGTTCATGGCGTAATAATTGTTGACTCCCGGCCGCCGGCCGATCACGCGGTCGATATAGTTCAGATGCACATCGAAGCCACCGAACGCACCGCACAGCATGCCATCGGCCTCGCCGCGATGGATGGTCAACGCACCGATCAGGGTATTGCGCCGGCGCACCTCCGCCTTCGCGTATTCCTGCGTCACGCCGCGACGCGAAGTGAGGCGGTAGTATTCTTCCCAGAATTCGCGGAAGCGCTCGTCGCGATCCGGATTGATGAGTTCGAAATCGGTTCCCGCCTTCACACGCAGTCCGAAACGCTCGATGCGGCGCTCGATCACGTCAGGCCGGCCGATCAGCACCGGAAATGCGAGCTTCTCGTCGACCACCACCTGCACCGCCCGCAGAACGCGCTCATCCTCGCCCTCAGCGTAGACTATGCGCCGCGGCTGCATCTCCTTGGAAGCCGCGAACAGCGGCTTCATGATCATGCCCGAGTGGTAGACGAACTGCTGCAGCGAATCGCGATAGGCGTCGAAGTCCTTGATCGGCCGCGTGGCAACGCCGCTGTCCATCGCCGCCTTGGCCACTGCCGGCGCGATTTTTACGATCAGGCGCGGGTCGAACGGGCGCGGTATCAGGTAATCGGGACCGAACGTCAGATTCTGCTCGCCGTACGCAATGGCGACAATGTCGGATTGCTCGGCCTCCGCGAGCGAAGCGATCGCCTTGATCGCGGCAAGCTCCATCTCGGTGTTGATAGTGGTAGCGCCCACGTCGAGCGCGCCGCGGAACACAAACGGAAAGCACAACACGTTGTTGACCTGATTCGGATAGTCCGAGCGGCCGGTCGCCATCACAACGTCGGGCTTCGCCTGTTTGGCGAGCGCCGGCAGAATTTCCGGCTCCGGGTTGGCGAGCGCGAGTATCAGCGGCCGGGCGGCCATCTTTGCCACCATGTCCACCTTCAGCACGCCGCCGGCCGACAGGCCGAGGAACACGTCGGCGCCGGCGATCACCTCGCCCAGAGTGCGCGCCTTGGTCTCGATCGCGTACTGCGCCTTGTCGGGGTCCATCTCTTCCTTGCGTCCTTTATAGACGACCCCTTTGATGTCGGTGACGGTGATGTGCTCTTTCGGCAACCCGAGCTTGACCAGCAGGTCGAGGCACGCGAGCGCCGCGGCGCCGGCGCCGGATACGACGAGCTTGATATCGGCGATGTCCTTGCCGACCACTTTGAGGCCGTTGATGAACGCCGCGCATACCGTGATCGCGGTACCATGCTGGTCGTCATGGAATACGGGGATGCGGCAGCGTTCGCGCAGCTTGCGCTCGACGATGAAGCACTCGGGCGCTTTGATGTCTTCCAGGTTGATGCCGCCGAACGTCGGCTCGAGGCTCGCGATGATGTCGACCAGCTTGTCGGGGTCACGCTCGTTGATTTCGATATCGAACACGTCGATGCCCGCGAACTTCTTGAACAGCACCGCCTTGCCTTCCATCACGGGCTTGGCCGCGAGCGGGCCGATGTTGCCGAGCCCCAACACCGCAGTTCCGTTTGTGATCACGCCCACGAGGTTGCCGCGCGCCGTCATATTGCGCGCCTCGGCCGGGTCGGCGACGATCAGTTCGCAGGCCGCGGCCACGCCGGGCGTGTATGCGAGCGACAGATCGTGCTGATTCAGCAGCCCCTTGGTCGGGGTGACGGCTATCTTGCCGGGCGTGGGCAGCCGGTGATAGTCGAGCGCGCTTTTGCGGAGTTGGTCGTCCATGGGAACGGTGTGCGGGTGGGCAAGTGATTATAACCCAGCGCCCCGTGCGAACTGCCGCATCAACGCAGGGCCGCGCGCGCGCACATCGCCGTTGCGCCGGCTTTATGCTATTTTCACGCCTCCGCCGTTTCCTAAAACCCTCCTCCGGTCGGCCATGGATATTTCGCCCCGTCTGCGCACCGAACTTTACCCGCCGCTCGAGCCGTTCAACGCGGGCCGGCTGCAGCTCGACCGCATCCATACGATGTACTGGGAAGAGTCGGGCAATCCGCGCGGCGAGCCGGTGGTGTTTTTGCACGGCGGGCCGGGCGCCGGCAGCGCGCCCAATCATCGCCGGTTTTTCGACCCTGCCCACTATCGCATCGTCATTTTCGATCAGCGCGGCGCCGGACGATCGACGCCGCTCGGCGAAGTGCGCGAGAACACGACGCCACTGCTGATCGCCGACATCGAGCGTTTGCGCCAGCACCTGGGCATCGAGCAATGGATAGTATTCGGCGGCTCGTGGGGTTCGACGCTCGCGCTCGCTTACGGCGAAGCCCATCCCGAACGCTGCCTCGGTTTCGCGCTGCGCGGCATCTTCCTGTGCCGCCCGAGCGAGATCGACTGGTTTCTGTACGGGCTGCGCAATATCTTTCCTGAAGCGTGGCAGAAATTCACGGCGCCACTGCCGGAGAACGAGCGCGGCGATCTGCTCGAAGGATATTTCAAGCGGTTGATGGATCCGGATCCCGCGATCCATATGCCGGCCGCGCGCGCATGGGGTATATACGAAGGCTCGTGCTCGACCTTGTTGCCGAGCCCTGATACCGTCGCGCATTTCGCGAGCGACGTGGTGGCGCTGGGGCTCGCGCGCCTGGAGGCGCATTACTTCCGCCACGATATTTTTCTGCCCGCCAATTCGCTGCTCGACAGCATCGGCAGGATCCGCCACATCCCGGCCGTGATCGTGCAGGGCCGCTACGATGCCGTGTGCCCGATCGTGAGCGCCCACGACCTGCATCGCGCCTGGCCTGAGGCCGACTACGTGATCGTCCCCGACGCCGGACACTCGGCGTGGGAGCCGGGCATCTGCGCGGAGCTCGTGCGCGCGATGGAAAGATTCAAAGGCGCACCATAGCGGCTTACTCGAGAGGGGAATGATTTGCGACTTGTAACTTTCACGCCGCGGACCCACGGTCCGCAACACCTGGGCCTCGTTCGCGACGGCAAGGAGGTCATCGACCTCAAAAACGCCGGCGGCGAACCGCCATTCGACCCGGCCGACATGATTTCGCTGATCGCCGCGGGCAAGCCGGCGCTTGCCTGGCTGCGCGACGTCGCGGCAAAGTCGAAGAACGCTGTGCCGCTCGATAAAGTCATGCTGCTCGCGCCGATACCGCGCCCGCATAAAAACGTATTTTGCGTGGGCTGGAATTACCTCGAGCACTTCGAAGAAGGCGCTAAGGCGCGGCCGCACGTGCAGGAAATGCCCGCGCATCCCGCGTTCTTCAGCAAAGCGCCGACCACCGTGAACGGCCCGTATGCCGACGTTCCGGCGCACCGCGGCGTCACCGAGAAACTCGATTGGGAAGTGGAGCTCGGCGTGATCATCTGCCAGGGCGGCACCAATATCAGGGAAGCCGACGCGATGGCGCATATCTTCGGTTACACCGTGGTCAACGATGTATCCGCGCGCGAAGTGCAGCGCCAGCACGGTCAGCAATGGTTCAAAGGCAAAAGCCTCGACGGGCTTTGCCCGATGGGCCCCTGGATCGCAACCGCCGATGAAATTGCCGACCCGCAGGCGCTCGACATCGCGTGCCGCGTGAACGGCGTGACGAAACAGCAATCCAATACACGTCACATGTATTTCAAGATTCCGCGCATCATTGCCGAGTTGTCGGCGGGGCTCACGCTGGAACCGGGCGATATCATATGCACCGGAACGCCCGCGGGCGTCGGTCACGCGCGCACGCCGCCGGAGTTCATGCAGCCGGGCGACGTGCTCGAAACCGAAATCCGCGGCCTGGGCCTGCTCCGCAACAAAATTGCCGGTTGAGTCAAAGGAGAAAACGATGGACTTGCCAACCACTACGCGCATCAAGGTCAAGCCGACCGGCGCCAGCCTGGGCGCCGACGTAACCGGCGTCGATCTCTGCGAGCCCGTCGATGAGGCGACCTTCAAAGCAATCGAGGACGCTTGGCATCAGCACTTGGTACTTAGGTTTCGCGGTCAGCATCTGGACGACCCGCTGTTCCTTACCTTCGCCCGCCGGTTCGGTGAACTCGACAAGGCGCCCATCCACGCCAAGGGCGACGCGGCCGAAGACCCTTATCCCGAAATCACCGTAATGTCCAACATCAAGGTCGACGGCAAGCCGATCGGCAACCTCGGCCACTACGAGGCGGAGTGGCACACGGATATGTCGTACAACGAATTGACGCCGATCGGCAGCCTGCTTTACGCAATCGAGGTCCCGCCGTCCGGCGGCAACACGGGCTTCTCGAACATGTACGAAGCCTACGACACGCTGCCCGCCGACTTGAAGCGCGCGATCGTGCCGCTGCAATGCCGCCACGACTCGAGCCGCAACAGCGCGGGCGAACTGCGCAAAGGCTTCAAGGACATCACCGACCCGCGCGAGGCGCCCGGCGCGATACACCCGCTGATCCGCACCCATCCCGCGACCCGCCGCAACGCGCTGTACCTCGGCCGCCGGCGCAACGCTTACATCATCGGCCTGCCGCTGGCCGAAAGCGAGGATCTGCTCAATAAACTATGGGCGCACGCTGCACAGCAGCGCTTCGCGTGGTACCAGGAATGGAAAGTCGGCGACTTGATCATCTGGGACAACCGTTGCGCTATGCACCGGCGCGACGCATTCGACCCTGAGTCGCGGCGGCTGATGCATCGCACGCAGATTAAAGGCGACAAGCCGTTTTTCGATCCGGCAACGGTTGCGGCGTAGGGCGCGACAAAGTCGCGGCCGCAGCCACAACTTATAAATGCACCGGCGCGACGCATTCGACCCTGAGTCGCGGCGGCTGATGCATCGCACGCAGATCAAAGGTGACAAGCCGTTTTCGATCCGCCAACGGTTGCCGCGTAGGCCGCGAGAGCGTCGCGGTTAGCGGCTTACTTCTTTTTCGGCGGTTCCGGATTCATCGATTTCGCGGCGGCGGCGCCGGCCGCCTGCAGGCTTTCGAGCGCTGACTTCTGCAGCTGCAGCGTCTTGATCGTCATTTGCACGAAGCCGGTGCTCATCGTCAGCCAGTTCTCGACGGCTTTGAGCTCGAAGATTTTCTTCTCGATTTCCTCGAGGTTGACCGTAGGCGTTATCATGCCCGGCATCGGAAACGACGCGGGGTTCCACATTTTCTGCATGAATTCGAACCAGTCTTTCGGCACTTCCTGCTCGGCCATGACGGCCTCCTGTCGGGAATTGATGCAGTCACTCTATCACAGCGCCCCCCGCGCAACGGTTAATCGGTCCAGCGCGATCGAGCGTCAGGTCCTCAAGACGCGATGGTAAAAATCACGCCTCAACAGGTGCAGGACTTGCTGCGCGAGTATCAGCTCGACCACGACGGCCACGTGCGGATCGAAGAGGTCGGCGGCAAAGCGGCGCGCGCCCGCTTCAAGGTCGCGAAAAAACACCTGCGTCCCGGCGATACCGTGTCGGGCCCCACGCTGATGGCGCTCGCCGACGTCGCGATGTACGCGGCCTTGCTCGGTGAAATCGGCCTGGTACCGCTGGCGGTAACGACCAGCCTCAACATCAATTTCCTGCGCAAGCCGGGGCAGAAGGACGTGCATGCCGACGCCAAGCTGCTCAAAGTCGGCAAGCGCCTGGCTGTCGGAGAGGTGACCCTCTATTCAGAAGGCGAGATCGAGCCGGTCGCCCATGTAACCTGCACCTACTCGATCCCGCCACGACAAGGCGGCGCGCCGGGCTAATAAAGCAGGCGGGCGATCCGGGTCAAATCGATGCGCCGAGCGTGCTGGACGCCGGCTGATGCTGCGCAGTGCGCCGCTTCTGGCTCTCGAACTGGCGCAAGACCTGACCCAAGCGGTCGCGCTCGGCCATCACCTTGCCGGAGTAGCCGTTTTCGGATTCCTCGGAACTGGCGCCGACATAGAGCTGGAGCGCGTCCGCGAGATCGCCGGTGCGCCGCAGGTAATCCTTCAATATCCGCGCGCCCACGGCGATGTTGACCTGTGGATCGAACGCGACTTTCTCGCCACCCAGCGGGTCGAACTTGTCGCTGTGATAACGCGGAATGATCTGCATCAGTCCCTTGGCCCCCATGATGCTTTCGGCCAGCGGATTGAACCGCGATTCGACGGCAATTACGGCGAGGATCAGCAGCGGGTCGAGCTTCAACTCGGCGCCGATCACATGCGCTTTCGCGACCACGTTGGCCGTCATTTCGGAAGAGACGCGATAGCGTCGCGCCAGATAGTCGCCCACCGCGCGGTATTTTCCGGCGTGAGGACCTTCCGCCACCACAGGTTCCGGCGGCGCATCGGCCAGCAATTGCGCAAGATCCAGCGCCGCTACGCCGTTGGCAACGGCGCCGACAACGCGCACGCCATGCTGGTTGTGCAGGATCACGTTAAGGGAAACGAGGCAGGTCAGCAGGGTGAAGCTGGCCATCGTGTTGCGCGCCCAGTCGGGCAATTGCGGCGCGGCTTGTTCGTCGAGCTGTGCGGGGTGTGATTTTGCCATGACGCAAAACCTCCTTTCGTAAATCGCCGGTCAGACTACCGCCGGCCGAATGCTACCTTGCTAAGGTAACGGCGCTCCTAAATTGCAATTCAAGTAAAACTCAAAAACCACCATAGCTTGTGGTTTTTGGAAAAAATTTTCGCAATTCTAGTGGTTGCCCCAACCATTAGCAACAGGAATTTTGGGGTGTTTTGGGGCCCGATTCCGCCCCCGGAATGATCGCGTTGCGACGCAACAGGAGGCGGCATTATATGGAATTACAGGGACCTGTCAAATCCGGTCCTACTTCTTGGACCCGCGTTTGGTGCAGTGCATGTACGACAGTCCGGTGCTCAACCCCAAACTACCAGTAATGTTCCCGCCCCGACCCACGGTTAACGACTAAATAAGGTCATTATTTCATAAACTTAACACGCATCAGCAGGAGGCGGCGGTACCGTGGAAGTGCCATGGCGGGCCTGCCAGGCGGCCAAGGCCTGTTCGTAGCGGTCGACCGCCTGCCAATACAAATCGTAGACACAGGGGTCGCAGCCGCTCTGGCAGCACGCGCCAGCCTCGGGCTCGGCGGGCGGCACCGGCGGTGGATCGTTCTCGGGCATCACTCCCTGATTCCGTTGCGCAGGGTGTCGGGAAGCCGGTAATCGGGGTAGCGTTTCCTGAATTCGGCTAGGGTCGCTCGGGCCTCTTCGAGCTTACCCTGCTTGCGCAGCTCTTCGATGCGTTCCAGCCACTTGTCAGGCGGAAGCTCGGCCTTGCGCTCGAGTTTGCTAAGACTGTCCGCCGCAGCGGCTGGCGCGTTCTCTCGCGACTCGGGCTTCGCCATGGGCTGCACGGACGGCGGTGGCGGCGCGAACGCGGGCTTCGCTTCGGGCCTTGCCGTCGGCTTGGGTGCAGGCTGCGCCATTGGCGGCGACGTCGGCTCGGCATGCGACAACTGTGCAGGTGCGGAATTGGGGAATGGCGTCTGCGCTGGCGGCGACGGTGTCAAGGGTGGCTTGGCTGCAGGGGGCGGCGCCGGCTTGGCCTCGGTCGGGGCCGCATCGGCCATCTGCTTCGCGGGCGCGTCGCGCGATTGCGTACGCGCACGGGTTTCTGCTTCCGAGCGATCGCCGTCGAGCACTTTGCCCATAACGTTGCCCATCTCGGGTGCCGGTTTCTGCGCAGGCGCTTCGGCCGCGCGCGGCGCCGGTGGTGGCGGCGACTGCGCAAATCCGCCGACCGTGTCAGTCTTGGCTGCCTGGCGCTGCGGTTCGGGTGCCCCGGCGATGTTTTTCTTCGCGCGAGCGTCAACGCCCTCAGTAGCCGCGTCCCGGCGCTTGGCGAATGCGGCCGCCGCGCCCGCGTCAGCTTCGAGGCGGCCCGCCGCTTTGTCTTTGGACGCCGGCGCAGCGTGTTCCCTGAAATCGGGTGGCCGCAGCCCCGTCTGCGGCATCGAATGCGATGGCTTCAGTCCGAGGCTCTTAGGCGTGTGCTCTTCGGAAAGGCTTCTGCGCTCGCGCGGCACCTCGTTGCTATCGGCCTCGGCCGGTGCAGCGAGCTTCG
>Ga0207708_10001822_pt1 | contig 15722 bp, 15 predicted proteins | sample KBSK5101metaG_FD_184340 | JGI IMG/M metagenome (GOLD analysis project Ga0207708, IMG submission 184340) | Corn, switchgrass and miscanthus rhizosphere microbial communities from Kellogg Biological Station, Michigan, USA - KBS K5-10-1 metaG... | ecosystem: Host-associated > Plants > Roots >...
CGGCGCGGTGCCGTTCTTGATGGCGTTGCGGGCGCGTTCGGCGTGGATGCGATCCGGCTTCTCCGTCGAATGGATGTAGTACTCGAACGCCGACAGACCGGTTTCCGTCTGGATCAGATCCAGCCACGGCCGGTAGACGTTCGCCCACACCCGGTCGCCGACGATCCCGGTGCTGATTCCCGCGTTCCTGCAGTTGGCGAGCAGGTTCGGCTTGTCGGTGATCGGCGCGCCCCAGTTCTCGAACAGATCCAGGTAATCGGACGCGGTGCCGCAGGCGATGGCGCGGACGCCCGGGACCGTCATGCTGAGCGGCGTCGACGTGGCCACGCCGGATGCGCCCCGCCCCGCCGCCTCCGCCACGTGCGGCATGCGCGCCGGATCGAACGCCGTGTCGGACCGCAGCGCGTCCACCACGATCAGCAGGACCTTCCGGGTCAGCGCGGGCGCCTGCGCATCGGTGGGCGTCAACGACTTCGGACTGCGGTGCGAGAAGAACACCGTGGTCAGGACCGCGCAGATCCCGATGGTGACTGCCAGGAAAAGCAGCGCCGCTGCGGCCGCGCCAGCGCGGCTCCTTCCTGCCCCGCTATCAGCCACGGGTGCGCCTTACGACCGGGGACGGCGGATCAAGGACTGCAAGTGTTCTGGATCTCGAGACAGGACTTCGCGTTGGCGACGCAGATCAACAGGTCCCTGTACGCCACGCCCGAGCTCCCGCTCTTGCTTCCCAACCCACGGGTGCAGCTCTGCACGCAGTCCTGCGCGCCGGACGACGACGAGAACGAGCTGCTGGCGATCCCGCCGCACTTCGCCGCGTAGTTCGAGCACGCCTGCTCGCACGAACTGGTAAGGGAATCGAGGTTGCTCTTCGTGCAGCCCGACAGGCCGGATGCGACCATGAGCAGACTGCAGCCGAGAACGAGGCTCGCGAACACCTGTCGAAGTAGCTTCACGTCGCCCTCCTTAATCATTAGTCGAGGGCCCGATCGTACACCTCCCGTCGGAAAAAGTCTCCGACGCGCACCAAGGCGCCCCCGGCGTGAGCTACATCATGAAAGAAACGCCGATACCCAGGGTTGGGTAGCCCACGCGGGCGGTCAAGGTGATGCGGTCGGCGAGCCGGAACCGGCCGCCGATGAAAAGCGCGGGGCTGGCGCTGAACCCGTAGTTGCCGATGTGGTACAGGCTGATCCCGGGTTCGCCGAACGCCGAGAACCGCTCGGTGAACCAGAAGTTCCACTGCATCACCGCGGGCACGAACACGTAGCTGTAGCTGCCACCGTTCGAGGTGACGTCGGTGCAGACCTGCGTTCCAGCGGGGCCCGGCTCGAAGTGCAGGCACTGATCGCGATATCCGTAGAAGCCGTAGGCCGGCGAGTAACGGGTGTAATCAAAGCCGACCCCGAGGGCGATCGAGTCGTTGACGCCGCGGATGAATCCTTCGGGCGCGATCACGAAGCTGGCGCGCACGCCGATTCCGCCGCCCGAACCGACGCCGCGGCCGGGTGGTCCCGAGCCGGCCAGGAGGTGAGGCTCGAGCTCGAGCGCGTAGTCGATCGGCGTGCGCGCGTCGCGGACGACCACGCCCTCGCGCGCACTGGCCGCGCCGATCGGAATCAGCAGGACGAACCCGAGCCCCGCGCACGCGGCGGCGCTTCGCCGGACGGCGCTCAACATGACCCACACGCGAGCGCGCCGTTCGAGCACGCCAGGGCCGGCGCCCCGGGCGGGCAGGTCACCTCACAAGGGTTGGTGGCGTTGCAGAACACCTGGCAGGATCCCAGGCACTCGACGACGCAGGTGTTGACGGAGGTGCACGTGATGGTGCTGCCCGGCCCCGCCCGGACACCGCAGCGATCGACGTCGTGGCAATCGTACCGGCAGTTGGCGCCGCAGAACGCGCCGCAAGAGACGGTGTTGTGGCAACTGATGTCGCAGCTGTCGCCGCACGCCGCCGAGCAATCGTTCACGTCGTGGCATTCGAGGCCGCAGCCGTCGCCGCACACGCCGCCGCAGTGAACCATGTGGTGGCACAGCAGATCGCAGCCGTTGCCGTCGGCGCACCCTTGATAGCAGTCGGTTCCGTCGCTGCACTCGCACAGCGCGCCCGATACGCAGCTGCCGGGCCCGTTTCCGCAGCCGGCGAAACCCAGCAGCGCCGCCGTCACGGCGAACATCGATAAGAGAAGAACATGCCCCCGCATTAGGGGCGGCATGGTAGCGCCGCAGCGCCGCCTTTGCCTATCGTTGATCGCGAATGACGCGCTCAGCGGCCCGTGAATTCGGGTTTCCGCTTCGCCAGCAGCGCGGACATTCCCTCGCGCGCGTCGTCCATCGCCAGGCTGGCCGCTTGATCGACGGCTTCGGCGCGCGCGGCGGCGCGGGCCTCCATGGCGAAGCCGCGCCGGATCGCGGCCTTCGTCGCGCGCACCGCGAACGGCGCGTTGGCGGCGATCGCGCGCGCCAGCGCCGTCGCCTCGGAGATCACCTGCGCCGACGGCACGGCGCGGTTGGCGATGCCGAGCCGTTCGGCCTCGGCGCCGTCGACGAGACGGCCCGTGAACAGCATCTCCGACGCGCGCGCCACGCCGACCAGGCGCGGGAGCAGGTGCGTGATCGCCATGCCGGGCGCCAGACCGACCGCCACGAAGTTCGCGCCGTACTTGCCCTCGAGAGCGGCGATCCGGAGATCGCACACCAGCGCCAGTCCGAAGCCGCCGCCGACCGCGTGACCGTTGAGCGCGCCGATGATCGGCACCTCGACGTCGAGCAGCGAGAGGAACGCCTCGTACATCGCGTAGCTCCGTTCGTGCGGCGGAAGCTCGTCGTCGCCTCGCTGAAGGCCCGCCTTGAAGTCCGCGCCCGCGGAGAAGCAGTTTCCCGTGCCCGTGACGATCAGCGCGCGGATGCTGCCGTCCGCGCGCGCGGCGGCGCTGGCGCGCGCGAACGCGTCCAGCAGCTCGGGCGTCATGCTGTTGCGGTTGTCCGGCCGATCCAGCGTGATGACGCCGATCCGGTCGTGCGCCTCGTAGCGAACTGCGTCGGGCATGGGCCTGGCCTCCGGCGGCGAGTCTAGTCGCTCCCGGCAGCGTATGATGCGTCCCCCTGACGGAGGAGCTCATGCGCAGGAAGATCGTTAGCCCAGCTTGGAAGGTGGCGTTGCTGTTCGCGGCGACGTGCACCGGCACCCCGGACGGCGTCGAGACCGCGACCGGCGCCCTCACCGTCGTGACGTTCGAGGCGGAGTCACTGGCGCGTACGACCTCGGCGATCGGCAGCGTGGTCACGTCAGAGGCCGGCGCCAGCGGCGGCCAGTATGTGGCGCTCAACCCCAATCCCCCGGTGAATTCGTGGATCCAGTTCACTCTGCCGAACGTCGCCGCTGGCACCTACGACGTGAAGCTCCTCTACAAGGCCAACTACAACCGCGGGATCGTCCAGGCGAGCATCGACGGCGTGAACCAGGGATCGCCGTGCGACCAGTACTCCGCGACCGCCACTCAGCAGGTGGCCTGCAGCCTGGGCAGCAAGACGCTGACGGCCGGCAACCACACGATGAAGTTCACCGTGACGACCAAGAACGCGAGCAGCGCGGGATTCATGATGGTCATCGATCAGATCTCGCTCACGTCGTCGGGAGGCGGCAGCCCGGTCCGGGTGGGAACCTGGTCGGGCGCGCCACAATTGACGGAGACCAACAACCTGCCGCCGTCGCCGCTGACGAACGCGACGCTGCGCCAGCTCGTTCACATCTCGGTGGGCGGAAGCCAGGTGCGGGTGAAGTTCTCGAACGAGTTCGGCAACGGCTCCGTGACCATCAACGCCGCCCACGTCGCCGTGTGCAACGCCAACCCCGTCAACAGCACCATCGACACCGCGACTGACCGCGCTCTCACCTTCTCGAGCAGCGGGTCGGTCACGATCGCCGCCGGCCAGGCCGTCTGGTCGGACGCGATCAACTTCACGCTGGCGCCGCTCAGCAACCTGGCGGTGACCGTCGCGTTCGGCGCCGTGCCGAGCAACGTCACCGGCCACCCGGGCTCGCGGACCACGTCCTACCTGCAGCCGAACAGCAGCAACGTCACCGCGGCGAACATGGCCTCCGCGCAAACGACCGACCACTGGTACATCCTTTCGGGCGTCGATACCCTCGCGGACGCGAAGGCTGTCGCGATCCTGGGCGACTCGATCACCGACGGCCGCGGCTCGACCACGAACGGAAACAACCGCTGGCCCGATGCCCTCGCCCGACGCCTGCAGCAGAGCGGAAACACCAAGGTCGCCGTTCTGAACGAAGGGATCGGCGGCAACGCGATCACGACCGGCGGCATCGGACCGACGGGCGTCAACCGATTCAGCCGCGACATCCTCGGGCAGAGCGGCGTCCGCTGGGTGATCATCTTCGAGGGCGTGAACGACATCGGCGGCTCGAACGCCTCCGCCGCCACGGTGACCGGCGCCTACGACACGCTGATCGCGCAGGCGCGGGCACAGGGTCTCAAGGTCTACGGAGCGACCATCACGCCGTTCGGCGGCAACACCTACTACAGCGCGGCGCACGAGAGCGTCCGCCAGAGCGTCAACACGTACATCAGAAGCGGCAAGTTCGACGCCTTCATCGACTTCGACGCCGCCGTTCGCGACGCGTCGAATCCACCCCGCGTGCAGACGCAGTACGACAGCGGCGACGGCCTTCACCTGAACCCCGCCGGCTACCAGAAGCTGGCCGACACCGTGAACCTGACGCTGTTCGCGCCGTAGTTGGCCGACAGCGCTAATCGGATTGTCTGTCGGCCGTCGGGCTAATTGTCCGATGGCCATCGGACAACTTACGTAAGTATTTGATTTAACATCGTTCCATCGTTGGCACCGCCGTTGCTTTGGTAGCCAGGCAGGAGGCCACGACAATGAAGACCACTTCGATTCTCTCTCTCGCTTCGATTCTCTTTCTCGGTTTCGCCGGCGTCGCCAAGGCGGGTGAAGGCGCGGCGCGCCGCGGCCAGGTGAACGTGCAGGCGTCCGCTGCCAAGGCGGTCGTCGCCGGCCCGGTCGTCGCGAAGGTGTACTCGGGTTTCTCGGGCGCAAAGGTGTTCGTCGCCGACGCCGCCTCGGGCACGGATTCGGATTGCGCGGCCGCCGCGGCCCACACGACGGGCACGGTGCTGACGGCCGACCGCATCGAGCTGGTCTCGGTGGGTGCGGGCCAGGTCGCCTGCGTCGCCAGCACCGGCCAGAAGTCGGTCCAGCTGCTCTGGGCGGCGCAGTCGACCGCCCCGGCGGCGACGACGATCGCGCAGCGCTAGTTGCCGGGTCAGCCGCGGCTGGCGGCCTCCGGCCGCGGCTGATACCGAACGCTCCTTCTACTTTCCGAGGTGACGGCGCAGCCAGATGACGAGCGGCGCCGTCACCTTCGCGTGATCGGTGAGCCAGCGCGCCAGCGCCGGCTTGTGCAACAGAGCGGCGGGGATGGCGGGGAACCCGCAGATGAGTCCCTTGTACTTGAGCAGCTCGGCGCGCGGATGATCCGGCGCGAAGCCCTTGGGCACGCGCGCGTACTCTTCGTAGGGACCGGCGTCGTAGCCCTTGCGGCGCAAGCCGGCGAGGATCTTCAACAGATCACGCCCGGGCGCCCCGACGACCGCACGTCGCCAGCGGGCCGTGCGGGTCTCGTCGAACCGGTAGCAGCCGACGCCGGCGTATTCCTCGTCCGGGCCCAGGTGAAGGTACAGCACCGCGATGCCCGCCTCGGCGATGGCGTCGCCCGCCAGGCGGATGATGCCCGCGATGTGCGTCTTGTACGGGGCGCGGTCGCGCGCGAAGCGCAGGTCGCGGTAGATGCGCAGGACGCCGGGCTCGGCCAGCTCGAGCGGCTTGTACGCCCGGGCGAGACCGCGCGCGATCTCGCGCAGCAACGCGAGCATCGGCTCGACCCAGACCGACTGGTAGCGTTGCTTGTTGGCGGTGAACCACTCCCGGGACATCTCGGACGCCAGCTCGTGCCAGAACTGCATGGCGTCGCGGTCGAACCCGCGGAACGCCACATCGGTCGTCGTCGGCCGGCGCGACACGTCGCTACCAGAGCGAGAAGTCGACGCCGACCTTGAACCGCCAGCCCGCGAGATCGTCCAGCCGCTCGGTCGGGAACAGGTACCCGCCGGTCAGGTTCACGAAGATGTTGCGCGTCCCCAGCGCGTGCACGCCCACGAACGGATTCATCGCGAAGACGTGCCCGATCGAGCCGATGTAAAAGCCGCCCAGGTCCAGGCCGTAATACGGGATCAGATAGTTGCGGCGCGCGTTGCGCTCGAACGAGAGATCGACGCCCAGCGTGTACGTCAGCAGCTTGCCGACGCCGTCCTTGGTCGACCACAGCAGGTCGGTGTTGATGTACACGCGACCGTGGCTGGGCCCGCGGTTCTCGTTGTGGTGGATCCACGCGCCGAGCAAGAGCTCGAACGAGACGCCCTGGAAGGTCCCGTAAGTGCTCTTCGCCGAGGGCAGGTACAGGCTGTACTGCGCGCCCGGCATGAGGAACGTCTCCCACTCCTCGTCATTCACTCCCACTGGCGGTGTCGTTTGCGGCAACGCCGCAGCGGCCGCTCGCGACCACGCGAGCGACGCGATCAGCGCTGAAACCAGACACGCACGCCGCAACCGGGTTCCGAGCATGCGCCGCAGTCTACAGCACGGATGTTTCCATCCGAGGTGTTGAACATCTGACGCGCGCGACATGGTCCGGCGCCCGCCGTGCGCGAGGTTAGCGGCACGGAACGGTGGTCCGCGGCTTGCGTATCCAGCGCGCCATGAAGTGGTGGTTGGCGATGCTGCTGGTGTTGACCGGTGTAGGGTGCGCGACGACGATGCCGGTCGCATCCCTGTCCGAAACGACGGTCGCGGCGGCGGATGTCGGCGAAGAACCGACCGTGGTCGTCGAGGCCACCTCGCCCACGGCGGTCCAGTATCGCACCGAGGGCGAGACGGTCGTCCCGATCAAGCGGGCGTACCCGGCGGCCGCCCGCATCCGGCGCCGGAACAAGGTCCTGGGCATGCTGATCGGCGGCGGCATCGGCGCCGTCGCCGGCGCGCTTGGCGGCAACGAGAGCGATCGGAGACAGGCCACGACCTGCGAGGAGTTCTGCGGTACCGGCTCCCTGGTCTTCAGCGTGCTCGCCATGGTCGCTGGCGGCTTCGCTGGCAGCCTCATCGGCGGCAGCTACTAGAGCCGCCGCGGCGTTCGGCCTAAAGCGACTCGAGGTACGCCGTCAGATCGCCGAGCTGTGACGTGGTCAGCGTGGAGGTCGCGCCGTGCTTGTCGCCGCCGCACGCGGCGCCGAAGCGATCGTTGAAGGACGCGGCGCAGCCGCTGTGCATGAAGGGCGCGCGCCAGGACACGCCCCGCAGCGACGGCACCTGGAACATCCCACCCGTGCCGACGTCGACGGTCGAGTTGTTCGTGAGCAGCGTGCCGGCGTGGCACGAGGCGCAGGCGACCTTCGGGTCGTTGAACAGCGCCTGGCCGCGCGCGACGGCCGCGCCGTCGAGGCCCGCCATCTGGGGCAAAGCCGGGATCGTATCGACCCAGTTCTGCAGCGCCCTCTTTTGATCGCTCGACAGCGCCGGCCCGGCCATGCGGCCCGTGAACACGTCGTCCATCAGCCGCGAGATGTCGTTCTCACCGCCGTCCCAGTGGAACGGCGCGGTGGCGCTGATGCCGCCGCGGATCGACTGCGTCCGCCGCGCACCCTGGCAGGCGAAGGTCCAGACGCGGCCGTCCTCGCCGCCTTCGGGATGGCAGGACGCGCAGGCGATACCGCCGCCCGCGTTCGCGTGGAAGATGAGGTGCCCGGTGTCGACGCGCGCGTCGGTGGCGAGGCTGATCGACGCGTTCGAGTCACGGCGCCACACGGTCGCGGGCTCGCGCGTCTGCACCAGCAGGACGCCGTCCGGGGTGTACGCGACGGCGACCGCCTGGGCGTTTCCCGGGCTTGGCACAGTCGGACCGCCGGCGCATGGGTTGGTCGTCGTCACCGACGTCACGGGTGCTTCCATGACCGCCGGGAACATCGGAAACGCGGCGTTACCCGGCACCGCGATCGCGACTTTTTGCGAATCGGGAGAGACGGCGACGTCGACCGCGAGCGAGACCAGGTTGAGCCCGCCCGCCACCATGGGCGCGCTCGTCTGCGACTGGCGCAGGACCGACACGCCCGGCTGAACGATCGCGCCGCACCCCTTGACCCCCGCGTAACCGCCCGCCGACGGGTCGACCGTATCGACGACGCCCGTCTGGTGCAGCATGACGACGTTGCCGCTCTCGGCCCCCATCGACACCATTCGCCACGCGACCGAAGGCGTCCGCATCTGCATCTGGCCGGTGGCGAACGACAGCACCGGACCCGATCCCGGCTGGAGCCGCGACGTGACCACACCGGAAGAATCCACGACTAGGACCTCCGCCTTGCGGAAGGTGCTGACCAGCAGCGAGCCGCTGGCGCCGACCACCACGTCGCGCAGATCGCGGTCCAGCGTCAGCGTTCGCGTCGGCCCGCCGGTGTCCGGCGGCAGCGACACCAGCTCGCCGCCCGCGCACGCGATCTGCAACTGCTTCGTCGCGCTCTGGTAAGCCATCCCGCGCGGTGCCGAGCAGACTGCCCGCCGCGCGGTCAGGGTGCCCATGCCCGGATCGAAGGTGGCGATCGCGCCGCCGCGCCGGAGCACGACGTGGACGCGCCCGTCGCCGTCCTCGACGACGCGGCCGGGCTCGTCACCCGCCTGCAGCGCCACGGTCGCGCGCACGGTATTCGTCGTCAGGTCGATGAAATTGACGCGGTCGCGTTCCGGATCGCTCGCGACCGCGGTCTTCTTGTCGGCGAGAGCCAGCAGCGTACCGCCGCTGATCGCGGGCAACGGCGTGCTTGCCTGCGTGATGTTCGTCGGAAGCGTCAAGGGAAACGGAGGCGGCATGGTCGGCCGGCTCGTACCGGTACACGTCGAACCACCGCTGCCACTCCCGACGGCGCCGCCGGTGGCCATCGAGCCGCCGACCCCCGTCATCGTCATGCCGGCGAAGCCCGTCGCTATCGCGCCGGCGCCCCCCGTCACCATCGCGCCGGCGACGCCGCTGCTGCCGGCGACACCCGCGCTCCCGACCGATCCGCCTGCGCTTCCCGTCGTCGTGCCCACGGCGGCGGACGGACCCGGGAGCGCTGGTACACACGCTACGAGTGCGAGTCCAGCGAATGCGACCCCAGCCCCAAGCTCGACGATCCGATCGATCCTCATGATGCTCACCTGTTTCGAGGAGACGCGATTCTAACGGATCGCACGGCTCCGCACGAACCCGAGGTCGTCAGGTCGCTACCCGATGTCATCTGCTGTCGGCTGCGGTACTGTTGCCGGCCTTCCAACCCAGAAAGGGAACCCCATGGTTGCCAAGCTCACGCATCGTGTCGTAGCAACGGTCTTCGCTCTCGGTCTCTGCATCTCGTCGGCATCGGCTTTCGCGGCCACCACGCACCGCCCGATCAGCGACTTCCTCGACACGCAGGGAACGTTCTGCGTCGATCCTCCGACCTGCACGATCTTCGTGCCGCCCGTGCCGAACTTCGTCGCCTTCACGGACACGAAGCGCAACCTGGGTATCTCGTTCGACTACGCCGGGCTGTCCGACGACCCGGTCGCGCTGAACGGCCAGCTCGGCACCACGTTCAGCGGCGACATCACCGAGCGGACGCTCCAGGACGGCAGCGTCATCGTCACCGTCCGTCTCCACACCTCGAACGCGCTGGTCTACGTCATCCCGTTCGATTTCAGCCGACCAGGCGACAACCAGTTCGGTGAGAACGAGCTGCTCTTCGGGACGCGCGCGACGGACGTCCTGGCGGGCGCGGCGCCCGCGCTCGGCGACAGCAACTTCACGCTGGAGTTCACCAACACCGCGCCCGGTCTGCCCATCCCGGACTTCGAGGAGTTCCTGTTCGGCGCCCCGGTGGCGGGACGGGACATCCTGTCGGTCACCTTCAACGGAACGGCCAACGGCTCCTTCGCGGACGGCACGCCCGGCAAGGTGCACGTGACCCAGAAGGCTATCCTCCACAACGGCTTCCACGGCGCCGTCGGCGACGGCTTCCCGGTCGAGAACATCATCCTGATCCGGCAGTAGGTCCTTCCCTGATCGCGGGGGGCCAGTTCCCCCGCGACAGGGAGTAAAAGAATGGCCGGATGGATACGGCCACCCTGGTCATCTTCGGGCTCGTCTACCTTGGAATGATCCTGGGCGAGATCCCGGGCCTCGCGCTGGACCGCACCGGGGTGGCTTTGCTGGGGGCGATCGGCGTCGTCGCCATCGGGCGAGAGCCGCTGGGCGGCGGTTGGTCCGGCGTCGACATGCCGACGATCCATCTGCTGTTCGCGATGATGGTCGTCTCCGCGCAGTTCCGCCTGGCCGGCTTCTACACGCACGTGTCGCGGCGGCTGGTCGCGGCCGACGTCTCGCCCGAGCGCCTGCTGGCGCTGGTCGTCGGCCTCACCGGGTTGCTCAGCGCCGTCCTGACGAACGACATCGTCTGCCTGGCGATGGCGCCCGTGCTGGTCGAGGGGTGCGCGCGCCGCAAGCTGGATCCGCTGCCGTTCCTGCTGGCGCTGGCGTGCGCGGCGAACGTCGGCTCGGCGGCGACGCTGATCGGGAACCCGCAGAACATCCTCATCGGGCAGGCGCTACATCTCTCCTTCGCCGGTTATCTGTTCGACGCCGGCGTGCCGGTGCTCTTCGGCCTGGTCGCCACCTGGGCCGTCATCGCCTTTCAATTTCGGGGAAAGTGGCAGCGCGAGACAGCGCTTCCCGACATCCACGCGCCGGTGTTCAACCGCTGGCAAAGCTTCAAGGGCCTCGCGATCACCGCCGTGCTGGTGGTCGCGTTCCTGTTCTTTCCGCGGTTGCCGCGCGAATGGGTGGCCCTTGTCTGCGCGGGCGTCCTACTGATGTCGCGGCGCATGGCCTCGCGCGAGATGATGTCGCTGGTCGACTGGCAGCTGCTGGTGCTGTTCGTCGGGCTGTTCGTCGTGAACCACGCGTTTCAGGAAACGGGCGCGATGGATCGCACGATCGGCTTCATTCGTTCGCTGGGCGTGGATCCCGGTCGGCCCGCGGCGCTGTTCGGGCTGAGCGTCGTGCTCTCGAACCTGGTGTCCAACGTCCCGGCGACGATGCTGCTGCTGCCGAGCGCGACGCACCCCCAGGCCGGGGCCATCCTGGCCCTCGCGAGCACGCTCGCCGGCAACCTGTTCGTCGTCGGCTCGATCGCGAACATCATCGTCGTCACCAGCGCGCGCTCGTTCGGCGTGTCGATCGACTTCCGCACCCACCTGCGGACCGGTCTTCCGGTCACGCTCGCGACTTTGATCCTCGCGGCGCTCTGGCTGGTGGTGCGCTGACGCGCTACCGGCTCGCGAGCGCCTTGCTGCGGTGACTGCGGCCGCGACGCGAACGCTTCGTGTGCGTTCGTGATCGGTCGCGTTTCGTGTTCTTGCGCGCCGCCGGGATCGGGTCCCCGTCCGGCAGCTCCTCGGCGACGGGCGGCGGCGTGGTCGGCGGCGGCGGCGCGGCCGGCGCCGGCGTCGGGACGATGGTGGTCGCGGCCAAGGCGATGGGAGGTTCGCCGGAGCCGCCGGAGCCGAGCGCGATCCCCAGCGCCAGCCCGAGGGCGGCGACCGCCGCAAACGGTCCCGCGCGGCGTCCGATGCGACGCGCGCGCTCCTCGCGGGTCTCCGCGCGGACGAGCGCCGTGTCTTCGACAGGACCGTCGGTGAAGGCGGCGTCGGCCGCGACAGCGCCCGCACCGGCGGCGGCATCGCCCTCGCTCTCGAACAGCGTGTGCTCGATGAAGCTCGCCAGATCGGCGGCATCGAGATCGCCGAGCGGGTTCGCCGGCAGCGTGAAGGTGGCGCCCGGCGCGCGGTCCGCGGCGACCGGCACCGGCGGGATCGCCGCCGTCGCGCCATTCACCACCGTGACCGCCGACGTGTCGGCGGACGGCGGCGTCTCGGCCGGCACGGCCTCGACGCGCGTCGCCGGTACAGGAGGCGGAAGGGCCGGCGCGGGCGCGGGCGCCGACCGGGCCGGCGGACCGGACCACGACGCGTGCCGCTCCATCAAGCGCAGGTGAATCCCGGCGCTGTGCGCGTCCATCTCGCGCAGGTGCAGGCGCATCAGCGCGAGGCCCGACGGCGCGGCGCCCGGCGCGAGAACGACGGGGCGAATCTCCGTCACCTCGCAGCGCCCCTTCAGCATCACCGACCGATCCTGCAGGCAGATGACGAACGGCCCGACCGTACCGACCGCGATGTTCGGCATCGCCGGCACCACGACGTCGGTCGCGGTCGTGTAGCGCGCGAACCGCTCGATGAACTCCTCCGCGGAATTGCAGCGAGTCACCAGCTGGATGACGGCGTCGTCTGCTCCCACGGCTAACCCGATCAGAGCCGCCAGCGCAGCCGTAAGGCTCTTCGCGCTTTGCGATCGCGTCGATCCGCGGCACCCACATCGAGGTCCGGGTGGTCGTCAGTGAGCGTCCCTCGCGATGGCTGGCTTCTCAAATCTGGCGCGCCTCTCAAAACTGGCTGTTCTGCCCGAGGTCGATGCCGTCAAAAACCGGCTCACCCGCGCGATCGAAAGCGACGTTAGCGGGAATGGAGGTGCGATGCTTCTACACCGGTCGCACCTCCTGTCTATCGCCGCGATTTCCTTGGGACTCCTCGCCTCCGCCGCCGCGCCCGCGCGGGCGGCGTCGCTGGTCCAGGTGACGCGCTCCACCTGGGCGGGCACCGTGACCCTGCCCAGCTACATGCAGATGTACATCTACGTTCCGGATCGGGTCGCGACCAATCCGGCCATCTACATCTCGTGCCACTCCTGCGGGTCGACGGCCACCGGGCAGATCGGCAACGTCCCGATGGCGAAGGCGGCGGCTGACTCGCAAGGCTTCATCCTCATCTTCCCGGACAACCCGGGCCGGAACTGCTGGGACGTCGGAACGACGAAGGCTCTCACGCACGACGGCGGCGGCGACACGCATGCCGTCGCCCAGATGATCAGGTACGCGATCAAGCAGTACAACGCCGATCCAAAGCGCGTCTACATCCAGGGCGGCTCCGGGGGCGCGATGCTGGTGCAGGCCATGGCGGCTGTCTACCCGGACCTGATCCGGGCCGGTTCGGCGCGCGCGGGCGTTCCGGCCGGATGCTGGGCGGACGGCTACGCGGAAAGCAACCAGTGGAGCAACAACTGCGCGGGCGGCAACACGACCAAGACGGCCCAGCAGTGGGGCGACCTCGTTCGCGCCATGTATCCCGGCTACACGGGACATCGCCCGCGCCTCCAGACCTATCAGGGCGACGCCGACACGACCATCAGCTACAAGAACACGGCCGAGTCCATCAAGGAGTGGACGAACGTCCTTGGTCTCAGCATGACGCCGACGTCGATGGACACCGGGTACAAGCCGTCCGGCTCGACGTTCACGTACAACCGCCAGTTCTGGAAGAACTCCTGCGGCCAGCAGGTTTACGAAGCCTGGACAGCGCCGGGCGCCACACACTCGATGGGGTACGAGGAGCTCGAGATGCTGAAGTTCTTCGGCCTCCAGGCGGCCAACACGCCCGATCCCGAGATGGACTGCGGTAGCACCGGAACGGGTGGGACCAGCGGCGGCGGCGGCACGACCGGCGCGGGCGGCACCACCGGCGCGGCCGGCCGGGGCGGCGCGGGCGGCACCACCGGCGCCGCGGGTCGCGGCGGAACGACCGGCACGGCGGGCACCAGCGGCGCGGCCGGCACCAGCGGCGCGGCCGGCACCAGCGGCGCGGCCGGCACCACGGGCGCGTCCGGCACCACCGGCACCACCGGACGGGGCGGCACCACCGGTTCGGGCGGCGACGGCGTCTCCGGAACCGGCGGCGATGGCAGCGGCGGCAGCTCCAGCACCGGCGAAGCCGGTACGACCGGCGCGGCCGGCGTGCAGGGTGGCGGCGGCAGCGGCCAGGCCGGCACCAGCGGCGCGGCCGGCTCGACGCAGCCACCGGGTGAGACCGAACCGGGCGGCTGCGCCTGCGTGGTCGCCAGCCACGATCGGCGCTTCCACGTCGCGCCGTTGCTGCTCGCGGGCCTCGCGCTGATCCTGCGCCGCCGCCGTCGATAATCCGATCCCCTCTCCCGCCTTGCGGGAGAGGGTCAGGGCTGGCGAATCCCCACGAAAAGTCGAAAGAGGTCGATCCTGCGCTCGGCTAATTGGTAGCGCAGGGATCATCGCAACCGATTGCCCTCGCCCCGCGAAGCGGGGAGAGGGTGAGGGTGAGGGGCCCGCGAATTCACTGCGACGCCCGCAGAATGATCGCGACGCCGCGGCCCCTCACCCGCCGAGCCTTCGGCTCGTCGGCATCTCCCCGCTACGGGGCGAGGCGCAGATTCAGATCGCGGCTCGATTCGTTGGGATCCCTCAGGGCTAGGGTGAGGGCGCGGTAACATGCCGCCGCATGCTCTCGAAGCGGGCGCTCGCAAAGACACTTCCCGATCCGCGTCGCTGTACGGAAAAGAACCCGGTCGAGGCGCTCGACCGGGTGACCAAGCAGTTCCTCTCGTTCAATTTCGGCTACCGCGACGGCAACCAGCTTCTCAGCTACAGACACGGAGGCTACCCGAGACCGAAGGGCGACCTCCTGATCAGCGATGTGTGGACAGGCAATACGATGACGCAAGGCCCGTACGGCCAGACGCTGTCGCACCTGATCCGCCAGATCGGAGGCGGCAAGCCCGACTACTCCACGCTCTGGGTCGGCTGGACGAAGGGCCCCCTTCCGCGAAAAGAATTCGCCGAGCTGTGCGGCGCCGCCGTCGCTGCCATCACGAAAACGGAGCTGCCTCCAGTCGAGGAAGACAGCTGGACCGGCCTCGCGCAGCGGGCGGCGAACCGCGGTTCGATCGAAGCGTACTTCGATCCGCCGGTTGGCGGGCGCGTCATGCTGACCGGCAACGGCAACGGAACGTTCAACGTGGGCCAGGTCGGCCAGGGCCGCAACGCTGACGGCTACCCGGACCTCCGAAGCGCGCTCACGGCAATCTCCCGCGGCAAGGCGCGCATCGACCCCTGGACCACCGGCGTCCATCGCGCAAAGAACATCTGGGTCAGCAAAGCGAAGTTGATCGAGCTGATGGCTCAGGCGGTCGTGAACCCCGACGCCTGAGGCGGCGGATGCGAATCCAGCTCACGAAGATCTCGGATCGGCAGCACGAGCTGGCGATCGTTCGCGACGACGGGCGGCGCGAGCGCGTCGTCTGCGAGACGCGCAGCCTGTTCATGCACGACCTCATTCACTACGCGGTCGAGGGCGCCGCCGGGATCGACACCGGGTTCTGGGGTCGGCTCGCGCAGGGCCGCACGCTGGCCGAGATGAACGATCGCGCGGGCGTCGCGCCCGCCGACGAGGCGGTGGAGCTGGCCACCGTCGAGCGCTTCGTGGGCGCGCTCTCCGGCGCGGCGAAGGGACTGACCGCGCCCGAGGTGATCGCCGGGATCGCGCGCTACGCCGCCGCGCTGGACGAGCGCACGCCGGGATGGCTCACCGAACCGCTGGTCGTCACCGTCCAGGAACGACTTCGCCGTCTGGTCGGCGCGTGGCGGGCGACGCCGCACGGCGGGACGATGGAGCTCGCCTGGCCGCCGGGCCCG
>Ga0207708_10001823_pt1 | contig 15722 bp, 15 predicted proteins | sample KBSK5101metaG_FD_184340 | JGI IMG/M metagenome (GOLD analysis project Ga0207708, IMG submission 184340) | Corn, switchgrass and miscanthus rhizosphere microbial communities from Kellogg Biological Station, Michigan, USA - KBS K5-10-1 metaG... | ecosystem: Host-associated > Plants > Roots >...
AACTGCATGCCCTCGGTGAACTCGAGCTCGAGGCCGAACGTCTGGCCCTCCTCGACGTTCACGACGCCGTCCTTGCCGACCTTCTCGATCGCGTCGGAGAGGACCTCGCCGATCTCGCGGTCGCGGGAAGACACGGTCGCCACGCGGGCGATGTCCTCCTTGCCGGAGATCTCCTTGGACTGTGACTTCAGGTTCTCGACGACAGCATCGACGGAACGCTCGATGCCGCGCTTGATCGCCATCGGGTTGGCCCCTGCGGCGACGTTGCGGAGACCGTCCTTGACGATCGCCTGAGCCAGCACGGTCGCGGTCGTCGTGCCGTCGCCGGCGACGTCGTTCGTCGACGTGGCGACCTCACGGACGAGCTGCGCGCCCTGGTTCTCGAAGACGTCCTCGACCTCGATCTCACGTGCGATCGTGACGCCGTCGTTCGTAATCGTGGGCGCGCCGAACTTCTTGTCGAGCACGACATAGCGCCCCTTCGGGCCAAGGGTGACCTTGACCGCGTCGGCGAGGATGTTCACGCCACGCTCGAGAGCACGGCGCGCGTCCTCGTTGAACTTCAGCTCCTTGTGAGCCATGTGTTTTCGATACCTCCGTTAGGACTTCGCGCCCGCGAGCTCGCGGTCGCCGATGACTTTTGCGAGGACGTCGGACTCGCGGAGGATCAGAACCTCGTCGGTGCCGACCTTGATCTCCGTTCCGCCGTACTTGCTGAAGATGATCTCGTCATCCTCGGCAACGTCCATTGGGATGTGCTTCCCGTCTTCGTCCCGACCTCCGGGGCCAACAGCGAGGACTCGGCCGCGCTGCGGCTTCTCCTTGGCTGTGTCGGGCAGCACGATGCCGCTGACGGTCTGCTCCTCTTCATCGAGGACTTCGACGATCAGACGGTCACCAAGCGGCTGCAGGTTCATCCACACTCCTCCTGTTCAGACGACTTTGTGACAACCATTGGCACTCTCACCGTGAGAGTGCCAGGGCATCCTAGCGCGGGTCGGCCTCCTACTGCAAGCCGGAAGCGGCCCTGTGTTACAAAGTCCCGGTGCGCCGGGAGTTCTCTGCTGGAGGCGTGGTCGTCCGGAGCCTCCGTGGCCGCGCGGTGGTGGCCGCCATCAGGCCGGGTGGAAAGCCGGAGGGCACATGGGCACTGCCGAAGGGCCTGATCGGCCCCGGCGAGCGGGCCGAGGTCACGGCGCTCCGCGAGGTGAAGGAGGAGACCGGAGTCGAGGCGACCCCGGTGGAGAAGCTCGGCGACGTCCGCTACGTCTACACCTGGGCCGGGGAACGGGTCTTCAAGGTGGTCAGCTTCTTCCTCTTTCGCTACCGGGCCGGCCGCCTCGGCGACATCCCTCCGGAACACGCCCACGAGGTCGCGGAGACTCGCTGGCTCCCACTCGAGGAGGCGCCCGAGCTTCTCGCCTACAAGGGCGAGCGGGAGATCGCGGCAAAGGCGCTCGAGCGGCTCTCGCGTTAGGCTCCGCGCGTGAGCGAGCCGGAACAGCCGGAGCAGACGACCCCCGCCTATGTGCCGGAATCCCGGTTGCAACGCGGGGTTCGCTACTCGCACCGGACCGGCCTGTACCTCTCGCTCGCGATCGCGCTCGCGACGATCGTGTTCCTGATCCTGTTGATCGCTCGCAACACGCGCCACGTGAAGCTCGATTACGTGTTCGGGAGCACCAAGACCGGGCTCGTCTGGCTGGTCATCATCAGCGCGATCACCGGCTGGGTCCTCGGCATCGTGACCGCCTTCCTCATCCGCCGGCGCACCCGCCCGCGCCAACCCGCGTGAACGAGGCCATGTACGCACTCAACTTCTACTCACCGATCGTCGCGGAACAGCTGCGGAGCGGTCGCAAGACGGCGACCATCCGCCTGGGCGACAAATCCGCGAAGTACCGGAAAGGGATGATCGTCCAGGTACTAGCGGGGGCGCGGTTCAGCCCACGTGAGCGAGTCTTCAACGCAGTGATCGACAAGGTGGAGGTGAAGCTCCTCGTTGACCTTTCCCCTCGCGAAGTCGAGCACGACAACCCGGAGATCAGACGCACGGAGGACATGGCGTCCTTCCTCAGCCAGCTGTACAACCGCGAGGTCACGCCCGACGACACGGTGACCGTGATTCGCTTCAGCCAGATCCGCTAGCGGCGGCGGATCCTCGTCCCGAACAGCTCGGGATCACGCAACTGCGTCCCACAGGACTCGCAGTCGACCGCGAAGATCGAGCTGAACGGCGCGTTGCACGAGGGACAGCGGCGCAGCATCGCGCCGCCGCACTGCGGGCACTGCTCCGGAACGTCGGCCTCGAAGTCGTCGAACCAGCGGCGAGCCCCACCGCAGCCGAGACAGAAGGCCACCCAGTCGCCGAGCACCTTGCGGCGCTCTTCTCGCAGCCAGTCCGACGCCTTTCCCATCGGGGCGATGGTAACCCCAGTCGTTAGAGTGCCACCGCTATGGCCATCGCCAGGGAAGCCGAGCCGGTCGGCTCGCTGAAAGAGGTTCGAGAGGCAGGACTCGACCGCGGGGATCTCCTCGGCGTCTACAGCAACATGCTGATGACCCGCGGGATCGAGGAGCGCGGTCACATCCTCTATCGCCAGGGCAAGATCCCCGGCTCCTTCTATACGGGACGGGGAAACGAGGCCGGCTCGGTCGGGGTCGCGACCGCGATGGGCGCCGACGACGTCGGCACGCCGCTCCACCGCGACATGGGCGTCCACATCGTGCGCGGTGTCGAGCCGTGGCGGATCTTCGCCCAGTACATGGGACGGGCAGACGGGCCCACGAAGGGCAGGGACGGGAACGTCCACATGGCCGACTCGAAGCTGGGGCTGATTGCGATGGTCAGCCATCTGCCGGCGATGCTCCCGGTCGCGGTGGGCTGCGCGCTCGCCTTCCGCATCAGGGAGGAGAAGCGCGTCGCGGTCGGCTGGTTCGGTGAAGGAGCGTCCGCGCGCGGCGACTGCCACGAGGCGATGACGCTCGCCGGCGTCCGCAAGCTGCCGGTGGTCTTCGTCTGTGACAACAACCAGTGGGCGTACTCGACGCCGACGCACCTGGAGTTCGCGACCGGCCACGTCGCCGACCGCGCCGAGTCCTACGGCTTCGAGGGAGTCGTCGTCGACGGCACCGACGTGCTCGCCGTCTACCGAGAGGCGAGCCGCGCGATCGAGAAGGCTCGCGCCGGCGGCGGCCCGACCCTGATCGAATCGGTCACGCTGCGCATGGAAGGGCACGCAGTGCACGACGACGCGTTCTACGTCCCGAAGGAGATGTTCGAGAAGTGGGCCGAGAACGATCCGATCGAGCGCTTCCGTACCTGGTTGCGCGAGAACGCCGACATGTCCGACGAAGAAGAGGACGAGATCTCGGCGGGGATCAAGAAGGCGCTCAACGACGGGCTCAAGCGCGCAGAGGAGTCCCCGCTGCCGGACCCGTCCACGCTGACCGAGGGTGTCTACGCGACACCGGAAGACCTCGACACGCCCCACCACAAGTAATGGCCGAGCTGACGTATCTCCAGGCGATCTCCGACGGGCTGCGCACCGAGATGCGCCGGGACAAGCGCGTCTTCGTGATCGGTGAGGACGTCGGCGTGTACGGCGGCGCATTCAAGGTGACCCTGGGCTTTCAGGAGGAGTTCGGACACTGGCGGGTGATGGACGCCCCGCTGGCCGAAACGGCGATCGTCGGCGCGTGCACGGGCGCGGCGATGATGGGCTTGCGCCCCGTCGCCGAGATGCAGTTCGCCGACTTCATCTCCTGCGCGTGGGATCACCTCGTCACCGTCGCGGCGAAGCAGCGCTACCGCGCCGGAACACCGGTTCCGATCACCGTCAGGCTCCCTTCGGGAGGCGGGTTCTCTGGCGGGCCGTTCCACTCACAGAACCCGGAGTCGTCCTTCGCCCACATCCCGGGACTGAAGTGCGTCTGCCCGGCGACGCCCGAGGACGCGAAGGGTCTCCTGATCAGCGCGATCGAGGACCCGAACCCCGTTCTCTACTTCGAGCACAAGCACCTCTACCGGCGGATCAAGGGCGAGGTTCCGGAGGAGCGGTACACGGTGCCGCTCGGCAAGGCGCGCACGCACCGCGAAGGCAGCGACATCTCGCTGATCACGTGGGGCGCAATGGTCTACACCGCCGAAGAGGCGGCGCAGCAACTGGACGACGCCGGCGTGTCGGTGGAGATCATCGATCTGCGCACCGTGATGCCGTGGGACAAGGCGGCGGTTCTCGAGTCGGCGCGAAAGACCTCGAAGGTGCTGGTGCTTCACGAGGACACCCGAACCGGCGGCTTCGGGGCCGAGATCGCGGCAACTGTTGCGGAGGAGGCCTTCGAGGATCTCGACGCGCCTGTACGTCGGATCGCGGCGCCGGACACGCCGGTGCCGTTCTCGCCGCCTCTCGAAAAAGCCTTCATCCCGCAGGTCGACGACGTCACGAAAGGCTTGCGCGAGCTCGCGGAATACTAAGGAGAACCGATGGCCACCACCGAGACAGTCGACGTCGTGATGCCGCAGATGGGTGTGTCCGTCTCCGAGGGCACGATCACCAAGTGGCTCAAGCAGGAGGGCGAGCAGGTCGAGGCCGATGAGCCGCTGCTCGAGATCTCGACCGACAAGGTCGACACGGAGGTGCCGAGCCCGGGCTCCGGCACGCTGACGCAGATCCTCGTGCAGGAAGGCGCCACGGTCGATGTCGGAACGAAGCTCGCAGTGATCGGCGCCGAGGGCGGCGGGGCGACTTCGGCGGACGACGTCCCCGAGCCTGCCACTGCACGGGCCGCCGCCGAATCGGCAGCCGTCTCCGATGCGCCGGAGACCCCGACGGCCGAGACGGTCGAGGAGGCGACGCCCGCGCCGTCGGCGGCGAGCGAGACGACGGAGCCCTCGTCCACGAACGGCAAGACCTTCGTGTCGCCGGTCGTGGCGAAGATCGCGTCCGAGCACGGCGTCGATCCGAGTCAGGTGGAGGGGACCGGTCGCGGCGGCCGCGTGACGAAGAAGGACATCCTCAACTTCATCGAGTCGGGCGGCAAGGGTGCGCCCGCCGCAACACCCGCGCAGACCCAGGCACCGAGCGCGCCGGCTCCGACACCGATCGCGCCGCCTCCGGCAGTAAAAGAGGCGCCCGCACCCGCGGCGGCTCGCGCGCCGTCGCAACCCGGCGAGAGCTTCGAGCCGATGACGGCGATGCGCAAGGGGATCGCCGAGCACATGCGGCGCTCGCTCGACACGTCCGCGCACGTTACGAGCGCGATCGAGGTGGACATGTCGAGAGTGAGTGCGATCCGGGCGAAGCTCAAGAAGGAATATCAGCAGAGCTATGGCGTCAACCCGACGTATCTCATCTTCGTTGCGCGCGCGGCAGCCGAGACGTTGCACGAGTACCCGTGGATCAACGGCGAGATCCGGGGCGACCAGATCGTCACGCGCAGCTACGTCAACCTCGGCTTCGCCGTCGAACTGCAGGACGGCAAGGGCCTGATCGTTCCCGTCGTCAAGGACGCCGAAACGCTGAACCTGCTCGGAATGGCGAAGGCCGTCACGGACATCGCGCAGCGCGCCCGCGACAAGAAACTGCTGCCGGACGAGGTTCAGGGCGGGACGTTCACGATCACGAATCCCGGGGGCTACGGCACGTTCCACGGGACGCCCGTGATCAGCCAGCCCCAGGCGGCGATCCTTGGCACGTACGCAGTGGTGAAACGCCCGTGGGTCGTGCAGGACGAGCTCGGCGAGGACGTGATCGCCATCAGGCCGATCATGAACCTGACGCTCACGTACGACCACAGACTCGTCGACGGTGCCCTTGCCGGACGCTTCCTACGCGACCTCCGTGAGAAACTCGAGACCTGGGACGAGTCGGCTTACTAGCCCCGCGAAAGCTTTGCTTTCGCGGTTGAATGGTTACGGCGCTTCGCGCTGAACGTGCGCGGGCAAAGCCCGCGCACTCCTCTGGTGGTTCTGCTCGGCGCCTGTTCCCTTCCGTGCGGGCACGGGCGCTAAAGCGGCCATGCCCGCATTAGGTCGCCTCCATCTAAGCCCGGCTTCGCCTGGTCTTAGCCTCCGGCCTAGGTGGTGCTGCTTGTCCGGCGTTTCTCAGGCTGGGGTGGTGGCGTTTCTTACGGTGAACGCGAGGAACCAGTCCTCTTTCGTCTCGTCGTTGATCGTCAGCCGCAGCTCGTAGCGCCCCTCGTCGAGCACCAGTGGACCGAACGGGACGACGAGCGGTGCGTCGACGGGTGTCCCCGGCCTGAGGCCCGCGGGGCGGCCCGCCTCGAACTCTCCTTCCGCACGCACGCTCTCACCGTTTGGAATCGGGACGCCCTGACCATCGGCGTCGAGCAGCTCCAGCCTGAACTTGTGCTTCGCGTTCGTCTGGTCCCACGGAATCTGGAAGAGAGCAGCGACGAAGAAGCCGAACGGGCCTTGCGCGTTCATCATCGACCAGCCTCCGCCGATGACGTCCAGCTTTCCGTTCGCCACTCGCGCGAAGTCGGCGATCATGAGAGTCACCTTCATGGCCCTGGCAGCTTTGCAGCTCGCCGCTAGGCTGGACCGCATGAGCCGCGGCGCCTACCTACTCGATCTCGGCCTCGTTCCCTACCAGGAAGCCTGGGACCTCCAGCGCTCGCTCGCCGGTGCGGTCTCCCGGGGCGCGACCCCCGATGCGGTCGTCTTTCTCGAGCACCCGCCGGTCGTCACGCTCGGCCGTCGCAGCGAGACGGAGGAACTGCACGTCCCCGAAGGGACGGAGGTGGAGGTCGTCGAGACGAACCGCGGCGGAAAGTCGACCTTCCATGGGCCCGGTCAGCTCGTCTGCTACCCGATTCTCGACCTGCGCCGGCATGGCAAGGACGTGAAGAAGTACGTACGCGACCTCGAGGAGGCACTCATCCGGACGGTGGCCCCGCTCGGCCTCGAGGCAACCCGCATCGACGGCCTGACCGGAGTCTGGCTCGAACGCCCTCCGCGCAAGATCGCGTCGATCGGTGTCCACATCTCACGCTGGGTCACGACGCATGGCTATGCGTTGAACGTCGACCTCGATCCCGCACCGTTCACCGACTGGATCACCGCCTGTGGTCTCGAGGACGCGACCTTCACGACGATCGCCCGCGAGCTCGACCGCGCCGTGACGGTGGACGAGGTCAGGCCGCTGGCGCGCGAGGCGCTGGCCGAGGTCTTCGACCTGACGCTCGAGCAGATCCCAACTGACGAAGGCCACGGTCTCTGGAGCCAGCCGATCCACGGCCAGCTCGCCGCGAAGAGATGACGGTGCGGGGCCGGCGAGGGCCCCGCACCGAATGATCGATCCTACGGGTTGAAGTTCGCGACCACGACGTCCTGGTTCGGCGGCGTCGTACCGGGGTTGCCGCGGAAGTCCGTCCAGGAAGCGTGGGCCTTGCCGTCCGTGCCCATCGCGATCTGCGAGTAGTCGCCGATGAACGAGCCGTCGGCGAACTCGACGTACGGGTTCGAGCTCTGGCTCGTCAGCCGGTTCGTCGCCGAGAAACCTGATCCCGACGACACCTTCGCGGCGTAGTCGAGGCAGACGTTTTCGGTCGACGGGATCGGCGGAATCGAGGTCGGATTGGTGTTGGTCTGCCACATGCAGTTGTTGTCCGTCGTATTCGGCAGCGCGTACTCACGCGTGTAGTAGCTGATCACCAGCTTGCTGTTGTAGCTCGCGACCGACGGGAAGACCTTGTCGGGCGAACCGACGGGCGTCACCCGCTCGACCGGCGCGGAGTCGATGCCGGCCCACGTGCCACGGATGAGCTTCACCTGGTTGGAGGTGTGTCCGGTGAAGGACGTCCCACCGGTGCCACAGTTCCCGGAGCCTTGCTGATCGGTCCAGACGATCGCGATCTTCCCGCTCACCGGATCGACGCTCATCGACGGGTAGCTGTTGAGCCGGAAGTGCTCGGCCGTCAGTGTCTGCCGCCCCGCGAAGAACGGATAGCAGTCGAGATCGTCGTAGACGCGGGCCAGCTCCTTCGTCTGGAAGGTTTTGCCGTTGTCGGTCGAGCGCGCAACGACGGTCGCGTCGGTCGTGTACCCGAACTTCGGCGAGGTCGCCGCGTATGCGACGTACAACGCGCCGTCAGGCCCGTACTGCACCTGCGAGCCCTGGTCGAACGGATGCGCGGGATCGGACACGGGTGAGCCCTGCCGATTCCACGTCTTGCCGCCGTCCGTCGAGAACGCGGCAACGATCGGCGATTCGCGGTACCCGGCGCCGTGTGGGCCGAGGTTGAAGCGGGTCCATGTGACCACGACCTTCCCGTTCGACCCGGCCGCAAGCCAGACCTTGTCGTGAAGGAGGTTACCGCTGTCCGTGTAGGTGACGAGGTTCGGCGCACTCCAGGTCCTGCCGCCGTCTGTCGACCTACTGACGACGATGCCGGAGACCGGACTGACGCGGCTGAAGGCAATGTTCGCGTAATAGGCGGTCCCATCCGAACCGAAGGCCATGACGGGATCGCCCGCCGAATCGAACTTCTTCATCGAGCCGGTTGCGCCTGTCTCGGCTGTCAGGCCGGGAACCTGGACATTGCCCCACGTCTGGCCACCGTCGAACGAGGAGTACGCCCAAGCGGTAGCGTCATTCAGCCCTGTGAAGTCACAACAGACACGATAGTCGTTCGCGCCTGCGATGAGGTTGCGCGGGTTCGTCGGGTTGACGGCGATTGTCGTCTCGTTCTGTGGCGTAGTGCAGCCGAGGTTGGAGAAGCCGCTGTTGTTCAACTGATCGCCGGTGATCACGTCTCGCTCCGCAGCTGTAAGCGCTCCGTAGGTGAGAGGAATCGCCGACGCAGAGCGGCACAATCCTGCGGCCGCGTCCGGTGGTTCGAATTCTTCCTCGTCGCCCTCGTTCGCCCACGGTGCGTTGACCGTCGGATCGAACTTGAACTCATGCCCCGGAGCCGATGCGGCCGACGCGCCAGACGCCGCGGCGACGAAACACACGCATGCCCCAAAGAGAAGTGCCACGATCGCTCGCTTCACCCCGTCCTCCTTTGGTCGTCTCTCCCCTGTCCGGCGGCACTCTACAAGGCCTCACTAGACTGATCCGGATGGAGACGTCGCTTCCAGTCGCAGAGCGGCCGCGCCGCCCTGAGTGGATGAAGGTCAGGGCGCCAAGTGCGAATTCGCGTTACTACGACGTCAAGAAACTGATCCACGGCCAGAGCCTCCACACCATCTGCGAGGAGGCGCGCTGCCCGAACATCGGCGAGTGCTGGGGCCGAGGCACCGCGACCTTCCAGATCCTGGGCGACACGTGCACGCGGGCTTGCCGGTACTGCTACGTGCACAGCGGCAGGCCGGACAGCCCACCGGATCCGCTCGAGCCCCTCCGCCTGGCGAACGTCGCGGCCCAGATGGAACTGAAGCACGTGGTGGTCACGTCGGTCGACCGCGACGACGTGCCGGATCGTGGCGCGGGCCACTACGCAGCGACCATCCGCGCGCTGAAGAAGAAGCTGCCCAACGCATCCATCGAGGTCCTCACCCCGGACTTTCTGGACGTCGAGGAAGAAGCGCTTCAGACCGTGATCGGCGCGCGTCCCGACGTCTTCAACCACAACATCGAGACGGTCCGGCGTCTCCACGCGCGCATGCGCGGGGCGAAGGCGAGCTACGACAAGGCGCTCTGGCTCCTGCGGCGCGCCAAGGAGCTCGCCGACTATCCGGTGCTGACGAAGTCGGGGATCATCGTCGGCCTCGGCGAGACGAACGACGAGGTAGTGCAGACGATGCGCGACCTGCGTGCGCACGACGTCGACGTCGTCACGATCGGGCAGTATCTGCAGCCGAGCTCGAAGCACGCACAAATCGATCGGTGGGTCCACCCCGACGAGTTCCGCTGGTTCCGCGAGCAGGGCGAGGCGCTCGGTTTCGGGTCGGTGTTCTCGGGCCCGCTCGTGCGTTCGTCGTATCGGGCGGACGAGCAGCGGCATGCGGCCGCAACCGGCCGCGGCGCCGTCGCCTACTAGCGGATTCCCGTGTCGATGTCGAAGTTCTGGTGCCGCCACACAGTGCGCACACGGACTGCCGCCGGATCGATGCGCCCGCCGATCCCGCCCGCGGGTGCACCGGCAACGCGGACGGTGTAGACGCCGCGCGACAGCCGAACGCGATAGCGGCCGCGTAGATCGGTGCGGGCTGTGGCGACGAGCGTCGCGCCGCGGAGAAACCGGAGGCTCACATGAGCGGCGGGCTCGCTGCACGGCGCCTCGTTCGAGCACACCGGCTTCGTCGGGCTGCGCGTCACCGAGCCGTAGAGGCCCTGGCCGGTAGCTGCGCCGGCCGGTGCGACGAGGAGGAGCGTCAGGAGCATCAGGAGCGTGGCTTTTCCCACGCGCCTACCGGATGCCTGTGTCGATCGAGAAGTCGGTGCGGATGAAACGCCCAGCCAAGACCCGCACCCGGTTGGGATCGAGCTTGTTATCGATCCGTCCCGTAGTCGAGCGTCGCACGGAGTAGAGACCCGCAGGAAGCCGAAGCCGATAGCGCCCCTGACCGTCGGTCGTCACACGGCCGGCCACGTGACCGCCTCGCGAGAAGAGGAGCGTCACGTTCTTGGCCGGCGCGGTACAAGGCGACTCGGCCACGCAGACGGGTGTGATCGGCCCGCGCGTCACGACGCCTCTGAGACCGCTCTGGCCGGGTGCCGCCTGCGCGGCGCCGGCAATCAGCAACGCAAAGCTCGCCGCTGCCACCGTGAAACGCATCTGCACACATGGTAGATGCCAAAGAGAGGGCCGGCCTTGCGGCCGGCCCTCCAGTCATCATCCCGATCTTCCGGTCGATTACGGCGTGAACTTGCTGATCCGTGTCGACCAGTTCGCGAGCGCGGTTCGTGTGCCCGGCGTATTCGGGGTTCCCGTACCGTCGGCACTGAAGGTGCCTCCGGCACAGGTGCCGAGCAGGTTGTCGCCAGTCTGGCCGATGAAGAACGGCCCGCCCCACGTCGCGTAGTCACACGCCGCGGCGATGTATTCACTGGCGATCCAGATCGAGTTGCCGTCGACCGAGGCCGCGCCGTAGTCGCCCCAACGCGAGCGGATGGGGTTAGGTGCATTCTGCTGCTTGTACCCAGAGAACCCGTCGTCCGCTGCGGCACCGAGGCCACCGGGAACGTCGTTCCAGGTACCGATACCGGCGTTCGCGTCAATGGACGCATAGGCCGCGCTCGGATACGTCGAATTTCCCGTATCCGTGAAGGCCATGATCCCGCGTCCGCTCGGCGTGACGCCGATGGCCGGATACGTGAAGTCGTGTCCCGTCGCCCCGAGGTAGCCCTGGAGTACGAGCTTCCCGGCGGATGGATTCACGATGTACCAGGCGATCCCGGCACGCTGAGCTCCGCCGTCGGGATTGAGCGCTGTGTCGAGCGCGCCCCAGAGCTTTCCGTTTGCGTAAGTCACCTGTTGCATGCGGGTGTCATTCGAGTCAGGTCTCGCGACGACCTCGGGGCCGCCGAACGCATGAGCCGCTGGGGACACGAGCAGCCGCCAGCAACCGGTGCCCGCGATCGTCACGGTCACCGCGTCGTTCAGACAGTGGCCCTGCGGAACCGACTCGTCAGGTGCCGCACCCGAGCCCGGCTGCTGTTGCTTGGGCGGGAGCGCATAGGTGTTCACACCCACAAGCTTCGTGCTGAGCCCAAGCGCCGGAACGCCGTTGAGCGAAGACGTGTTCGTCAGCGTCCACACGACGATGTTGTGTCCAACGTAGTCGCCACCGGTGCCGGCCTTCGGGTGGGTCGCTTCGTCAGCCGCATTCGAGCTGAGGAAAAACTCCGTGCCACCGTTGTCGGTCTTGAACGAGCCTGCTCCGGGGGACTGAGCCGGCCACACGGTGAAGCCCGGCTGCGTCGGCCCAGCATCGCTCGGTGCGTTGACCAGGCCCGACGTGTCGATGTGCTGCATCGTCACATTCGCGGCACCCGCGGCGAGCTGTGCCTTCGAAAACGCGTAGATCTGCGCGCCTGCGAAGCCGTTGGCGTGCCATGGATACGCGTTCGTCGTCAGGTAGATCCCATTCGCGTCCGCACCGATGTGCGGATAGTCGCCGAGATACGGGCCCGGATTCACGCCACCGGTGTTGGTGCCATCGTTCGTGACATCGGTCCGGTAGATGTTCCAGCTGCCCGTCGGATTCGACGTCTGGCTGACTGCGAGGTCGAGGTGGTTCACGCAGCTGAACACACCCTGACATGGACCGGGCACTTGCGGATCGAGGGTCAGCACGACCATAAAGAAGCGCTGCGTCTGCGCGTCGTAGATGCAGCTCGGGTCGGTCACGAACTCTCCCCGCACGTTTCCGTGTGCTCGATCGACCGCCGGCGCGTAGCCGTAGAACGAGTTTAGATCGACCGCATGGTTCACGTTACGCGGGAAACCGGCGACAATGTTGGTCGCTGTGTTGTCGGGAAGCAGCGATGCGCCGGTCGCCTGGCTGAAGACGTTGAAGACGTCGTTGACGGATTCCACGACGTAACCGTTCCCCACGCACATGCCTTGGTCGGGCGGTTCGACGGAGAACTGGTTTCCGCCTCGTGAGTAGCGCTGCTGATAGTGGTTCAGACCCTGGAATCCGAAGTTGAAGACCGGATCCGACTTGGCCTTTTTGCCGGTTGTCGTGGTCACGCCGACAGTGGCTCCACCTCTGGCGAAGCTGCGATCGACGATGTTGCCCGCGTAGGCATCGGCGGTTTCCTCGTCTTCCCCGGCCGCAAACTCTTCGCCGGTGACGCCGTCCCACGGCGTAAATGCTCCCGTGGTCGGGCCGCCCGTTCCCACTTTCGGAACCTGGCTCGAAACGGCTGAGCTCGCTCCGGTGGCGGTTCCTGCGGACGCCGTCAACGCGCAGACGGCGAGCGCCAGGACCGCTCCGAGCACGAGCTTCGTCCTTCCTCTCACTCGCATCTCTCCCCCTCTGGAGTAGATGAGGCGACCGTAGGTACCCGGACGGGCCGCCTCGTGACAGGGGTATATGGGCCTCTCGATACCCATTTGTCAAGCTGGAACCGTCCCGCGCCCCCACGCTCCACGGGGTTTCGATCAGGTGTCGCGATGCAGCGTTACCGGTTGTCGTGCGGCTTTGCCATCGCGCGATAGTCGAGCGCTTTGTCGAGCACGTCCTGCGCGACACCCTTGTCTCGCGCGACATCGCGCAGCGGACGGCCCGAGGTCGCAGCCTCCTTGACGATCTCGCCGACCGCGTCGTACCCGATGTACGGGTTCAGAGCGGCCGCCGCCGACAACGTCAGCTCCGCATAGTGCTCGCACTGCTCCCGGTTCGCCTCGATCCCGTCGACGCACTTCTCGGCAAGCAGCCTCGACGCGGCGGAGAGCAGCTTCACGGAGTCGAGCAGGTTGCGGGCCAGCATCGGAACGAAGACGTTGAGCTCGAAGTGACCCTGCATGCCTCCGACCGTGATGGCGGCGTCGTTGCCGACCACCTGCGCGGAGACCTGCGTCACGACCTCTGGAATGACGGGATTGACCTTCCCCGGCATGATCGAGCTTCCCTTCTGGAGCTCGGGAAGACGGATCTCCGCGAGGCCGGCGCGCGGGCCCGAGCCCATCAGCCGCAGGTCGTTCGCGATCTTGGTCAGGGACACCGCAACGGTCTTGAGCGCGCCGGAAGTCTCGACGATCCCATCGCGTGCAGCCTGCGCCTCGAAGGGGTCAGCCGGCGCAGAGATGTGCAGGCCCGTCTCCTGCGACAGACGACGGCGGACACGCTCGGCGAACTCGGGATGTGTGTTCAGCCCGGTTCCGACTGCGGTACCGCCGAGTGGAATCTGTCCGAGCCGCTCGAGCGTCGAGCCGACGCGGTCATAGCCTTGGCGTACCTGTGCCGCGTAGCCCCCGAATTCCTGACCGAGCGTGACCGGCACCGCGTCCATCAGATGCGTGCGGCCGGACTTGACGACGTCGTCGAACTCGGCGCCCTTCGCTTGCAACGAGTCGGCGAGACGCTGCATCGCAGGCAGGAGGTCGTTCGTGATCTCGTCGAGTGCCGCCAGATGCACGGCGGACGGAAAGACGTCGTTCGACGACTGCCCCATGTTCACGTCGTCGTTCGGGTGCACGTCCTCGCCGGCGAGTGCTGCCATGACCTCGTTGGCGTTCATGTTCGACGACGTCCCGGAGCCGGTCTGGAAGACGTCGATCGGGAACTGATCGTCCAGCTCGCCTGCAGCGACTCGGTCGCCGGCAGCGGCGATGCGTTCCGCCTTGTCCTCGTCCAGCAGACCCAGCTCTGCGTTCACCCGCGCGGCGGCGGCCTTGATGCGTCCGAGCCAGCGCGCGACGGCCGCGGGGATCGGTTCGCCTGAGACCGGAAAATTGTCGACTGCCTTGCGAGTCTCCACGCCCCACAGCTCCCGTTTCGTCTCGGTCTTGGCCACCGAATCGAGTTTACTGACGTCATGCGGGCCAGAGACCTCGGCATTGCTCTCGGCGACGGCGTGCCCGGTCCGAGGAATGCGATCACCGACGTCGCCGGCGTGCGCGTGGGCCACAGGACGCTGATCGAAGGCGAGTCGGTGCGCACCGGCGTGACGATGGTCGTCCCGCCCGAGACTCCGCTCTTCGCCGGGTGTCATCGACTGAACGGGAACGGTGAGCTGACCGGGCTCGAGTGGGTGCGGGAGTCCGGGCTGCTGACGACGCCGATCGGGATTACGAACACGTTCAGCGTGGGCGTCGTGCGGGACGCGATCGCTGCAGCATCCGCGGATGAGGATGCGTGGTCACTCCCGGTGGTGGGAGAGACCTTCGACGGCTTCCTCAACGACATCCGCGGCCAGCATGTGACTGCCGAGCACGCACATGCTGCGCTCGAAGCGGCCGAGGGTGGAGCGGTCGAGGAGGGAAGCGTCGGCGGCGGCACCGGGATGATCTGCCACGAGTTCAAGGGCGGGATCGGCACGGCGTCGCGCAAGGTCGGGGACTACCTCGTCGGCGTCCTCGTCCAGGCGAACTACGGCCGGCGCGAGTGGCTGCGGGTCGACGGCGTGCCGGTCGGCGAGGCGATCCCGGCCGCGGAGGTGCCCACGCCGTACAGCCCCGAGGACGACGACGGTCCCCCGGCGACGCCACCGGCCGGCTCGGGCTCGATCATCGTCGTCGTCGCGACCGACGCGCCGCTGCTCCCCCACCAGTGCGAGCGCCTCGCTCAGCGAGCGGGTCTCGGGATCGCCCGGATGGGCGGCACCGGCGCCAACTCGAGCGGCGACCTGTTCATCTGCTTCGCGACAGGCAACCGCGCGCTGCCACACACCACGTTCGCGACCGACCCGCGGCTCGTGGTCGACGTCCGGACGGTCAACGACCACGCGATCGGCGGCCTGTTCGACGGCGTCATCGAGGCGACCGAGGAGGCGATCGTCAACGCCCTCGTCGCCGCGACCACGATGGTCGGCCGCGACGGGATCACCGCCCACGCGCTGCCGCACGACCGGCTGCTCGAGATCATGGCCCGCCACGGCCGGGCGCCACGTCCCGCCTGACCAGGTCGGCCAGGAGTCCGCGGCGCCTGACCGCGCGAACGCGCCGCCGAGAGCGAGCCCTCAGCCGGCGGTGACCGGTGCGGGCTTCTCGATCGGCACGCCGATCAGGCTGCCGTACTCGGTCCACGACCCGTCGTAGTTGCGGACGCGGTTGTAGCCGAGCAGCTCGTGGAGCACGAACCA
>Ga0207708_10001825_pt1 | contig 15718 bp, 12 predicted proteins | sample KBSK5101metaG_FD_184340 | JGI IMG/M metagenome (GOLD analysis project Ga0207708, IMG submission 184340) | Corn, switchgrass and miscanthus rhizosphere microbial communities from Kellogg Biological Station, Michigan, USA - KBS K5-10-1 metaG... | ecosystem: Host-associated > Plants > Roots >...
TGACCGACATCCAGGGAGCCGAGGACCATCTCGGCGACATGGACTTCAAGGTCGCCGGGACCGAGCAGGGTGTCACCGCCCTCCAGATGGACATCAAGATCACGGGTGTCACGACCGAGATCCTGCGCTCCGCGCTGTCGCAGGCCCGCGACGCCCGGCTCCACATCCTCGCCAAGATGCGCGAGGCGATCTCGGAGCCGCGGACGGAGCTCGCGGCGCACGCCCCGCGGATCACGTCGACCAAGATCGCCCCCGACTTCATCGGCATGGTGATCGGCAAGGGCGGCGAGACCATCCGCTCGCTCGAGGCCGACTACGAGGTGCAGATCGACATCGAGGAAGACGGGACGATCCGCATCTACGGCACGAACGGCGAGCTCGCCGAGCAGGCGCGCCAGACGATCGAGGCGATGACCAAGGAGGTCGAGGTCGGTGACGAGTACACCGGCAAGGTCGTCAAGATCACCGACTTCGGCGCGTTCGTCGAGCTCCGAAAGGGCGTCGACGGCCTGCTGCACGTGAGCCGGATCCTGCCCCAGGGCAACCGGCTCCAGTCGGCGGCTCAGGTGCTCGACCGCGGCGACGTCGTGCGGGTCGTGGTCGTCGAGGTCGACAAGGACCGGGGCCGGATCGGCCTCACCCTGGTCGCGAAGATCGACGGCGAGAACGAGGTGCTCCCGGCGGAGCTGGTCGAGGTGGCCGAGAACACCCCGCCTCCTCCGCGCGAGGAGCGCCCGCCGCGTGACCGTGACCGCGGCGGTCGCGACCGCGGCCGGCGCCGCTAGCGCAATTCCGGGGTCAGGCATGCAATTGCGTGCCTGACCCCGCGGTTGCACGCTCGTGGCCGAGACGTACACGATCGACGTCCACCTCGGTCCGGCCGACCTCGAGGCCGCGATGCGCGAGGACGTCCTGCGCGGCCTCACGGCCACGCCCAAGCACGTCCCGCCGAAGTGGCACTACGACGCGCGCGGGTCGGCGCTCTTCGACGAGATCACGCGCCTTCCCGAGTACTACCTGACGCGATGCGAGCGGGCGATCCTCGAAGCGCACGCGGCGGACATCGCCCGCGAGGCCGAGGCCGACACGCTCATCGAGCTCGGCTCGGGGACGAGCGCGAAGACGCGCCTTCTGCTCTCGGCGATGTCGGCCGCCGGCACGCTCGAGCGGTTCGTGCCCTTCGACGTCGACGAGGCGACGCTGCGCGCGGCCGCGGCAGCCGTCGTCGAGGAGTACCCGGGGGTGGCCGTGCACGCCGTCGTGGGGGACTTCGAGCGCCATCTGCGCCTGCTGCCGAGCGGCGGGACGCGCATGGTCGCGTTCCTCGGCAGCACGATCGGGAACCTGACCCCGGCCGTGCGGGCGCGCTTCCTCGCCGATCTCGCAGCGACGCTCGTCCCCGGCGACCGGCTGCTCCTGGGCGTCGACCTCGTGAAGTCGCCCGAGCGCATCCTGGCCGCCTACGACGACCCAGGCGGCGTCACCGCCGCCTTCTCGCGAAACGTGCTGCGCGTCCTGAACGACCGCCTCGGCGCCGACTTCGTCCCGGACGCGTTCGACCACGTCCCGCGCTGGGATTCCGAGCACGAGTGGGTGGACATCCGCCTGCGGTCGCGAACCGCGCAGGTCGTGCGGATCCCGGGGCTCGATCTGGAGGTGCGCCTCGCCGCGGGCGAGGAGATCCACACCGAGATCTCGGCCAAGTTCCGCCGCGAGCGGATCGCCGCGGAGCTCCGCGGCTCGAGGCTCGAGGTGGGGCGGTGGTGGACCGACCCCGGCGAGGGCTTCGGCGTGGCGCTCGCGCGGCGCCTCTAGAGTTCGCCGGATGCAGCGGTATACGGTGACGACACTCGACGGCGGCGAGCGGATCGTCACCGAGCGTGTCTCGTCGGTGCGGTCGGTCGCGATCGGGATGTGGATCGGGGCCGGGTCGCGCGACGAGCGGCACGGCGAGGAGGGCATCTCCCACCTGATCGAGCACCTGCTCTTCAAGGGCTCGGCGCGCTACTCGGCGGTGGACATCGCCCAGATCTTCGACGGCCTGGGAGGCGAGCTCAACGCCGCCACCGCCAAGGAGTACACCGTGGTGTACGCCCGCGTCCTCGACGCCCACCTCGAGACCGCCCTCGATGTCATGTCAGACATGCTGCTCTCGCCGCAGTTCGACGCGGCCGAGATGGACTCCGAGCGGGAGGTCGTCCTCGAGGAGATCGCCATGTACGAGGACACGCCGCAGGACCTCGTCCACGACCTGATCGCCTCGGCCGTCTTCGCCGAGCACCCGCTCGGAAGGCCCGTGATCGGCACCGCGGACGTCGTCGCCGGTGCGACGCCGAAGGACATCCGCGCCTACCACCGGTCGCGCTACGTCGGCCCGAACATCGTCGTCTCGGCCGCCGGCAACCTCGAGCACGAGCCGCTCGCCCACGCGATCGAGACCCGGTTTGCGCCGCTCTCGCAGGTGCCCGACGACGCCGCCGGAGTGCGCCCGGTGTGGGTCGGCGCACCGGTGCCGCGGTCGGTCTTCCAGCGCAAGGACACCGAGCAGGTGCACCTGTGCTTCGGCGCCCCAGGCGTCTCGCGCTCCGACCGGCGCCGGTTCGCGGCATCGCTCCTCGACTCCATGCTCGGTGGGTCGGCCAGCTCGCGCCTCTTCCAGGAGATCCGCGAGCAGCGCGGCATGGCCTACTCGGTCTACACGTACGGCTCCCAGTACGCCGACACCGGCCTGGTCGGCGTCTACGTCGGCACGCGCGAGGACAACCTGGGCGAGTGCGTGCGGATCATCGCCGACCAGCTCGCGCTCATGGGCGACGGCCGCTTCGATCCCGCAGAGCTGGCCCGGGCCAAGGAGAATCTGAAGGGCCGGATCATGCTCTCGATGGAGTCGACCTCGAACCGCGCGAGCCGGCTCGGAAAGTCGGTGCTGACCGACACCGAGATCCTGTCCCTCGACCGCATCTGCGCGGAGATCGACGCGGTGGAGCCGGAGGCGATCTCGGCCCTGGCCCGCCAGCTCTTCGCGCCGGGCGGGCTCTCGGCGGCCGCCATCGGCCGCAGCGAAGAGCGCTTCGCCGAAGCCGTGGCGCTGCTGAACCCCGCCCTCGCCGCGTAGGCCGTTAGCTGATGTCGTAGACGCCGCCGCTCCGAGCCGCGGCGCCCTGCGATGAGGCGCCGTCGGATCCGGGCAGATGCTCGCCGGGCTCACAGACCGGCTATCGGCCGGGTGCGGTCGACGCTCGAACCGATCATCTACCATCGCCGACCGTGATCAGGGTCGCCATCTCAGGTGGAACGGGGAACGTCGGACGGGCGCTGGCCGCCGCGGTCGAGGCGGCCGACGACCTCGAGCTGGCCGGACTGGCGGCGCCGTCGCTCGGCGTCAGCCTGACGGAGCTCCTCCAGAACGGCGCGGATGTCGCGGTCGACTTCTCCGTCCCAGATGCCGCCGCGGCCGCCTGTGAGACGGCGATCGGCGCCGGCGTCCCGCTCGTGCTCGGCACGACCGGCCTCGCGCCCGACGAGCTCGCCCGCCACGGCGATCAGTTCGCCGGCCGCGGGATCCAGCTCCTCCACGCCGCCAACTTCGCAGTCGGGGCGATCCTCATGATGCGGTTCGCCGAGGAGGCCGCCCGGCTGATGGACCGGTGCGAGATCGTCGAGCTCCACGCCGACACGAAGCGCGATGCACCATCCGGAACGGCGCTCGCGACCGCCGCGCGGGTCGGCGGCGACCCGCCGATCCACTCCGTCCGCCTGCCCGGCCTGGTCGCTCACCAGGAGGTGATCTTCGGCGCGCCGGGCCAGACGCTCACGATCCGCCACGACACCACGTCCCGCGAGGCGTTCGTCCCCGGGGTCCTGCTCGCGGTCCGGCGCATCCGCGACCTCCCGGCCGGCCTGACCGTGGGCCTGGAGGCGCTCCTGTGAGGCCGCCGGAACCGGTGCGGGACCTCGACTGGGGCCCCGCAGAGGCGCGCGAGCTGACCGGGGCGATGCTCGACCTGTGGACGGAGCTCCTGGAGCGGATGCCCGACCTGCCGGTGACGCCCGTCGCCGCTGCCGCAGACGTCGCCGCCGAGATGGACCTCCCGATCCCCGAGGAGCCGCTGCCGCCCGCCGAGATCGCGCGCCTCCTGCGGCCGCTCGTCTTCGACCACTCGGCCCTGTGCGGCCATCCGGGCTTCCTGGCCTACATCTCCGGCTCCGGGACGGTCCCGGGAGCCGCCGCCGACCTGCTCGCCGCCGGCCTCAACCCGAACGTCGGCGGCTGGAGCCTCTCGGCCGGCGCGAGCGAGCTGGAGCTCCACCTCATGCGCTGGATCGCGGGCCGGTTCGGCCTCCCCGCGGGGTCCGGCGGGCTCATGACGAGCGGCGGGGCGGCCTCGAACTTCACGGCGCTCAAGGCGGCGCGCGACGCGCACGCGCCCGGGAACGTCCGCGCCGACGGCGTCGACGGCATGCGGCTCGTCCTCTACGCCTCCGAGGAGGCCCACGCGACCATCGCGGAGGCGGCCGATATGATGGGCCTGGGCGAGCGGGCCGTGCGCTCGATCCCGACCGACGACGACTTCCGCATGCGCGCGGAGGAGCTCGAGCGGGCGGTCGCCGAGGACGTCGCGGCCGGCATGCGCCCGTTCTGCGCCGTCGCCACCGCGGGGACGACGGCCACCGGGGCGATCGACCCGCTCCGGGCGATCGCCGGCATCTGCGAGCGGCACGGCCTGTGGCTGCACGTCGACGCGGCCTACGGCGGGGCGGCGGCATTCGCGCCGGAGCTTCGCCACCTGCTCGACGGCATCGAGCTCGCCGACACCATCTCGTTTGATCCGCACAAGTGGCTCTACACGCCGCAGTCGAGCGCGTGCCTGCTGGCCCGTGACCCGGGGCGGCTGCGCGCGGCCTTCTCGATCGATGCCGCCTACGTGCGGGAGGACGCCGAGATGTCGGGCCGCGGGATCAACATCGGCGAGCTGGGCCCGCAATGGTCGCGGGCGTTCATCGCGCTCAAGGTGTGGATGTCGCTCGCCGCCCACGGCACCGACGCCTACGCGCGCCGGATCGCCCATGACGTCGAGCTGGCCCGCTACCTCGACGAGCGCGTCCAGGCGCATCCCGATCTCGAGCCGACCTGCCCGGTCACCCTGTCGATCGCCTGCTTCCGCTACGCGCCGCCCGGGATCGACGCCGGGGCCCTCGACGCGCTGAACGAGCGGCTCATGATCGAGATCCGCCGCGACGGCCGCACGTGCCCGTCGAACGCCGTGCTGCGCGGCCGCTACAGCCTGCGGGCCTGCTTCGTGAACCACCGCACCGAGGCCGGCGTCGTCGACGACCTCGTGGACGCGGCGGTGTCGCTCGGCAGCGGCCTGCTCGCGTCACGCAGCTGACGTGACTGCATCGCCGACGGCCACGTGGCCGTCGTTCAGGACGTCGGCGCGCAGGCCGCCCCGGTGCACGAGCCCCTTCAGCACGCCGTCCTGCGTGACCGACTGGAGGTGGGCGCACGGCTCGCAGAGCTCGACGCCCCGGCACCGCACGGAGCCGACCGTGAATTCGCGCCCGACGAGCGCGTTCAGATCGATCCCGCGGGTCAGCACCTGGCGGCGCGAGTCGGCGACATGCCCTGACATCGCCGCAAGAGGCTAGCGGCAACCTCGGATACACTCCGGGTGTGCAAACAGGCCTCGGATCCCTGCTCACGGCGATGGTCACGCCGTTTGCGGCCGACGGGTCTCTGAACCTCGACTCCGCCCGCCGGCTGGCCCACCACCTGGTGGACACCGGCTCCGACGGCATCGTCGTGTGCGGCACGACCGGCGAGGGGCCGACCGTCACCGACCGCGAGAAGCTCGACCTGTTCGAGGCGGTCGTCACCGAGGTCGGCGCCTCCGCGACGGTGATCGCGAACACCGGCACCTACGACACGCACCACTCGGTCGCCCTCACCCGCTCGGCGCTCGCGACCGGGGTGGACGGGTTCCTGGTCGTCACGCCGTACTACTCGAAGCCGCCGCGGCCGGGGATCGTCGCCCACTTCCAGGCCATCGCCGAGGCCGCCGACGGCCGCCCGGTCATCGTCTACAACATCCCGCAGCGGGTCGTCGTGAACCTCGAGCCGGACGTGCTCGCCGAGCTCGGCGAGATCCCCAATGTCGTCGCCGTGAAGCAGGCCACGGCCGACCTCGACCAGGCCCGCCGGGTCGTCGAGGACACCGGGCTCGTCCTCTACGCCGGGAACGACGACCTCGTGATGCCGTTCCTGGAGCTGGGCGGCGCGGGCGGCATCTGCGTCGCCTCGCACGTCGCCGGCCGCCAGTACAGGCACATGATCGACCTCGCCCAGCAGGGCGACGTCTCCGGCGCCCGCGCGATCGACGAGTCGCTGCGCGGCCTGCTCGCCGCGCTCGCCGTCACGACCAACCCGATCCCCGTGAAGGCGGCGCTGAACCTCCTCGGGCACGACGTGGGCGGCCTGCGACTGCCGCTCGTCCAGGCCGACGCCGCCCAGACGCAGGCCGTGGCCCAGGCGCTCGAGGCCTCCGGCATCCTCGCAAGGGTATAGGTGGGTGTTCCCCGATTCACGCGCCTGGACGCCCGGCTGTGATGAATCGGCATCCGCTGGTGGGGCTGCGGCTGCGAACCGTCGCATCACTGCGTCCTCGGTCGGGCCAATATCTCGTGCCGATATTGACCCTCCCTGCGTCCTTGCGCTGCTCGGTTCTCGCCGCCCAGGACATCCCGTGAGCCGGGGAACACCCACCTAAGTCGTGCCCGAGCCCGTCAGGATCATCCCGCTGGGCGGGCTGGGCGAGGTGGGCAAGAACATGACCGCCTTCGAGCACGGCGGCCGCATGATCCTGGTCGATGCCGGGCTGTCGTTCCCGCGCTCCGAGCTGCTCGGGATCGACCTCGTGCTCCCGAACTTCTCCTACGTCGCCGAGCACGCCGACATCCTCGACGCGGTCATCCTGACCCACGGCCACGAGGACCACATCGGCGCGCTGCCGTACCTCTTCCGCGAGATCGGCACGCAGGCCGAGGTGTGGGGGACGCGGCTCACGCTCGGCCTCGTGAAGTCGAAGCTCGACGAGCACGGCCTCCTCGTCCACACCGAGCTCGTCGAGATCGACCCGGAGGGCGGGCGCACGCGGGTGGGGCCGTTCGAGGCGGAGTTCGTGCGGGTCACGCACTCGGTCCCCGACGCCGTCGCCGTCGTGCTGCACACCGAGCACGGCGCGATCGTGCACACCGGCGACTTCAAGCTCGACGAGACGCCGATCGACGGGCGGACGACCGACCTCGACCGGCTCCGGCGGCTCGGCGACGGCGGCGTGGCGCTCCTCATGGCCGACTCCACGAACGCCGAGCGGCCGGGCACCACGCCGTCCGAGCGGACCGTCGGCGCGGCCCTGCGCGACATCGTCCGCCAGGCGCAGGGGCGGGTGATCGTGACGTCGTTCGCCTCGCACATCCACCGGATCCAGCAGGTGATCGACGCGGCGGCGGCGTGCGGCCGGATCGTGTCGGTGATCGGGCGCTCGATGAACCGCAACCTCAACATCGCCCGCAACCTCGGCTACGCCACGGTGCCCGACGACCTGCTCGTGAAGGCCCGCCGGCTCGAGGAGTTCATGCCGCACGAGACGCTGATCATCTGCACCGGGAGCCAGGGCGAGCCGCGCTCGGCCCTCACCCGGATCGCGTTCGGCGACCATCCGGCCGTCCAGATCAACTCGATGGACACGGTCGTCGTCTCGGCCCGCGCCATCCCCGGCAACGAGGTGAAGGTGCACGAGACCGTGAACCGGCTCTGCCGGCTGGGGGCGACGGTCCTGACCGAGGACACGACCTATGTGAACGCCTCCGGGCACGCTGCGGCCGACGACCTCTCGACGATGATCCGGACGGTCCGCCCGCGGGCGTTCATGCCCATCCACGGCGAGTACCGCATGCTCCAGGCGCACGTACGGCTCGCCGAGAACGCCGGGGTGCCGGCACACGCCACCCGGATCGCCGAGAACGGGACGGTGCTCGAGCTCGACGCGGACGGCCTTTCGGTCGTCGGGCAGGTCGAGGCCGGAACCACGCTGGTCGACGGGATGAACGTGGGCTCCGTGCGCGACGTCGTGCTGCGCGACCGGCGCCACCTGGCGTCGGACGGCGTCCTGATCGTGGTGGCCACCATCGCCGCCGACTCGGCCGAGCCGATCGCCGAGCCCGAGATCATCGCCCGGGGGTTCATCGAGCCGTCGGATGACGGCAACGAGCTCCTCGACCAGGCCCGCGAGACGGTGGAGCGGGTGCTCGCCGAGTGCCAGGCCCACCGCACGACCGAGGTGCACCTGGTGCAGCAGGAGCTGCACGACGCCCTGGCCGAGCTGGTCTCGCACGAGACCGGCAAGCGGCCGATGGTCCTGCCCGTGGTGGTGGAGGTCTAACGCCGCTTCTCGGCGCGGATGCCCTCGAACGCCTCCGGGCGCACGCGGAGGCGCGGATCGCCGCCGGCGACACGCCCGGCGTCGCCCTCGCAGTGACCGGGACCGAGGGGGACGAGACCGTCCTGGTCGCCGGCCACGCCGACCTGGCGGGGACGCCGCTTCGTCCCGGCCATCTGCTCCAGATCGGCTCGATCTCGAAGTCGTTCGCGGTCATCTGCGCGCTCCAGCTCGAGGCAGAGGGAGCGCTCTCGCTCGATGACCCGCTTACCACGCACCTGCCGTGGTTTCGCGTCGGGGGCGGGCACGGGACGATCACGCTGCGGCATCTGATGATGCACCGGTCGGGGCTCCCGATGGGAACCGACCCCGGGCCGTCGTCCCTCGCGCTCGTCGCCGAACTGGCGGCCGCCGAGACGGAGTGGGAGCCGGGGGAGCGGTTCTGGTACTCGAACATCGGCTACGACGCGCTCGGGTTCGCCCTCGAGGCGGTCGCGGGCGTGCCGTTCCCGGAGCTCGTCAGCCGGCGCGTGCTGGAGCCGCTGGGCATGCGCTCGTCGGTCGCGCACATCGCGGCGGCCGACCGGAGCCGCCTGGCCGATCCCCACGACGGCCTCCACCCGGACCGGCCGTGGCACCCGGCGTTCGGGCTCGTCACCGCGCCGTTCGCCCTCTCGGAAGGGGCGTCGGGCAGCATCGTCTCGACCGCGCGGGACATGGCCGGCTACGTCCGCCACCTGCTCGCCAGTGGCCCGACCGGGTTCGACAGGATGACCGACGGGGTGCCGGACGACGAGGGCGAGCCGTACGGCCTCGGTCTTCGCATCTCCCAGCGTCGAGGCCATACCGTCGTGGGCCATTCCGGCGGGATGGTCGGCTACGTGGCGCAGATGCTGTGCGACATGGATGCCGGCGTCGGCGCAATCGTGCTCTCGAACGGGCCGTCGGGAGCGTCGTCCGTCGCCGACTACGCACTCGACCTGGCGCGGGCCGAGGTCGAGAGGGCTGCGCTCCCCGACCCGCCCGCCGACGAGGCGTCGGATCTGGGTGACGGAGCCGGCCGGTACGGGCCGGTCACGATCGACTCCACCGGCATTCATGCGTTCGGCCGCGACGGCCGCCTCCGCAAGCTCGCGCCCGACCTGTACGCGACCGACCACCCCGACCTGTGTCACACCTACATCCGCTACGGCCGAAGCGCCGCCGGCGGGATCGACCACCTGGTGACCGGCGACGCCTGGCACCCCGGCGAGGGCTACGCGGGCCCGGACGAGTTCCCGCACCCGGCCGAGTGGGCGGCGTACCCCGGGCTCTACCGGTCGCACAACCCGTGGCTTCCGGCGCTTCGCATCACGCTGTGCAGGGGCGAGCTCGCGCTCGAGCAGTCGAGCTACGGGCGCATGCGGCTCGAGTCGCAACCGGGCGGCGGGTTCGCCGTGACGACGCCGGAGGGGCGCCTGCCCGAGCGGCTCCGGTTCTCGATGCTCGTCGGCGGGCTCGCCCAGCGCGTCGAGACCGGGGGCTGCGTGCTCTACCGCGCCGCCCGCTCGTAGCCGGCGGCCCTTGCAGGAACTGGTCAGGCTGCGCCGAAACCCCTCGCCAATGGCCAGAGCGACGACGCGACCTGCACATCGCGGCGCTGGCTCACGGCGTTCGGCTCGGCGCTCGCGCAGGACCCCCATCCGCTCACAGACCCCCCGGCGGAATCGAGCGTCGAGCCGATCGACCGCTGAGCAGCGCGCCGACCTGCTCGGCGGGTCGCTGCTCGCGCTCGGGGTCTTCCTCGGCTTCGTCGAGTACCTGGGCTGGAACGGCGGGGTCGTCGGTCTGAAGCTCGACACCGGGCTGCGCCTCGTCGTCGGGCGCGCCACCGGCATCGCCCCCATCCTGCTCGTCGCCGTCGGCGGCGCGGTGTTCCTCCAGAGCGGCCTCTGGAGGCTGCGCCCGCTGCGCACCGGCATCGTGGTCGGGCTCGCGACTCTCGTCCTCGCCCTGTCGACGACTGACACGGCAGACGTCGAGCGCCACGGCGGCCTCGTCGGCGCCTACGCCCGCATCGTGCTCACCGACCTCGTCGGGTCGGTGGGTGTCACCATCGTCGTCGTGCTCGGTGCGCTGGCGGCCCTGGTGCTCGTGACCGGCGCATCCGTGGGCCTCCTGATGCGGAGCTCCGGCCGCCGGGTGGCGCGCGCCGCCGAGGCGGGTGCCCGCTTCTCCGGCGAGATGACGCGCAGAGTGCGCGAGCGGCCCGCGGGACGGCCGTCGCTACGGGCCCTGCCGACGCCCGCCGCGACCGAGCCGCCGCTCGACGGAAGCCGCGAGTTCGCCGACCTCTACGGCGAGATCCCCGAGCTGGCCGACCCGCCGCCACCGCCGTCCGATGCCGAGTGGGCGCCCGTCGTCGAGGAGCCCGTGGAGGACGACGTGGACGACGAGGCCACGCCCGTGATCGCCCCGCCGCCGACGCCGGCCGTGCCGCGGGCTCCCTACAAGCTTCCGCCGCCCAGCCTCCTGGTCCGCACGAAGTCCGGCACCACGGCCGGACAGGATCACGAGCGCGTGGCGCGCACCCTCACCGAGGCCCTGGCCAGCTTCGGCGTGGAGGCCCGGGTCGTCGGCAAGGTGACCGGCCCGCGCGTGACCCGTTACGAGCTCCAGCTCGCCGCCGGGACGAAGGTGAGCCGCGTCTCGCAGCTCCGCGACGACCTCGCCTACGCGCTCGCCACCACCGAGATCCGGATCCTGGCGCCGATCCCCGGGAAGCAGGCGGTCGGCGTCGAGGTGCCCAACAGCTCGGCGAACCTCGTCACGCTCGGCGACATCTTCCAGGAGGCGCCGAAGGGGTCGAGCCCGCTCACCGCGTGGCTCGGCAAGGACATCTCCGGCGCCGGCGTGGCGTGCGACCTGGCCCGGATGCCGCACCTCCTGATCGCCGGCACCACGGGCTCCGGCAAGTCGGGCTGCATCAACGCCATCCTGGCGTCGATCCTGCTTCGGGCGACTCCCGACCAGGTGCGGATGATCCTCGTCGACCCCAAGCGGGTCGAGCTGAACCACTACGAGTCGATCCCGCACCTCCTCACGCCGGTCGTCACGAACATGAAGAACGCGGCGCTCGTGCTCCAGAACATCGTCCGCGAGATGGACAGCCGCTACGAGCTCATGGGGGCGGCCAAGGCCCGCAACCTGACCGAGTGGAACGTCGCCCGGGCCGCCCGCGGTCAGGATCCCATCCCGTACGTGCTGGTCGTGATCGACGAGCTGGCCGACCTGATGATGGTCTCGCCGGCCGAGGTCGAGGACACGATCATCCGGCTCGCCCAGAAGAGCCGTGCCGTGGGCATCCATCTCGTCCTCGCCACCCAGAGCCCGCGCGTGGACGTCATCACCGGCATGATCAAGGCCAACGTGCCGTCGCGGATCGCGTTCGCCGTCTCGTCGCAGACGGACTCCCGCGTCATCCTCGACATGAACGGGGCGGAGGCGCTCCTGGGCGAGGGCGACATGCTCTACAAGCCGCTCGGCACCTCGAAGCTCCAGCGCGTGCAGGGTGCGTTCATCTCGGAGGCCGAGACCGCCCAGATCGTCACGGCCTGCCGCCGCCAGGCCGAGCCGTCGTTCGAGGAGGAACTGCTCGAGTCCGGCCCGGAGAGCGCCGACTCCGGCTCGCTCGACGCCGACGACGATCCCGTGCTCGAGGACGCCATCCGGCTCGTGGCCCAGCACCAGACCGCGTCGGTGTCGCTCATCCAGCGGCGCCTGCGGGTCGGGTACACCCGCGCCGGCCGCCTGATCGACATGCTCGAGCGGCGCGGCATCGTGTCGGGCTACGAGGGGTCGAAGGCCCGGAAGGTGCTCATCACCGAGACCGACCTGCCGCGGATCGTCGGCGAGGCCCCGGCTCCGGTCGTCGAGGCCCCCGAGGACGTCACCACCTGACGCTTCCGGCGCGAGGCCGGCGGGTAGCATGAGCGCGTGATCGAGGACTGGTATCAGCGGCTGGCGTCCGCGGGTGTCCTCGACGTCCTCGCCCCGTACCAGCCGGCCGTCGTGGGCGCATATCCGCTGGACATCGCCGCGGACGGCACGCCCGTCGAGATCGTCTGCCGGGCGACCGACCTGCCCGCGTTCGCGAGGGTGATGGAGCGCGTGTTCGGCGACCGCGACGGGTTCGCGCTCCACGGCGGGAGCCTCGACGGCGAGGAGGCCGTGTTCGCGGAGCTCACGCTCGACGGCCTGCCGATCGAGATCGCGGCCCAGCCCGAGCACGTCCACCGCAGCCTCGGGGCGGCCACGCTCGGGATCGACCGTGTCCTGGCCGAATCGCCGCCGGCCGCCCGGCGCCGGCTCGCAGCGGCGGTTGCGGCGGGCGACGACTGGCTGGACGCCGCGGTCGAGCAGTTCGATCTCTCCCGGATGGCGCTCGAGTCGCTGGCCAACGCGAACCCGGCGCTGGTGGCGCGCGTCATGGGGATCCGCCGGCCGGGGCCGCAGGTGCGCGACTACGTGATCGCCATCGCCCTCGGCGTGACCGCCGAGGTCCTGATCGTGGCCGCCGGCGCGGCCCGCGGCTCCCAGGACTACACGGGGCTCATGCTGATGGCCGAGGCGACCGTCCTCGGCATCCTGTTCGGCGCCCGGCTCGGGCTGGTCGCCGCGCTGGCGCCGCTCGTCGGCATCGGCGCGGTGATCGCCTCCAGCATCACCGTCGGAAGCGAGACGTGCTCGCCGGACTGCGGTCAGCAGAGCGTGAGCTACCTGTTTGTCGGGGTGCTCGTCGCGGCCGCCGCCGGCACCGCCGGGGTCCTGCGCGACCGGTACTTCCCGCGCGCGGCGTGATCCGCCCGGCTGCGATCGCGGTCGCCCTCGCCGTCCTCGCGGGCGGGTGCGGCTCCGACGCCGGCCCGCCGGCCGCGAAGCCGGCCCGCCCTGTCCGGATCGCCCTGCTCGACTCCTCGCCCGTCCTGGCCCGCGGGGTGCACGACGCCGAGCGCTACGTCGGCGCGGTCGAGACCAGCGACGAGGCGGCGGCGGATCTCGTCGTCACGACGGACGCCGGGCGGGCCGTGCGGGCGGCCGAGAGGGCCGACGACGCGCACGTCCTGTTGGTCGGCGCCCCGCCGCCCGAGCCTGTGCCGGGCAACCTGCTCGTGGTGCAGATCAGCCGCGGGCAGCCGGCCTACCTTGCCGGGGGTCTGGCCGCGCTCACCGGCGCCGGCACCGTCGCGGTCGCAGGCGGCGACGACGAGCTCGCCGCCGCGGTTCGGGCGGGCGGGGAGGAGGCGGGCTCCTCGCTCGATGTCACCGTTGTCGGCTGCGGCGCGGCCGCGAACGCGGACGTCGTCTACGCGGAGCGCCCGGAGTGCGTCGCAGGCGGCGAGAGCGCCAAGGTCATCGCTCCCGCGATGATCCCTGACGCCGACCAGCTCGCGGTGGTCGGCCCACGGCCGTGGGTGACGGTCTCGGCTGCGGCACGGGCTGTCCAGGCGGGCCGGTGGGTGCCCGGGGTCATGCTCGAGGGCCTGCGCCAGGACGCCCTCGGCGTCGGCTGGATCTCTCCGTCGGTGCCCCCGAGCGCCGTCGACCGCCTCCAGCGGATCGAGGATCTGATCCGCGCCGGGCAGGCCACCGTTCCGCTCGTCGCGCCCGTCCAGCAAGCGGGGTAGACTGACCGCGATTCGGCCGCAGACGGCCGTCACAGCATGTTTGAGATCGGTCCGGCACTCAGAGAGGCACGCGAACGTCGTGGACTGGCCTTCGGCGACGTCGAGGCCGACACGGCAATTCGCACGCGCTACATCAAGGCGCTCGAGGAGGAGCAGTTCCACGTGCTCCCGGGGGCGACCTACACCAAGGGCTTCCTGCGCGCGTACGCCGAGTACCTCGGCCTCGACGGACAGCTCTTCATCGACGAGCTCAATTCGCGCCACCACGACGCCCGCGCGCCGCAGGACCAGCCGATCGCCTCGCGCCCGCGGTCGCGCCCGCACCAGCCGCGGCAGCGGCGCGAGTCGAACCTGGTCATGATCGTCCTCGCGGCGATCGTCGCCGTGTCGGCGCTGGTGCTCCTCGCCACGACGTTCCCGAACACGCCGACGGCCCGCTATCCCGACTCGACGACGCCGAACCCGGGCACATCGACGCCCACGACGACCGCGCCGGACAACGGCCAGAAGGCGCACAAGAAGCACGCCTCGCCGGAGCGGCCGCGCCTGAACGTCGCGCTCGTCCTGTCGTCGAGCACGTTCGTGCGCGCGACCACCCGGACACCCACCGGGCCGGGCGCCGTCACCTCCAAGGGCACCGACCTCGGCAAGGGCCTGCTCGTCGATCCGGCCCTGACCGGCTCGTCGCGCGTCGAGTTCACGGCCCGCGCACCGATCTTCCTGCGGCTCGGCAACCCCGCGGCGGTCACGATCACGGTCAACGGCAAGACGATCAAGATGCCGGCGGGCGCGACGTCGATGAGCGTCATCCGGATCGTCTCCGCAAGCGTCGCCAAGGCTTGACCCGGCCCACCGCCGCCATCCTGCTCACGGGGAACGAGCTCCTGCGGGGGGTGATCTCCGACCAGAACGGCGCCCACCTGGCTGCGAGCCTCGAGGCGCACGGGTTCTCGGTGCAGCGCACGCTGGTCGTCGGCGACTCCCTGCCGGACATCGAGGCCGGCCTGCGCGAGCTGATCGCCGGCGCCGACATCGTCGTCTCCTCCGGCGGGCTGGGGCCCACGCACGACGACCGCACCGTCGAGGCGCTGGCGAACGTGGCCGGCGCCGCGCTCGTCCTCGACGCCGGCGTCCTCGAGCGGATCGACCGCTGGACCGACCAGGTGGCGGTCCGCTACGGGCTCGACCGGGCCGGGTTCGACGCCGGGAACCGCAAGCAGGCCCACGTGCCCGTCGGCGCCGCCGTGCTGGGCATGGCCGGGACGGCGCCGGGACTCGTCCTCCCGGTCGACGGCTCGATCGTCGTCGTCCTGCCGGGCGTCCCGTCCGAGCTTCGGCGGCTGTGGGCCGACGCCCCCGAGCACGCCGCGCTGGCAGACATCTTCGCCCGGGCCACGCCGCGCGCGAGGTGGCTCATGCGGACGTACGGGATCGGGGAGTCCCACGTCGCCGACATCCACCGCTCGGCCGGGGGCGACCCGCCGGGCGTCGAGACGTCGATCTGCGCCCGCAGCTTCGAGATCGAGATCGACATCCGGGCCGACCCCGGCCACGACGGCGCGGGGGCGGAGCTGGCGGCGAAGATGCGGGCCGAGCTCGGCGGTCACCTCTTCG
>Ga0207708_10001828_pt1 | contig 15698 bp, 15 predicted proteins | sample KBSK5101metaG_FD_184340 | JGI IMG/M metagenome (GOLD analysis project Ga0207708, IMG submission 184340) | Corn, switchgrass and miscanthus rhizosphere microbial communities from Kellogg Biological Station, Michigan, USA - KBS K5-10-1 metaG... | ecosystem: Host-associated > Plants > Roots >...
GTCCAGCTTGAGATTTGGACGCGATTGTCCCGACACCGCGTCGCGCATGGGGCCATAGCTCAGTTGGGAGAGCGCTTGAATGGCATTCAAGAGGTCGGGGGTTCGACTCCCCCTGGCTCCACCATTTCTACAAAATAATCAATAACTTGAGCTGCAATCACCTGCGGCCGCAAGGGCGGCCTGACGAGTCGCCGGAATCAAAGGCGAGCACGATGGGTTAGCCATCACGCTACGCCAACACGTCGAACAGATGCGCGGGCTCGCGAAGAAGCCGCCGCGTAACCTTCAACCGGTCGTCAGCGCCTAGGACGCCCTGGCGCTGATCCCAACCGACAGGGCGGCTTTCTCATACCAACCGAAAGACCTGAAATCTGTCTGGCGCGGGGTGCGGGCCCGCTTCCTCTTGGCTGAATTCTTGGCGCGGGAACCGACCGATTTGCCTTGGACTTTTCTCGATGCGTTGCGGCTCACATTCGTCTCCCTTGGGCGAAAAACGCTCTTTCTTGTGGCGCGATTGGGGCATCAAATCAATGCAGACGTGTCGCGTCAAGTGATTGGTTGTCCGGCCATGACCGAAACCGCCTTTCGCCCCATCGGCAGGCGAAAGGCACCCACGACGGGCGCGTCGGAACGGAAATCATCGGCTAAAATCGCGCAAAGCATGCGGCATCAGGAGACCACCATGCTGCGACGACCTCGGATCGCGGCCGCGTTGTGCTTTGTGGCCGCCGTGGCCTCATTGTGCGTGGTTGCCACGGAATCGGATGCCGCGAGGTACAGGTCCGGCAAACACAGGTCGGTCACGACGAAACCGCGCGCTGCCCCGGCAGCGAAAGAGAAGCCAAAACCTGCCGTTGCAACCGATCAGACCCCGACCAACAAGAATGATTGTCTCACCGTCTCGCAGACCCTCTACGAGCGGGCGGAAGCGCTCTCCAAGCGAGCCAAGCAGTCGGTCCCGCGAGAATTTACCCGCGTTGCATCGAACCTCGACGAGTCCTGTGGTGAGGAGGATTTCGACAAGGCGCGGATCAGCATCGACTGGCTGAATACGTGCCTCGCGAACTACACCAAAGATTACAGCTTGGGGTTCTGCACCAGAGACAAAAGCTATTTTTGCGCAATCAATCCGCGGTCAGACGCTTGTCTGCAGAACCAATAGGGGCATGTCCACGCCGTGAGACTGAGGTTTGCGGTGGCCAGCCTTAAGACTAGCCAAGCCCCCCGGAGCATCTTCCCTCGCGAACATTTTTAGCAGCCGCTAACGGCCTTGATCGATTCAATCAGATTGGACCCGCTGACCTGGGTGGCCCGAACGATCGATTCTCCGTCACAGCGTCGCGGACCAGATGCTACGTATCGGTAGCGTACGCGATACTCGCCTGAGCGAGTGGCAACCACATCGACGAGCGTCAGCGGCTCGGGAAGATTGCCATAGAACTTGCTGATGGCGGTCGCTGACAGCGGTCCGGACGATCGCTTCTTCGGAATCACGAATTTGGCGGCTTCCTCGCCGTTGCCCGCACTCAGCGCGGCGTAAAATCCCTGCACGGTGGTCATCGCCGTGCCGTACGATTGCGTGGGGACGGACGCGAGCGCAATTCGGGTTATGGGCAGCAGCAGGGGAGCATGGTGATGTCCGGTATGGGCGCCAAAGGGGGAAGCCCCTTCCACGACAACTCGCTTTCCGACCCATCGCCGAAGGTCTTTCGCTAACGCCGGGACGGCTTTGCCCGAGGACTCGGGAAAAATCTGAACCTGACTGAACGTGTCGCGCGGGTCGACAAATTCATCCCCGCTGGCACAAATCGGCTCGGTCAGCGTGAGAATGTAAGTGGGCTCGGGTGTACCGCCTTTGCGGACATCCTCGTAGTTCGGCGGACCTGCAAAAATGCGGTAGTTCAATGTGCCCTCGAACGAGAGGACATTCGTCTGCTTCAGATCGAGGCAGGCGGCGTTGGCAGCCGATGCGAGGCCGAGCGTTAAACCGATCAGCAAAAGAACTGGGGCGAAAGGCAGATCAGACATAGCGCAACGTCGTGAACATCCCGGCTTCGAGATGGTAGAGCAGATGGCAGTGGAGCGCCCAAAGTCCCGGATTGTTGGCGTCGAACGCCACCACGACGCGCCGGCCGGGTGGCACCAGCACGGTGTCGCGCACCGCCCCGGCAAAGCGTTTGCCGTCGATCTCGACGACCTGAAATTCGTGCCCATGCAGGTGCATGGGGTGCGGCATCGGTGTCCGGTTGACGAAGATCAGTTCGACCCGCTCGCCCTTCGCGAGCGGTAGCGGCGGGACATCCTTGTTCCAGACCACGTTGTTGATCGACCAGACGTAACCGCTCATCTCGCCGGTCAGATCCAGCGTGTGGACGCGGTCGGCCTTGCGCGGCTGGAGTGGCGCCGCAGCGCGCAGCCGGCTTTCGACGTCAAGGGTGAGCGCGGGCGAAGCCGTGCTGGCCGTATCTGCGATGCGCGCGACCGGTGCGCGCCCCGCCTGCAAGACGATGCCGGTCTGCTTGTTCTCGCCCTCGAGCACCGCCAGCACGGGATGCGCCGCGGGCGTGCGCGGAAGCGCGAGCCGGATGTCCAGCCGCTGCGCCACCGCGATCGGGAAACGGCGAGCCGTCACCGGCGCGACCCGGAAGCCGTCCACGGCGATCAACTCGCCGTCGAGCTGGCCGAGATCGACGTGATAGGCGCTCATCGAGGAGCTGTTGATGACGCGAAGCAGCACGCGTCCTCCGGGCTCGACCTTGACGACATCGGGATCGCCGAGGGTGCGGTCGTTGGCCAGGAATGCGTCGTACGTGACGTCGTTCAGATCAGGCTTGGCGGCCGCACCCATTGCCATGCCCGCGCGCGGCGCGCTGTCGGCCGGGCCCATTCCCTTCATGGTCGGGGCCGCAGCAGCAGGGGACGCACCCGCGGCCATGGGCACAGCCGTCGGGCCGTTCATGGACGACATCTTGCCGCCCTTTCTGAGCTCCGCGAATATCTGCTCCGGCGGTGTGAAACTGAAGTCCGCCAGCATCAGGATGACCTCCTGCTGGTCCGGCCGGTCGCGCTGGTCGCGGATGATCAGGGGCGCCGACATCAGCAGCTGCTCCTGCAAACCCTGGTGCGAGTGCATCCAGAACGTTCCGCCGAAGCGCAGCGGGAAGTCGTAGTCGGCGCTGCCGCCTGCGGGTATCGCTGGTCCGGAGACACCGGGGACACCGTCCTGTTGCCAGGGCGGCGTGAGCCCGTGCCAGTGGATCAGGCTGGGCTCCTCGATCCTGTTTTCCACGCGGACGCGGAACCGCTTGCCCACTCCAGTCCTGAGGCCGAAGGTGCCGTCGGGCTGCTGGATTCCGTAAACCGACGCCGACTTTCCCTTCACGTCGATCGTGCGGCGCAGCAGCCGCAGCACCGTCTGCGGTTCGCTACCTCCGCCGGGACCCGCCGAGGGTGCAGCCTGGGAACGCGCGAGCGTGGGCACGAGGGTCGAGGCCGCGACGGCCGACAGCAGCAAGGCACGGCGTGAAAGCATGCTCTGACCTCCCGAAGCAAAGCGAGGGCACGGGGCAGGGGCGGCACGGTTCGGAGATTATGCGGCGAGAGGTCAGCCGTGAAGCCCGCGCAACGCGCCGCCGCTTACATCGGTTTCAACAGCAGGCCAATCGCGATCCCGGCCGCCAGCGCCAGAAACGACAGCAGCGCCATCACCGGCACCGGAGGCCACGGCTTCTCGCCACCATCCATGCGCATGGCAGGCGCGGCTTGCGGCGCCATGTCCATGCCGGCGTGCGCGTCGCCGACCATCGCAGCCGCGCTCGGCCGACGCACCGTCATCATGCCGTGCTTCAAATGATGCGCCACCAGCCACCAGTTCATGGGATAGGCGAAGATAAAGCCGACCAGAAGTCCCATGGACATCACGAACCAGAAGCTCGGTGTCGTTGGATCGGACGCTGACGGAATACGCGCCTTCAGCGCCATCACCGTGGGCACCATTCCCGCCATCAGAAGATTCATCGACAGCAGTTCCGACATGAAGGTGCTGGTCAGTGCGCGCAGATATGAGCCTCCGGCCATGTCGCGCATGAACAGCGCCTGAAAAATCGTCCAACCGAAGGCGAAGCCGAGAATGTATTCGAGCGCTACCTCCGCCAATCCGGAAATACCAAAAGCGCTCGAGAGTACCGCACCGGCGAGAATCCCGATGCCGTCACCGGCGACGCAATGCATCGTCGATCCCAGCGCCTGCCGCCAGCGCGCCGCGACGTAGCGCTCGTGCAGTCCGGGCAGCGGCTCCCGGCAGCCGAGCACGTAGAGAAACGCGCCGAACACGCCGGTATACGCCGTGAGCAGCACGAACCCCCATTTGAGCACCGGAGATTCCGGCGTGCTCCGAATGTCCACCGCCACGAATAGCAGCGACGCCGCTGTCAGCAGGAACCACAGCAACATCACGCCGTCCAACATCGGGACCTCCGTGATCACAAAGGACTGCCGCGATCGTTCCGCTCCGGAGCATATCCTAACCGCAATGCGCCTCCCATCCGATCGCGGGACCGCCAATCGCACGATCGCAGCGGAGCCCAATGCGATATATTGGCGAGAACAGCGCAAGCGCTTGGGATGCCGGAGAGCAGCAGTGAACCCCGTCGGTGCGGCCAATAGACCTCTCATCGCCCTCACCGGAGCGACCGGCTTCATCGGGCAATGCCTGCTGCGGGAATTGCCCAAGCGCGGCTACCGGCTGCGCGTCCTGCTGCGACGCCCGAGCGTGGTGCCGATGGACGCCGCGAGCGCGGTCGTCGGCGACCTCGCACGGCCGCAGAACATGGCGGCGGCGTTGGCCGACGTCGATGCGGTCATTCATTCCGCCGGCCTCGCCCACGCCATGTCGGGTCTGCCCGAAGACGATTATCGCATGCTCAACACCGAGGCCACGATCGGCTTGGCGCGCGCGGCGCAACGGGCGGGGGCCAAGCGCTTCGTCTTCCTGTCCTCCATCCGCGCCCAGGCGGGTGCGACCGCGGACCACATCCTGACCGAGGACCTCGCGCCGCAACCGACGGACGCCTATGGCCGCTCGAAGCTTGCGGCAGAACAGGGCCTCGCGGCGCTCGACCTGGACTGGGTCGCGCTGCGCCTCGTCCTCGTCTACGGCAAGGGCGTGAAGGGCAACATGGCGGAGCTCGTACGCTTCGCGCGCTCGCCCTACCCGCTACCGCTCGGCCTGCTCCGGGCCAGGCGGTCGCTGCTGTCGCTCGACAACCTGGTGGCGGCAATCGATGCGGTGCTCACGACGCCGGAGCGCTTGCGGCGACCATTGATCGTGGCGGATCCCAAGGCGCTGACGATTCCTGAAATGATTGCGGCGCTACGCGGCGGGCTCGGCCGCAGGCCCGGCCTCATCCCGATACCGCTTTCCGTGCTCGAGACCGCGCTGCGGGTGACCGGACGGAGCGAGATCTACCAGCGGCTCGCCGGCTCGCTGGTGGCGGAGCCATCCGCCCTTTCCCGGCTCGGCTGGTCGCCCACGGTGACAACGCCGGAAGGGCTCGCAGCGCTGGCGCGCATCTGAGCCCAGACCACATCTCTGGCCGTTCGGCTGGACAAATTCTGAGCCTCCAAAACAATCATGCCCGGCCAAGTGGCCGGGCATGACGTTAAAGCTTTGGTTTTCGCGTTGGGGATCAGCGCGTCAGCACGATGAAGTCGGTGCCTTTGCCGGTTTCACCGCTGATGCCTTTGTCAGAGATGATCAGCGAGGCGCCCGGTGACATCAGGCGGGAAATCCGATCGATGGCGTCCTGCGGAATGCTGACGCGGTTGAGCGCGTCAGTCGCATTCGAGGTCGGCATCGTCGGCACGGCAACTTCAACCTTCTTGCCCTTCTCGGCCTTCTTGACCGGCGCCGATCCGCCACCCGGCATCGACATCACGTTCCAGCGCAGCGTGGTGTTGTCGTTGTTGAAGGCCAGGGCGGTGAAGACATGGGTGCCGAGCGGCTGGTCGGGTCGCTCGAACGTGACCGGCACGTCGAACACCGGTTCGAAGCCCTTGCGCACGAACAGCTTGCCTTCCTTGCGGCTGATGAACACCGAGACCGGGCCGGGCTTGAGCGGGCGCAGCTCGTCGACGGTGGTATTAGTGGCCGTATTGGCCACGCGTGACTTGCCGGCGTCCGACAGCGGCTTCGGCTCCGTCGCGGTCACCGCCGATTCGCGCGGCGCGCCGATCGCATAGGCCATGGCGTCAAGCGCACGATCGCCCGGCTTGGCGGTATCCCACGGCGACTTGAAGGCATCCGACGCGGTGGTATTGCCCTTGCCAGATTGGAGCTGGGCGGTTTCCAGGACGCCGTAAGTGGCCCTGATCTTGTCCGCCGACGAGACTTCCGTTTCCGGCGTGGACTCGGGCTTGACCTCGGGCGTGTCGCGCTTGAGCGCGAACAGGCGGTCGTTGGACACCGCGACCGGTGTTACGTCGCCATAGGTTACGATGACACGGACGCCGAGCTTGGTGATGCCCCACATCTGGCGTGCGAACGCCTCGGGCAGCCGGATGCAGCCGTGCGAAGCCGGGCCGTTTGGAACCACGCCCTGGTGCATGGCCACCCCCGACCAGGTGATCCGCTGCATGTAGAACATCGGGGCGTTGTCATAGATGTTGGAACGGTGCCAGCGATCCTTCTGGATGACGCTGAACACGCCGGTCGGCGTCGCATGGCCCGGTACGCCGGTCGAGACACGCGAATGCGCGATCGGTTGACCGTCCGAATACAGCGTGAGCTGCTGCTTGCTGATCGAGACGACCACCGTAAGCACGCCTTTCGCCTTGGCGGCCACGTCCTCGCTTTCCTTGAGCTTGGTCGCGGCCTTGTCGCGTGACGCCAGAACCGTACTTTTCGGCTTAACGGAACGCGCGGCTTCAGGTCGCGGTGCCGGTTCGGGCTGCATGATCAGCGGAACGGCATTGGCGGAGCTGGCCAGCCCAGTCAGCAGGGCGGCACTCGCCGTCATGGCCAACAGAGCTGTGCGGTTGCGGGAGTAGAAATGACCCATACTGGGCCGTTGAGTCTTCTGCACGAAGGCCCCCCTAGTGCAAGTTGCCACGGACCTCCCGATGAGGTCCGAACTGGGCTCTAAGGATTAGTCGCGCCAACATCCAAAAGGTTCGAGGGCGGGAATCCGTGAAATTTGCATAAATTCAAGCGGGTGCCGCCAGGAACGGGCGTGGGGTGTCAGGAGTTCAGGAGTCTGGGCGAACTGCGCGGCTCGCTCCGGGATCAGGGTACCGCGTCCGGAGCGCATCGAGTGCCCAGGCGCCGGCGCCATGGGCAAACAGCACCAGGAGCCCGCCCGCGATCGCCAGGTCCTTCTCGAAATGCAGGAGCTGATTGCGATCGCCGAGCTTGCGGTGGAACAACACGGCGGTGGCAAGGCAGAAGCCCGCGAGCAGCAGCGCGGCGGCGCGGGTGTGATAGCCGCACACGATCAGAATGCCGCAGCCCAACTCGACGGCGATGGCGAACGGCAAAAGCTCCCCGGGAATGCCGAAGACCTGCATGTAAGCGACAGCCGCCGGATAGGCCGTAAGCTTGCTCCAGGCTTCGTGCAAGAAGATCGCCGCCAACAGGAGGCGGCCGGCAAACGCCGCCGCCTCCAGACCCATCGACGACATGTGCGCCCTCAATTGTTGGTGGGCGAGACGACGCTGGCTTTGGGCGACGCCGAGGCCACAGCCTGTTCGAGATCGGCCAGCTCCTCGCAGCCGCTCGGACATAGCTTCTTGAGCAGCACGACGTTCTCGCGCGCCTTGTCGACCTGCCCGGTTTCGACATAGAGCTCACCCAGATATTCCAGCGCGCCCTTGTGCTCGGGATCGAAATCGAGCGCCTTGCGGTAGAACGTGTAGGCCTGCTTGGGATCACCACTCTTGCGCAGCGAAAAGCCCATCAGGTTGTAGACGTCGGCGTGCTGATGCGTCTCGAGCATCGGCGTGAGTTCCGCGATCGCGGCCTTGAAATCCTTGGCCCTGATCTTGGCGCGGACCGAGGTGAGGTCAGGGGCATCACGCGAGGCGACGACGTCGACCGCGAGCGCGGCGGGCGCGGCAAAGGATGCCGCGACCAGAACTGCAGAAAGCCAAAGCGTGCACGTTTTCACGGTTGATCTCCATGTCGATGATGACGGGGGATCGGCGCGCCTCACGCCTTCATGACGCTGAGCGCATAACCGGCGCCGTCCTTGGCGACCGTGCCGGCGCCTGGAAACGGAAAGTGGTAGCCGCAGATCATGATCTTATCGGCGATGACGCGGTCGAGCAGCTTGCGGCGCGAGGCTTCTGCCGTCGCTGCGTCCTGGTCGTACTGACCGTGCCAGCCCGGATTGGCGACAACCAGCGCCGGCACATAGGCGGTGTCGTTTGAGATCATGAGCTCGCTCGCGCCCGAGGCCAGATGAAAGGCGCGGTGACCAGGCGTGTGGCCGGGCGCGCTGACGAAGCGGATGCCGGGAGCAACCTCGGGCTCGCCGCTCACCTGGCGAATGTTTTTCCAGGTCGGGAACACGGCCTGAATGCGCCGCGCCAGTCCCTTCCTGGCTTCAGGCAGCCGGTCGATGACCGCCGGATCGGTCCAGAACTTGTATTCCACGTCGGAGATGACGATCTCCGCGTTCGGGAATACCGGCTTGTTGGTGTCCTTTTCCATCAGCCCGAAAATATGATCGGGATGGCAGTGCGAGATGAGAATGGTGTCGATCGCGGCGGGGTCGATACCCGCCGCTTTCATGTTGGCCATCATCTTGCCGGCGGTTGGCTGCACCTGTCCCCCGGTGCCGCTGTCGCACAGGACGGTCTTGCCGCCATTTCTCACCACCACCACCGTGAACGGAATGGAGACGAAATCGGCGGGCAGACCGGCCTTCGTCATCGCGCCTTTGACGTCGTCCACCGAGGCATTGGCGATGAAGGCGGGATCGTGTGGTTTTTCCCAGATGCCGTCATAGAGCGCGGTGACGTCAGCCCCGCCGACTTTGTAAGTCACAAATCCTTTTGCGGGGTCCGCCGTCTTCTGCGCAAAGGCCGGCGATATCGCGAGCCGGCCATCGAGGCCAAGCGCGACCGCAAGGCCAGCGGAAACGACGAAGTCGCGTCGCGACAGGTTGAGCATGGTCCATCTCCCTCGAGATATCCAAACGCGGACGCCGGCGCGCACTGCGCCGACGGGATCAGGACTCGGCATCCCGGACGTTTATTCCCGCTATTCCCGCGCCGCAGTTGCCGATTTGCGACGAACGTATGACAACGCGTTGCGGTGCGGCCAAAGCGGTGCGTGTGGGCGGGCTCCCCACATGCTGATGTGATGCCACGCGCGCCTGTTCGGCCGCATGATCTCGTCCGATTTTCGGGACCATGCTCGAGGAGACGCGATGACGGCACACTGACCCCGACCCTCGTAGGAGGGCCGACCATGCTGATCGAGGCGGACGGATTCCGCCTGATCACCGATCCCACCTTCGACGCTCCCGGCATTGTCCGCCGACAGGATCGGGCCGGTCGACGCGGTGCTGATCAGTCATGACCAGCATTCCGACAATCTCGACCATTCCGGCCGCGCGTTCGCGGCGATGGCCCCGCGTGTGTTCACCACGGTGGCCGGCGCCGCCCGCCTGGGCGGACCTGCCGAAGGACTAAGGCCCTGGGACGCAAAACAGTTGGTCAATGCGGGAGGAGCAAGGCTGACGATCACCGCCACTCCCGCGCGCCTTGGTCCTGCCGGCATCGAGCCGATGAGCGGCGATGTGATCGGATTCGTGCTGACCTTCGACGATGCTCCGATACCGCCGATCTACATCACCGGCGACACCGTCTGGTACGACGGGGTGGCGGAGGTCGCACGCCGCTTTGCGGTCGGCGTCGTCGTACTGTTCGCCGGTGCCGCGCAGACGCGCGGCCCGTTCCATCTGACCATGGATACCAATGATGCGATCGAAACGGCGCACGCATTCCCCGCCGCCCTGATCGTTCCGATTCACCATGACGGATGGGCGCATCTCACCCAGGACGGCGCCGACCTCAAGCAAGCATTCACGGCGCTCAGGCTACGCTCGCGCCTGCAAATGCTGAAGCCCGGCGTTGCGACGCCGATCGATTTGGCGAAATGATGGAACGCTGGTGCCCTTTCGGTACCTCTGATTCGCGTCACATCGGCTTGAACGCGCGATCGAGCTCGACGTCGATCAGCAGCGAGCCACCGCCCTTGATCCCCTGGGCGACGAGATCCGTCGCCTCGTGAACGGTCTTTGCCCGCTCCGCCTTGATGCCGAGTGAACGCGCCAGACCGACGAAATCGATCCTGGGATCGATGAGCTCCATGCCGACATAGCTGTCGGCCTGCTCGGCGAGCCCGCGCATGTTGTGCAGCCGTTGCTTCAGAATACGATAGGAGCTGTTATTGAGGATCACGAATACGCAGTCGATGCGATAGCGCGCCGCGGTCCACAGCGCCTGACACGTATACATCGCACTGCCGTCGCCGATCAGGCCGACCACGGGGCGATCCGGCAACGCGAGCTTGACGCCGATCGTCGCCGGCAGGCCCCAGCCAATGCCGCCGCCGCGCAAGCCGAAATAGCTCTGCGGATCATCGCTGCGGATGAGCTGGCGAATGCCCGGCGCGGACGACAGCGCCTCCTCGATGACCACGGCATCCCTCGGCAGCATCTCTCCGATCGCATGCAAGAGCGCCAGCGGCTGCACCGGCGTCGTGCCCGCGAGCGCGCGGGCTTTCGCCTTAAGCGTCTCGCGCTCGGCGGCGATCGCAGCGGTGGCGCTCCCGAGCCGCTCGCGCGCGGCGCCGCGGGCGCCGCTGGTCATGCGTTCGCGTACAGCCGCCGTGATTTCCGGCAAGGTTGCCTTCACATCGCCGAGGATGGCGACGGCAGGCGGGTAGTTCTTGCCGAGCTCCCATGGATCGATGTCGAGATGAATGAGTTTGATATCAGGCGGCATCGGATCGACGTCGGAGGGAAGCGACAGCGTGAACAGATCGCCCCCGACCGAGAACAGCACGTCATGTTGGTCGAGCACCTTGCGGACATCCGGCGCCAGCCGAATCATGGAACCGCGAAACAGTGGATGCGAAGCCGGAAACGAAGCCGTGCTCGGCACGAATTCGGTGTACACGGGCGCGCCGAGAAGCTCCGCAAGCTCGGCCAGTTCGGCATGGCCGCGGCTCTGCGCCACCGCATCGCCGGCCATGATCACCGGACGCTGCGCGCTCGCGAGCAAGGCCGCGGCCGCTTCGACCGCCGCGCGATCGCCGCGCAGACGCGGCGCCACGCGCGTGGGAGCGAGCAGATCGACATCGCCGTCGGCGCGCAGAATGTCGCCGGGCAGCGACAGGAATACCGGCCCGGTTGGCGGCGCCATCGCGGTCTTGGCGGCGCGGTGCACCAGCCGCGGCAGGTCGGCGAGGCGGTGCACCTCCGAGGACCATTTGACCAACGGCCGCGCGATGGTCGGAAGGTCGGCCCAAAGAATCGGCTCGGTGGCGTTGAAGCTCTGCTCGTGCTGACCCGCGGTCACGAGAATGGGAGAACCGGCCTTCTGCGCGTCGTAGAGCATGCCCATGGCGTTGCCGAGGCCGGGCGCGACGTGAAGATTGACCACTGCGAGCTTGCCCGACGCCTGCGCATACCCGTCCGCCATCGCCATGACGGCCGCTTCCTGCAATCCCAGCAGGTAGCGTATCTCGTTCTCGGTTGCGAACGCGTCCATCAGCGGCAATTCGGTGGTGCCGGGATTGCCGAACATGATCTCGACGCCCTCCTGTTTCAGAACATCGAGGAAGGCGCGCTTTCCGGACATGACGGGCAAGGGGTCCTCCGAATGCTGGGAGCTGGGGAAAAAGGCGTGGCGGGGCGGGGCGACTTAGGGATCGACATCGGCGGCGGTGATGACGCATCGCATGCTCCGATCTCCCGCTGCCGATCAGGAAGATTGGAACGCGCGGGCATCATAGTTCGCAGGGACTGTGCAGGCGATAGCTCACGCGGTGGATTTGGGGTGGCAAGAATGATGTTCAGCGCCACCCAGCGGGCCTTCGCCGCACGCGTTATCCCGATCCCGGATGTCGTCATTCCGGATGCTGTCGTCGCCACTCCCGCGGCAGCAAGAATGTTCCGGACCAGATGCCGCGTTTGGCCGCTTCGGCTTCGTGCTGCTCCGAGCGGTAATGGCCGGCATCGCCGGATGCGATCGCCCAACCCTGCTTTATGATCCAGGCATTGAGGTCGGAGCCGTCAGGCACGGAGCAGGTGGCGAGGATACGGTTGTACCTGTCGACGCCGTGGCGTGCGCATGTCAGTTCCCGGCCACCGACATAGCTTCGCAGTTCCTGCGCCGCCGTCTGTCCGCAAGACCACATCTGCCCCTTGGGGTCGATGCATGTCTGTCTCAATTCGGGGGCATCGATCCCCTCCAAGCGAATGCGCGCGCCGGAAATTTCGAGGCTGTCGCCGTCCAGAACCCGTGCCCGGCCGATCAGCGGTGACGCGGGCGTGGCGGTCCAATGCTGGTAGGCATAGAAGCCGAGCAAGCCGGCCAGCAGGACGAAGGCGACGAACGGCCGCCGATCGGCCCGACGGGTCACGACCCGCCGGGCACCTCGTCGGCTTGCCCAGGAAGCCATCGGTCGCATTGCAGGTCCAATCAGGGAAGACAGCCGAATCGGAAAACAGCTTCGAGCGTACCGCAGCGTTTGGCATCGCGCCTTCGGTCTCGCGCTCGCGGCGCCACAACGCTGAGGCGGAAAAGACGTTGTCCGGGCCGCGATGGGCGCTCGGGCGCCCCGCCACGCACCATGTTTTGCCCCAATTCTTGGTTGAAGCTCGGTTTCACTTCACTCCGGGGGCGGGGTCATGCGGGCATCGGTCAGACGTCTCGTGGCGTGGACCATTGCCTTTGCGGGTGCCTTTTCAGCGAACTGCCCTGCTGACATCGGCGCGTCGGCGTGGGCGCAGGCGCCATCGGACAATCTCTGGACCCGACCGGCATTGAGCGGTGATTGGGGCGGTCTGCGGTCCACGCTCGAGCGCAGTGGCGTCACGTTCACTTTCAACTATACCAACGATTTCCTGGCGAACGTCCGCGGCGGGATCGGACGTGGCGCCATCGGCCTCGGCGCGTTTCAACCGGCGCTCGACCTCGATCTGGGCAAGCTTGCCGGATGGGACGGCGGCCACTTCCACACCCACGGGCTCATCACGCACGGCCCATTCTTCAGTCCGACCTACCTCGGCAACTTTCTGACGGTGTCCAATCTGGAAGCCGGACCGGTCGCGCGGCTCTACTCATTTTGGTATGAGCAGAATGCCTTCAATGACCGCTTGTCCATCCGCGCCGGTCTGATGTCTGCGGACAGCCAGTTTCTCCAGAGCAAGACCGCCGCGAACTTCATCAACAACGGCATCAGCTGGCCGATGTTTCTTGCCGCCAATCTTCCCGGCGGGGGACCGGCCTATCCGCTGCCCGCTCCCGGCATTCGCGTTCGGATCAAGCCGCGCGATGATGTGGCGTTTCAGGCCGCCGTGTTCAGCGGGGACCCGAGCGGGGGCAACGGCTCCAACCAGATCCTTCCGCTTCCCACCGGCACTGTGTTCAGCTTTCGCGGCGGCGCCTTCGTCATCGCGGAACTGAGCTATTTGCCGAACCAGGGGAAGGATGCCGCAGGCCTCCCGGGCGCTTACCGCATCGGCGCGTGGTATCACACCAGCCCGCGCTTCGGCGATCAGCGCTTCGACAATAACGGCCTCTCGCTCGCGGACCCGATGTCGACCGGCATTCCGCTCGAGCACACCGGCGACACCGGCATCTACGGTGTCGTGGACCAGATGCTCTATCGCGTTCCCGGCACTGACGACCGTGGCCTCTCGGGGTTTGTTCGCGCCGGCGGCGTGCCCAACGACCGCAACCTGATCAATTTCTATGCCGACGCCGGCCTGCTGTACAAAGGCCTCATCACTCGTCGCCCGGACGACAAGGTCGGCGTTGCCGCCGGCTATGCCCGTGTCGGCGACAATGCGCGCGGACTGGATGCGGACATAGGTTCGTTCGGAAACTTCTTCTATCCGGTGCGGAGCGGAGAGGTCATGGTCGAGATGATCTACCAGGCCCAGATCGCGCCGTGGTGGATGCTGCAACCGGAGGTCCAATATATCTTTCGTCCGGGCGCCGGCGTCCTGAACAGCGACGGAAGCTTCCGACAGAATGCGTGGGTGATCGCGCTCCGTTCCGCGCTCAACTTCTGAGCCGTTGGCGCCGGCCGGCCTCATTCGCGGGCTCGCTGTCCGGCTAGGCGTGAGCGCCGATCGTTCATAGAATGTGGCGCATGACGCGAGCAGGCCTCGCGCGAGGAACCGCATGAGATCGAGACGGGCACGACTGGCAGGCGGAGCGATTTTTTCGTTGCTGCTGCTGACGACCCCGGTAGCGGCGCAGCCGGGCGGCGATACCTTTGCCGCGAAGTCGGTGGCGATGATCATCGGCTTCGGGCCGGGCGGCGGCTATGATCTCTGGGGCCGCACCGTCGGCCGACATATCGGCCGTCATCTGCCCGGCGCTCCGACCGTCATCCCGCAGAACATGCCGGGAGCCGGCAGCTACGCCGCCGCGAGCTACATCTTCAATATCGCCCCGAAGGACGGCAGCGTGCTCGGCATCATTGCGCGCGATGCAGCGCTCGGGCCGCTCTCCGGCGCGACCGGCGCGCGCTTCGATCCGACCAGGCTGTCGTGGATCGGGACGCCCACCAAGGAAACGAACGTGTGCGTCGCCTATCACACCTCGCAGGTCAAATCGGTGCTCGACCTGTACGACAAGCAGTTGATCGTCGGCGACACCGGTCCCGGCACCGGCACGCGCTCCTATCCAAAAGCGCTCAACGAGCTGCTCGGAATGAAGTTCAAGCTGGTCGGCGGATTTCCCGCCTCCTCCGACGTCTTCCTGGCGATGGAGCGCGGCGAGGTCGAGGGCATCTGCGAAAGCCTCGACAGCATCAAGATCCGCCGTCCTGACTGGATCCCGACGCGAAAGATCTCGATCTTGTTCCAGGGCGGCGCGGAGCCCAATCCCGAGCTCGACGGCGTACCGTTCGTGCTCGATCTCGCACTCACCGGCGAGCAGAGACAAGCGCTCGAATTCCTCTATGCCGGTCAGGGTATCGGGCGTCCGTTCGTCGCGCCGCCGGACCTGCCGCCGGACCGGCTCAAAATGCTGCGCGACGCATTCAAGGCAACGATGACCGATCCTGCTTTCGTCGCGGAGGCCCAAAAATCGAAGCTCGATCTCGAGCCCGAGGACGGCGAGCACCTCGCCGTCCTGATCGCGAAAATCTATGCGACGCCGAAACCGATCGTGGATAAAATCACGGGCATGATCAAATAGACGAACGCCCCAAACCCGCAGTTCGCGCACGCCGTGCGGCAAATGCGATCGCGAACTTCGGGTCTGAAAGGGGCACTAGGATCATAGGTTGCTAGTGGTCCTCCGATTCCGAAGTTCGTATCTGAACGTGTCGCGAGTGCTGACGAACTTCGGAAGCGGACCACTAGTCCGCCAAGGAACCAGGAAAAGAGATAGCCATGGCAGCCAGTCAGCTGCGCCCGTTCAATTTTCAGCGCTGGATCGACGAGCACCAG
>Ga0207708_10001829_pt1 | contig 15696 bp, 4 predicted proteins | sample KBSK5101metaG_FD_184340 | JGI IMG/M metagenome (GOLD analysis project Ga0207708, IMG submission 184340) | Corn, switchgrass and miscanthus rhizosphere microbial communities from Kellogg Biological Station, Michigan, USA - KBS K5-10-1 metaG... | ecosystem: Host-associated > Plants > Roots >...
CATCACCTGGTCGACGCCGGCGGACATCACCTACGGCACGGCCCTGAGCGCGACGCAGCTCAACGCGACCGCCAACGTGGCCGGCACGTTCGTCTACAACCCGGCCACCGGCGTGGTGCTGAGCGCCGGCGCCGCGCGGACGCTGTCGGTCACCTTCACCCCCGACGACGCAGCGAACTACGCGGTCGCGACGACCACCGTTTCGATCAATGTGCTGAAGGCGACGCCGGTCCTCACCTGGCCGACGCCCGCGGACATCACCTACGGCACGGCCCTCGGTGCGACGCAGCTCAACGCCACGTCGAGCGTGCCCGGCTCGTTCGTCTACACCCCGGCCGCCGGCACCGTGCTGCAGGCTGGGTCGGCGCGCACGCTGTCGGTTACCTTCACGCCGACCGACGCCGTGAACTACTCCACCGCGACGACGACCGTCGCCATCAACGTGCTCAAGGCGACGCCGGTCGTCTCCTGGACGACCCCGGCCGACATCGTCTTCGGCACGGCGCTCGGCGCTGCCCAGTTGAACGCCACCGCCACCGTGCCCGGCACCTTCGCCTACACGCCGGCCGCCGGAACGGTGTTGTCGGTCGGAGCGGCGCAGACGCTGTCGGTGACCTTCACCCCGACCGACGCCGCCAACTACACGCCGGCGACGCAGACCGTGCTGATCACCGTCAAGCCGGGGGCGAGCATCACGCTGTCGACGACGACGGTCACGACCGGCGGCACCGTCACCGCCACGGTCGCCAACGGGCCCGGCAACCGGACCGACTGGGTCGCGCTGTATCCCGCGTCGGGCGCGTATGTCGACTGGAAGTACCTCAACGGATTGCAGACCGCGCCGGCAACCGGCGTGACCGAGGCCACCGTCTCCTTCACGATGCCGACGACGCCGGGCACCTACACGATTCGCTTCAACGCCGGCGCCACGCTGCTGGCGACCAGCGCGACGATCACCGTGTCGGCGCCGGCGGCAACGATTACGCTCGATACCACGACCGCATCCACCGGCGGCATCGTCATGGCGACGGTCGCCAACGGTCCGGCCCAGGTGAAGGACTGGATCGGTCTCTACGCCACCGGCGGGTCGACGCTGATCGACTGGAAGTACCTGAACGGCTCGCAGACCGTGCCGGCAACCGGCGTGAGCGGCGCAACGGTCGCCTTCACGATGCCGTCGACGGCCGGCAGCTACACGCTGAAGTTCTTCACCGGCACCTCGACGCTGCTGGCAACCAGCGCGGCGATTACGGTGAACTCGGGCGCGGCGCTCTCCTTCGTCGCCAGCCCGACGACCACGGTCGCCGCCGGCGTCGTCACCGCCACGGTGAGCAACGGTCCGGGCGCGACGCGAGACTGGATCGGCGTGTATAACGCCTCCGGCACGCTGCTCGACTGGAAGTATCTGAACGGCACGCAGACGGCGCCGGCGACGCCGCTGACCGCCGCGTCCGTGCCGTTCACGATGCCGACGACGCTGGGCACCTACACGCTGCGGTTCTACAGCGCCACCAACACGCTGCTGGCGACCAGCGCGACGATCACGGTGGCCCCGCCGAGCGGCGCCACGATCTCTGCGAGCCCGACGTCGATCGGCCCCGGCGGCACGGTGACCCTCACGGTGGCCGGCGGCCCCGCGAACAGGACCGACTGGATCGGCATCTATCCCGAGGGCAGCTCGAATTACCTCGAGTGGAAGTACCTGAACGGGACGCAGACCGCGCCGGCCACGGGCATGTCGTCGGCATCGGTGACGTTCACGATGCCGGCAACGCTCGGGAACTACACCTTCAAGTTCTGGGCAGGTTCGACGCTGCTGGCGACCAGCCAGACCGTGACGGTCGGCGTCGTCGCCCCGACGGTGACGGTGAACACGACCAGTGTGGCGTCGGGCGGCATCGTCGCAGTGACCGTCGCCAATGGTCCCGCGGTGCGCACCGACTGGGTGGGCATCTACCCGACCGGCAGCAGCACGTATGTCGACTGGAAGTATCTGAACGGCACACAGGCCGCGCCGGCGACCGGCCTTGCTGGCGCGACGTTCAACGTCTCGATGCCGTCGACGACGGGCACCTACGTGCTCCGCTTCATGACCGGCAACACCGTGCTCGCGACGAGCCAGACGATCACGGTGTCCGCGAGCCTGGTCTCGTTGACGGCGAGCCCGAACCCGGTCGCGCCCGGCGGAACGGTGACGGCGACGGTCGCGAACGGCCCGGCCAACAAGACCGACTGGCTGGCGATTTATCCAGAGGGTGATGCGGCCTACCTCACCTGGAAGTACTTGAACGGATCGCAGACCGCGCCGGCAACCGGGATGGCCGCCGCGTCGGTGCCGTTCACGATGCCGACGACGCCGGGCAACTACGTCGTCAAGTTCTGGGCGGGGCCGGTGCTGCTCGCGAGCGCGACGGTGACGGTTGGTTCGAACGCCACGGTGGCGGTGACGCCGACGACCGTCGGACCGCTGGGCACTATCTCCGCGACCGTTGCCAACGGCCCGGCCAACACCACCGACTGGGTGGCGCTCTACGAGACCGGCTCATCGACCTATCTGGACTGGAAGTACTTGAATGGCTCGTCGACGACTGCGCCGGCGGCCGGCGTGTCGTCGGCGACCGTGACCTTCGCGCTGCCGGAGACGCCGGGCACCTACGTCGTCAAGTTCATTTCCGGAAGCACGGTGCTGGCGACGAGCCAGACGATTACCGTGCTGACGCCGACCGTCACCGCGAGCGCGACCAGCGTGGCGGGCGGCGCGACGGTCACCGCAACGGTCGCCAACGGCGCCGGCAACCGGACCGATTGGGTTGGCCTCTACCTGGTCGACGGGCCGCCGATCGACTGGAATTACCTGAACGGCTCGAAGACCGCTCCGGCCACCGGGGTCACGGGCGCGGCGGTGCCGTTCGTGATGCCGACCACTCCCGGCGTCTACGAGCTGCGGTTCTATGCGGGAAGTATCCTGCTGGCGGCCAGCCAGGCGATCACGGTGCACTAGTTCCCCGGCAGCACGGCGCTGCGAAGAGGCGAGGAGAGCCGCAGCGCGGCTCTCCTCGCACGCCGTCAGGTTGGCCGGGCGTCAGTTGCAGGACGGCGCGACGCGATGCATCGACCGCACCTGCAGGTCGCGATCGACCAGCACGCCGGTCATGCTGACGCGCTCGCCGACGTGATCGGCGAGGCGCAGCTTCTTCGGCGGATCGACCAGGTCGACCGACGCCGAACCCTTCTTCAGGAATCCCGACTTCCAGCTGCGCGACTTCGGCGCGTCGGCGCCGCTGGTGTTCTTCAAGCGGAAGCCTTCGTCCTCGCGCTCGAGGCAGCCGGTGATCGTGATCGGCGAGCCGGCCGACGGAATCGCCGACGGGTCGTCGGCGGCCGCCTCCGGCTCGTGGCCGGTGGTTCCGGCGATGCCGGAATCGGCGGCGTTCATCTTCGACGCCGACGTGCTGTTGGGCACCCCGGCCGCGTAATCGGACGGCGCGTCGAGACGCGCCGCGGACGACGGCCGCGACGAGGCGCTGACGCCGATAATCGTTGCCACGCCGAGGAAACAGGCCACGCCGATCACCACCGCGCGGGGGTTGAACGCTCCGGCCTTGCGAGCCTTCTTCACGCCCGTCGATCGAGATTTCTTCGCGCGCGTACCTTTGTTGATGCGCATCGGTGTTCTCCTCGTGAAAACGGACCGTCGGATCTGCGGAGCAAACCGGCTGCCGGCGGCGCCGGCGCGGACGCGCGGCGTAAGCAGCGGCGGTTGCGGCAGTTGCGGCAGCGCCGATTTCGTCAGTGGCGCTGTCGCGGGCTGAGACAGCCAGTTTCGTGATCCGCCGGACAAAGATCGACGCGCGGTGTCCAATCAATGGCGAGGCTGCGACAACGCGTCAATGCCGGCCGTTCGGTCAATGACGGAGCTCGCGGCGCCGGTTGACAGCGTTGTCGATGCTCCCTACGCTGATTTGATGAACCTGCAGGTTCCGCCCGGCCTCGAAGCGAGGCCGCCGCGCCTGCCAGCTGAGGCAGGCCGTACGACAGAGGAGGAGCTATGAAGCGGATGATTTCTTCGGCCTTCTGCCTTCTCGTTATCTTCAGCGTGACGGCTGTTGTATTCGCCAAGGGAACCACAACCAGGATCACGATCACTGGCGCCGGACTCCAGAGTCCGGTCGAGATCAGGGATCCCCAGGTTCTCGAGAACTTCAACGTGTGGTCAGGGCCCGGGACATTCGTCAATGACGTGGAGGGCACCGAGGGCTTCATCATCGATTGGGCCTCCGGTGCGGTAACTGGCCGCCCGTCTGGGCTTCCCACCTTCGAGGTGTCGTTCTACGTCAGGTACGCCAATCGGCCCTTCAGTGAGCAGACCGACCAACTCGCCTATGTCGTCTCGTATGCAGTCGACCCCACGACCGGCCAGGGCTATGTCTATCTGCCGGGAACATCCGACGAGCGTTTTCGCCTCAACACCAGGGCGATCCATCGCGGACGCGAGGGCCACTGGTTTCGGGCGAACGCAGCGTGGCAGGCTGCATTCAGGAACGTCGTTCACGGCTAGCGCTCACGTTTTCTCCACAGTGCACGCCCGACACTGAAGCTCCGAGGCGATTGAGGGATGGGCTCACGAATTGCCCTGTGTTCGCTGTTCGCGTTTCTGGTGGCTGCGGTCGGGAGCGCTCAACGCAGCACATCCACCGTGGTCTTCAACAGCCGCGAGTACCGACCGGTTGGCCGGAGTTCTCCGCAATCGTGGAGCATGACGCTACCCGATCGACAGAAAGTGAAGCGATCATCGGACACATGCGCTCGACAACCGATGGAAAGCACCGTGCTACCCGCAGGCACGCCTCTACCGGAGAGGTCCGAGCACTGGAATTACTTGACGAGCGTTACCGCATCGCCAGACGGCAAGCTGCTCCTCGTCGGGTCGGAAGCCGGCTCGAGCAGTTCTCACTTTGAGGATTACTGGCTGTTCGATCGAGCGTCCCGGACCTGGCGGTACGCCGGCGGTGGCAATGAAGCGAAATGGTCGCCGGACAGTTCCGCAATCCTGTGGTCCACTCCGAGGGAGTTGGAGCCGATCGGAAGGATTCACGTCTGGGTGACGCACTTGATGTTGCTCGATGTCCGAACGCTGGAGCAGCAGCCACTCACCTCCGGGGTCTCTTACGAGTCCGACTTCTTCTGGTGTAGTGCAGGATAGACGCCAGTAGCGGGCGGCTCAATCAGAGCATCCATATTGCCGTGCGCCGCGCCGCGCCGTGCGCGCTCACTCCTCATGCCGCGCCAGCGACTGGAAGTGCCGCTCCCACCGTGCGCGGACCTCGTCCTCGCTCAGGCCGAGGTCGTAGGCGGGCGAATCGATCGGCTGCGCCGTCTGCACGCGCACCAGCACGACCTCGCGGAAGGCGGTTACCCGCGATCCGCGCTTCTGGTAGAACGCAATCGCCCGGTCGTAGAGCGGCCCGGAATCGATGAGCGTCGCGACCCCCTTGAACCGGTAACCTTTGCGCACGAACGGATCGACGACGTTGATCTCGAGGCTGGGGTTGAGGCGGAGGTTGGCGATCGTCCCCGGCGAGCGCAGGTTCGCGAACACCAGGTGGTCGTCGTCCCACACCGCCGTGGTGCCCTTGGGCGAGAGGTTGGGCGTGCCGTCGGCGCACACGGTGGCCACGAAGCCCAGGCGCTGCTCCTCGACGACCCGTTTCATGTCCGCGGTCAGGATTCCCGTGTGCGGCTCCTCTTCAAGCAACCGACATCGAGTCTACAACGCCGCGCTCACCTCGACGTGGGCCGCTCATGCGAACCGTCGTGGTGGTCAGGCTCGGCCCACGCATTTGCTGAGCGTGCACAACTCGAGTGACACACCTTTCGACGGCCGAGATCGATCCCACGCTCTTCGAGGTGCCCGCCGGCTTCTCGCTGGTAGAACAGATTCGCCAGGACCGCGTTCCGCTGCTTGTCATTCGGTTGAAGCACGCGTACGAGCGCTTCAGACACCGTCGGCCACGACTGCGATCACGAATTCCCAATTCCTAATTCTCTTAAGTCCTAATTGGCAGCGCGGCGAAGCGCCACTCAAAAGAAAAGGGCCGCCCCCTGCCAGGGCGGCCCCGCGACGTCGAGCCGTGTTGCCTAGCGCTTCAAGCCCAACGTCACGTCGTTGACCGCCGGCGTCTGCCCCGCCGCCGTTGTCGTCAGGCGGAGGCGGTACTGGAGGTATTGCGCGGTGACGTCGATCGGGCCGTTGACCACGACGAAGCCGCTCCAGCTCGCGTCCGGCGCCGGCGAGTTGCCACTGCGCACGGCGAGCTCGACGCTGGTGCCGGCCGGCGTCGAGCCGGTCCAGGCCGCGGAGTTCCACGCGGCGACAGCCGCCGCGTCGAAGATCGCCGACAGGTAGGTCGAGGTGCCCGCATACGGCGACATCCGCATCCAGTCGATGGTCAGCGGGTTGCCGTCGCCGTCGTAGTCGCTCGCCACCGGGCGCATCGTCGAACCGATGGCGATGCTGTGCGACGCCACCTGCACGCCGTCGATCGAGTAGTCGACGCGCGAGGCGCTCCAGTCGATTCGGAACCGGTGCGGCGTGCCGAACCAGCTGCCCGGAATCGCCGTGTTGGTGGCGGTCGACCCGTTGTTGGTGCGCGCGTAGAGCGCGTCGCCGGAGCTGCTGCTGAACATCGCCCACAAGCCTTCGGCGAACGTCACGGCGAAGCCGGCGTGCTGATACGGCGCCCCGCTGAAGCTGGCGATGAACTCGAGCGAGCGGCCCGAGGCGTATTGAGCGCCGGTCCCGACCAGCGCGCCGTCCGCCTTCATCGTGCCGCCGCTGACGGTCGCCGTCGGATTCCCCGCCCACGTCGACATCGTCCAGCCGGCGGGCAGCGCGCTACCGCTGAACTCGGCGCCAACCACCGGCGCGAGCGTCAGTTCGCCGTCGGCTGTCTGCGCAATGTAGGCGCCGCTGTCGAGCGTGCCGCGGCTGAAGTCGGCCGGCAGCGTGTCGACGAAGCCGGTCGGCAGCGACGCGGTGGTGAAGCTCCACGCGTAGTCGGCGGCCAGCGCGTTGCCGGCGGCGTCCTTGATGCGCGGATCGGTCGCACCGCCAACCAGGCGCGCGGTGTAGGTCGTGTCGGGCTGCAGCGCCGCCTGGGGCGCGAGCGTGGCGATACCCGACGCCGGGTCGTACGACACGTTCGCCGCGACGAGGGTGTTCAGCGCGTCGCGCAGCTGGAACGTGCTGGTGGTGACGGTCGACGCGTTCAGCGCTTCGCTGAATGCCGCCGTCACCGTCGTGGAGAGGCCCACCGGCTTGGCGCCGCTGGCCGGCACCGTCGACGTCACGGTCGGCGGCGTCGTGTCAGGCGCCGCGCCGGTGTTGAAGACGACGTCCACCCAGTAGTTGGTCGCGTTGTAGCTCGAGCCGGGGAACGAGCTGGCGCCGTATTGATAGACGCCGTTCGGGCTCGCGCCGTTGGCAATCGCGTGCAGCGGCGGCGAGTCGAGGCCGGCGAGGAAGTAGCTCGCGGTCGCCGCGTAATGACCGGTCGTCGTGTGGTACGAGGCGACGTAGACCGTGTTCGCGCTCACCGCCACGGGCGTCTGGAAGAGAACCAGCTGCCAGCCGGTCGCGCTCTCGTTCGCGAAGGTGGCGGTCGCCAGCCGCGCGCCGCTCTCCGACCACAGGGTGCCGGTGTGGACGCCGCTGTTCGCCGCGCTCTTGTAATAGCGGATGCCGGTGATCACGCCGGCGACGTCGCTCCTGAACTTGACGCCGAGCTCCACCTCGCTCGGGTCGCCCGCGTCAGCGACGCCGATGACCGGCGATCCCCACAAGCTGCACGGGCAGCTTCCGGGCGCCGCGGTCGTGAAGCTCCAGGTCACGTCGGCCGCAAGCGCGTTGCCGGCCAGATCCTTGATCCGGGGATCGGTGGCGCCGCCGCGCAGCCGCGCGGTGTACAGCTGGTTGGCGCCGAGCGCCGCCGACGGCGTCAACGTCGCCGTCTTCGTCGCGACGTCATAGGCAATCGTCGCGGTGACCAGCGCGTTGCTCGCGTTGCGAAGCTCGACGGTCGCCGCCGTCACCGTCGCCGGCGCGAGCGCCTCGCTGAAGGTCGCCGTCACCGTCGTGCCGGTGCTGATGCCGTTCGCGCCGGCCGCCGGGCTCTTGCTCACCACGGTCGGCGCGGTCGTATCGGACGCGCCGGTGGTGTTGAAGACGACGTCGACCCAGTAGTTGGTGGCGTTGTAGCTGCCGGTCGGGAAGCCGCTGGCGCCGTAAAGGAACACGCCGTTGGCGCTCGTCGGGCTGGCCAGCGCGTGCAGCGGCGGCGAGTCGACGCCCGCGCTGGCGAAGTAGCCGCCGGTGACCGAATAGTGCCCGGTGTTGGTGTGATACGACGCGACGTAGACCGTGTTGGCGGTGATCGCCACCGGTGCCGAGAAGGTCGCTTCCTGCCAGCCGCTCGCCGTCTCGCCGATGAAGCTCGTCGACGCGAGCAGCGCGCCGTTTGCGCTCCACAGGTTCGCGAGGTGCGTCCCCGTGTTCGCCGCGCTCTTGTAGTAGCGCAGGCCGGTGATGAACCCGTCCGCCTCCGCGCGGAATTTCACGCCGAGCTCGACGGCGTTGCCGTCGCCGGTGTCGGCAATCGCCGGCGACGCGCTCGCCAGATCCCAGATGCTGCACGGGCACGTCAAGGCCGCGGCGGTGGTGAACGAGCTGCTGAAGGTCGCGGCCATCGCGTTGCCGACAATGTCGGTGACGCGCGGGCCGCTCGAGCCGCCGCGGGCGCTGATGGTGTAGGTCGCCTGCGCCGACAACGCCGCTGCCGGGCTGAAGGTCGCGGTCCGCGACGCGGCGTCGTAGCTGACCACACCCGCAACCAGCGCGTTCGACTGATCGCGCAGCTCGATCGTGCTCGTCGAGATCGTCGACGGCGCCACCGGCTCGCTGAAGGTGATCGCCGGGTTGACGCCGGAGCCGACGCCGGTCGCCCCTGACGCCGGCGACACGGCCGTCACCGTCGGCGGCGTCGTGTCGCCCTCGCCGACGAAGGTGTTGAAGATGACGTCCACCCAGTAGTTGGTCGCGTTGAAGCTCGAGGTCGGGAAGCCGCCGGAGCCGTAGTTGTACACGCCGTTCAGCGAGGTCACATTCGACAGCGCATGCAGCGGCGGCGCGTCGACGCCCGCGCTGGCGAAGTAGCCGCTGGTCGCCGAGTAGTGGCCGGTGGTGGTGTGGTACGACGCGACGTAGGTGGTGTTGGCGGTCACCGCGACCGGCGTGCCGAACACGACCTGCTGCCAGCCGCTCCCCGTCTCGCCCTGGAAGGTCGCCGATCCGAGCAGCGTGCCGCTGCTCGTGTAGACCTTGCCGACGTGCGTGCCGGTGTTGAGCGCGCTCTTGTAGAAGCGGATGCCGGTGATGAAGCCGTTGGCGTCGGCGCGGAACTTCAGGCCGAGCTCGACCGAGCTCGGGTCGTTGGCGTCGACGCTCGACGGCGTCGTGATCGCCGGATTCCAGATGCTGCACGGGCAGGTGACGGTCACCGAGATGCCCGCGAGCGGGGCTTCGATGTTGCCGCTGTCATCGACGGCGCGGCTCTTCACCGACACGGCGCCGATGCCGCTGGCCACCCAGCTGTAGGTCCAGCTGGTGCGGCCGGTCGCGCGGCGCCAGGTCGCGCCGCCGTCGGTCGAGACTTCAACCCCGGCGACGACGCCGTTGGTGTCGGTCGCCGTGCCGCTGATCGTCAGGGTCGTGCCCGCGGCCACCGACGAGCCGGCGGCCGGCGCGGTGATGGCCGAGGATGGCGGCACCACGTCGGCCGACGGTGCGGCCGGCGTGAGGCCCGCCTGCAGCGTCATCGGCTGCGCGCCCATGTCGCCGAACAGGTTGACCGTGCCCTGCTGCACCGACTGGTTGGTGTAGTCGGTGACGTTGTCGGGCTGCCGATCGTGCTGGTTGTCGAGACCCCACGACCATTGAATCGTGCCGGCGCCGAAGACAATCGCGCCGCTGGCGGCGCGGTAGATCGTCAACGAGTGCGTCGCCGTGCCGGCGCCGTAGGTGTTGCCGTAGTCGCGCACTTTCTCGTCGACCGTCGCGGTGGTCGACGACAACTGCGCCAGGCCCGCGGGACGGAAGCCGTTGTCGAGGTCCTCGTCGAACTCGTAGCCGAGGATGCCGCCCGACGCCGCGTTGACGCCGGACACCACCGGTCCCAGCACGCCGCCGCCGCTCACCGCGATCGGCGAGTTGCGCCAGAACCGGTGGGTCGCGGCCGCTGGGGGGACAACGATGCTGGGATACTGGCCCTGGCAGCACTGCACCGTGAAAATCGTCCCGGTCAGCGCATTCTCCGGGCGTCCGCCGTCGGCCGGCGGGCTGAAGCGCGGATCGCGCCACGTGCCGGTCCAGCTCGAGGTCGGATCGATGTCGGCGTTGGCGTGCGTTTCCTTGTACGACACGAGCGTCCGATACGCGGTGCCGCTCCCGTCGATGCTCGCCTCCCAGCGTGTCTTCCAGAACACCTCGTTGCCGCTGAAGAAGGCCAGGTGCATGCCGGCGCCGCGCGCGGCCTCGACGTTGGCGCGCTGCGGTCCCGACCAGTACTCGTCGTGGCCGACCGAGAGGAAGGCCTTGTGGCTTTTCGGATCGAGCAGCGTCGCGCCGGCGCGGTCGGTGTCGACGCCGCTGATGTAGCTGACGTCGAAGCCGTTCATCTCGAGCCACCGCACCATCGGGTATTCGGCGTTGAAGACGGAGTTGGTTGGCGTCGTGCCGCGCGTGGTCAGCGGACGGTTGTAGCTGACCTTGTAGGCGCGGTTCGGCGACGTGGCCGGGCCGCCGGTATAGAGGCTGTTGCCGCCGTAGCGGTTGTACGCCTGCCAGGTCGAATCCGACGTCTGGAACAGCAGATCCGATTTGCCCGCGTCGTCGCGGACGACGAACACGATATGGCTCGCGCCGCCGTTGTCGGTCCGCGTCAACTTCGCGAAATAGATGCCCGACACCGCCGTGGCCGGAACCTGCCAGGAGGCCGATTCCGCCCAGTTGCCGCAGTCGACCAGCCCGGTCGCGGTTTCAGTGAGGCAGGGCGGCTGCGTCTGCGGCAGCGTCGCGGTGGGCGCGATCGTCGCGATGCGCCGCGCGCCCAGGCCGCCGTAATAGCCCATGCGATAAATCGCGATCTGGTAGGCCGCGGCCGGCGTCAGCACCTTGAAGTGCACCGTCCCGCCGCGGTTGACGCTCATGTCCGTGGCGAAGCCCTGGATGCCGGTGGCGCCAGACCCGACGACATCCCATTCGCTGGCCGGCGAGCCGGTGTTCTGGTTCTCGCACACCACGGGGTTCGAGAGACAGCCGGTCACCTGCGCCAGGGCATTCGGACCGGTCGTGCGCGAGGTGGCCGAAACGAGGAGCAGCGCGGCGACGCCTGCGGCACGCAGAAGAGTGGCGATCGACGGACGACGACGGGTCATGAAGAAGGCCTTTCGCGAGGGCACACACACCCCCGCTCCGAAGAAGATTCAGCTCTGCATACGCAACGCTTGAGCCAGCAGAAATGGCCGATTCGTGCCGGTTTGTTGGCGATTTCTGTGTGCAGCGCCCTAAATGGCTGGCGCGAAAACCCGGACGGCGAACTTTTGTCTTCGCCGGCGGCGACGACCGGCGATCCGAGCGCGCAGCAACGATCAGGACGGTCCGCTTTGGCGTCCGACGAGGCGGTGTCGCAGACCGTCTCCGACACCGTCTCGCAGACCGTCTCCGACACCGTCTCGCAGACCGTCTGCGACACCGTCTGCGGCACCGTCTGCGACACCGTCTGCGGCACCGTCGAACCTCGACCCCGAACCCCGAACCTCTCGGAGGGGCCGGTCGCTGTCAGACCGGCCCCTCCTCATTCGTCAGGGATTGAGCAGGATCTCGACGATCGTCATGTTGTATCGGTGGTTGGCCGGCGCCGTGTCGTTGATCGTCACGGTCGTTCCAGCCGTCGGCACCGCGTCGGTCGTGCGCTGCACCCAGAACGTATCGCCGTCGGTGGCGAAGTACTGGCTCACCAGCGTCTGGCCCGGCCCGAGCGTGCGCGCGGTCTGGCCGTCCCAATCGCTGCCGACGCCGACGACCAGCGACTTGTCACGCGTCGTGACCAGCGACGCGGTCGGCGCGCCGGCCAGCGCGCTGCCGCTGCCGATGGCGCCAATCGCGCCCGAACCGCCGGTGCCCGAGGGATCGACCCCCTTGAAGCTCATGACGGTGATCTGGCCGGCGACGCCCTGGTTGAGCGTGCCGGTGACGCGCGCGCCGGTCAGCGGCGCCGGCGCGAACGCGCGCCAGATTTCGGCGTCGCCGCGCTGCGTGTTGGTGCGGCCGACGAGCGTCCACGTCAACCCGCCGCCGGTCACCGCCGTGACCGCCGTCGCCGGGGTCGCGGTGATGTTGTCGAGCGAGAAGAACGCGAGCAGCAGCTCGTTGCCCGCCGTCGTGTTGAACGTGCCCGACGCCAGCGACGTGCTGCGGGTCGAGCGTCCGACCGTGTTGGTCGCGTCGATGGTAATCACCGATGGCGCCACGGCGATCGTGAACGCCACGCCGCCGACGCTGGTCGCATTCGCCACCGTCACCTGTGCGGAGAGCGGCGTGAAGATGTGGCCGCTCTTGCTCGGGGTCACGGTGTAGGTGCCATCCGGCACGGCGCTGAAGCTGAACTCGCCGTTCGCGTCAGCCGTCGCCGTTGCCCCGCCGCTGAGCGTCAGCGTCGCGCCCGCGCCGAGCGACGCCGGCGTGACCGAGCCGCTGATCGTCACCGGCTGCGCCGCGATCGTCGCAACGGTCGCGTCGCCGCCGCTCACCGCGACAGCCTGGCTGGCCGGCGCGAACGAGTAGCCAGTCTTCGCGACGCTCACCGTGTAGTTCCCGTCGAGCACGTTGGTGAACACGTAGTTCCCCGACAGGTCGGCGGTCGTCGTCACCGTGTCCTCCGCCCCGGTCAGCGTGACCACCGCCCCGGTGCCGTTGGCCACCGGCGCGATTGAACCGACGACGCTATAGGCCGGCAGCGCCGGATACGTCACCTGGTAATTGCCGGCCGAGGCCGCGAACACCGCGTAGCTCACGCCTTTCATCGTCCGCATCGTGAACGGCACCGGGTTGCCGTCGAGCGTGATGCCGCTCACCGGTCCGAAGCCCTTGCCCGCAGGCGGCACCAGCGCCTGGAGGCCGTTGGCGCCGGCGCCGACGCCGATGGTGAACGACAGGACGTTTCCGCTCCACGCGAGTGCCGAGAACGTCGAAGCGTTGCGGCCGTCGAGCCAGTCGAGCATCTGCCGCGCGCTGACCACCGGGATGCCGCGGTTCTTTGCCGAGTTCACGATCGCCACCGACGAGATCGAGCTGTTCGACGGGTTGAAGTCGGTATGCATGTTCGCGGCGAACGCGCCGTAGTAGCCGAGGTTGATCGCGTTGTCGAGCAGCGCGTCAGGATTCTTCGGATACGTCTGACCCGACTCGTCGGTCATCTGCGTCGTCGCCTGGTAGACGTCGATCATGGCGCCGGTCGACGAGGCGAAGCGCTGCGGCATGCCCGAGCCGGTGAACATACCCGGCCGATCGAGGATCCAGGTCTCGGGGAAGTAGTAGTAATTGGTGTCGAGCCTGATCCCCTTGTTCAACTCCACCGTCGGCTGCGTCGCGTAGTCGCTGGTGACGACGCAGTGCGTGCGGTTGGTCTTCGGCGCGCCCGCGTGCGGATACTGGGTCGCGAACTGCGTCAGCTGCGAGGTGTAGAAGTTCGTCAGCGTCGTCGACGTCCAGTCCTGGCAGTTGGTGTTGACGTGCAGGGCGATCTCGAAGCCCTGCGCCACGTAGCCGGCCACTTCCGCGTCCGTGATCGGCGTCCCCGGATAGATGTACGAGGTGCCGCGGATGCACTGCCAGTCGTTCACCGAGCAGCCCGGCGTGCTCGCCGCGATGTAGTCGTTGAAGCGCCCGGCCGTCCCGCCGTTGGCGTGATCGTCGCCGGTCATGATCACGACCGCCGGCAGCATCCGCGGGAAGTACCAGAAGCGCGGCAGCGGCTTCTTCGCCCGGTTGCTCTTGATGATCACGTTGTAGAGCAGGCGCTGCTGCTCGTCCGCCTGCGGGATGGCCACCTTGCTCAGATCGACCCAGTCGGGCAGCACGTTGCCGGTCTTCGCGCCGAAGAAGAGATCGTCCGAGCGAATCGGCAGCGTGCCGTCACGGTCCTGTCCTGACCAGGCCGGGTTGCCCTGGCGCGTGTAGATAACCGACTTCGCGAGGTCATAGGTGAAGGCCGCCGCGTTGCCGAGGCCGACCTTGCGCATCGTCACCGCCGGATTCACCGTTGCCGTGGTCGCACTCGAGTACAACATCGCCACCGCGGTCGCCCCGCTCAGCGTGTAGCGGTCGGCGATGCCGTGGAACTGCATCGTCTGGTCGACGATGCCGGCGCCAGGCGTGGTCGTGGCGTTGACCTGCAGATAGGCGTCGGTGAGCGTGGTGGTCGCGTCGGTCAGCCCGAGCAGGCCCGCCAGCTTCTTGTCGGGCCGCATGGCGATCAGGTTGCCGCCGTCGGTCACCCAGGTCGTGAACATCGTCACCTGCGCGGCCGTCAACGGCGCTTCGGCCAGGACGACGACGTCGTAGGGCGCGAGCGTGGCCGCGGTGACCGACGCGATGTCGGCGGTGACAAACGCGTTCAACCCTTCACCGCGCAGGATCTCCGCGTAATAGGTGCTGAACGGGTTCGCGCTGCGCGTGACGACGAGCACCGGGCCGCCGGGGCCCTGCGTCGGCGGTGGCGGCGGCGGCGCCGCCGACGTGAAGGTCCACGTGTAGTCGGTGCCCATCAGGTTGCCGGCGGTGTCTTTCACCGCCGCCTTGACGACGCCGGTATAGACCGTCGAATTCGCGAGCGCCGCGGTCGGCGTGATCGTCGCGGTATTCGTCGCCGCATCGAAGGTGACGGTCGCCGGCACGGCCGTGTCCTGCGGGGTTCGCACGAACAGGTTCGCCGCCGTCACCGTCGTCGCATTGACCGGTTCGTTGAAGGTCACCAGCACAGCGGTCGTCGTCGACACGCCCGACGCGCCGGCAAACGGGCTGGTCGACTGCACGACCGGCGGCGCCAGATCCGGCCCGGTGCTGGTCGTGAAGATCGGGTCGACGAAGTACGCCGCCGAGGCGTAGGTCTGCGTCGGGAACACGTTGGTGGAGCTGTAGGCGTACACGCCGTTCGCGCCGTCGATGCCGTCCTGCAATGCGTGCAGCGGCGGGGTGTCGAGGCCGGCGGCGGTGAAATAGTTGTCCTGGTTCGAGTAGTGTCCGTTCGGCGCCAGGTACGAGATCACGTAGGTCGTGTTCGCCGTGATCGCAATCGGCGTCGTGAACAGCACTTCCTGCCAGCCCGACGCGGTCTCGCTGGCAAAGGTCGCCGTCGCCAGCTGCGTCCCGGTGTTCGACCAGAGCTTCGCGGTGTGCGTGCCGGTGTTCATCGCGTTCTTGTAGAAGCGCGCGCCGCTGACGTAGCCGGCGATGTCCGATCGGAACCGCGTCCCGAGAACGACCGACGACGGATCCTCGGAGTCGAGGATCGCCGGCACGGCGGTCGACGGCCAGATCGAGCACGGACAGGTCGGCAGCGGCGCCGCCACCGTCGTGAATGT
>Ga0207708_10001831_pt1 | contig 15684 bp, 15 predicted proteins | sample KBSK5101metaG_FD_184340 | JGI IMG/M metagenome (GOLD analysis project Ga0207708, IMG submission 184340) | Corn, switchgrass and miscanthus rhizosphere microbial communities from Kellogg Biological Station, Michigan, USA - KBS K5-10-1 metaG... | ecosystem: Host-associated > Plants > Roots >...
TTGCTGCGGTCGTTCAACGACACCGCTCACCTGGTCTAGGGACGGGTGGCGCCTGGCGGCGAGTTACGCCTCTTGGGCGCCGGCCGGTCCAACGGCGGGCTTGTACGGAGGTGGGTTCGACCGTTTTCGGCCGAGTGGGGACCGTTTGCACGCTATAGGGGAGTCAAAGGTCCCCACCCACGCCGGGGCAACCCCTCACCCACCCCACCCAGCCGCCGTTGACGTTCGCCGGCGCTACACCACGCCCACAAGCGACCGCGCGTGCCGCAGGAACGGCCCCGCCTCCATCCCGCGCCCCGTGGCGTGCTCGACCAGCGGCTCGGTGTCGAGCCGGCGGCCGTGCGCGTGGACGGCCGGGACGAGCCAGTCGCGGATCGCGGTGACGTCGCCGGCGGCGAGCGCCTCGTCCTGCGGGCCGAGGTCGCGCTCGAGCGCCTCCCACAGCTGGGCGGCGATCAGGCAGCCGAGCGCGTAGGACGGGAAGTAGCCGAACGCGCCGGCGGCCCAGTGGGTGTCCTGCAGCACGCCGGCGGCGTCGTCGGGGACGTCGATGCCGAGCAGGCGGCGCGTGCCGTCGTTCCAGGCCGCGGGGAGGTCGGGGACCTCGAGGCCGCCCTCGATCAGCGCCAGCTCGAGCTCGAAGCGCAGCACGATGTGCAGCGGGTAGCTGACCGGATCGGCGGAGACGCGGATCAGCGACGGGCGCACGGCGACCAGCGACGCGTGCAGCGCGGCCGGCTCGACGGCGAAGCCGCCGGCCGCGAACGCCTCGGCGAGCACGCCCGCGAACGCCGGGTGGCGGCCGACGTGGTTCTCCCACAGCTTGCTCTGGGACTCGTGCATGGACATCGACGTGCCGCCGCCGAGGTTGGTGCGCGAGAGCTCGGGCGCGATCTGGCGCTCGTAGAGCGCGTGCCCGAACTCGTGCATGGCGGCGATCACCGACAGCAGGTCGCCCTCCTGGTAGCGCGTCGTCACGCGGCTGTCGCCGCGGCCGACGCCGACGCTAAAAGGGTGCGCGGAGTCGTCGATCCGCCAGCCGTCGTCGCCCGCGCCGATGCGCGCGAGCACGGCGGGGACCGCGAGCCGCTGCGCCTCGAGCGGCGCGCTGACGGGGGGCGCGCCCTCCGGCGCCTCGGCCACGAGCGGGGCGAGCTCGGCGGCGAGCTCGCCGAAGACCTCCTGCAGGCGCGCGGCGGTCAGCCCGAAGTCGTAGTCGGCCAGCAGCGCGTCGTACGGGCGGGCCGCGTCGTCGAAGCACGCCGCGTACTCGCGCGCGAGCTCGACGTTGCGCCGCAGGGACGGCGCGAAGGCGGCGAAGTCGCCGGCCGCCCGCGCCGCCTGCCAGACGGTCTGGCCGTCGGCGGACGCGCGCTCGATCTCGGCCGCGAGGTCGACGGGGACGCGCCGCGCGCGGTCGAAGTCGCGCCGCGCCACGCGCACGATCTCGGCGTCCAGCCCGTCGAGGTCCGCGTCCTCGAGCGCGTCCAGCCACTCGCCGACCTCGTCGGCCGTGGCGCGCTCGTGCGCGAGCCGCTCGAGCGTGGCGAGCTGCTCGCCGCGCCCCGGCCCGCCGTCGGGGGGCATCATCGTGCGCTGGTCCCAGGCCGCCAGCCGGCCCAGCGCGGTCAGGTCGCTCAGCTCCGCCATGCGCGTTTTCAGTGCATCGATGCTCATGGTGGTCGCGACCCTATCTACTCGACGCTCGGGCACTTCGTTCGCTGTTGCGACCCATTCGCAACAGGCGTAGGGTCCCCGCATGCGGTCGGTCCGCGCCACGCGCTGGACGCGCGCCCGGCAGGCGCTCACGCCGGCCGAGTGGCGGCGGGCGGCGCTGCTCGCCGCGGTCGTCCTCGGGCTGCACGCCGCCGGGTTCCTCCTGCTGATCGTGGTGGTCGCCCCGCGCGGCTACGAGCTCGGCGCGACCGGCGTGTTCGGGGTCGGGCTCGGCATCACCGCGTACACGCTCGGCCTGCGCCACGCCTTCGACGCGGACCACATCGCCGCGATCGACAACACCACGCGCAAGCTGATGGCGGAGGGCCAGCGGCCGCTCAGCGTCGGCTTCTGGTTCTCGCTCGGGCACTCGACGATCGTGTTCGCGCTCGGCGTGCTCGTCGTGGTCGGCGTGCGCGGGCTCAGCGGCGCCCTCGAGGACGACGGCTCCTCGCTGCAGCACGCGACCGGCGTGATCGGGCCGCTGGTGTCCGGCTCGTTCCTGCTCGTGATCGGGCTGCTGAACCTGATCGTGCTCGTGAGCATCGTGCAGATCTTCCGCCGCATGCGCCGGGGCGCCTTCGACGAGGCCGAGCTGGAGGCCGAGCTCGACCAGCGCGGCTTCCTGACCCGCTTCTACGCGCGCGCCACCCGCGCCGTGCGCAAGCCGTGGCACATGTATCCGCTCGGCTGCCTGTTCGGGCTCGGCTTCGACACCGCGACCGAGGTCGCGCTGCTCGTGCTCGCCGGCGCCGGCGCGGCCGGCGGGCTGCCCTTCTACGCGATCCTGTGCCTGCCGATCCTGTTCGCGGCCGGCATGACGCTGTTCGACACGCTCGACGGCATGTTCATGAACTTCGCCTACGGCTGGGCGTTCTCCAAGCCGGTCCGCAAGATCTTCTACAACCTCGCCATCACCGGGCTCTCGGTCGCCGTCGCGCTGCTGATCGGCGGCATCGAGCTGCTCGCGGTGCTCGGCGACGAGCTCGGCCTGACCGGCGGGCTGTGGGACTTCGTGGCGGGGATCGACCTCAACGCGATCGGCTACCTCGTCGTCGCGCTGTTCGTGCTCACCTGGGTGATCGCGCTCGCGGTCTGGCGGCTCGGCCGGATCGAGGAACGCTGGTCCGCCGAGCTGCGATGACCCACGCCCCGAACCGCCCGCCACTGGCCTACCGCGACATCGACGACGTCGCCCGGGCGCTGCGCGAGGCCGGCGGGCGCTTCTCGGCCGCGCGCCGGCGCGTCCTGGAGGCGCTGTTCGCCGCCGAGGCGCCGCTGCCCGCCGACGCGGTCGCCCCCGGCCTGGACCGCGCGTCGGTCTACCGCGCGCTCGAGTACCTGGAGGAGCTCGGCGTCGTGCGCCACGTGCACCTCGGCCACAGCCCGGGCCTGTACGCGCTGACGGGCGGCGCGGAGCGCGAGTACCTCACCTGCGAGCGCTGCCACCGCATCACCGCGCTCGAGGCCGAGCGGCTCGACGAGGTGCGAGACCTGATCGAGACGCAGTTCGGCTACCGCGCCAGGTTCTCCCACTTCCCGATCGTCGGGCTCTGCGCGGACTGCGCGGCCGCCACCGACGCCTGACCGTAGGAGATCGCGCCGTCGCCGGGCGGCAGCCGCTCGGGCACGAGCACGCGCAGGCCCGCCGCGCGCAGCCGCCCCGCCGTCCCCTCCAGCAGCCGCCGGTTCGCGAACACGCCGCCGGCGAGGACCGCGAGCTCGAGCCCGCGGTCCGCGGCCGCCGCGACGCAGGCGTGAGCGGTCGCCGAGGCGACGGAGTCGTGGAAGCGCGCGGCGACGATCCCCGCCGCGACCCCGGCGCGCAGGTCGGCCGCCGCCTCGAGCACGAGCGGGCGCGGGTCGAGCTCGAGGCCGTCGATCGGCAGCTCGTAGCGGCCGTGGTCGCCCGGATCGGCCGCGGCCTCGAGCTCGATCGCCGCCTGCCCCTCGTAGCTGACCTCGTGCCGCACGCCGCACAGCGCGGCGACCGCGTCGAACAGCCGCCCGATGCTGGTGGTCTGCGGCGCCGCCAGCTCGCCGCGCGCGAGCGACGCCACGGCGCGCCAGCGCGCCGCCTCCACCCCGGGCAGCGGCTCCGGCTCCTCCCCCAGCGCCTCCTGCAGCCACGCGCACGCCATCCGCCACGGCTGGCGGATCGCCTGCTCGCCGCCCGGCATCCGCACCGGGCGCAGGTGCCCGGCGCGCTCGAAGCCGACCAGGTCGCCCGAGAGCAGCTCGCCGCCCCACACGACGCCGTCGGGCCCGTAACCCGTGCCGTCGTAGATCGCGCCGACCGCCGGCCCCGCCTCGCCGTGCTCGGCCAGCACCGCCGCGAGGTGCGCGTGGTGGTGCTGGACCGCGACGTGGCGCCCGGCCTCGCGCTCGAGCGCGTACTTGGTCGAGAGGTACTCCGGGTGCTGGTCGTGGGCGATCACCTCGGGCGCGACGTCGAACAGCGCCTCGAAGTGCGCGACGCCGTCCGTGAAGGCGGCCAGCGTGGCCGCGTTGTGCAGGTCGCCGATGTGATGGGAGACCCAGGCGCGCGCGTCCCGCGCGAGGCAGAAGGTCGACTTCAGCTCGGCGCCGCAGGCGAGGATCGGCGCCGCCGCGCGCCCCGGCAGCAGCAGGCTCGACGGCACGTGGCCGCGCGAGCGGCGCAGCAGCATCGGGCGCCCGTCGGCGACCCGGACCACCGAGTCGTCGGTGCGCGTGCGGATCGGCCGGTCGTGGAGCAGGATCTCGTCGGCGATCCCGGCGAGCCGCGCCTGCGCGTCGCCGTCCTCGAACGCGATCGGCTCGTCGGAGACGTTGCCCGAGGTCATCACGAGCGGCACGCCGAGGTCGGCGAGCAGCAGGTGGTGCAGCGGCGTGTAAGGGAGCATCAGCCCGAGCTCGCGCGAGCGCGGCGCGACGGCCGCCGCGACCGGCGCGTCCTCCCGCCGCGGCGCGATCACGATCGGGCGCTCGCGCGAGCACAGCAGCCGCAGCGCCTCATCGCCCAGCTCGACCAGCCCCGCCGCGGCCGCGACGTCCCGGACCATCAGCGCGAACGGCTTCTCCTCGCGGTGCTTGCGCGCGCGCAGCGCCGCCACCGCCCGCTCGTCCGAGGCCACGCAGGCGAGGTGGAAGCCGCCGAGGCCCTTGAGCGCCAGCACGCCGCCCTCGCGCAGGCAGCGCTCCGCCGCCTCCAGCGAGGGCCGCAGCCGCGGGCCGCAGTCCGGGCAGGCGATCGGCTGCGCGTGGAAGCGCCGGTCGCGGGGGTCGGAGTACTCGGCGCGGCACGCGGCGCACATGCGGAAGCCGGCCATCGTCGTGTTCGGCCGGTCGTAGGGGACGCCGCGCACGATCGTGAAGCGCGGGCCGCAGTTGGTGCAGTTCAGGAACGGGTAGCGGAAGCGCCGGTCGGCCGGGTCGAAGAGCTCGCGCAGGCAGTCCTCGCAGGTGGCGACATCGGCGGAGACGAGCGCGGCCGGCGGCCCGCCGCGCGCGGACTCGACGATCTCGAAGCCGGTCGAGGGCAGCGTCTCGACCGCCTCCGCGAGCACCCGCTCGACGACCGCGAGCGGCGGCGCGTCGTCGCGCAGCCGGGCCAGGAACGCCGCAACGCGCTCCGGTGATCCCTGCACCTCGACGAGCACGCCGCGCTCGTCGTTGAGCACGAACCCGTGGAGCTCCAGCTCGCCGGCGAGCCGGTGCACGAACGGCCGGAAGCCGACCCCCTGCACCACGCCCTCCACCCGTGCGCGTGAGCGGATCAGGAGACCAGCTCCCGCAGCACGTGGTACGCGCTCGCCTGGGCCTCCTGGATCCGCGGGATGTGCTGGGAGCGGGTGACCACGACGTGGTCGGCGAGGCCGTCCGCGGCGATCTCGCCGCCGTCGTAGCCGACGAGCGCGATCGTCGCCATGCCGCCCCGGCGCGCCTCGGCGAGCGCGGCGAGCACGTTGGGAGAGCCGCCGCTGGTCGAGATCGCCAGCAGCGCGTCGCCCGCGCGGCCGTGCGCGATCACCTGCCGCGCGAACACGTTCTCGAAGCCGATGTCGTTGCCGAGCGCGGTGATGATCGCCGTGTCCTCGGTGAGGTCGAGCACCGGCCGCGGCGCCCATCCGCGCGGCGGGTGTCGGAAGTCGGCGGCGGCGTCCATCGCGTCGGTCGCCGAGCCGCCGTTGCCGAGCACCAGCAGCCGCCCGCCCGCGCCGAAGCGCTCGCGCAGCACGGCGGCCGCGGCCTCGAGCGCGGCGCGCCCGTCGGAGAGCGTCTGCTCGCGCAGCGCGATCACCTCCTCGGACTTCATCCGCACCGAGGCGGCGACGTCGGCGACGACCGCCTCGACGTCGGGCGCGGCCTCGCCGAGGAACGGATACAGGAAGGCGGACGCGCCGGTGTCGTGCACCCCGCCCGAGAGCAGCCCGCGGTGCTCGAAGAACACGTGCACGAGCTCCCACAGCACGTGATAGAGCGTCTCGACGAGCTCCTGGCGCACGAACGGGTCGTCGCTGGGCGGGTCGAACGACCACTCGCCGCCCGGGAAGCCGATCGTGAGGACGTCGCGCTGCTCCGGCGCGGGCGCGCCCTCGAACAGCATCACGATGTCGCCCGGCTCGACGGTCAGCGCGAGCTGGGCCGCGACCGGCCCGCCCTCGCCCGCCAGCCCGATCGCGGGCAGCGCGCGCTTGCCGACGATCACGGGGTGCACGAACTCGACCGCGACGTGGCGGGCGTCCGAGCGCGCCGACGGCGTCTCCCCCGCCGCGATCAGCCGCCCGCCGGCGGCGAAGCGCTCGGCCATCGCGTGGCACAGCCGCGCGATCCGCTCGGCCTCGGCGTCGAAGAACGCCCGTGCCGCCCCGCTGCGGGCGGCCGCGGCGCTCACGCCGGCGCGCGCACCGGGACCTGCCGCAGCCATGCCCGGAACTCCTCCACGCCCTCGCCCGTGCGGGCGCTCAGCCGGATCGTGTCGACGCCCGGATGGACCGCGTCGAGGTGGTGCAGGTAGCGCTCCATGTCGAAGTCGACATGCGGCAGCAGGTCGAGCTTGTTGATCACGACGAGCTCGCAGGCCCGGAACATCAGCGGGTACTTGAGCGGCTTGTCCTCGCCCTCGGCGACCGAGGAGACCATGATCCGCACGTCCTCGCCGATCCGGAACTCGGCCGGGCAGACGAGGTTGCCGACGTTCTCGACGATCAGCAGGTCGATCTCCTCCAGCGGCAGGGCGGGCAGCGCCGAGCGGACCATGTTCGCGTCCAGGTGGCACTCGCCGCCGAAGCCGTTGCCGGTGTTGAGCTGCACGACCGGGACGTGCAGGCTCGCGAGCCGGTCGGCGTCGAGGCTGCCCTGCACGTCCCCCTCGAGCACGCCCACACGGACGCCCTCGAGGTCGCGCAGCGCGCGCTCGAGCAGCGTCGTCTTGCCGGCGCCGGGCGCGCTCATGAGGTTCACGACCGTGACGCCGTGGCGGTCGAAGTCGTCGCGGTTCGCGCGCGCGATCGTGTTGTTGGCGTCCAGCGCGTCCTCGACGACCCGGACCTTCACGCGGTGCATGCGGGCTCCTCCTCGACCTCGATCGACTCCACCTCGAGCTCGTCGCCGGCGGCGATCTCCACGTCGGCGCCGCCGCAGGTCGGGCAACGGAACACCGGCAGCTCGATCTCCCATCCGCGCGCGCAGGCGGCGCATGACAGCCGCGCCGGGACGACCTCCAGCTCGAGCACCGAACCTTCGCAGAGACCGTCGCGCGTGACGATGTCCCAGTAGAACTCGAGCGAGTCCGGCACGACCTGGCGCAGGTGCCCGACGCGCAGCTGCACGGACGTCACGCGCCGGCCGTCCGCGTGGCGCAGCACGGACTCCAGCACGGCCGAGGAGATCGCCAGCTCGTGCACTAGCGGTAGGCCTCGTCGGTGCGCAGGGCCGCGATCTGCTCCATCACGACGTCCAGCGCGCGCTCGACCGCGAGCTCGACCTCGGGGCTCAGCCCGACCGCGAGGTCCTCGATCGGCCCCGGCTCGCAGGCGACCACGACGACCTTGCCCGAGAAGCTCCCGACGGCCGAGACGAAGCGCAGCACGGTCTGCGGGTCCATCCCGTGCGGGGAGATCAGCTCGCCGTCCTCGATCGGCCGCGCGTAGTCCTCCGGGTCGGGCTGGATCACGTACAGCTGGCCGGGCTCGCCGCCCTGGCGCGAGACGTCGATCAGCACGAGCGCGTCGTAGCCGCGCATGATCTCGTAGGCGAGGTCGAGCCCGCCCGAGCCGAAGTCCATGACGGTCACGCCCGGCGGCAGCTCGCGCCCCTCCAGCCGGCGCGCGGCCTCGGAGCCGAAGCCGTCGTCCTGCATCCACGCGTTGCCGACCCCGGCGACGAGGATCTGCTTCTGGAAGTCAGGCACGCTCCACCTCGTCGGGACGGAAGAACAGGTAGCGCCGGATGTCGCGCATGATGTCCTGGCCGGGCACGTCGTCGACGGTCACGGCGAGCTGCACGCGCCCGTCGAAGTCGACGTAGATGCGCTCCACGGTCGCGCTCCGGCCCTGCACCAGGTGGTCCTGCGCGTTGCGGCCCGGGCCGGGCCGCAACACGACGGTGTCGCCCGGCCGGTAGGTGACGCCGTCGACGGTCGCCTCGCGCTCGCCCTGCTCGGGGTCGCGCATCGTGACGCGCCCGTGCAGCGCCATCAGCTCCTCGGGCGTCGTCGTCGCCACGCGCTCGATCATCGCGCGCACGGCCGGGTCGGTGGCCTGCTCGCGCTCGTCGTCGGAGAGCGCCATCACGTGCAGCAGCAGCGCCTCCTCGATCTCGGTCGAGTCGAACATGCCGCCGCGGCTCTCCGGGGCGAGCTGCGGGTGGTCGGGGAGCATGATCGCGGCGCCCAGCACGGCGTCGTCGGCCTCCGTGGCGAGCACGGGCCAGGTGTTGACCTGCTCGCAGCCCTGCGCCAGCAGCGGCGAGGTGAAGCGCCCGCCGTCCACGCGCGCCAGCAGGTGGGTGGAGAGCAGGCTGTGGCGCAGCGCCTCGGCGCGATCGATCCCCTCCGCGACCTCGGTCTCGTTGACGACCTCCATCGCCATCCGGTCGCCGTCGAGTTCGAGCCGCGCGCGCCCCACCACGCCGCCGAGCTCGAACGCGACCTCGCTCGGCTCCGGCAGCTCGACCGTGCCGGCCAGGCAGCGCACGGTCGCCGACAGGCTGCCGCCGTCGACGACGCACTCCATCCGCATCCGGTCGTGCGTGACGGGGCTCCGGCGCGCGTACGCCGGCGGGTAGACGATCCCGAACGGCGTCGGCGTCGCGTTCTTGGTCGCCTCCGGCGTGTAGGGATAGAGCTGGTAGCCCTCCCAGACGAGCGTGTCGACGAGCGCCTCGAGCGTGGTCATCGCAGCAGCTCCGCGATCGTGGCGTCGTAGCTGGGCAGCCCATCGGCGGCCTTGCGCGCGGCGAGCCGGTCGAGCGTCGCGGACTCCAGGCGCACCCAGCCCCCACCCGGGTAGTACGCCGCCATCAGCGAGCGCCACGTCTGCACCGGCAGCTGGCACGAGGCCGAGCAGCTCCACGGCACCATCGCGACCTGCATCTCGCCGTGCAGGATCGTGCCGCTGAAGTGGAACGTGAGCGGCACCTCGCCGTCGGGCAGCGAGTAGACGTACTTGGCCGCCGCCACCTCGAGGTCGTAGGTGCAGGGGACGTCGAGGGGGAACTCGGTCGTGCCGCTGAACGCCGGCACGACGGTGCCGACCTGCGCCCACAGGAACGGGCGCGTCGTCGCCGCCCAGCGCTCGGGGGCGCCGAAGAGCTCGACGAGCCGCTCGCGCGTGGCGTCGTCGTAGCTGCGCTTGGCCGGCTCGATCTGCAGCTGCGCCGCGAGCGCGATCGCGTGCACGGCCGCGGCGGAGGGCTCGGTGACCCGCAGCGTGAAGCGCAGGGTCGGCGCCGCCGCGTGCGGCACCGGACCCGCGGCCGTGACCTCGAACGCCGGGGCGAGCGTCATGCGCCGACCGCCGGCCGCCCGCGCAGATCCTCGAGATAGGCGGACACCGCCTCGGGAACCCCGGCGCCGCCCGTGATCCCCTCCCACGAGCTCTTGACCACGCCCACGAGCCCGTAGGCGGCGTCGATGGGCGCGATCATCTGCTGCGGCTCGTCGCCCAGGCGGTTGACGATCAGCGCCTCCGAGTCGGGCTCGAGCTGCAGCTCCGGGTTGGCCTCGCAGACGCTCGCCCACGCGGCCAGGTCGAGCTCGGACTCCGTGGCGCCGGCCGGGCTCGGGTAGAGCGCGATCACGCTCCCCGTGACCGAGCTGATCATGAAGAAGGCCAGCCCGATCGGGATCCCGAACGCCGCCCACTGCTCGTCGGTGATCCGCAGCCCGTCGAGCCAGACGCGGCGGTTGCCGACCGGCCGGAACTCCGCGTCGCCCGAGCGCAGCGACCAGCAGGTCGCGCACGTGCAGACGATCCGGCGCTCGTCGAGGTGGATCAGGTGCTTGTGCTCCTCGCCGATGCCCTTGCCGCACAGCTCGCAGGCCTCGTCGTCGTGACGCGCCGGCACGGGCGCGGCGGCCGGCGCCGCCCCGGCCATGGGCAGCAGGATCGCCCCCGGCGGCGGCCCGTGCGTGGGCTCGGAGAGCACCCCGGTGACCTCGAGGCCCTCCAGGTCCGGAGCGGAGGCCTCGAGCGCCTGGCGGATCCCCAGCTCGAGCGTCGACGCGGACGCGGCGCAACCCGAGCAGTGGCCGTCCAGGCGGATCGTGGCGACCCCGTCCTGCACCGAGAGCAGCTCGACGCTGCCGCCGTGGGACTCCATGTAGGGCCGGACGCTGTCGAGCGCCTCGCGCACGCGCTGCTCGAGCGGGACCGGGTAGAGCCCGTGCATCAGCAGCAGGCTCGCGACCACGCCGTCGTCGGCCAGCCGCGCGCGCGTCTCGTCGTCGACGGCCGCCATGATCCGCTCCAGGCCCTCGCCGTAGAGCTCCATCAGGGCGGCCGCCAGCTCCTCGCCGCGATCGTCGAGGTCCGCGGTGAGCTCGCCCACGCGCGTCAGGGCCGACTCGGTGTCCATGCGCGCCTCAGCAGAGCCCGGTGGGCGTGTGCATCACCTTCCGCACCTTGCCGTTGCCCGTGTACATGTGCACGCCGCACGGCAGGCAGGGATCGAACGAGTGGACGGCCCGCATGATGTCCACGCCCTTGAAGTCGTCCGGCCCGTTCTCCTCGAAGATCGGGGTGTTCTGGACGGCGTCCTCGTAGGGGCCGGGCGTGCCGTAGGAGTCGCGCGGGTTCGCGTTCCACGGGGTCGGCGGGTAGGGCTGGTAGTTGGCGACCTTGCCGTCGCGGATGACCATGTGGTGGCTGAGCACGCCGCGGGCGGCCTCGTGGAAGCCGACGCTGACCGCGCTCTCGGGCACCTTGACGTTGTTGGCGCTGCGCGTGCGGCCGGCGCGGATCTCCTTCAGCGCCTCCTCCAGGTGGTAGACGGCGACGATCGCCGAGAACGCCTGGTGGTAGCTGCGCGCGCGGTCGCGCTCGATCGCGTTGGACTTCTCCGGGATCTTCCACTCGAGGTCCATCTCGGGCATGAAGCCGGTCTTGGGCAGCGTCATCTGGATCGAGCTGCCGGTCGCCTTCACGCCCGGCAGGTCGACGAGGCCGGCCTTCGCGGTCACCCACTGGCGCGCGAACGGGCCGCCGCCGGTGTCGCAGGCGACGTAGCTGTCGGTGCGCTTGTCGTAGATGCGCGGCGAGACGACCCACGAGTACTTGTCGTTGAAGTCGCGCGCCTGCGGCTTGGGCAGCGTCACCTTGTTCCACGGGTGGCGCTTGTCGACCGGGTTGCCGAGCGGGTCCTGCGTGACGAAGGTCTCCTCGTTGCCCCAGTCGTCGAAGTAGGAGGAGCCGAGCAGGATCCGGATCGCGAGGTTGATCTCGACGAGGTCGGTCGTGATCAGCTCGCCGTCGAGCACGATGCCCGGCGTGACGTAGCGGGTGCGGCCCCACTCCGTCATGTCCTTGTAGTCGTAGCGGAGCACGTCGGGGTCGTCGAAGGCGCCCCAGCAGACCAGGTCCGTCCTGCGCAGCCCGACGTCGTCGTAGCCCGGCAGCTCCTGCAGGAAGAAGTCGTAGATGTCGTCGTGCATCGGCACGGTGCGCTTGGCGTAGTCCACGTAGCGCATCAGCCGCACGTAGTAGTCCGTGCAGGTCTGGTGCGTGATGTCCGCGCTCACGCCGCCCGGCATGATCGTGCTCGGGTGGGTGTGGCGGCCGCCGAACAGGCAGTACATCTCGCGCGTGTAGCGCGCCACGTGCAGGGTCTCGAGGTAGAACTCGCCGGTGAACGGGTTCAGCGCCCGCATGATGTCGGCGATCGTCTTGTAGCCGTGGATGTCGCCGTGCGGCGACGCGGTCTTCTCCGCCTTCGCGAGCAGGCCCGGATTGGTGTCCTTGACCATCTGCTCGCAGAAGTCCACGTTGCACATGCAGTCGTTGTAGATCGCATGGTCGAACATGTAGTCCGCGAGCTCGGCGAGGTTGTAGGCGCAGTTGCCGAGCTTGGGCGGATAGATCCCGTAGGCCATGTTCTGGCACAGGACCGACGTCGTGCAGTGGTTGTCGCCGCAGATGCCGCAGATGCGCGACGTCAGGAAGTGCGTGTCACGCGGGTCGATCCCCTTCATGAAGATGTCGAACCCGCGGAAGATCATCGAGGTCGAGTAGCACTTGTTGACCTTCTGGGCGTCGAAGTCGATCTCGGTGTGGATGCCCAGGGAGCCGACGATGCGGGTGATCGGGTCCCACGACATCTCGCGGACGCCGATCTTGCCCTTGGTCTCAACGGTGGCCATGGCTCTCTCCCTCTACCAGCGCTTCGCGTAGCCCGTGGTGAGCTCGGCGCGGTTGTGGCGCCACTCCGGCTCCTTGTCGTACTTGCGCTTGATGTTCAGGTGGCGGCCCCAGCGCAGGATCGGGCCGTAGGTGAAGCGCGCCGCGGTCGAGGAGATCCCGCCCATCGGGTCGGCGTCCATGAACGGCATGTACGCGTCGGGGAAGCCCGGCATCGTGCACGCCATGCAGATGCCACCGACGTTGGGGCAGCCGCCGATGCCGTTGACCCAACCGCGCAAGGGCACGTTGCACTTGACCACCGGGCCCTTGCAGCCGAGCTTGACCAGGCACTTGTGGCTGCCGTACTCCTTCGCGAAGTCGCCCTCCTCGTAGAAGGCGGCGCGGTTGCAGCTCTCATGCGCGGTACGCCCGAACAGCCACTTCGGGCGGCCGACGTCGTCGAGCTCGGGCACCGGCGCGCGGCCCACGAGCGCGAAGCACAGGTACATCAGCGTCTCGGTGATGTTGTCCGGCTGGGCCGGGCAGCCCGGGATGTTGACGATCGGGATGCCGCCCTTGGACTTCCAGTTGTGGCCGAGGTGGTCCCACAGGCCCATCGCGCCCGTGGGGTTGTTGCGCATCGCCGGGATGCCGCCGTAGGTGGCGCAGGTGCCGACGGCGACGACCGCGGCCGCCTTCGGCGCGAGCCGATCGACCCACTCGGTGGTCGTGATCGGCTGGCCCGTGTCGCGGTTGTCTCCCATCGCGGCGAAGTAGCCGTCGCCGGAGAGCTTCTCGTTGGGCAGCGAGCCCTCGAGGATCAGCACGAACGGGTCGAGCTTGCCGGCCTCGGCGTCGTACCAGGCCTGCATGAACTCGTCGCCCTGCTCGAAGGCGAGCACCGGGTTGTGGACGATCACCTTCGGCATGCCGGGGATCGCGCCGGTGATGATGTCCTCGAGGCTCGGGTTGGTGGCCGAGGTCATGCCGACCGAGTCGCCGTCGCAGCTGAGCCCCGTGGTCATCCAGATCACGTGGGCGGTGATCTCCTCCGTCTCGTGCTGCCTCGGTGCGAACTCGACCGGCATATCCGGCTCCTTTCAACAGATCCGCGGCAGCGGGTCCCCCACCAGCTGGTCCATGACCCGCCGTCCGCCGAAGCTCGTCTCCACCAGCACCATCCCCGGCGGCTCCGTGCGCACCTCGCCGATCTCGGCGGCGCGCTCACAGCCCGGGACGGCGCGCAGCGCGGCCAGGGCCGCCTCCGCACGCTCCGGCGCGACGAAGGCGACGAGCTTGCCCTCGTTGGCCACATACATGGGGTCGATCCCCAGGATCTCCGCCGCCCCGGCCACGACCGGGTCGACGGGCACGTTCCGCTCGCTCACGAGCATCGCGACGCCGCTGGCGCGGGCGAGCTCGTTGAGCACCGACGCGACGCCTCCGCGGGTGGCGTCGCGCATGCAGCGCAGGCCGTCGCCGGCGGCGTCCAGCAGCGCGTCGGCGACCGGCCACAGGCTGCGCGTGTCGGATTCGACCTCGGCCTCGAGCTCGAACTCGCCGCGGGCGAGCATGATCGCCGTGCCGTGCTCGCCGATCGAGCCCGACAGCAGGACCTTGTCGCCCGGCCGCAGCGAGCCAGGGCTCATCCGCGCGCGCGGGTCCGGCGCGCCGACGCCCGTGGTGGCGAGGTACATCTGGTCGGCGTGGCCGCGCTCGACGACCTTGGTGTCGCCGGCGACGATCGCGACGCCCGCCGCGCGGGCGGCATCGGCGATCGCCTCGACCTCGGCGCGCAGGACGCCGGAGTCCAGGCCCTCCTCGAGGATCATCGCGATCGTGATCGCCAGCGGGCGCGCGCCCGCGACGGCGAGGTCGTTGACCGTGCCGTTGACGGCCAGCTCACCGATCGACCCGCCCGGGAAGCGCAGCGGCTTGACCACGAAGCTGTCGGTGGTCACGAGCACGTCGCCCGCCGCGCCCGCGTCGTCGAGCTCGGTCATGCCGAAGGCGGGTGCGAGCAGCCCCTCGATCAGCGTCGACGTCGCCTTGCCGCCGGCGCCGTGGGCCATCGTGATCGCGCCGTCCTTGAAGCGCGGCCGCTTCGCGCGCGCGGTCTCGATGATCCCGAGGATCCGCTCCTCACGTGAGGACACGCTCACGCGCGAACCTCCCGTAGTTGTAATAGGCCGCGCACGCCCCCTCGGGGCTGACCATGCAGGTCCCGATCGCGTGCTCGGGCGTGCAGGCGGTGCCGAACACCTTGCACTCCCAGGGCTTGATGACGCCCTTGAGCACCTCGCCGCACTGGCACGCCTTCGGGTCGGCGACCCGAACGCCCGGGACGGTGAAGCGGCGCTCCGCGTCGAGGTCGGCGTAGGCTTCGGAGATCGCCAGCGCCGACTGCGAGATGAAGCCCAGGCCGCGCCACTCGAAGTGCGGGCGCAGTACGAACACCTCGGCGAGCGCCTCGAGCGCGCGCAGGTTGCCCTCCTGCGGGACGACGCGCTTGTACTGGTTCTCGACCTTGCACTCGCCGTCGCGGAGCTGGCGCAGGATCCACAGGATCGACTGCAGGACGTCGAGCGGCTCGAAGCCGCTGATGACGACGGGCTTGCCGTAGTCGGCCGGGATGAACCCGAACGGGCGCGCGCCGACGATCGTCGCGACGTGCCCCGGGCCGACGAACCCGTCGAGGCGCAGGTCGGGCGACTCGAGCAGCGCCTTCAGCGGCGGCACGATCGTCACGTGGCTGCACATGACGGAGAAGTTCTCGATCCCCTCCGCCTTCGCGCGCATCAGCGTCAGCGCGGTGCTCGGCGCGGTCGTCTAGAAGCCGATCGCGAAGAACACGACCTGGCGGTCGGGGTTGCTGCGCGCGATCCGCAGGGCGTCGAGCGGTGAGTAGACGAAGCGCACGTCGGCGCCCCGCGCCTTGGCCTCGAGGAGATTGCCGTTGCCGCCCGGCACGCGCATCATGTCGCCGAACGAGGTGAAGATCACGCCGGGCGTCTCCGCGACCGCGATCGCATCGTCGACCCGGCCCATCGGGATCACGCACACCGGGCAGCCCGGCCCGTGCACCAGCTCGACCGTGCTCGGGAGCACGTGCTCGATCCCGTGCCGGTAGATGGTGTGCGTGTGGCCG
>Ga0207708_10001832_pt1 | contig 15684 bp, 15 predicted proteins | sample KBSK5101metaG_FD_184340 | JGI IMG/M metagenome (GOLD analysis project Ga0207708, IMG submission 184340) | Corn, switchgrass and miscanthus rhizosphere microbial communities from Kellogg Biological Station, Michigan, USA - KBS K5-10-1 metaG... | ecosystem: Host-associated > Plants > Roots >...
GCGAGCGCATCACGAGTGAGTCCGTGGTCGCCTCGCGGCCGTCCTGGTAGCGGACGCCCTCCAGCAGGTCCCCGTCGGTGACGCCGGTGGCGGCGAAGAAGACGTCGTTGCCCGCCACGAGCCGATCGACGTCGAGCACCTCGTCGAGGTCGTAGCCGGCCTCGATCGCCGCGTCCCGCTCCTCGTCCGAGCGCGGCCAGAGCCGGCCCAGGATCTGCCCGCCGGTGCACTGGATCGCCGCCGCGGCGAGCACGCCCTCGGGGGTGCCGCCGATGCCGAACAGCAGGTCCACCGTCGAGTCCTCCGTCACGGCGGCCAGTGCAGCCGAGACGTCACCGTGCGGGATCAGCCTGATGCGGGCACCGGCCTCGCGGATCTCCTTCATGTACTCCTCGTGACGCGGCCGGTCCAGCATGATCACGACGATGTCGCCCACGGGGACGCCCTTCTCCTTAGCCATCAGCGCGAGCGTCTCTCCTATCGGCCGGTCCGGGTCGAGGGTGTGGGCCATGCCGCGCGAGGTCGCCATCTTCAGCATGTAGACGCACGGCCCCGGGTCGAACATCGTCCCGCGCTCCGACAACGCGATTGTCGCGATCGCGTTCGGGAGGCCCTTGGCGCACAGCTCCGTGCCCTCGAGCGGGTCGACGGCGATGTCCACCTGCGGCGGCGACCCGTCGCCGATGTGCTCGCCGTTGTAGAGCATCGGGGCCTCGTCCTTCTCGCCCTCGCCGATCACGACGACGCCGTCCATCGCAACCGTGTCGAGCAGGAGGCGCATCGCGTCGACCGCCGCACCGTCGGCGCCTTCCTTGTCGCCGCGGCCGATCCAGCGAGCGCACGCGAGCGCCGCGTACTCGGTGGTCCTGACCAGCTCCATGGCCAGGTTGCGGTCGGGCCTCGGCCTCGCCTCCATGGGCGGGAACCTAACTCAGATGACGCCGGGCGGCTTGCGATCGGTTGTGTACAGCGCCTGGCGCAGGTAGCCCGCTCCGAGCATCCCGAGCGATGCCAGGAGCGCCACGAAGTACCCGATCCCGAGCCCGATGTCGACGCTGTCGCCGGGGCGCCCCAGGATGATCCCGTTGCAAAGGATCAGCACGAACGCGACGATCCCGACGATCATCGTCACCTCACCCGGCTTCCAGGTGAGCTTGTGCCCGCGGGCGACGATCCAGGTGAGGATGAAGGGCGCCAGGCACGCCGCCACCAGCAGCCAGTCGAGCGTCGAGAAGACCTGCCATGCGTTGGCGGAGTCGCCGCCCTTCACGCCGCCGGGAAGCCGCGAGTTGGGGTTCTCGGAGCTGGTGGTGAACCACGGAAGCCAGAGCGACGCGAGGAGCACCAGCGCCGCCCCCATCCCCATCAGCTCGCCGGGAGACACCCTCGAGAAGTCGAGGTAGCCGCTGCTCTCCTCGGCGCTGGCCTCCATCCCAGCATCAAGCTACATCACCGGGATAGGCTGCGCATGACCTCCGAACGAAAGGGAGCCCGCGTTGGCAGTCACGAAGATCATCGAAGTGGTGGGCAGCTCGCCCGACAGCTCGGACGGCGCCGTGAAGGCCGCCCTCGCGGACGCGAGCCAGACGCTCCGCAACATCAAGGCGGTAGACGTCGTGTCGACCGGGCTCCGCGGCGAGAACCTCGACGAGTGGCGTGCGCTCGTCCGGATCTCCTTCCTGGTAGAGCGCGTAAGCGAGTAGTTGCGGCTTGACGGCATAGGGGCCCTCGTCGCCGGCGGCGCGTCGGGCCTCGGGGAGGCGACGGCGCGCGCGTTGGCGGCGCGCGGCGCCCGCGTGACGATCGCCGACCTGAACGACGAGCGGGGCCCGGCGCTCGCGGCCCAGCTCGGCGCGACCTTCGCCAAGGCCGACGTGGCCGACGAGGATCAGGTGAAGGCCGCCGTGGAGGCTGCCGGCGAGCTGCGGCTAGCGGTCTCCTGCGCGGGCATCGGCTGGGCCGAGCGCACCGTGAAGAGAGACGGACCGGCGGCGCTCGAACCGTTCGAGACCGTCGTGCGCGTGAACCTGATCGGCACCTTCAACGTGCTGCGGCTGGCCGCAGCCGCGATGGCCGAGGGCGAGCCCGACGAGGGCGGTGAGCGCGGCGTGGTCGTCATGACGGCCTCGATCGCCGCCTTCGACGGCCAGATCGGCCAGACCGCCTACTCCGCGTCGAAGGGCGGCGTCGTCGGCCTGACGCTGCCGGCGGCGCGCGACCTCGCCCGCATCGGGATCCGCGTCTGCACGATCGCCCCGGGCCTGTTCGACACGCCGCTGCTCGCTGGCCTCCCCGACGAGGCGCGCCAGGCGCTCGGCGCGCAGGTGCCGCACCCGCCGCGGCTCGGCCGCCCGGAGGAGTACGCCGAGCTGGCCTGCCACATCGCCGAGAACCCGATGCTGAACGGCGAGACGATCAGGCTGGACGGCGCCCTCAGAATGCCGCCTAAGTAGGGTTCCCGCCATGCCCGAACCCGTGATCGTCGATGCCGTCCGCACACCCATTGGCCGAGCCTTCAAGGGCTCGCTCGCCCAGCTACGCCCCGATGAGATGGGCGCGTTCGTCGTCGACGCGCTGCTCGAGCGCAACCCCGACGTGGACCCGTCGCTGATCGAGGAGGTCTACTGCGGCGTGGGCCTCCCGCAGGGGCTTCAGGGGTTCAACATGGGCCGGATCATCACGCTCTTGTCCGAGCGGCTCCCGCTCGAGACGAACGGCGCGACCGTCTCGCGGTACTGCGCCTCCAGCCTCGAGTCGATCCGGCAGGCGTCGAACGCGATCGTCGCCGGCCAGGGCGACGCGTACATCGCCGCCGGGGTCGAGTGGGTGTCGCGCTACAACGAGGCGGTCGAGGGCGCTCGCCCGCAGGACCAGAACGAGAAGCTCCAGGGGGGCAACGGCCAGCCGGACGCCTACATCTCCATGGGCCTGACCGCCGAGAACGTGGCCGAGCGCTACGAGGTCAGCCGCGCCGACATGGACAAGTACGCCCAGCGCTCCCAGGAGCTGGCGGTCCAGTCGCAGGAGAGCGGCTACTTCGACCGTGAGATCGTGCCGGTGACGCTCGAGGACGGCACCGTCGTCGCCAAGGACGACGGCCCCCGCCCGAGCTCGACGCTCGAGAAGCTCGCCGAGCTCGAGCCGGCCTTCAAGGAGGGCGGCAAGGTCACCGCGGGCAACTCATGCCCGCTGAACGACGGCGCCGCCGCGGTGCTCGTGATGTCGGACGCGAAGGCGGACGAGCTCGGTTTGAAGCCGCGGGCGCGGATCGTGGCCTCGGCCACCGCCGCGAACGAGCCCGAGTACATGGGCGTCGCGCCGATCTGGGCGATCAAGAAGGTGCTGGAGCGCGCCGGGATGTCGATCGCCGAGGTGGACACCGTCGAGCTGAACGAGGCATTCGCGGCCCAGGTGATCCCGATCATGGCCGAGTGCGACATCCCGCTCGGGAAGATGAACCCGCACGGCGGCGCGATCGCCCTCGGTCACCCGTTCGGGATGACCGGAGCGCGCATCATGACCACCCTCCTGAACGGCCTCGAGACCGACGACAAGACGATCGGCCTCGAAACGATGTGCGTGGCCGGCGGCCAGGGCCAGGCCATGATCGTCGAGCGGCTGAACTAGGGGGAAGTCCCGCTAGACCGCGCGCAGGGCCGGGCGCCCGACGTCGGAACGCAGCAGCTCGACGCGGCGGAGTGCCACGTCGGCGTCGGTCGGCAGCCCGTAGAAGTAGCCCTGGCCGAGGTCGCAGCCGAAGGCGCGCAGTGCGGCGATCTGCTCGGGTGTCTCGATGCCCTCGGCGATGACCTTCAGGTCGAGGGCCGAGCCGAGCTCGATCACGGCGCGGGCGAGCGCGTGGTGCTCGCGCGAGCCGGTGACCTCGTCGATGAACTGCTTCGGGATCTTCATCGTGTCGACGGGCAGGCGCGACAGGTACGCGAGCGACGAGTAGCCCGTGCCGAAGTCGTCCACGGCGACGCCCATCCCGCGCTCGTGGATCGCCTCGAGCACCGCGATCGGCACCGGGTCGTCACCGATGAAGGCGCGCTCGGTCAGCTCGAAGACCAGCAGCTCGGGCGGTAGCTCATGGATGTCGATGAGCGCGTCGACGCGGTCCAGGAACCCCGGGTCGATCAGCTCAGGCGCGCAGACGTTGGCGTGGATCGGCATCCGTAGCCGGGTGGCCTGCTCCACGACCCGCTCGAGCACGATCGCGCCGATCTCGACGACGGCGCCGGTCTCCTCGGCGAAGGCGATGAACTCGCTCGGCGGCACCATGCCGCGCTCCGGATGGTTCCACCGCACGAGCGCCTCGAGCGCCACTGCCCGACAGTCGGCCAGCGAGACGACCGGCTGGTACACGACGCTCAGCTCCTCGTCCGAGAGGGCGCGCTCGAGCTCGAACGCGAGCGTCCGGCGCTTGCGCAGCGCGTCGCGCATCGAGGGGTGGTAGACCCGGTGCTGGCCCTTCCCGCTCCGCTTCGCCTCGTAGAGCGCCACGTCGGCCTTGCGGAGCATCTCGTCGGGCGAGTCCTTGCCGGGCGCGCCGACCGCGATCCCGATGCTCACGTGCACGCGCAGGCGCTCGCCGGCGACCTCCACACGCGACTCGAAGTCCGCGAGGAGCCGCTTCGCCACGGTCACGGCGTCGACCTCGCCGCCGCTGCGGTCGAGCAGAAGCGCGAACTCGTCGCCTCCCAGGCGCGCGGCGGTATCGCCCTCGCGCAGGCAGCTGCGAAGGCGGTCCGCGACCGCCCGCAGCAGCTCGTCGCCGGCGTGGTGCCCGTGGCTGTCGTTGATCGCCTTGAACTCGTCTATGTCGACCAGCAGCACGCACACGCCGGGGCGCCGGCTGCGCATCGCGTGCTCGAGCCGGTTGTGGAAGAGCGAGCGGTTCGCAAGCTGGGTGAGCGAGTCGTAGAGCGCCTTGCGCTCGAGCTCCTGCTGGAGCGACTCGAGCTGGCGCACCGCCTGCTCCAGACGGTCGTACTGGAGCGCAACGGTCACGTTGCCGGTCAGGGTTTCGAGCAGCCGCAGGTCCTCGTCGGAGAAGCTGCGATCCACGCTCTCGCGTCCGGCGATCGAAAACAGCCCGACGCATCCGGCCTCGCCGTGGAGCGGCGCCACCACGCCGTTCTCCATGCCCCGCGAGCGGAAGTAGTCGCGCTGGCCGGTGTCGAAGATGAGCGCGATCTCGACGGGGCCGGTCAGGCCGCTCGCCAGAGCGCGGAGGCTCTCGGCAAGGGGCTCGTCGATCGGCTCGAGCATCCGCCGGTTGCCGTCGCGGTCGAGCGAGGAGCGGGCCGAGCGGTTCGGCTCGGCTGAGAAGAGAACCAGGTCCACGGCGCCAACACGGAATGCCGAGGCGGAGCGCGCCAGAAGCGCCTCCAGCTCCGGCACGATCTCGGAAGAGCGCGACAGCGTCCGCGTGGCCTCGTACAGGAACTCGAGCTCGGCGTTGCGCCGGCGCTCGGACAGGTACGCGCGGTAGGCGGCCATCAGCAGCACCGTCGGCGGCACGAGCAGCAGCCCGCCCTCCGGCTGCGCCGAGACCACCGCCGCGATCGCCAGCGCGAGACAGGTGTTGCTGAGGGCGACGGTCCAGTTCGTCATCAGCATGTCAATGCGCTGATGCGGCTCGAGGCTGCCCTCCGCAATCGTCACGGCCGCGCCGACGCAGATGTCGGCGATCAGCGTGGCCGCGGACACCGCGCCGAAGATCGCAACCCAGACGATCGGGTCGAGCGGGTCACGCGCCGTCACGAGGCCCTCAACGACGAAGAGCGCGACACACGTGCCGAGCGTGAACTGGGCGAGGTTGAAGAACGCCTTGAACGTGGGGATCTCACGGTCGAACGCCAGCGCGATCGACGAGCCGACCAGCCCGGCGATCACGAGCTCGTGCGCCGGGAGGAAGAGCAGCCCGGCCACCAGCGGCAGCTCACCTAGGGAGAGCGAGTGGGTGCTCCGCCTGAAGTGGAGATGCACAACCCAGCGCTCCGCGGCGGCGAAGGCGGCCGCCACGAGCCACCACGGCACGTCCAGCTCACTCGGCCCCGTGCCCAGCGGCTCCACAAGGCCGAGAAAGGCCCCGACCGCCGCCGCAGCAATGACGACGGTGAGGAGCCAGATCTTGGCTTCGAGGCCGAGCTCGCGCCGGAGCACCGCCACCTGGTCAGCCCCCGAGGTCGGTCGTCTTGCGGAAGCTGACCCTGCGGAAGCTCACCCGCGTCGGGTCCACCTCGCCGCTGCTGGTCAGGCCGCAGTCGCAGCGGAAGCTCGCCCGGCTCCACGAGGCGCTCAGCGGCGAGCCGCCGGCGTCGCGGAAGCTCGCGCGCCGGAAGCTCGCGCGAGTCCAGTCGATCAGGCCGCTGCCCGGGTCGACGAGGCTGTTCGGGGTGAGGTTGGTCGAGAAGGCCGACGTCGAGTCGAGCGCCGCGGCGACGTCGATCACGCCGCCCACGCCAGGCACGTCGACCAGCTTCGAGGTCAGCGCCCCCTTGACCTGGGCGGGCGTCCAGTCCGGGTGCTCCTCCAGGAGAAGCGCCGCGGCTCCGGACGCGACGGCTGCCGCCATCGACGTTCCGCCGGCCCGGAAATAACGGCCGCTGTCCAGGATGCAGTTGGAGCACGTGCGCGCGAAGTCGCTGTTCGGCGCCAGCGTCGACACCAATCCGGCCCCGGGTGCCAGCACCTCGGGCTTGCGGATGCCGTCCTGGGTCAGGCCGCGGCTGGACCAGCTCGCGAGCGTGTCGTCGAGCCGGGTGAACGTGCCCCTGTCGTCCAGCGCGCCGGCCGTGATCACCCACGGGTCGTTCGCCGGCGCGAAGGTCACGCCGTCGTTTGTCGCGCCCTCGTTCCCCGCGGCGGCAACCACCACGAGGCCGTTGAACCAGGCGCTCTCGACCGCGGCGTCGAGCGGGTCCGTCAGATACGACTCCGCCGTGACCGAGGACAGCGACAGGTTGAGGACGCGGATGTTGTAGGCGGCCTTGTTGTCGACCGCGAACTGGATGCCGTAGATCACGTCGAGGACCGTGGTGTTTCCGTCGTCGTCGGAGACCTTGACCGAGACCAGGTTGGCCCGCGGCGCGACGCCCATGTACTTCCCGTGCAGCGAGTTGCCGTAGACGAGGCCGTTGCCGGCGATCAGGCCCGCGACATGCGTGCCGTGCCCGTACTGGTCGTTCGCGTCCCGAGCGCAGGGGTTGGTCACCGCCGACGCGATCACCCGCGAGCCGGCGCCCGGGGTCTGAAAGTCGGGCACGTCGCCCGCGATCCCGGTGTCGATCACCGCGACGCCCACGCCCCGGCCCGTGGCCCGAGACCACGCCGAGTCGGCGCGGATGGCCTTCAGGAAGGGCTGGTCGAGGGTGCGGATGGCGGACGTGACCGGCGCGTCGTAGTCGACGCCGCCGCCCGGAGCCGACTTTGCCGCGACCGTTGTCGCGTCGGTGGTCGGGCAGGCGTAGCCGCCGCTCGTGTCGGTGACGCTCGCCTGCATCCCGCGGTTGCGCGTCACAGCCTTGACGCCGCGCTGGCGCCGAAGCCTCCGGACCGCCTTCTTCGTCAGCGCCGCGCCGAAGCCATTGATCACCCGCAGCGTCGGCGAGGTGACGCGGCCGCCGAGGCGGCGGACGAGCCGCTTGCCGGCGACCGGGCTCGTTCCCTTCTTCATCTGGACGATGTACTCGCCGCGGGTCGCCGTCGCGTCTGCGTGCGCAGCGCTGAAGGCGAGGAAGATGCAGACCGCCGTTGCCAGGGCTACGGCGAACCGGAGCCTGAAGACGATTGTGAGCTCAGCCATTGGATTCGTTCCTCCGTGGAAGTTGATCCGGCAGCTGAGCCGCCTCCACCGTCGATGGAGAGGCCTCTGGCTTTGCGTCCCCGCCTCGCGACGAGTTTGCCTTGGTCGGTCTGGGAGGACTTATCGGCGCACTCGACCCCAGATGGGATCGGACATATGCCGATAGAACGAACGTCTAACCCCGGAAGGGGTATCCCTACGGGTCGATCTCGCCGCGCTGCAGGGCCAGCGCGACGGCGTGGGCGCGGGTGGCGGCGCCGAGCTTCGACATGGCGTTCCGCACGTGTGTGCGGACCGTCTCCGGAGAGAGGAAGAGCTGCTTGGCGGCCTCCTCGCCCGACAGGCCGCGGGACAGGAGGCCCATGATCTCGCGCTCTCGCGGCGACAGCGTCCTCGCCTTGCCGCTGCTGCCCTTGGCCAGCAGCGGGGTCAGGCGCGGGTCGATGTAGTCGCCGCCGCCGGCGACCGTCCGGATCGCCTCCTCGAGCTCCTCGGGATCGCCGCTCTTCAGCGCGAACCCGGCCGCGCCGGCGTCGAGGGCGTCGAGGAGCTGCCGCTCGTCGGCGGCTCCCGTATAGAGGATGACTCGCAGCTCGGGGTCGGATCTCAGGAGGCTGCGCGTGAGCTCCGCGCCGCTCATCCCCGGCAGGGCGAGATCGACCAGCGCGACGTCGGGCTTGCGCCGCAGGATCAGGACCTCGCCGGACTCGGCGTCATCCGCGGTGCCCACGACGTGGTGGCCGGCCCGCCGCAGCAGCAGCTCCATCCCGCGCCGCAGCGCCACGTGGTCGTCGACGATGACGACGTTCAGCGGCTTTGTCTCGGAGAGTTGCACCCTTGCTCTACTTAAACGTTTTGGGGAGGCCCATGGGCTGTCTCGGCATTTGCGGGAGAAGCCTTGAGCTATGGGAGCAGGACGATCTTGCCGAGCTTCCCGCCGGCCGTGAAACGCTCGTACGCGTCCTCGACCCGGTCGAGCTCGTAGGTCTCCGCGACCGGCACCGTGAGGGCGCCGCTGTCGAAGTGCGGGAGCACCTCCCTCTCGACCAGGCGCATGGCGATCGCCTTCTCCTCGAGCGGGCGCGAGCGGAGCGTCGAGCCGTGGATGCGGGCGCGCTTCTGCATCAGGCCGAGGAGGTTGATCTCCGCCACCGGGCCGGTCCCGCCAACGCCGATGACGGCGATCCGGCCACCCATGGCGAGCGAGCCGAGGTTGCGGGCAAGGTTCGACGCGCCGACCAGCTCGAGCACGACGTCGAAGGGTCCCTCGTCCTCGAAGGCCTCCGGGTCGATCGCGCGCGCACCCAGCTCCTCCACATGGGCGCGGAGCTCGGCACGCCGGACGGTGGCGGTCACCCGCGCGCCGGCGACTCGGCCGAGCTGGACGGCGGCGGTGCCGACTCCCCCCGCCGCCCCGTGCACGAGCAGGTGCTCCCCCGACCGCAAACCGGCCTGGCGGCAGACGGCGTCGTGGGCGGTCACGAATACTTCGGGAAGGCCTCCTGCGGCGGGCCAGTCAAGCGGCTCGGGCACCCGCATCGCCTCGAGCTCGTGCATGACCGCGAGCTCCGCCTGGGCGCCGCCGCCGATCACCGCCATGACGCGGTCGCCCTCCTTGAACCGAGTGACGCCTGGACCGAGCGCCTCGACCTCGCCTGCGAGCTCCATCCCAGGGATGTCCGCGGGCACACCGGGCGGCGCGGGATAGCCGCCCCTGCGCTGGAGCATGTCGGCGCCGTTCAGGCCGGCGGCCCGAACGCGCACGAGCAGCTCGCCCTTGCCGGGCACGGGGTCGTCCCGCTCCTCCACGACGAGGCGCGCCCCTTCCTGAATGGTTACCGCCCGCACCGGGCGGGGAATCTATCGCCCTGTTGTCAAGTGGATGTAACGGAAAGCCGTCGGATACCGACATTAGGGTCACGGAGTCGTCATGAGAGCTCCCGGGCTCAACTCACTGGGCACACGGCCGCCGCTCTGGCGCGAGGCCCGTATCGGCCTCGAGGCGGCGGCTCTGCTGCGCGACCCGATCTTCCGCGGAGACGGGATGGCGGACGGGCGCGGCCGGCCCGTTCTCCTGATCCCGGGCTTTCTCGCGGGCGACGGATCGCTCACCCCGATGGCTCGCTGGCTGAAGCGGGCCGGCTACCGGCCGAGCCGAGCGGGGATCGTCTCCAACGTCAACTGCGCGGCTGCGCTGATGCCGCGGCTCGAGGAGCGGCTGGAGGGGCTCGTCGCGCTCCAGGGCCGGCCGGCGGCGATCGTTGGGCAGAGCCGCGGCGGCACGCTCGCAAAGGTGCTCGCCCATCGGCGTCCCGAGCTCGTCTCCGGCGTGATCGCCCTGGGGTCGCCCCGGAACGACCCGCTGGCGGTCCATCCGGTCGTGCGCCTCCAGGTGGAGGCCGTGGGCCGGCTGGGCTCGCTGGGCGCACCCGGTCTCTTCAAGCGTTCCTGCCTGGACGGCGACTGCTGCGCCTCGTTCTGGGAGGCGCTCGCCAGGCCGCTCCCGGACGATGTGCCGCTCGTCTCGGTCTATTCGAAGAGCGACGGAATCGTCGACTGGCGCTCATGCCTCGACCCGGACGCGACGGAGCTGATCGAGATCGGCGCCTCGCACTGCGGGATGGCGGTCTCGCGCTCGGCGTGGCGGGCTGTGGCAGAGGGACTCGAGAGCTTCCACGCCGCCGAGTCGCGCCGGCGCCCCTCCGCGCGCCGCGCGAAGGTGCACAGGCTGCGGCGCGCCGCCTGAGCCAGGCGCGACTAGGGGACGAGCACCGCCGAGCCGCGCAGCCCTCCGGCCCGCAGGCGATCGAGCGCCTCGCCCGCCCGCTCGAGCGGGAACGTCTCGACCTCGGTGCGCACCGGGACCCGGGGCGCGATGCTCAGGAACTCCTCGGCGTCGGCGCGGGTCAGGTTCGCCACCGAGCGCAGCACGCGCTCGCCCCACAGCAGCTCATACGGCATCGACGGGAGGTCGCTCATGTGGATTCCTCCGCACACGACCGTCCCGCCCTTCGCCACCGCCCTGAGTGCCGCGGGCACCAGCTCGCCGGCGGGCGCGAAGATCAGCGCACCGTCGAGCTCCTCGGGTGGCGGGCCGAGCGCGTCGCCCGCCCATTCGGCACCGAGCTCGCGCGCGAAGGACTGAGCCCCCTCGTCGTCCGCGCGCGTGAACGCGAAGACGCGCCGGCCCTCGTGCACCGCGACCTGGCACACGATGTGCGCCGCGGCGCCGAAGCCGTAGATGCCGAGCCGCTCCGCGTCGCCGGCCAGCCGCATGGTCCGGTGGCCGATCAGCCCGGCGCACAGAAGTGGCGCGGCGTGGAGGTCCTCGAAGCCGTCGGGAAGCGAGAAGCAGAACCGCTCGTCGGCGACAGTCCGCTCGGCGTACCCGCCGTCGATGTCGTAGCCCGTGAAGCGCGCGTTGTCGCAGAGGTTCTCGCGGCCAGAACGGCAGTAGCGGCAGGTGCCGTCGGTCCAGCCGAGCCACGGCACGCCGACGCGCTGGCCCGGCTCGAAGCGCTCGCCGCTGCTCAGCACGCGCGCGACGATCTGGTGCCCCATCACCAGCGGCAGCTTCGGCTCCGTGAGCTCGCCGTCGGCGATGTGGAGGTCGGTACGGCAGACGCCGCAGGCCGCCACCTCGAGCAGGATCTGGCCGGGCCCGGGCTCCGGGTCGGGGAGCTCCTCGAGCTGGAGTGGCTCGCGCTGCCGCTCGAGCACCATCGCGCGCATGGACCCACCCTAGCCCTGGGCGTAGGCTCCGCACGTCATGGCCCACGACTACCGTCAGGCCAGCCGCGACATCTGGGACCAGATGGCGGCCGGGTGGGACGACGACCGGCGCTGGATCTGGGACGCGTCGCGGCCCGTCGGCGAGTGGCTGGTCGACGCGCTCGACCCGCAGCCGGGCGAGACGATCCTCGAGCTCGCTGCCGGAGTCGGGGACACCGGCCTTGCCGCGGCATCCAGGCTCGGCGATTCCGGCAGGCTCATCTCGACCGATTTCTCGGACCAGATGGTCGGCGCGGCACGCCGGCGTGCCGAGGAGCTCGGGGTGTCGAACGTGGAGTTCCGCAGGATGGACGCCGAGCGCATGGACCTCGCCGACGACAGCACCGACGGCGTCGTGTGCCGCTGGGGCTACATGCTGATGGCCGATCCCGCCGCAGCCCTGCGCGAAACGCGCAGGGTCCTGCGCCCTGGCGGGCGGGTGGCGCTGTCCGTGTGGGGCGAACCGAAGGCGAACCTCTGGGCATCGGTGCCCGCGGCGGCCCTCGCCGAGCACACGGGTCAGGGGCCGGCCGACCCGCACGCGCCCGGCATCTTCGCCATGGCGAGCGAGGAGCGGACGCGCGAGCTGCTCACCGAGGCCGGGCTGGCTCCGCGGCGCGTGGAGCACGTGGAGATGGAGTGGAGCTTCAGGACACCGGACGATCACTGGCGCTACGTGATGGACCTCGCCGGGGCGCTCGCGATGGTGGTGCGCTCGCTGCCGGAGGACGAGCAGGCGGCGGTGAGGCGGCTCACCGAGCAGCGCCTGGAGCCGATGGTGAGGCGGCCGGGCTACGGGCTGGGCGGCGTGTGCCTGAACGTCCTGGCCGAGTGACCGGGCCGCTCGTCACGCCGGAGTGGCTGCGGGAGCGGCTCGGCGACCCGGCGCTCCGGATCGTGGACTGCCGCTATCGGCTCGGCGAGCCCGGCGTGGGCGAGGCGCTCTGGCGCCACGCGCACATCCCGGGCGCGGCGTTCATGGACCTGGACCGCGACCTCGCCGGCCCGCCGGGAGAGCGGGGACGGCATCCGCTGCCCGAGGCCGCCGCGTTCGAAGCGGCGGCACGACGCGCCGGCATCGGCGCCGACACGCTCGTGGTCGCCTACGACGAGGCGGCCGAGGGCGGAGCCGCGCGCCTGTGGTGGCTGCTGCGACATTTCGGCCACCCGGACGTGACCGTGCTGGACGGCGGACTGCGCGGCTGGCGCGAGCAGGGCGGCGAGCTGCGCGGAGGAGATGAGCAGATTCAGCCGGGAGACTTCCGCGCCGCTGCGCCCGACGACACGGCGAGCACCGAGGAGCTCGAGGGGTTAGGCGCTTTACCTGGCCATATCGCCAGGAAAAGCGCCTCACCCAGTCGGGTGCTCCTCGATGCCCGGGCCCCGGAGCGGTACCGCGGCGAGGTCGAGCCGATCGACCCGGTCGCGGGGCGCATTCCCGGCGCGGTGAATCTGCCCTTTGCGGAGCTGGCGCCGGAGGGCCGCTTCCTCCCGCGCGAGGAGCTTCGCGCCCGCTTCGAGGCTGCCGGCGTCGCGTCCGGTGAGCAGGCCGTGGCCTACTGCGGCTCGGGCGTGACCGCGTGCGTCGTGGCACTCGCCGGCGAGGTCGCCGGGATCGGCGCGACGCGCCTCTACCCGGGCTCCTGGAGCGAATGGTGCGCGCTCGGCCTGCCGGCGGAGCGCGGCTAGCCCGCCGCGCGCCAGTGGAGCGCCCGCTCGACCGACAGTCGCAGCAGCGGCCCGGGCGGTGTTCGCGCGGCGTACGGCTCGTACTTCGCGGCCAGCGCCTCGATCGCCTCCGGCGAGCCCTCGACCGGCACGACCTCGATCCGGCCGAGCAGCTGCACCCACTCCAGCAGGCTCCAGTCGTCGTCGTAGACGTCCACGAGCAGAGCGGCCTCGGGACGGCGCTCCAGGTATCGAATCCGCGCCGGCTCGGCCGATCGCTTCGGCTTCTCGTCGATCGCGCTCCAGAGGGCGCCGTCCGCGATCGCGAAGGTGACCGGCAGGACGCGCGGATGATCGCCGTCGTCCACGTATGCGAGCCGCGCCACTCGCTCGGTCTGAAGCAGCTCTCCGGCCCACCCGGGCAGCGTCTCCAGCCTCATCGGAGCTGAAGGTTGCCATCGGCTGCGCAGCGATGTCGTTCCGTCCACCCCGGGGGCCACGATGACGGGCGGATGCGCTCGACCAAGCTCATGATCGGAGGCGCCGCGGCGGGCGCCATCGGCGTGCGCGTCGCGCGGTCGTTGTATGGACGCTGGCGGCTTCTGCCTCCGGCCGACCGAGAGCGCATCGCCGCCTACGCCGAGGACACCAAGGAGAAGGCGCTCTCCCTGCGCGGCTCCAGCGACCGGACACGGGCCGAGGAGGACCTGCGCGCGTCGAGCGAGACGCTGGCGGCTGCCCTGGTGGAGACCGCCGAAGCGGACCCCGAGCTCGCGGCCGAGGACGTCCAGGAGCTCCGCGAGGAGCTGAGGCGCGAGCTGGAGCGCCTTGCGACGGCGGACATTAAGGCTTCGCGAAGCGGGCCAGACCGCTCAAGCCGTCACAAGTAGGATCAGGGACCCCTCCCCGGGACCCCTCCTCTTGAATTTTTCGGACTCCGCCCACCCGCCGGGGCCGTCGGCGCGCCCCCAGGCAGCCACTCTCGAATTTCGCGAGGCCACCAAGCGCTACCCGGGTCAGGACGAGCCCGCGGTCAGGGAGCTGTCGCTCACGGTCCCGTCCGGCGAGATCTGCGTGCTGGTCGGCCCCTCCGGCTGCGGGAAGACCACCGCGATGCGGATGGTCAACCGGATGATCGACATCACCTCCGGCGACATCCTGCTCGACGGCCAGAGCGTCCGCGAGCGCCGCCCAGCCGAGCTGCGGCGCGAAATCGGCTACGCGATCCAGCAGATCGGGCTGTTCCCTCATCTCAGCGTCGCGGACAACATCGGAACCGTGCCGCGGCTGCTCGGCTGGCACCGCGATCGCATCAGGGCGCGCGTCGACGAGCTGCTCGAGCTCGTGAGCCTGGATCCCGCCGAGACCCGCGGCCGCTACCCGGCGCAGCTCTCCGGCGGCCAGCGCCAGCGCGTCGGCGTCGCCCGCGCGCTGGCGGTCGATCCGCCCCTGATGCTGATGGACGAGCCCTTCGGCGCCATCGACCCGATCAACCGCGAGCGGCTCCAGAACGAGTTCCTGCGCCTCCAGCGCGAGATCCGGAAGACCGTCGTGTTCGTGACCCACGACATCGACGAGGCGATCAAGATGGGCGACCACATCGCGGTGCTTCAGAAGGGCGGCCACCTCATGCAGTACGCGCCGCCCGCCGAGCTGCTCATGCAGCCCGCGAACCGATTTGTAGAGGACTTCGTGGGCGCCGACCGCGCGCTCAAGCGGCTCGCGCTGCAACGCGTGCGCGACGTGGACCTCTGGACGGCGCCGCTCGTGCGCGCGGGCGAGCCTGCGGCCGAGGCGCGCGCGAAGCTGGCCGACTCCGAGGTGCCCTATCCGCTGCTGGTGGACGACCAGGGGCGGCCACTGGGCTGGCTCTCGGAGCGAGCGCTCGCCGGCGAGCGCGTGACCGACGAGCTCCGGTCGCGACCGACTCCGACCCTCGAGCTCGAGGACGTTCTGCGCGACGCGCTCTCAGACCTGCTCGCCGAGGAGGCGCAGTACGGCCCCGTGGTGGACGAGCGCGGCGCCGTCACCGGCGTGCTCTCCATCGAGATCCTGAGCCATGCCCTCAAGACCGACCCGGACGAGGTGCCGAGCGGGGCGGACGCGCTATGAGCCCGCTGCTCGCCCAGGTGCAGATCCACCAGCGCACTCAGGACACGTGTGTGTCCGACAACGGCTTCTGCCCGGGCTGGATCGCAGACAACTTCGACCGCTACGTCGACCCCTTCTTCCAGCACGTGCTGCTCACGGTGGTCGCCGTGGCCATCGGCTTCCTCATCGCATTCAGCCTCGCCCTGCTCGCGTACAGGCGGCGCTGGCTGGTCAACCCGATCACGCAGGTGACGGGCGTCCTCTACACGATCCCGAGCATCGCGGCGTTCTTCCTGCTGCTGCCGATCACCGGGCGCGGCTTCCTGACAGCGGAGATCGCGCTC
>Ga0207708_10001835_pt1 | contig 15664 bp, 19 predicted proteins | sample KBSK5101metaG_FD_184340 | JGI IMG/M metagenome (GOLD analysis project Ga0207708, IMG submission 184340) | Corn, switchgrass and miscanthus rhizosphere microbial communities from Kellogg Biological Station, Michigan, USA - KBS K5-10-1 metaG... | ecosystem: Host-associated > Plants > Roots >...
CGCTGCAGCTCGCGTTGCGCGACGCATGGGCCTCGCGGCAAGGGAGCGACGATAACGTCGCTGCTGCTGATTCATCAATCTCAGCTTTGAGACGCAGGTCGCAGGAGCCGGCGTAAAACGCGCCGCGATCCGCCGCCAGCGGCAGAGCGCTGCTGGTCCATGCGCGACTAGAGGTATGAAAGCGCCGGGATCGCAGGCTGCCGCTGCTACGCCTGCGTCAGGCATCCGAATCGTCGTCTTCCGTCTGGGGCACCACGCTGGGAGCGAGTCCCAAGGCGCTGAGCGATGCGATGGTCGCGATATAGAAGACGATCCACATGGCCGGTCCCCCCTTCGCAAACCTGCGGTGCAGGTTTCACGGCAGGAACTGTTGGCTGCGAGGGTGATCGAATTGGGGCTCGCCCCGGCTGTTGCAGGGAAATCGTTCGAGTGTGATTTTCCCGCATCACTCGCCGCTGCACTTCAGACGTTCGCCATCGCCAGCCGACCGAACGGATTCGTTGTGCAGGATCGTCATCGACCACGCTGGTTCTTCCCGCCGAGCGAGCCGCAGTGCTCCACGCGAAAAGGGAGTCGCCTCGTGCAGGCTGACACCGCAGTGCAGCATGGACGCTTCATCCCGCGACAAAAGGGCGGTCTTAAAGCAATTGGTCATAATTCAAGGCATTAATCTGGGTGTCGCCCCAGCTCGGCGAGCCACGCCGCCATCGCGCCGTCAAACTTCTGCAACGAAGCTCGTGTACCGCACCGCCGTTGAGTAGGAACCAAGGGGGTCCCTCGTGTTTCAGATTGTGCGCTGCATTCTTGCCGAAAACGGTGAGGTCGCGGCCCGCCAGCCTCTGCAGCCGCTTTTCGACCTCTGGGAAGATGCGACGGCCATAGCCGAGTTCGATTCATCGCGCCTCAGCGGCGACTACGGTTATGACGAAGCGCGAGACTGCTGGTGGGCGAGCGATTCGCTCGGGCGAATGTACCGGTTCGAGGTCGAACAGGTAGCGGTGGCGGACACCGTCGCGGCGTAGACGCGCTAAGCGCCAGGCCGATCGCTGCGGGGGCGGCGATCGCCACGATTGATGTGCACCGCGGCCTCGTACGTTCAGCCCTTCAGCCGCTTGTTGCATTCGCTGTAGTAACCGCCACCCTTCTGGATCTACTTCAAGCCGCCATTGCCGGTGCCGGTCTTGTTCGTATTGTATTGATCGAGGCGGGTGTGCATCCGGGCGTTGCCGGAGCAGGGTGACGTGCTGCCATTGACAACGGGGCAAAGTTCGCATTGAGGAAACGTGCTTTTTCTGAACGCCCGTTCAGAACGTTCGCGAATGCTGGGGATCGGTTGGTCTCTCCGTCCGGGTAAGCGGCCGGACGCGTACGTGTGAAGTCTGTTCTCGAGGAGCGGCCAATGCGGATGCGACAATTGAGATTCGGCGCGGTGTGTGTTGCCGCCATTGCCATGGTGGCGAGCCTGCCGGCACATGCGCAGGAATATCCCACCAAACCGGTCACGTTCATCACACCCGCTGCGGCCGGCAACAGCCCGGACGTGGCGACGCGCGTCGTCGCCGATCGCCTCACCCAGATCTGGAAACAGCAGATCGTTGTGCTCAACCGGCCCGGCGCCGGCGGCCTCATCGCCGCGCAGGCGGCAGCCGCAGTGGAGAAGGACGGCTACAGTCTGTATGTGGCGCAGGCCTCGACGTTCACCGTCCTGCCGATCGAACAGGAAGGCAAATTGCCGGTGAATCTCCAGACCGCCTTCGCTCCGATCGGCATGGTGGGCGAGCAGCCCATCGCGCTGTCGGTCAACAAGGATGTGCCTGCCGGCAATGTCGCGGAGCTTATCGCGCTGGCCAACAAGACGCCGGATGGGATGCTGTTCGGCGCCACCAACCGGGGCGGCCAATCGCACCTGACGGGCGAACTGTTCCGCGAGCGAGCCAAGGCCAATATTTCGTTTGTCCATGCCGCCGGCGCGTCCGTGTCGCTCAACGACGTGATCGCCGGGCGCATTCCGATCATGTTCGAAGGTTTGGCCGGGCTCGCACCGGGCATCCAGGGCGGCGGAGTTAAGCTTCTCGGTGTTGCCGCGCGGCAGCGCCTTCCGAACTTGCCGAACCTTCCCACCATCAACGAAACCGTGCCCGGCGTGGTGTCGAGCGGGTGGATCGTGCTGATGGCGCCGGCGGGCACGCCGGAGTTCATCATCCAGAAGGTCAATGCAGACCTCCGCAAGGTCGTCGCCATGCCCGAGGTGATCGAGCGGTTTCAGGTGCTCGGCACCTACACGCGCGACTTGACACCCGAACAAACCGGAGAGTTCATTCGCAGCGAAGAGCGCCTGTGGTGGCCGATCGTGAGACAGGTGAACCAGAAGCGCTAGCTCGACGCCTTGGCAGCCGCAGCCAGAATGAGCATTGTAGCCGGCGAAAGCCGTCGCCCTCGGGGCGCCGGCTCATCGCAATGCGATCAAAGGTTCGGAGTGCTCCATGATCAACGTCAAGCGGATTAGCCATGCGACATTTGAGACGCCAGACATCGACCGGCAGATCGACTATTTCACTCAGATTGCCGGTCTGACACTGACGGAGCGGGAAAACGGCCGCGCTTTTCTTGCAACCAAGCTTGGTGATCTCGCGGTGCAGCTCGAAAAGGGCGATCACGCGCGTTGCGCGCGGCTGGCGTTCCAGGTCGCGCCGGACACCGAGTTCGACGACATCCGGCGCGGCGTCGAGGCCGAGGGACTGCGCTGCCAGACGCGCAACGATCCAACGCCCGGCATACCCCGTATGCTGGCGTTCGAGGATCCCAAGGGGACGGTCTGCGAGGTATTCGCCGCTCAGACGCCGATCGGCAAGAACCAGCAGGTCCCCGGCATCGGGCCGATCAAGCTCGGCCATCTTGCGTTCGTGGTTCCGGAACCCAAGGAGTTCGCCGCGTTCTACACGCGCGTGCTCGGCTTTCGGGTGTCGGATTGGATCCAGGACTGGTTCGTTTTCATGCGCTGCGGTGCGGATCATCACACCGTGAATTTCGTGCGCGGCAAGCGCACGCAGATGCATCACATCGCTTTCGAGTTGAAGGATTGGGCTCACGTCCAGGCCGCCTGCGACTTCCTTGGCGGCAAGAACATCCCCATCATCTGGGGACCCGGCCGGCACGGGCCAGGCCACAACGTCTACACCTATCACCGCAATCCCGACGACCAGATCGTGGAGATGTTCACCGAGCTCGACAAGATGCTGGACGAGTCGCTCGGCTACTTCGATCCGCGGCCGTGGCATCGCGATCGGCCACAGGCGCCGAAGGTATGGAGCATGCCCACCGACATCTGGGGACCGCCGCCCACGCAGGACTATCTGCGCCAGCGGGAGTGAGCGGCGGCCTCGCAAGACCTTTCGAGGGGCGGCATCTCGGAGGAGAGCGTAGCATGATCAGGAAAGCCATTGGCGCGCTCGCATTGCTGGCCGTGCTCGCCGGCGCGGCGGCGGCGCAGGAGTACCCCAATCGCCCGATCAAGTTCCTGCATGGCTTCCCGCCGGGCGGGAACGTGGACATCATCGCGAGACTCCTGGGGAACGAGATGTCGAAGGGGCTCGGCCAGTCGATCATCATCGAGGCCAAGCCCGGCGTCGCCGGCAGCCTTGCCGCCGAGACCGTGGCGCGCAGCGAGCCTGACGGTTATACGCTCCTGATCGTTCCCAGCGCGCATCCGGCGCACGGCGCGCTGTCCAAGAACGTAAGCTATAAGGTGGTCGACGATTTCGAATGGATTTCGGTCGCGAGCTTCTATCCATTCCTCATCTGTGTACGCAAAGATTCTCGCTTCCAATCGCTAAAGCAATTGATCGACGAGGCGCGCAAGAATTCCGCCGGCCTGACCTACGGCTCCGCCGGCGTCGGTTCGATCTTGCATACCACCGTCGAGCTGATGGCCAACGAGACCAAGACTAAGTTCCTGCATGTTCCGTATCGCGGGGAAGCACCCGCCATCACCGGCCTGCTGCAAGGCGATATCGATTTCATCGCGGCCACCTCGGGGCCGATCAGCCCGCGCATCCGTTCGGGCGAGTTTCGCGCGCTCGCGGTGACGGGCAAGAGCCGATGGCGTGATTTTCCAGATGTGCCGACCGTGGAGGAGGTGGGCATTCCGGGATTCGAGGTCATCTCGTGGACCGGGCTTGCCGGCCCGGCGAAATTGCCCAGGCCCATCGTCGACAAGCTCAACTCCGAAGTGCGTCGGGCGATTGCCGTTCCCGAGATCAAGAGCAAGCTCGAGGGCATGGGTGGCGACCCGCGTGCGACCACTCCGGCGGAGATGCGCGCACTGGTGGCGAGCCAACTGGCCACGTGGGCCAAGCTCGCCAAGGAGGCGAACATCTCGATCGATTAGGCGACGACCTTCTGCCCACGCGCCCGGCCGCGCGGCCGCCGGTCGCAGCGCTAGTAACGGATAAAAATCACGGCGAAGACGGCGGCAAGCCACGCAAGTGGAATGACAGCTGCGAACAAAGCAGTGCGCGGCCACTTGAGCCACAGAAATAACCAGGGCACGAACACGCAAATCAAAGCAACGGCGGGGAAAACGAAGATGCTCCAGAACACCGCCCACAATAGCTGATCGTCCTGGCCGCCACTGTCGAACAGCATCGGCGACATCATGGCTATCGACACGCCGAAACAAGTCAATGCGACATTGACGAGCGTTAACACGCCGAGCCCAAGCTTCATGAGCGATGCCTCTCTGGATGAGAAGAATGCGGCTGGTGGGAGGAGCAAAACATACGTCGCCGGATGGTCCCTGACCATACGACACTCTCTGCACTGAAAACGAACCGGGTCGGGGGTCGGCTAAAGATCGTCAGGCCGGTTGACGGCGCCAATTAATTGAACCAAGATTTTAACGATTTTGGCGGGGCGGCCGAAACCAGCCTTACGGAGGCGCCCCGTGACGGCAACCCAAATCAATTGGAATTGGGGAAGCAATACCAACGTCAATTTCGACGCTGCCAGCGATACACTCGATTTCGGCTGGTTTCAGGCCGACCAATTCACGATCAGCGAGGTCAACGGGACGGTCGTCATCGCGATTCCGTCCAATCAACAGACCTATACGCTGCAACATACCACGTTGCACGACCTGCATCTGTCCAACATCATCGCAAAGGACGCATCCGCGATCGGCGAGTGGACAACCGTGCTCGGCGGTTCGCCCGTAACGCAGCCGCAGCCGCCTCAGCCTCCGGTGCCTCCTCAACCTCCGGTGCCGCCGCAGCCTCCCGTCATGCCAGGCGGCGGTGCGAACTCCTGGTCGGCGAGCAGCGTCTACACCGCTGGAATGACCGTGACGGAAAACGGCATCACGTACAAAGCCAATTGGTGGACGCAGGGCACTGATCCTGCCGACCACAACGGCGCCTTCGGGGCGCCATGGACCGCGATTGCCGGGGCGGTTTCCCGAGGTCCCACCCTTTGGTCTGCCGGCAACGTCTACACCGCCGGTATGACCACGATCGAAGACGGCATCATCTACCAGGCAAATTGGTGGACGCAGGGGAACGATCCGGCTCATTACAACGGCGCGCACGGGCAGCCGTGGACCATGCTCGCTGCGGTCGATCCATCGCATGCCGTTCCCACGGTGCCGACCGGTCTTGCCGCGGTCGCAACGTCGAGCAGTGCGACGATCCTGAGCTGGAACGCATCGGTCGTACCCGGCAACGGTGTCGTCACCGGCTACGCGATCTTCGAAAATGATCACCAGATCGCGACCGTCACCGGTACCAGCTACACCGTCGCCAACCTTACGGCGAATACGACATACACGTTCTCGGTGGCGGCCTTGGATGCGGCAGGCTCGTCCGCCGAGACCAATCCGATCTCGGTGCATACGACCCTGTCCATTGTTCCCGGTGACGGGAATCACGCGCACGAGTTCAGCCCCTACATCGACATGGCCATGCCGGCGGCCGCCAATCTGGCCGCCATCTCCGCGGCATCCGGAATCCAGAACTTTACGCTCGCATTCGTGCTCGGCTCCGACCAGGGTATCGGCTGGCAGGGCACAGGCGCGATCACCGACGATACTCTGGCCAACGGCACGACGATCCTGTCGCAAGTGCAGGCAGTCCAGGCGGCAGGCGGCCACATCACGATCTCGTTTGGCGGCGCTGCCGGCCAGGAGGCTGCTCTGACCGCGAGCAGTGCCGCGAGCCTGCAGGCGGAATACCAGTCGGTGATCGACCGCTACCACGTGAACTCGCTCGATTTCGACATCGAGGGGGCAGCGGTGCAAGACCAGCATTCGATCACGCTGCGCGATCACGCTATCGCGGGACTGCAAGCCGCCAATCCCGGCCTGACGATCTCCTACACGCTGCCGGTTTTGCCGACCGGCTTGACCGCCGACGGGCTCAATCTCCTGGCGAGCGCCAAGCATGACGGGGTCAAGATCGACGTCGTCAACATCATGGCGATGGATTACGGGCCATCGGTCGACAACGGCGGCCGGATGGCGCTCAATGCCATACAGGCGGCCATCGCGACCGAAGCGCAGATCAGCAGCCTGGGCCTGTCCGCGAAGATTGGCATCACGCCGATGATCGGTGTCAACGATTTCGCTTCCGAGGTATTCACCCTCGCGGACGCGCAAGCACTACTCGACTACGCTCAGACCGACAGCAATGTCGTGCGGCTGTCGATGTGGTCGGTGGCACGGGACAACGGCAACTCTGCTGGCGCCCACTACGCGTCGCCGGACAGCAGCGGCATCGTCCAACAGCCCTATGATTTCTCCACGGTCTTCAATCATTTCGATCTGATGGTCTGACGTCGCGGGGACCGTGATCCCGAGCGATCGGCGGACCTTTCAGACGGGATCATCTGCCCCCGAGCGATTGCCGAGGGCGAATCCATCAACAGGCGACATGTCGTCTTCGCCCTGCGCCGAGCGCGTGGAGTGAAGCCGGCATTCAATTGAAGCGCTCAGCGCGATTGCGCGCTTGCGTCAAGTCGCCTCCCTTGCCAGTCAGCCGAAAAGATGAACCAATGTAATTTTTGGGCCGTCGACTCAGGCAGGAGGCTTCATGAAGAAGGCAGTCAAGCGCGGGAAGTCGAAGACCAAGACTAAGAGTAAGACTAAGTCCAAGACGGCCAAGTCCAAGACGGCCAAGTCCACATCGAAGCGTGCGGCCGCCAAGTCGAAGGTCAGGAAAACGACAAAAGCGAAGACGGCCCGAAAAGCGAAGAAGGTGACACCCCGCCGTGCCGGCACGAAACTCAAGCACGTGGCGAAGAAGGCGGCCACCGCGGCGGTCGTCGCGGCCGGATTGGCTGCTCTCGACACCGCTCTTGGGGAACTGAATCCCAAGAAAAGCGGCTCGGACGCCTCCGCTTCGGACAAATCAGAGCCGAAGCGATAAGGCCGAGCGCTACGCCGGGAGATCGCCAAGCATCGGCGGAACCGCGCACCAATCCTTTTGGCGTCGGGCCATTCGTTGGTCCGGCGTCCATCCGATCCGGAACACGCGTCGTCTTTTGTGTCGCCGCTGAGATCGCGACGACTGGCCCCCGCGGCCGCTCATTTTGGGAGTTTGTCCGCGAGAATTTCCAGCTTGTAGATCTCCGGCGTCTTGGCAAACAGGTCGCCCGCCTTGGCCTTTTCCATCAAGGCCGCCGCGACCTTCCCATTGAGATGCGCGTCGCGCCCGGCCTCGTCATCGAATGTGTCGAAGATCGCGAATGCGGACGGCCCCTCTTGGATGGCGAACCACGAGATCGTACCCGGCTCGGCGTTCACCAAGGGGAGGGCAGAGCGCAGGAAGTCAGCGACCTCCTTTTCCTTGCCCGGCTTCGCCTGCAACGGAACGTACAGCGCAAGTTTTGTCATCGGCTTCTCCTGCTTTGGCGGCGTCGCGCGATACCTACTTTGGGAACCGCTCCGGCTCCGGCCCGCAGCGGTTCCGTCGCATGACTGACGGCACTTTGACCGGGGCGCATGCTCCGCTGCGATCACCGGCGTTCCAGCCTGGAAACGCCGCTAGGGCTTCACGGGTTCGTAGGTATCTCTCCCGCAGCGGTCTTGCGCCGTGGCGCGATGGCGATCGGCCAGTTTCCCGTGCTCGATCGTCACGAGGACGGTAACCGGCCGTGGCTGGCCGTCGACTGCCCCTGGAACCAGCGCCTTCACGCACGCGTCAAAACCTCGTCCCGCGATGCGGCGAGGTCGAGAGACCTCGAGAGCGCTGGGATGGCCCGTAAATAATGTATCAGCGCCGACGCGGATCAGTTCCTTGACATCGGGTTCGGGTTCCGGCGGGGGTGGTTCTACGCCGGGTTCGCGGAACACCTTCGGCAGGGCCGAGTACTGATCTGCGACGCCGCACCCCGTCAGCAGCATCACGGTGCCGGCAATGAGCGCCATCCCGAGCTTCATGGCTGCGCAGCCTAGCAAACATTGCGGCAGCATTTTCTCCGCTCGCGAAATTATGACTGGAAATGCGGCCGGACCGGCCCCGGTGATGGCTGACGTATGCCAACGAGCTACACGAGCGGATCAGCATCGAATTGAGCGTGGACGATCCGCACGCCGGTATATTTGAGCGTCCCGTCGCCGATGGCGGAAACCTTGCGCCCGAACTTCGCGTCCTTGATCTTCGGCACGCGGCAGAGCTCTGGCTGCGACCCCTTGGGTTCCAGGTTTCCGATGGCGATCCAGTCGCCGGCCCACAGGCGCTCGCGCAGGTAACGGTGGCCGGCGCCCTTGCTGACTTGATATTCCACAATGCTGAGGATGCCCCACAACAGACCATGGGCAGCCTCGACTGACGACGTGTTACGCGTAACCGGCTCGCTGTGGCCCCACAGCTCGGCGATCGAATAGCCTCCGGCCCAAAGCACGCCCAACCGATTCGGATCGCCGTCCACGGAAGCCTGTACCTTCGTGCTGCTGTGTCCGGAATGCCCGACTGGAATGCCAGATTTGCCGGCGCAGGCCCGACACGTCAATGCCGGAGCGGGACGGCGAGCCGTCGGGGCAATCGGCACTTCTGAACACCGCTGGTTCCGTGCGGAGTCTGAATCCTGTTCACGCGCGGTTCAGCGGCGCTGGGACACAAACGTCGCGAGATGCCCCGCAGTCGGATCGAGATTTACTGGAAGAGAATCGAGACGGCGCCCGCCGGGGTGGCGGTGCAAGTGCGCGTGACCGATGGTTCTGACCATGACTATCTGCTGCCTTATCCGTGCAAGCTCATGGAGGGCACATGGGTCAACGCTGCCTCCGGTGCGCCGTTGGCGGTACGTCCGACTTACTGGAAGCTCTATGTCGAAACGCTTCCGGGGAAGAAAGCGTGGAAACGCAGACCGCCTGCCGAGCTGTGCTTGCTGGCGATCGCGCTTTGGGGCTGCTTGTTCTAGCCAGATCGAGAGGTCGAGAGTGGTTGCCGGTTGCGCGGACTGCCGGCCAGCCAGGCCGGTCGCGTGCCGGGACCGGAGGAACTGAGCAACATCAGCAAATCAAAGTGAGGGACGGAAGACTAGATAGTCTGATGTGACCCGCGCGAGGGTCGTCGGCTGAGACGGTTAAAGCCCCTATGGAAGGTTATTTGGCCGCGATCGCGGCAGTGGCGGCCGCCCTTGCAATAGCGGGGCTGCTGTTCTGGACTTATTGGTAGGCTGGAACGGCCGAGTCGGCGCGTTCCCGGCAGGGGATCGCCTCCAGGCGACGAAGCCCACGCGCGTGCATCAAGATCGGTGGATTCAGCGAGGCCTGTTGTGCCGCGTACATGGCGTTTGAAGGACCTGGGGTGGATCGTTGCCTTCGTGGCCTTGTGCGCAGCTTGGAGCTACGAGGTGGTCCATGCGACCCGGCACACCGCCGTGCCGAAGGATACCGGCATTTGGATCTGCCCCATTCTGGGGCGATGCGGGCCCGCGGGAACGCCCGGGCTTGGCCGCTGGTAACCCGTTCGCACCGGCTTCACGTCCCGCCGTTCGTCCCCTCTGACGATCACCGCTATTTCTTCTTGTTCGTCTTGCCCTTCTTGGCGGCCTTGACGGGCTTTCCGGCCTTCTTGCCGACCTTCTTGCGGGCTGCGGCCGACTTGGCCTTGACCTTGCCGGCGGTCATGCTCCAGCCCTTCCAGTTGATGTCGAAGATGATGCCGTTCGGATCCCTGAACTTGCGCTCGAAGTCGTCGTCATCAGGGTCGCCGAGATCGAAGAAGAATTTGCCGCCGGCCTTCTCGATCTGCTTCTGCTGCTGCTCCAGGTCATCGCACTGGAAGCCGAAGTGGTGGATGCCCACGAATTCGCCCGGCTTCTTGATCCCGGAGCCGACCTCGCTCTTGTATTGCAGCAGCGCTAGGTTGATTTCACCGTCGCTCATGTAGACGCGATAGGCCGTCGGCCCTTCGGATTTCGGCGACCGCTTGAGGCCGAATGCCTTCTCATAGAAGTCGGCGGTCGCGTCGATGTTCTTCACCGACAGTGCGATGTGCCGGATGCGTGCTGCCATAGGCTTACTCCGTCTTGGTATTGCATTTCCCAGTGTGCCAGCTTCAGCACCGCAGTTCCAGGACCGCGCTCCGGCGGCCCTTCGGCCGCGCCATGGAGGATGGAAAGAGAACGACGCTGTCGCTTGGCCCCGATTCCCGGGCGGAATTTACCAAACAGATACGATCTTGGTCCTAACTGGAGGGATGGCCAACTATCCCACAGAACCGGCGGCAACCTGTGCTGGCTGTCAACACCGGATGGCAGCCGTGGACCGCAAGCCAATTCTGTTCACCGACGGCCTGGTCGACGTGACCTACATGTGCGACTGGTGCGGCACCGAGACGAAGCGCGCCGTCAGGGAACCAGGGCGTGCCGGCCGCGTCCGCAACGGCGAACGCCGCGGGCTGATCGCCTAGCGACCCGTGTCCGCGCGCCGGTTCCGGTAGGAACCGCAGGCCGAAAGCCGCGCGGCGCGCGTGCCGTCAGCGTCCCTCCGAATACGGCAGCAGCAATCGCCCCGACGCCAAATCCTTCGGGTAGACGATCACCTGCGTGCCCGGCTTCTTGAACTGATCGAGCCCGCTTCCCTTGACGTTCTGATACTGCACCCACAGCACGCGCGGGTTCTTCCACTCGCCGTTCGGCGCATAGTCGACCTTGCCGACGATGGTATCGAAGCTATGGGTCCTGATGTACTCCCCGAGCTTTTTCTGGTCGAGGCTGCCGACCGCCGTCACCGCCTGTTCCAGCACCTGGCCGTTCGCGTAGGCGAAGGGCGGAATGAAATAACCCAGCAGGTCGGCGCCGATCGAGGGCGCCTTGGCCTGGTAGCGAGCAAGGAAGCTTTCGATGCCCTTGAACGGTACCGTGGGCTCAGGGACGTAGAAATCGTAGTCGACGATCCGGTTGAGCAGCTCGCCGAGTTGGGTCTTGATGGCGGCGTATTGCAATCCGACCATGCCGCCGCCGAACAGCTTGGTTTTCAGCCCGATTTCGTTCGCCGCCCGCGCGATGCCGACCGTCTCGGTCGGATAGGATGCGATGTAGACGAAATCCGGATTGCTCGCCTGGATGCCGCGCACGATCGGGGCGAAGTCGACGGTGTTCGGCGGATAGCTCCGGTCGTAGACGATCTTGAATCCCATCTTGGCCGCGTTTTCCCGCGCGCCGTCCGCCGCCTTCTTGGCGAAATCAGAATCGGCGCCGGCGATGGCGACCGTCTGCAGACCCTGCTCCTTGGCCAACTCGAAAAAGCCGCGCGAGAATTCGCGCACGGCATCCGGCCCCGCCGGGAACATGGAGAAATAGTACGGGTAGTTGAACTCGCTGTTCACGGCCAGGGCGAACAATCCCAGCAGCACGTAGTTGCGCGGGATCACGACCGGCATCGAGGGCACTGACAGGTTGGTGCCGTAGCTGGTGAACACCACGTCGATCTTGTCGATGTCGAACAGCTTGGCGTAGATCGCGGGCACGACCGAGGGATTGCTCTGGTCGTCGTAGTAAACGAGCTTCACCGGTCGGCCGAGCAGGCCGCCCTTGGCGTTGATGTCCTCTTCCCACATCTGGTAGGCGGCGAGGATGGCCTTGCCGTTCGAGGCGAGACCGCCGGTCAAGGGCATGGAAAAACCGATCTTGATCGGTTCGGCCGCGCGCGCCGCATTCGGGCCGAACAGAGCCGGCAGCGCCAGCGCGGCCGCTGCGAACGCGTGTCGAAACATCGTCCTCCAATACATCGGTTTCGCTCCCTTGAGGTTGTTGTTCGTCGCTTTGCAGTCGTTCAGTCGCCGAGGCCGGCCTTGCGCGCCGCCACGCGCGCGATCGCCGACCAGTCCTTGTCGGCGTCGCCGTTGGCGATGGCATCGAGAAACGCGTCACGCAAGACGCTGGCGAAGGGTAGCGGCACGTTGGCCTGCTCGCCCGCCTTGAGCGCGAGGTTCACGTCCTTCATGCCGAGAACAAGGTCGAAACCTGGCGGCACGTATTGCTGGCCGCCGATCGCGCGGCCGTAGCCCTGATAGACCGGCACGTTGAACAGGGACGTGATGATGACGTCGAGCACGTCGGGCGCGGACATTTGGAACTTGCGCAGCAGCGCCGCGGCCTCCGCGATCGCCTCGATCGCGCAGGCCACCATGAGATTGCCCGCGATCTTGGCGATGTTGGCGTGACGCGGCTCCGGCCCGACCCGATGGGTCTTCTGGCCCATGGCGTCGAACAACGGTTGCACGCGGTCGATCGCTGCCGCGTCGCCCGCCGCCATGATGCTGAGCTTCCCGGCCGCTGCGACGTCGGGTCGTCCGAACACGGTCGCCGCGACATAGGGAATGTTGCGGGCGCTGTGGGCGGCTACCAGTTCGTCAACGCAATCGAGCGAGACGGTTCCCATGTTGACGGACACCATCGCAGGATGCGCATGTTGCAGCAGATCGCCGTCGATGAACACCTCGCGTAGCGCGGCATCGTTCGGCAGCATCGAAATGATGGCGTCGCCCCGCACGGCATCTGCCGCATTTGCGGCAATCTCGGCGCCGGCACGTTCAAGCTCGCGCAACGGCACGGTCGCCTTGTCCCACGTCCGCACGCGGTGTCCGGCCTTGAGCAGGTTCGCCGCCATGGCCTTGCCCATCCGGCCGGTGCCGAGAAATCCGACCTCCATCGTTGCCACCCCTTGCCGCCGAACTGTACGGGCACGCGTGAGGCCGCGTCGCCGTGGTCACGTTCGATCTTCGCCTGTCGCGAGCATACCACTTTGCGTCGGCACGCGCGGCTGTCAGCAGAGGTGGAACAAGTTCATCCGCAAGTCATTAGAGCGTCACCCTGTCGATGGAGAATCGAGATGAGAACATCGTGGGTATTGCCGGTCTTGCTGCTGTCCGTGTTGGTGACGCCGGCCCCAGCCAAGGGTTGTCTGAAAGGCGCGGTCGTCGGCGGTGTCGCTGGCCATTATGCCGGCCATCACGGCGTCATCGGCGCGGCGGCGGGCTGTCTCATCGGACGTCATCAAGCGAAGAAACGCGCGCACGTGCAGCAGGATATTCGGCACGCTGACCCCGGCAGGATCTGATCCCGTCGGTCAAGAATGGCCGCGCGCCGCAGGGGATTTTCCCTGAGCGAGGACCGACACGTTGCGTACGCCGTGAAAATTAACATCTGCCGCCCCGGAACGGTGGCCGGCGCTGCACGTTGACCGATGCGGCGGTTCCCGTCGGGGGGAGTGAGCCTTGCCGCCCCAAACAGGAACCACGCAAACCGGAGGCGAAGTGACCGGCCATGACGACCTATCCCGTGGAATTTCATAGACGTTCCGAACGGCAATGGGCGCGTCGCGCCCAAGCGTCGCGTTCATCCGAACTTAGATCGAGTGAGTTCATGCCGAGCCCGCCCTCGGTTCGTGCATATGGTTCGCAGCCCGCTAGCGAGCGACCGGATTTTTCCATGAGCTTGCTGTTCAATCGGAGCACGTTTGCTGCTGCCAAATCGGCAGAAAAGTGTTCGACCTAGAACCACTCGGAGTTGTGGCTCCGGCCCCGCCACGCCGACGAGCGGGGAGCTAGATGCCGGCGGTGCGCGCAATCTCGGCTGCGCGCAAGCCGGGTGGGCACGAGGGGCGCTCGGGCGACCTGATCAAGCCTCTCATTGTTTATGCTTTGCTCTCCCTGATTGCTGCTACCCGGCGGCCATTGGGCGGAGGCAGATCCGATCCGACGGATCGTCTCTCGGATGGCGGCCGCCCTGCGACCGGTGCATTCGGAGCCACTCGCAGTACGGACGAGCCGCGCGGCGTCCAGCACGATCGGGCCAGCGAGGATGCTCGGGGCCGACGGGCGAGCGCGCCGTGGCAAATCCCCTGGTCGGGATGGAAGGACATCTTCTGGCGTACGTATGGACAGATCGGTGAGGACCGTCTCCTTGCGGTCGCGGCGGGCGTGGTGTTCTACGGATTGCTCGCGTTGTTTCCTGCAGTCACCGCTTTCGTGTCCCTTTATGGTCTGTTCGCGAAAGCGTCGACCATCAATGAACACCTCTCGCTTGTCAGCGGCCTGATGCCGGGAGGTGGGGTGGAGATCATCCAGGAGCAGGTGAACCGTATCGCCGCGAAGGGCGAAACCAAGCTTGGTTTCGCATTCGCGTTCGGTCTGGCACTGGCGCTCTGGAGCGCCAATGCTGGAATGAAGGCGCTCATCGACGCGCTCAATGTGATCTACGACGAGAAGGAGAAGCGCGGCTTCATCAAGCTCAATTTCCTCTCTCTAATCCTGACCGCGGGAGGCCTCCTGGCCATCCTGACCGCTGTCGGGGCGATCGTGGTATTGCCTGTCGTCCTGTCCTATGTCGGTCTGGGCGGATGGACCGAGATGCTGCTTCGCCTATTGCGCTGGCCAGTGCTGCTCTTCGTGGTGATCTTCGGTCTGGCCGTGCTCTACCGTTTCGGTCCGAGCCGGCAACATCCTCGCTGGGAATGGCTTTCGGCAGGAAGCGTGGCGGCCGCAGTCGCGTGGCTTGCAAGCTCGGCGTTGCTGTCGTGGTACCTGGCGAACTTCGCAAACTACGATGCGACCTATGGCTCGCTGGGCGCCGCCATCGGCATGATGATGTGGATGTGGGTTTCCTCCATCGTCATCCTGGTCGGCGCCGAATTCAATTCCGAGGTCGAGCATCAGACCGCCCGCGACTCCACGACCGGCTCCGAACGGCCGCTCGGCCAACGCGGGGCGGCGATGGCGGACACGGTTGGAGCGGCCGCATCATGAAAGTGTCGTTTTCGGACTTCCCGACAGCAAGTCCCAGCGGGCCGGCCGGCGATATAATGGAGGAGCGCATGGACGCGGACGCCGACACCAATCTCATTGCCTCGGAGTTGATGGCTGTCCAAGGCATCCTGATGTGCGTCTTGCGACGGGTCGCTGCGATCGATCAGAACCTCGCGAGCGCGATCGAGAGCGGGCTCGACGACGCGACCAACTTGGCGGAGGAGATGAAGGTCGCGCTCGGAGAGGAAGCGACCTCTGGAGAAGCGGCCGAAGCGCTGCGAACCATCGAGCGACTGCGGGCAGGCATCCTTGGCGCGAATCCCGGCGGGACGGATTAGTGCGCGCGTCCGGCCGCACCCGAGCCGGCGGCTGGTACACAAGCGGTCGCCAGTCACCGATCGCCGATTCTGAAAGTGAGC
>Ga0207708_10001836_pt1 | contig 15660 bp, 20 predicted proteins | sample KBSK5101metaG_FD_184340 | JGI IMG/M metagenome (GOLD analysis project Ga0207708, IMG submission 184340) | Corn, switchgrass and miscanthus rhizosphere microbial communities from Kellogg Biological Station, Michigan, USA - KBS K5-10-1 metaG... | ecosystem: Host-associated > Plants > Roots >...
GCATGCGGTTGAGCGCACCCAGCGTGCGCATCGGTTGCCACACGTCGTTGCCGCTGATGTCCTGCGCATAGGTGACGTCGTCCATCTCGCCCGTGTGCCGGATGCGGTTGGAGCCGACGCGCGCCGTGCCACCCAGCGTCCAGGTGTTGCCGTAGGCATCGGCCCATGACGTTGCGCCGATGTCCTCATTGGACACGTCCAGGTCGGCGACCACCGTGCCACCGATGCCGTTGAGGAGTTGGAAGCCGTAGACCTTGCCGTACATCTTGGTGTGGCCGGTGATCGGGCTACCAACGTTCACGTCGGCAACCTCCAGTGGCGCGGTGCTCAAGCCGTAGATGGAGGTGGTGCCGGCCGCGATGATCTGCTGGACCTGCGTCCAGGGGCCGGCCATCGACGGCGCGCTGTAGAGCGTGCTCGTCTTCCCGGCCGCCCCGTTGTTCACGTCCAGGGTGATGCGGAAGATGCGGCGACCGGAACCCAGCGCGGTGGTGAAGTTGGTCTGCCCGATCGTGGAGCCGTCCGTGCTCCAGCGGAAGGCGAGCGTCCCGTCGTCCTCGATCCAGATCAGCCATGACCGGTTGTTCCCGGTGGGCACGTAGCGGCCGGCGACCGCGTACCCGTTGATCGGATTCCAGGTGTCGGGCTCGATGTCCAGCCGGATATCGATGTCTCCGGTGATCTCCAGCCCGGCCTTGTCCGTGGTGGTCGCGCCGCCGCTTTCGTCCGGGCGCAACGAGAGCAGGTAGTTGTCCATGCTCCCGGCCGCCGTGGGGATGCGGTGGCGGACCGGCGTGTAGCGGGGGATCTTCTTGAACAGCGGTGACGTGGGGTTGCGGTTGGTGAACACGCCATCGACGTTGTTCACCTCGAACGAGCTACCGGCTGCGGTTGGCTGAGACTGCTGATCGGACACGCCGCGAGTGACGGAGACGCCGGGATTCTTGCGCACCCGTGCGTCAAGGTCCACGCTGCCCACGGTCGCCGTCCACGCGCCGTCGATGAACCACTCCGTGATGACGTTGTCCACGCTCATCGATCAGGCCCCCAACGCAGCTTGCACGCTGCCGGCGAAGCGGCGGCGTACCTTGAACTGGATACCGGCCATGATGCCGTTGATCACGGGATCGCTGCTGCCGACCCAGTGCGCCTCGATCACCGTGTCACCCCCGCCGCCGCCTGCTCCACCAGCCAGCATGCGCCGCGTGTCCCCGTTGCTGTGCACGCGCGAGCCCGGTGCCAGGTCCACCAGTTCCGGCCCCTGCTCGCCCACCATCGTCAGCCCGTTGCGGATACCGCCGCTGGCCGCCTGCCCCACGATGCCGCCATGCGCGTAGCCCATGGCGTTGAGCCGCTCAGCCACGTTGACGGCTGCGTTGGCCGCGGCGAGTCCGAACGCGCGCACCCGGATCGTGACCGTCTTGTCCTTGATCTTGTTCAGCTCATTGTTGATGTTGATCCGTGCGTCCCGGAAGGCGGCCTTCGCCACGCCGAGTTTCGCGCTCAGTCCCGGCACCCATCCGAATGCGGCCACCGCCGCGTCCAGGATGTGTTCGAAGATATTGATCACCCACGTGCCGAACTGCATGAATGCGCGGAGCAGATCCGAGATGAGATTGCGCAGCCCCGCATACATCCGGGTGAATGAGCCGATCAGCTTTCCGAGCACATCGATAAGACCGATGACGAAGCTGATCAGGTCATTGAAGAACACCGACGCCTCCTCGCCGTTCTCTCCGATCTCCCGGAAGAAGTCACCCAGCGCCTGACCGACATCAGGCAGGCGCTTCGCCAGCGTCTCCACCACCGGAGCCGCGCCCTCGATACCGTCGATGAGACCGGGCAGCATGTTCTGGAGCATGCCCACGATGCCGCTGCCAAGCTTGTCAGCAACGGGACCGAGCACCCGTCCGAGGTGTTCGAAGTTGGGGATCATCGAAGTGATCACGCCATTCAGCCCGGACTTGCCGTCCTTGCCGGAGAGGAAGTTCTCCACTGGTCCGCGGAAGTGCTTGCCGAACGATTCGAACAGCTTGCCCATCCGCTCCTTCAGGTCGTTCCCGGCCGCCTGGATACGCGGGTCTTTGAACGCGGCGACCACTCCCAGCGCGATGACGCCACCGCCGAGAGCGAGCAGCACGGCACTGGAGATAGCGGCGGCCAACGGGATAGCGATGATGAGCCCGAGGGCCGCAATGCCCAGCGACTTGACGATGAGCGAGATGATATCGCCGGAGAAGAAATTGCCCATCAGCCCAGAGAAGGAACCCCAGAAACTGTTAGCCGCATCCTTTCCCCATTCGGCCATGCGGGACAGCAGCGACTGCTTGTCGATGTCTACGTCCACCTTGCCGGCGTCGCCACCCTTACCGCCCGCCCCGCCCTTGCCGCCGGCGCCGCCGCTGGGGGAACGCAGGATGCCGTCCCGGCCGAGTGAGCTACCGGTGGGGGCGAAGCGCCCACGCTCGTCACGCAGGCGTCCGTTGCCGTCCCGGTACCCGCGAACGACGCTGTCCGCCACCTCGGCCTGAATCCCCTCGCCCACCGCCTTGCCGGTGCTGCGTCCGATCTCGGTGAACTTGCCCTTGGCGGACTCGGTGATGGTCTTGAACCGGGTGACGAAGTTCTGCCCGCCGTGCTCGCCCATCTGCTGGCCGATGTGGGCTCCGGCCTTCTTGATTGGATCGGAGAGCAGTTGCCCCATTCGGCCCATGACGGTCCCGAAGCGGCTGGTGAACTTCTCCGCGCTCTGCTGGCCGGCGTGCTCGGCTTCCTGTCCGACCGCCTTGAATCCCTCGCGCGCATCCTGCTTGACGCGAACCCTGATGATCACATCGTTATTCGCCATCGTCTTCGTCCTCCCTTCCCATTGCCTCGATCCGCATCAACCGGAACAGCTCCGCGTCTTCGGCCAGCAGGCTCGAAAGCGTGTAGCCCTGGTAGGTGCGCATGATGCCCAGCAGCATGCGTGCGTTGGCTAGCTCGGCAGGTTCGGTGACGGTACGTCCATCGGAATCGGTGGCCCCTGCCAGGTGCTGCCACCGCTCGATCTCCGCTCCAAAGGGGCGGGCGGCTCCATGACCGCGCTTTGCCACGCCGAGATGGCAGCGAACGCATCGCCGGCGTCCCAGCTCATCATCTCGGCACCGGACACCGGCACCGGCTCGCCTTCCTCGGTCACGAGGTCCCACGACTCGATCTTGCTCGCGACGAAGTCGAACACTCGGCGGATCTCTGCCTCGTCTTCCTCGGTCGGTCCGCCCTCGCTGCGGGACAGGCGCTCCAGGCCGGAGAGCTGGAGCGCTTCCTCCACGCTCATCCCGCGGATGTTGACGGTCAGCCCCTCCAGGCCGGTACCGGTGAAGTCGAGCTGGTACAGCTTGCGCTTACGTACGAACCCCATAACGTCTCTTCGCCCCTTCGTTGCAATGTATCTACGTTAGATCGTTGCTTGCCCGGTGGTAGCGAGATCCCAGATCGTGTTAGCCGCTTTCTTCCATGCTTCCTGGATCTGCTCCGGGAGGTCATCGAAGATCGGCATCGGGTCCCCCCGAAAGTTCTTGAACCCCGTCACGCGCCCGTACGCCGCGTAGGCGATACGGGCGCGTGACTCCGGCGTCGTGGTGGTCACATCAGCTCCAGGTCGGAACGGTGCCGTCCGCGAGCACGCCGGGCGCGCTCCACGTGAACGAACCGTCCTGACCGCGGTTGAACGAGTAGTCCGTGTACAGCAGCTCGCCGGCCAGCGTCTGGCCGGAGATGCTGAGCGTGGTGGTGCGCAGGACGCTCGTGCTCGGGACCGTCTTGAACACCGCGTGGCTCATGTTGGCCGCGTCGTTGAACACGCCGTTGGGCGTGAACGACATGTCGGCCAGCAGCACGAGCCGCTCCATGGCGCTCTTGTCCACGCCGGTCACGTCCTGGACGCCACGCGGCGTGGCAATGGTCAGGTTGGTGATGTCGTTGCTGATCGTGCGTGGCGTGCCCGCAGAGTCGTCCACCGCGACACTGAAGCCAAGACCTCCCTCCTTCGCCATGGGAGATCACTTCCTTTCTACGTAAGCGATTGCTGCTCGCAGCAAATCGACGCTATCCCCAAGAAGCCCCAGTGCACGATTGCACCGGTTGCAGAGCAGGCCACGGACGCGGCCTGTTTCGTGACAGTGGTCCACGGACATTCGTACCGTTGTTCCGTTCGGCCCCAGCTTGGTCTCTTCCGCTGTACCACAAATGGCGCAGCGATGATCCTGCGCCACAAGCATGGCTTCGTACTGCTGCCACGTTAGTCCGTAACGCTGCATCAGGTTGAACTTGAAGCGCGTGAGTGCATGACGTTCCGGATTGTCCTTTGCCCACTTGCGTGCGCCCGCTGACTGGCAGACTTTGCAAGCTGACTTCACTACCAACTTGCCGCCTGATGCCTTGCCATTCTTGGCGACGTAGAACTCCGTCAATGACTTCGTTTCGCCGCACCTTGTGCAAGTCTTCTCGCTCATGGCGAAACTCTAGCAGAAGCTTGGCCATGGCGGATCAACCCCTCTTCTGCTGGTCGGCGAGACTCTCTTGGTGCTCGCCGAAGTCATCGAGCCAAGCGCGTTCGCTCAGCTTCTGCTTGCGGCCGGTCGGGTTACCCCGGTGGTCGCCGTCCCGCACCACGTAGATCCCCGGCCGGATCTGCTCCTCGTGGCCGGCGAAGCACTCCTGCCCCGGCGGGAAGTCGAACGTGATCACGGTGCCGGCCATCGTCCAGGTGTAGCGGCGGCCAGAGTGGTCGCGCACCCAGAGCGCCAGATCCCGATGGTCCGCCTGCCCCGTGTCGAGCACCGTGCGCCACCCGCGCGTGTGGGCCACACACTGTGCCGCAGCACAGGAGATCTTGCGCGTGTGTGTCCCACGGGGGGCGCGCACGGCATACGTCTTGTAGGACTCCACGCCCATCTTCGGCTGCGGGCGCATGGGCTCCGAGGTGATGGTGATCACGGCTGTGCCGTCAGGTAGCGGACGAAGTTGACGGCGAACACCGCGTTGGTGAAGGTGCCCGTGGTGGCGATGCGCACGTAGCGTCGCACCGTGGCGTTGGTTGCCCCGGCCAGCCGCGCGCCGCCGATCGCCGTCATGGCCGAGAAGCTGCCCCCGGTCACCGTGGCGAAGGTGGCATTGTCCGCGCTGTCCTGGACGTTGAACGTGACGCTCGTGCCGGTGAACGCGATGAGGTGCACGTACGCTGCCCACCCGAACAGGGTGCTGACCGCGCCGTAGTCGATGCTCGCGCCGTTGGTCGCGCCGGTGTCCGTCTTGCTGCCCGCGGTGAGCTGCTCGCCCCACTCCATCCCGAAGCCGTTCGACTGCGCATTCACCCCGAAGAACAGCGAGCCGTCCTGGCCGCGGGTGGCGTCGTAGTTGATCTGCTTGCTGACGCAGCTGGCCGCGGTCGCGCCCACGGTCTGCGAGTGGAAGTAGGAGACCAGCCGGTCCGCGATGGGCAGCGTCTTCAGCACCTGATGCGCGCCGATGATCGCACTCACGTTGTCATCGTTGAACGCGCTGGTGAAGTCGATCCGCCCATCACGCACCAGACCGATCCGTTCGAACGCGAGCTTCTTGATCGGCGTCACGTCACCGGGGGCCGGACCTCCACTGATCGCGCCCAGCGCCGTCACGTCCCCGCCAACGTCATACCCGTCAACGTAGGCGTTGGAGCCCATCGATCCCTGCTTTGCCATCTCGCTCCTTCCCTACGCTGCGGTCGGATAACAGTCATTGATCACCACGGGGATCGTGATGTCTGCGATGCGGAACTTCGCCTTGTCCTGCTCCGCGTAGCCCAGCTCCACGCCCAGCTCCTCGCCGTCGGCACCGAGGAGATCCACGTACCGCGAGCCGGTCAGGCCGGCGAAGTGGCCGCAGACGTACGTCAGCACCGCATCGACCGCGGTCATCAGGCGGGGATCGATCTCGTCCTGTGGCTCCTGCGTCATGCTGCTGAAGATCCGCAGCGTCACGACGAAGCGCATCGAGATCGAGCTGAGCCCGCTCGACTGCACCGGTCGCCACGACTGGATCCAGGCAGCCGCGGTCATGCCGGTGCGGGACGGCGCGGCCTTCGGCTCGTGGCCGTTGACCGAGTCGAAGTGACCGGTCTGCGCAGCGGCACCGGTAACGTAGGCGATGGCGTCCGTAAAGTCCATCACTGCCACCTGTTGGAGTAGCGGGAGATGACGCCTTCCACGATGCCGCGCGCCATCATCTGAAGCCGCGCGCTGGTGATGCGGAAGAGGCGGTAGCCCTTGAACCGCGTGGTGCGGTTGCGCGAACCGGTGCCCTCCAGCCACGGACCGTAGATCACGTCCTGGTCCCAGATCTTCCAGCCGGGCGCGGTCGCCTTCGCCTCTACCTTGAACCGGTAGTAGGGCGGATTGCTCTCGCGCCGGAACATGCGCGCGGCGAACTGCCGGAGCATGCTCGCGCCAAGGATGGCGATCGAGCGCTCCGATTCCTGGCACGCCTGCGTCAATGCCAGGTCCGCCCGGCCGTCGAAGATCGGCCCGTACACGGTCACGTCCTGCGCCATGGTCAGACCGCCCGCGTCCGGACCTTGCGCCCGAAAGCGCCGTACACGCGGCCTTCCAGCTCGCGGATGCCGCGGGAGCTGTACTCGCGCTCCGACTCCGAGGTGCCGATGGTCCGGGCGTAGCCCGCGCCTTCCTGGAAGAACTGGTCCAGGGCGTACGCGCGGTTGAGCTGGCCGACCAGCGCCGGCGGGACGTGCACGTACACCGTGTCCCCCAGCGTGCCGGTGGCCGCCGTGGTGCCCAGCGCCCCGCGGGTCACCTCCAGGTCACGCGGCCAGTAGAGCGCCGCCGTGGTGTGCGCGGCGATCGTGCTTCCTGCAACTGCGCGCCGAACGTTGAGCACGTTGCCGGTCACCGCCACCACGAGGAGGCGCTCGGAGTCGATGAGTAGCTCCTCACCGGCAATGAAGGCCGCGCCGTTGGCCACGGTGAGCGAGGTGGCGTTGGGCTGAGCGGCCAGCGTGCCTGTCTGGGTGCTGTCCACCCAGCGCTTCCCGTTGACCAGCATCCGCTCCGAGCCCACCCGCAGCGTGCTGCCCACGCCGATGACGCGGGTGGTGGGCGTGTAGCGGATCACGGTGGCGGAAGCGGTGATGCCCGCGGTCAAGGTGCCTACGGTGCGCTCGGTGTTGGTGTAGCCCCACAGCCCCGTCAGGGACACGCTGTCCTGCCCGGTGCCAGACGAGTAGCTGTAGGAGCTACTCGTGGCACGGTCAATGTCCACGTGGCTGTACGGAGGCCCTGAGCGGTTCGGACGCAGCTTTACGGCGGACAGGATGCTCGTGCCGCCGGACGTGGCCGCGGTCAGGGAGATGAGGCCGGAGTCGTCCAGCCACAGCCGGTACGGGCCGGCGTCCTGGGTGTTCGGCCAGTCGAAGGTGCGCGTCCCCTGCCAGGGGAAGAAGGAACGGTGGAGGAGCTTGTCACACGCGGTAGCGCCAGCGACGATGGCTTCATCGATCTGTGACTCTACGTACGCGGATGCACGGATGTCCGGTGCCCCCATGACTGACTCACGGGTGCAGTAGACTGCTCGTTCCTCCACCGTTTGCCTCGCATTCTGGCCTAGGGACCTCGGTCCCCGGTGATGGCGATCTGAAGTTATGGACGCGGGGAACGACTGCGTCACCTGCATGCGCTTGCGCGCCGCTCTGGCCGCCGACCTTTTCGCTCCCCGCCGTCAGCGCCGATGTTACTACATCAGGACGGTGGAGCTTCGGCGACAGTGCCGCGCCACGTCCAGCCATCGTATCGGCAGTGGCGAACCCCCCGCGCTTCCGTGAGGGGTTCGCCGTCGTTGGGGCAGGCTACCTGCGGCGCGGCAGCGTCTTCGGCTCGCTCTTGTCGAGCGATGCGGGCGATGCCTTGGAGCTGTGACCAGGAGATGACGGCACCTCCTTCTCGCCCTTGTCCGCGGACTCGGACTCGTCGTCCTGCTCGTCCGGCTTCTCGGACTCGGCCGGCACCGGCGCGTCCACCGGGACCGCGGGGGCCTCGTCCTTGCGGTCGGTCAGGTCGCGCTCGTCGGACTCGTACCCGTCCACGACCGAGCCGTCCACGTTCCGGCTCGGGTCCAGCTCGGACGGACGGTCATGCGAGTCGAGCACGACGCCCTCATAGCCGTAGAACGTGGCTCCACCGTGATTGGCCTTCGGCATAATGATCTCCTTACCACTGGGTGACTTGGGCGTTTCCGGTGCCCGTATCCAGGATTCCCTGAATCGGGCCGCCGTATGCCTCCACAAGCTGCCCCGTGTTCGCGGCCAACCTGAAGGTGAAGGCGGTCGCGCTGGCCGCGCTGGTGCTGAACGACACGAGCAGCACGCCGGCCGAGTCGTTGTAGATATAGCGGGCACGACCAGTACCACCAGCGGCAAGCTGCGCGCTGGTGGTACTGGTGGCCACGCGGCCAATGACTGCTGTCTGGTTGGCGAGCGAGGCTGCCATGACTACACCGCCGTGACGGTTGCGCCGGCGTCGAGCGGGATGTACGTGACGGTCCACGACATCGCGCCGGTGTTGGTGGCCGCCGCGTTGAGCCGGATGAAGCCCGGCCCGTTCACGATCAGCTCGTTGTTCTGCGGGACGGCGAAGCCGAACGTGGCCGCCGTGCCCACCGCGCCGGCGATGCCGAACAGCTTGCCGACCGCCTGACCGTTGGACTCGGCCGTGGCGCACATGTCGGTGGCCGCCGCCGCGGAGGTGAGGAAGGCCTCCAGCTTGACCGCGTTGGCCTGCGCCTGGATCGCGGTGGTGACGGTGCCCACGATGGTCGTGATGAGCACCCGGCCGGACACGGCGAACAGGTTGCCGCTGGTGGAGGCGGGCAGCGATGCCGCCGCGCGGTCCACGCGAATGCCGTACTGGGCACGTTGTCCAGTGCCGGGAATCTGAGAAGCCATGGTGTTCGATCTCCCTTCGTGGACTAGGCGCGAACGTCGCGGAGGTTGGCCGGCTTACGCTGCACGTCCAGGTCCGCGAGGATCACGTTGGTGACCTTCGCGGAGTGGTCGGCCGTGACGTAGGCGAAACCGTCCGAGAGCTGACCCTGGTTGACGAACACGGCCAGCAGATCCGGCGTGCCGGACACGGTGATGACGCCGTTGGAGATACCCGAGGTGACGCGGGTCCACACACCGGCGGACTGGGTGTAGTACTCCGCGTTGGTCGGCCCGGCGGTCAGGGTCTGAATGGTGCCGCCCGATGCCGCGTTCGCCTCCTTCAGCGTGAGCGTGCTCGCGTTGGCGGGGGTGTCCACGAGGAACATCGCGCCGGACGCGTCACGGAGGTTGTGCCGAACGTTGCCGCCGGACGCGGTGCGTCCGAGGTTGAACGCGCGACCGAGCGGGAGAATCGAGCTCATCTGACAAGTCCTTTCGTAGGGCATGGGGTGTCACTGCCATGCGTGCCCCCCGACCGGTCCGATCCGGCGTCATCGCGACCCCCCGCCCTATCCACCGGGGCGAAGGGTGGAGTCGGGCGGGGGCAGGGGGCGCGGCCGGCGTCAGGGCGATGACGCCGGCCAGGTGGATCAGCGCGCGGCCAGCTGCACGTACGGGCTCAGAGTCGGCCCGCCGTTGCTGGGGGTGATCGCACTCTGCATCCACGGGCGACCGTCCACCCGCTCGATGAAGCGGTACGCAGTCACGTCGTTGCCGAACTTGTAGTGCGGGGAGACCTCGGCGCTCATCGCCATGCGGTCGCCCAGCAGGTACTGGTTGAAGTCGACGAACGACAGGTCACCGGCCGCGCCGAGCGCACCGGCCTTCTCGGTGAAGATGACCGGCCGACCGAGGATCGTGACGGGCGGGCCCTCCACGCCGTTGTTCAGCCAGATGGCTGAACCGCCGGTGCCGACCGACAGCGCCATGGTGGCCAGCTGCGGGAAGGTGTTCGGCGCGGCCAGCCATACCGCGCTGTTGAGCGAGGCTGGCAGCATGCGGGAATACATGTTGATGATGTTCTCCCACAGGATGGTGCTGGCCGCCTGGCCGCCCTCACCAGCGATCGAGAGCAGCGCATTGTTCAGCGGGTTGAGCGCGCCCAGCGGCTCACCCACGCCGGTGCCCCGCAGGAACGCCAGGTCTTCGAACCAGGCGATGGCCTCGGGGAACAGCTCGTTGACGAGCGCGTCCACGGACGGCGAGCTGTCCTGGATCAGCTCGTTCGGGACCTCGGTGTAGGCGGTGAGCTTCTTCGCCTCCAGCACGATCCGCATGAAACTCGGCTGCGACTGGATCAGCGCGGCGGCTTCCTCGGTCCAGTAGCCGACGATGCCGCCGTAGACCGAGCCGCTGTTGGTGGTGGCGTCGATGGCCGGCCACGACGTGCGCAGCGACGCCATCGGGATGACGCGCGCCCGCGGGCGGACGATCGCCGTCTCCAGCGCCACGCGGAGCAGGTCGGAACGGAACTCCTCGGGGATGAGGAAGCCGCCCGAGCCGGGGTCGGTGGACGACATGGCGTTCTTGATCAGCTTCTGCGCCGCGCCGATGTCCGCCTCGCGCGGGTCCGCGTGGTGGTCGACGGTCTTCAGGAAGTCGAACAGCCCCTTGAACTTGCCGTCCAGCTCCTTGCCCGGGGCCTGCTCGTTCCACTTGCTCGCGCTCTTGCGGGCCGAGAAGTCGTCCGCGGCGACCTCGCGGTTGCTCAGCTTCCGGCCGCCCTTCTTCAGCTCCACCATGTTCTCACGGGCGAAGTTGGTCAGGGCTGCGTCGATCTGCTCCTGCACCTGGGCGCTCACGTCGACGTTGGCCTTGGCGTGCACGTTGACGTAGTTCTGGATGAACTCGGGGAAGCTCCCCTCGTCCATCAGGGTGTTGATCTTCTTGCGGTCCAGGAGGGTCTCCTGGAGCCCTTCCGCCGTGGTGGGCACGGCCAGCTTGGTGCTCATGCGTTCGCGTCCTCTCTGGCCGGTGTACCCGGTCCACTGATCAGGTAGTGCTGCATCCCCATGCGGTACCGCCAGTCGGCGTCCGCCTCGGTCTCTTCGTTCTGCTCCAGCTCCGGAGCGGCCTGCTCCGCGCTCTGCTCCAGCTCCGGAGCGGGAGCCTGCTCCTCTGGCCCTGGAGAAGCGTCAGGCTCCTGCTCCTTGGACTCCGGGAGCTGAGCCGTGATGCGCTCCGGGAGCACGTTGCTCCAACCGGCCAGCAGGCGCGCGTCCGGAGCGTCCTGCTCCTTGCCGGTCAGCTCGTCCACCAGGCCGGCCTCCAGCGCCTCCTGCCCGGAGTACCAGGTGCCGTCCTCACCGTTGACGGTCATCAGGTTGCGCCAGTGCTCCACGTCCTCACCGGCTCGCTCGGCGTACATGTCAGCGATCGTGTCACTGATCTTGTCGAGCAGATCGGCCGAGCTGCGGTGCGTGTTGCCGTTGCCGTACGTCATCGTCATGCCGTCGTGGATCATGAGGAAGGCGTTGCGCGCCATCACCACGTTGTCCCCCGCCATGGCAATGAAGCTCGCGGCACTGGCGGCCAGCCCATCGACGTAGGTGGTCACCGTGCCCTGGTGCCGCGCAAGCAGCGAATGGATGGCCACGCCATCGAACACGTCCCCGCCGCCGGAGTTGATCCGCACGTCGATCGGGCCGGCACCCAGCTCGCGGAGTGCGGCGGCCACGTCCGCCGCACCGATCCCCTCATCGAACCATCCGCCCCCGCCGATGCGCCCGTAGATCATCAGCTCCCGTGCGCCCCCCTCGTTGCGCACGGCGAGCCCTGGCCGGTCGAGCTTGCCGGGACCCTGCTTCGTGAGCACGTCCACGGTGACGGAGTTGTAAAGCTTCTGCACCAGATCACGACGGCGCTTGTTCATCACTGTCCCTTCCGCTTGATCACGGTGCACCGGCAGTTGTCCCGCCCCGCGCATTTGATGTAGCCGCTGCCACCCGGGTAGTCCGCGTAGGCGTCGGCACGGTTGCGGTACGTCTTGCCGTTGTTGCTGGAGCATGGCGAGCAGGTGCTGTCATCGTCTTCGGCACGGGCGACCCACCGCATCGCCGCCTCGATGCCGCCTTCGCCCACCCGGTAGCCACTGTCCTTCACGGTGCCGCCCGTGGCAGGATCGCCTTCAGGCTGCGGAGCGGGCGGCATGATCACCGGAGCAGGCGGCGGCGGCGCTGGGGTGTAACCGAGGTCCGGCCACTCCAGCATGTCGAGCACCTTGGTCGCATCATACCTACCATCGGCGGTCAGCAGCATGAGCGCCCTGCTCTTGACGTCCAGCTCGGCGATCGCCACCTCGCTGTTGGCGGGGATGGGCGAGACGAAATCCAGTTCGAACTTGCGCTGGATGTCCTTGCCGTAGAGCGGCAGGAGCTGGTTGTTCCACATGCCGCGCCACTTCTTCAGCCGCGGCTGGGTCAGCCACCGGGCGAAGAGGTACTCGCCGGCTTCCGCGTTGGCGCGGTTCACGTCCTCCACGATGCCGAGCATGGCCTTCGGGAAGCCGAACGCGACGAGCGTCTTGTCCCTGGCCGCGCCGTCCATCTCGACCATCTGGAGGTCGCGCATGGAGAAGCTGGTCTCCACCCACTTCGCGCCCTGCTCGATGATGGCCACCCGGTGTGCCTTGCCCAGCCCCTGATGCTGTTCCGCCCAGCGGTCGCGCATCTCGTCGAATTCGTCATCGCTGAGCTGCTTGTCCACCTCAAGGATGCCGCCCGGCCGGGCGCTGTTCTGGAAGAACTGAGCCTGCCACTCCTTGCCGAAGCGCTGCGAGTCCAGCTCCAGCAGGAGCGCCTGGATTGGCCCCATGCCGCGGTACATGTCGAGCGGGTTGGGCAGCTTGTGACGCAACAGCTCCCACGGCTCCAGCGGGACGCGGTCACCGTCCGGGCCGGTGTACACCCAGCCCTTCAGGTAGCCGTTCGTCTCGGGCACCGGCTCCAGGCGATCGGGGCGGCACGGCCAGAGGTCCGTGGGCCACGCCACGCCGGGCGTCATGCCGACCAGCACGTTGGTCTCGCCGGTCAAGTCGTTGTGCTGCTGCCCCGCCTCCACCAGGCCGGTGCCATCGAGCAGGCCGGGCACCGGGTTGCGGATCAGCTCCAGGGCGGCGATGGCGGCCGGCGCGGTGGCAGGGGTGCGGTCTTCCTCGCGGCCGGACGGCGAGCGGTTCCAGGCCTCCCACTGCGCTTCGCCCGTGGCCGTGAACAGCCGGTTGACGATCGGGTAGACCACGGCGTCCGTGCCATACGCCTCCATCTGCCGGATGTAGTCGGCACGACCGAGCCCCGGCATGCGCCACGCAGCGCCACGGCGCGCGAGCGGGACGGGGCTGACGTTGGAGATCTCCCGGCGCGCGCCGAGAGAGAGGCGGTCGCCGAAGCGACCGAGCAGGCCGAGCGCGGAGAGGGTCACTCGATCACCCGGTTGCGGTCACGCAGGCCACGGATGGTGCGGGCACCGGGCGGGATGTCGATCTCGTCACGCACGCGGCGCTCCGTGAAGGTGCGGCCGGCAGTGCGCATGCGGCGGTTGTGGACCGTGGGGTCGGGGCTGTCCACCTCGACTTCGGTCACCTCGGGACCGGTCGCGGCGGCCGGCTCGCGTGGCGTCTTGTCCTTGGCGCGCTCCCAGCGCTCAGACTCAGCACGGTCCTCCGGCCTCCCGGGAGTGGCGAAGTCGGTCATCGCCGCACCGCCGAGTCATCAGCTGGGGCAGCGTCCGTGAGGTAGCCGAGCAGGATCAACGCGATGCCGACCGACGCCCAACCTGCGATCGCGGTCCACATGAACGCGGCCACGCACAGGAACGCGAGTCCGATGAACAGCATGAGTGGCGACCGGAGCGCGGCCAAGCGCTCCCAGTGCACCGAGCGCCCCGAGGTGGTCATGCCACGGATGGTACAACATCCCTACGTTGAGCGTGGTCACATCCAGCGCACTCGCGGCCGGGTGCCCTGGTCCACCTCCATCACGACGTAGCGTGTGGTGTCCATCCCGTGATCGTTCGCCTTGATCGGCTCGTCCGGCTCCGGCTTCTGCTCCGCGCTGGCCGTGTTCGGCTTGGGCTTCCACGAGTAGCCGTCCCACTCCTCCGCGGTGCAGGTCGGCAAGCCCCTGTCGGCCAGCGATTGGTCGCGCTCCACCAGCGCGGCGCGGGAGATCTCCAGGCGCGGCCGGCCGTCACCCGCGACCTTCAGGCGCTTCGCCACCGCCTCGATGCCCACGCTCACCCGCTTGTCCGCGGCGACCGTGCCGCGCCCGGAGTGCCGCTCGAACGTGGCCCGGTCCTCCGCATCGTGGTCACAGATGATGCGCCGGGGCTTCGGGTACTTCCAGCGGGCGCGGTTGGCGATCCACGCGGTCCGGCTCTGCGTGTTGCGGAAGTCGTCAGGCAGCTTGTTCCACTCTGCCTCCATCTCCTTCCACGACTCCTTGTAGATCACCTCACGCAGGATGTCCTCCACGTGCCGCTCCACGAAGCGCTGCGTGTGGTAGATCTCGATCTCCAGGAGCAGCCGGCCGTCAGGGTCCACCGCCCATTGCTGCCAGACGAAGGGGTTGGTGAAGCCGAAGTCGATCACCCAGTAGCGGGTGTGGTCGGTGAAGTTGCTCGTGCCCTTGCGCGGCGCGCGGTCGCTCAGGTGGATCGCAGGGTCCCAGCCCTCATAGATGATGCCCTCCGCGGCGGCCCACTTGCCGTAGCGCAGGCGCTGCTTGCGCGCCCCGGTGAGCTGGTCGAGCACGGCCAGATAGTCGCGCCCGTACTGCGTGAGCGTCCCGTCCGCCTGCGCGATGCGGGGGTTGTCCTCATGCCGGCTATGGAGCATGAGGGTCTGTCCCTCGTCGCACCGCTTCTTCAGCCAGTGCGTGGGCTTCTGGGGGTTGCAGTCCATCAGGAGCTGTTGAAACGATATAACCCCGTTGCGTAGCCGGGTGGTCACCATCTCGATGTCGTTCAAGGTCAGCTCGGTCGCCTCGATCACCACGACCACGTCGTACTCCGATGACATGATCTTCATTGGCTTGTCCATCCCGCCAACCGCCACGAAAGATCCATTGGAGTACCGGTAGCCGGCAGGCTTGTCCCCGCTGCCCCCGTACCACGTCACCACGCCCGCGGCGAATGCCTCCGTAGCGACCTTCTCCTTGAACGTCACCAGGCCCGTCTCGGTGAGACTGACGTGCGTCTTGCGCAGGATGAGCCCACGCGCGCCGGGGTTGGCCAGCATCATCAGGTGCAACTTGACCAGGTTGGCGAAGCTCTTGCCCGTGCCGGCCGGGCCGGCCAGGAGCACCTCGCCCGCCTTGCACTTGATCATCTGCTGCGCGGCCCCGCGGAAGGCGAAGCCCCTGACCACTCTCTGCGGAGCCGTCGGCTCCTCCTGCTCGCTCATGCCCTGAGCGTACAGCTCATCCAGGATTGAAACGTGTCAAGGTCAACGCAGAGAGCAGCCCCGCCCCGGCGGGGCGGGGCGGGGCTCGCGGCCCTACGGCCAGAGATCGCTGCCCTGGGTGGTGATCAGGTGGCGCGGGGCGCGGAGGTCCTTGACCACGTCCAGCGCCTGCTCCGGGTGGTGCCAGCCTTCAGCACGACGGAGAGCTTCTCGCCGTCCACGGTCAGCGCGTTGATCTGGAGCTTCG
>Ga0207708_10001837_pt1 | contig 15660 bp, 7 predicted proteins | sample KBSK5101metaG_FD_184340 | JGI IMG/M metagenome (GOLD analysis project Ga0207708, IMG submission 184340) | Corn, switchgrass and miscanthus rhizosphere microbial communities from Kellogg Biological Station, Michigan, USA - KBS K5-10-1 metaG... | ecosystem: Host-associated > Plants > Roots >...
GCAGGAAAAGAGTCACCGCTGGCAGAAATGGGAGTGCAGTATGCGGACTATGCGGTGTGGCAGCGAGAATGGTTAAGCGGGGCGGTGCTGGAAGAGCAGTTAGGTTACTGGCGCGAGCAACTGGGAGGAGAACTGGCGGTGCTGGACTTGCCGACGGACCGGCCACGTCCGCCGGTGCAGACGTTCCGTGGAGCACGCCAATCGTTTGCGGTGCCGGCGAGTGTGCGCGAGAAGTTGCAGGGGTTTGGCCGTGAAGAAGGAGCGACGCTGTTCATGACGTTGCTGGCGGCCTTCAAGGTATTGCTGCACCGCTACACAGGAGCGGAAGCGGTTGCGGTGGGGACGCCGACCGCCGGCCGGAATCGGACGGAGATAGAAGGGCTGATCGGGTTCTTTGTAAACACGTTGGTGATGCGCACGGACATAAATGGAGCTGAGAGCTTTCGCGAATTATTGAGGCGCGTTCGAGAAAGTTCGCTGGCGGCCTTCGCGCATCAGGACCTTCCGTTTGAGAAGCTGGTGGAAGAGTTGCAGCCCGCGCGCGATATGAGCCGTGCGCCGCTCGCGCAAGTTTTCTTCACCATGGAGAACCCCCAAATTGAGGCTTTGAAATTATCCGGCATCACCTTGACGCCGATGGAGAGCGAGTCCGGCACGGTCAACTACGACCTCGTTCTTAACATGGTAGAGACGGGCGGCGATTTGCGCGGCTCGTTCGAGTACAACGTCGACCTCTTCGACGCTCAAACCGTCGCGCGCCTCGTCGATCATTTTCAGACGCTGTTGCGAGACATCGGAGAAAACCCGGAAGAAAGAGTTTCGACCCTCGACTTGCTCACGGAAACAGAGCGCCATCAACTACTTTACAAGTGGAACGATACTAAAACCGAGTTCCATTCAGAGCAATGTATTCATCAACTGTTCGAGGCCCAGGCGGAACGATCACCGGAGGCGGTTGCCGTAGTCTATGAAGATGAGCAACTGACGTATGCTCAGTTGAATCGGCGTGCAAATCAACTCGCACATCATCTGCGCAAATTGGGCGTTGGGCCGGAGACGAGAGTAGGCCTGTGCGTCGAGCGTTCATTACAGACGATTGTCGGATTGCTTGGGACCTTAAAAGCAGGTGGAGCTTACGTTCCGCTCGACCCTGCATATCCGAGTGAGCGGCTGGCTTTCATGCTCGACGACGCGGAGTGTCTGGTGCTCCTCACGAAGCAGCACTTGCTCGAGACTTTGCCGCCGCACGATGCGCGCGTCGTCTGTTTAGACACAGACTGGGAATTAATTGAGGGTGAGAGTGAAGAGAAGCCAGCGAGTGATGTCACGGCCCGCAACCTCGCCTATGTCATCTACACTTCCGGCTCCACCGGTAGACCTAAAGGCACGCTGCTCGAACATCGCGGGCTGTGCAACATGGTTGAGGCGCAGGTCAAAGCATTCGGCGTGCAGCCGGAGAGTCGTGTCCTTCAGTTTGCGTCGTTGAGCTTTGATGCGTCAGTTTCAGAAATCTTCATGGCGTTGCTGGCAGGCGCAACGCTTTATCTGGAGAGCGCCGGGTCGTTGTTGCCTGGTCCCACTCTGAGTGCAGTCCTGCACAGCCGGGCAATTACGACAGTGACATTTCCGCCCGCGCTATTGGCGACGATGCCGGCGGAGGATTTTCCAAACCTCAGCACGATCATTGTGGCGGGCGAAGCATGTTCTGCCGAGGTGCTGGCGACCTGGTCGTCCGGCCGTCACTTCCTGAATGCATATGGCCCAACCGAGTCAACCGTATGCGCAACTATCGCCGAGTGCGGAGACGCACAACGGAATCCTCCGATCGGACGCCCTATTGCCAACACACAGGTTTATCTGTTGGATGCGCAACTTCAACCGGTCCCTGTCGGCGTGCCGGGCGAGTTGTGCATCGGCGGCGTAGGCCTTGCACGAGGCTACCAGCATCGCGCCGAATTGACGGCTGATAAATTCATTCCACATCCGTTCAGCTCGGGCGCGCGCATCTACCGTACGGGCGACCTCGCGCGTTTCCTGCCCGATGGTCAGATCGAATTTCTGGGGCGCAAGGACCACCAGGTAAAGGTTCGTGGCTTCCGCGTCGAGTTAGGGGAAGTCGAAGCGATGTTGCAGGAACACCCGTCGGTGCGAGAGAGCGTAGTTATGGCTCGGGAAGATGCGCCGGGCGACGTGCGGCTTGTCGCTTACGTCGTAGGGGAGCCGCTGCCAACTTCGGCACAACTTCGCAGTCACCTCAAGGAGCGACTGCCCGAGTACATGATCCCCTCAACGTTCATCATGTTGGAGTCGTTGCCTCTGAACGCCAACGGGAAAATAGACCGGCGGGCTTTGCCTGCGCCGGAGGGAATGCAACGGGAGGCGTCGGAGAATTTCGTCGCCCCGCGCACCGGCAGCGAAAAAGAAATTGTCGCCATTTGGGAGGAAGTGCTGCGGACAGACAATGTGGGTGTGTACGACAATTTCTTCGAACTGGGGGGCCACTCGCTTCTGATGATTCAGGTCCGAATCAAACTGGAAAAGAATTTTCAGCGCCAGGTCTCGGTGGCTGACCTCTTTAAGTATCCCACCGTCAACGCTCTCGCCAAATTCTTCGATCAGCAACTGGACGAAGACGAGTCTGCAACACCAACTCCGCAGAGAGTGCGTACGCGTGGCGTCGCTGTGGGCCAGCAAAGACAATCCAGACTCGAGCGACGCGCACTAAAGAAAAACCAGGAGGGGCAGGATGAGTAACGAGTATGGAGATGTCTCCAACGATTCCAGTATCGCCATTATCGGCTATTCGGCGCGTTTTCCCGGGGCGAAAAATATCGACGAGTTTTGGCAAAACCTGCGCGCCGGCGTCGAGTCTATTTCAGTCTTTGCCGACGCGGAGTTGGAAGCGGAAGGCTATACGCGCTCCATGCTGGCCCATCCGGCTTGCGTGAAAGCAGGTGGGATCCTGGAAGACATCGATTTATTCGACGCCTCGTTCTTTGGCTACAGTCCCATGGAAGCCGCGCTGACGGACCCGCAACAACGGCTTTTTTTAGAGTGTGCCTGGGAGGCGCTGGAACATGCGGGCTACGATTCTGATCGCTACGATGGCTTGATCGGAGTGTTTGGCGGCGTTGGCAGAAACGCCTACCTCCTGAACATCTATTCTCATCCCTCGCTGGTCAGTTCCGCGGTGGCGCAGATCACGATTGGGAACAGCTCCGATTACCTGACTTCGCGGGTCTCCTACAAGATGAATCTGAAAGGCCCAAGTGTGAATGTTCAGACAGCCTGTTCGACGTCGCTGGTGGCTATTCACATGGCCTGTCAAAGCATTCTTAACGCCGAGTGCAATATGGCGCTGGCTGGTGGTCTCTCATTGAATATTCCACAAAAATCCGCGTTCATATATCAGGAAGGCGGCATCATTTCACCTGACGGTCATACACGGTCCTACGACGCGCAGGCCAAAGGCATCGTCGGCGGCAGCGGCGGGGGCGTGATTGTCCTGAAGCGCCTCTCTGACGCGCTCGCCGATGGTGATTGTGTTCATGCGGTAATCAAAGGTTCTGCGATCAATAACGACGGCGCCGACAAAGTAGGCTTCACGGCGCCGAGCGTGGAGGGGCAGGCCGAAGTCATTGCCGAAGCTCTCGCAGTCGCGGGAGTGAAAGCCGAAACAATAAGCTACGTTGAAGGACACGGCACCGGGACAGTTATGGGCGATCCGATTGAGGTCTCTGCGCTCACGCAAGCCTTCCGCCTGAGCACGGGAAAGAAAGAGTTTTGCGCGCTCGGTTCCGTTAAGAGTAACTTCGGACATCTCGACACGGGCGCCGGCGTGGCCGGGTTGCTCAAGACAACGCTCGCTCTCCAGCACAAGTCTCTGGTGCCCAGCCTGAACTTCAATCAACCTAATCCGGAGATCGATTTCAGCAACAGCCCGTTTTACGTCAACACCAGGTTTACGAAATGGGAATCGCATGGGTCTCCGCGACGTGCAGGGGTTAGCTCCTTCGGCTTAGGCGGCACTAACGCGCACGTCATCGTCGAAGAAGCGCCCGCATACGAACGGCAACCAAAGTCAAAACCCTGGCATTTGCTTGTACTCTCGGCAAAGACGAGCTCGGCCCTGGAGATAGCGACGGGGAACCTGTCCGCCCACCTCAGTCACCATCGGGATCTGGATTTAGACGATGTAGCCTACACGCTGCAGTTGGGACGACGCGCCTTCGACCACCGACGAACAGTCGTTTGTCGAGACCTCGCTGGCGCCATCAAGGTGCTCGACTCACGCGATCCTCAATATGTCTCCTCTCATGTTCATGAGCCCCGAGAACGAAAGGTCGTCTTTATGTTCTCCGGACAGGGTTCACAGTATCTCCACGCCGGGCGAGAACTTTACGAAACCGAAACCGTCTTCCGCACGCATCTTGACCGCTGTGCCGAACTACTCGAGCCGCACCTGAAATCCGACCTGCGCGCCGTGCTCTATCCCTCGGCAGTTGATACCGACGAGGCCGCGCAAAGACTCAACCGGACGGAGAATACGCAGCCCGTGCTGTTCGCCCTCGAATATTCGTTGGCTCGGTTGTGGATGGATTGGGGTGTACAACCGCAGGCGATGATCGGCCACAGCATCGGTGAATATGTCGCGGCCTGCCTGGCCGGCGTTTTCACTCTGGAAGAGGCGCTGCCACTCGTCGCCGCTCGGGGACGTTTAATGCAGAAGCTGGCAGGCGGAGCGATGTTGAGCGTGCCGCTATCGGCGGAGGAGACGCGATCGCTGCTCGGTGAAGGGCTGTCGCTGGCAGCCGTGAACGCGAAGTCGCTCTGCGTGGTTTCCGGCGGCGCCGAAGCGATCGATCAACTGCAGGAAAGATTGAAGGAAAGCGGAGTCACGAGCCGACGCTTGCAGACCTCACATGCTTTTCATTCCGAGATGATGAACGCGATCATGGAGCCATTTGCGGAGCTAATCAAAAAGGTGAATCTGCGCGAGCCGCGTATTCCTTATGTCTCTAACGTGACCGGAAACTGGATCACGGCGACGGAAGCGACCGATCCTCACTACTGGGTCAAACACTTGCGCCAGACGGTTCTCTTCGCCGAAGGTCTCCGCCATTTTACCGGCGATCCGAAATGGATATTCCTTGAAATCGGGCCCGGCAATACTCTCTGTAATTTTGCGCAGCAAGTTAAAACGGATGCTCACATAGCGCTTTCATCATTGCGGCATCCACTCCAATCGACACCGGATGCTGCTTTCATGCTCACCAGCCTGGGCCGTCTATGGATGGCAGGCGTGCGTATCGCCTGGTCGAAATTTAACGCCGGCACAACCCATTACCGTGTGCCTCTTCCAACCTATCCATTTGAACGCCAGCGCTACTGGCTAGACCGGCGTAACGAGAGCGTCGCAGTTGATCGTTCAAGCGATCAACTTCAGCCGGTGAACGATGACGAGTTGGCGATTGGTACGCCTCTTCATCCGAGACCGGCGGCGGCAAACTCTTATATCGCTGCTCGCACCGACCTCGAACACTCGGTCGCCGCTATCTGGCAGGAGCGTCTCGGAATTGCCGAGATCGGTGTTCAGGATAATTTTTATGAATTGGGCGGCGACTCACTTTTAGCGACGCAGATCGTTGCCCAACTACGTGAAATGTTCGCGATCGAGTTGAGTCTCAATCATTTCTTCGACAAACAGACCATCGCCGGTGTGGCCGAGTGTATTGAAGAAATCCTTGTCGCCGAGGTCTCCAACCTCAGCGATACACAAGCGCAACAGTTGATCCAATAAGAATCCCTCCTCATAAAATGGAAAGTCATAGTTCCAAGACTAAATCGTCAGGATTGTCTCCTGCGCAATTCGCTCTACTGGAGCAGCGTTTGAGGGGTCGCACGCTCGCGTCACGGTCCATCCCGCGTCGTACGGAGGCCGGTTCTGCCCCCTTATCTTTCATACAGGAGGAAACGCTGCGCCAGACGCAGATTGGCGATCTCCCACCCAGCTATATCGGCACAGTGCTTCATTATTCCGGCTTGCTGGACCTCCATTCGCTGCAACAGAGTGTGACCGAGGTAAGCCGGCGACACGAATCGCTACGGACCAGCTTTGCCATCTCTGAGGGTGCGACGGTCCAGGTAATCAATCCGCCCGCACCGGCGAAAGTCACGATCATCGATTTGTCAGACCTCCCAGCGCACCAGCGAATTGCCAGGGTACAGCAACTCGCAGTTGAGGCGCTGGCGCAGTCCTTTGATCTCGCTCGGTCTCCACTCTGGCGACTGACTGTGTTTCGTTTGGACCGCGAAGAGTATGTGTTGGCGATCGCGCTTGACCACCTCATCGCCGACTTCATCTCGTTAGGAATACTGATAAGGGAACTCGGAACGCTCTATGAAGCCTTCTCTCACAACCAGCCTTCTCCTTTACCCGAGTTACAGATTCAGTATGGTGATTGGGCGGTGTGGCAACAAACGCGCATGCGCACCGGCGAGCTCGAAGCGCAGTTCTCATACTGGCGTGAGCGCCTGAAGCAATGCCCGCCCGCTCCCGAGCTCCCATTCACCTACCCGCGGCCCGCTGCACAAACGTTTCATGGCGCGATCCGATCAAGGCCACTGCCTTCCGCACTTTCCGATTCACTTCGGGAGTTGAGCCGCACGCATCAGGTGAGTCTCTATACAACCTTACTTGCCGCCTTCAGTCTGCTCCTGCGGCACTACACCCTGCGCGATGACTTCGTGTTAGGCAGGGGCGTTGCCGGACGCACGCGGCTCGAAATCGAAAACCTGATCGGATGTTTTATCAACATGGTGTTGATGCGGCTCGACCTGAGCGGTAATCCGCCGTTCACAGAGTTGATGAAACGAATTCAAGTAACTGTCGATGGAGCTTATTCGAATCAGGATGTGCCCTTCGTGAAATTGGCGGAACACCTGCAGCCGGCGAACGAACCTCCCCGCACGCCGCTCGCGCGAATTTTCTTTAATCTTTACACCGCGCCCGCCACGCAGGAGATTGAAGGTGCGAGTCTCAGCATCTTCGATCTGGGTGACGAGCGACCCGATAACGACGTCGCTCTTTTTCAAGACATGATTTTAGGGATGCAGGACTCAGGCAACAGGCTCACTGCCGAGCTGAAGTATAATCGTGACTTATTTGAAGTCTCCGCAATGGAAGAGTTGCTCGATCACTATCAGATCTTTTTGGAAACGATTGTCGCTACACCCGCACAACCTATCCAGGAATTAACCCGGCAGACAGGCATCGGATCCCTCAACCAGCAAGCTGACGGATGGCGCTGAGCCGTTTCAAAGACACAACTATCACCAAAGAGGGTTCAACATGAAGCTAATCAGTTTTCTCTTCAAGAGTTCTCCGTGGGTGGTCATTCAGGCCATCGTGGCCGGAGTCATCAGCGGGATATGCAGCACGATTCTCCTGGCGCTTATCGGAAAGTCGTTGAGTAATTTGTCGGCGATTACGTCCCTGCAGATGAAACTCTTCGTCGGGCTGTGTGTCATCGTGCCGATCATGAGATTCGTTTCCGAGGCGATGCTGCTGCGCATCGGTCAAAGCGCGGTCGTCAAGCAACGCCTAAAACTTAGTCGAAGGATTCTGGCGGCGCCACTGCGTCAATTGGAACAGATCGGCGCCCATCGGCTGATGGCCGCGTTGACGGATGACGTGATCGCGATCTCCACGGCGGTCTTGATAATCCCACTGACAGCTATCAACGCTGCGGTGGTGCTCGGGTGTCTGATCTATCTCGGCTGGCTCTCGCCAAGCATGTTTTTTGTGGTGCTGGGCTTCATGGTCGTGGGAATTCTTGGTTACCAACTTCCGCTCGCCAAAGCTGTGCAATGGATGAGGAAGGCCCGTGAGACGGACGATGCTTTGTACAAAGACTTCCGCGCCATGACTGAAGGGGCGAAGGAGCTCAAACAGCATCGCCCGCGCCGCGAAGCTTTCATCACCACCAGCCTTTCACACAACGCCGAACAGTTTAGACATCGCAATGTCATCGGACAGACTATCTACACCGCGGCGGCGAGTTGGGGACAGATTCTCTTCTTTGTCGTGATTGGCCTGCTGCTCTTTGTCGTCGCCGGAATGAGAGAGACATCTATGCCCGAGTTGACGGGATATGTGATTGTTCTCCTCTACATGATGACTCCTTTGCAGGTCACGCTTAACGGCCTGCCGGCGCTCGGGCGAGCGGGAGTGTCACTCAAGAAATTAGAGGATCTCGGACTGTCGCTCGAAGCTGAGCCTGTGGGTGGCCGGCTGGAAGCCGGAATAGAAGAGGCCTCCGGATGGCGGCAATTGGAATTCGTCAATGTCGCGCACACTTACAAGAGCGACAACGAAGACGGCAGTTTCAAAGTTGGACCACTTAACCTTACCCTGCGGAGGGGTGAGATGTGCTTTGTAATTGGGGGCAATGGCAGCGGCAAGACAAGCTTCGCGAAATTGCTGTTAGGTCTTTACGCGCCGGAGGAAGGAGCAATTCGGCTCAACGGGCAGGAAATCACAGATGAGGTAAGAGACAGCTACCGGCAGTTGTTTTCTTCTGTGCATGCAGACTTCTACCTCTTTGAGACTTTGTTCGGGCTTGAATCTGCTGAATTGGATACCGCGGCGCGCGAGTACCTGGAGCGGTTGCATCTTAGCGACAAGCTCCAGGTCAAAGACAACGTACTTTCCACGACAGAGTTGTCGCAAGGACAGCGCAAGCGATTGGCGTTGCTTACGGCATATCTGGAGGATCGCCCGATTTATGTCTTTGACGAGTGGGCAGCCGATCAGGATCCGCTATTTAAGGAAGTCTTCTATCATCAACTGCTGCCCGATCTGAAAGCCCGCGGCAAAACGGTCATTGTCATCAGCCATGATGACCGCTTCTATCACGTGGGCGATCGCGTAATCAAACTGGAAAACGGCCAGGTAGTGTCTGACACGAGTTGCAACTCGACGTTGCTCGCGACGCCTCTCGAATTTTCTGAGATTGAAGTCAAGGTTGAGGAAGTGCCTGTTGCTTAGATCATTCTTCTCTGTGCAACCTCTGTGTTCTCTGTGTCTCTGTGAATTAGTTTAACCACAGAGACACAGAGAACGCAGAGTTGCACAGAGAAATCAGCTCCATTTCTCCACGATCGAGATCAAAACCATGCATGAGAGAGTCTTCCTTAAGCCGAATGTTCTGTTCGAACCGCTCTTCAACCAGTGGTACGCGTGGCCGTTCCTGATAGCGCCGGAGACAGCCGCAATGTTCATCGCGAACCTGCATCTGAAAATTATGCAGTCGTTCATCAATGCTCCGCAGGTACACATCTCCGCGCTGAAAAATCCGGCGATGCTCGGCGGGCCTTTCATTAACTACGATGCAAGCAAGGTCGGTGCGATAAAGGCCTTGCTCGAAAAGACGACTAACGAACAGCGGCACATGCTGCAATTCGCCGAGGCTGTAAAGCAGTTGGATGACATGTTGACCAATGAAGCAACCGGGTATTCCCTGACGTCGCTCTACGAAAAGACGCCCGAGCTACTGAAGGGCTATGTCGAGCTGGTCTACGACGCTAACAATCATCCTTCGATCCGGTTCATCGAAGGTCTCTTATACAAGAGCCCGTTCTATAGTTCTGCTTCTCAGAGTGTGGCTTTGTCTCTTATCGATAACGACAGCCGGCAGTTTATTCTCAGCACCCCGTTGCTTGAGGATGAGGGGCGTCTTCACTTGAGAATGCCCTTCGACGACGAGCGACTCGACGAACTATTCAAGATGAAAGAAGTCCCTCAGCCCTACGACTACATCAGGGACCTCTTCAATATCACCGCCGATCAGGAGGAGTTGTTCTCATCTCTTTTCACCACGACGAACCCGCGCGGTGCTGTTAACTACCACAGTGAAGGCGTGCGTATACGTTACTTTGGCCACGCTTGCATCCTCATTGAGACGAGGGAAGTCAACATTCTGTGCGACCCGGTGATAGGTTACGAATTCGGGAGCGATATCAAACGTTACACTTACGACGATCTACCCGAGCAAATAGATTACGTTGTGATCACCCATAATCATCAGGACCACTGCATCTTTGAGACATTGTTACAACTGAGGCGCAAGATCAGGAATATCATCGTGCCCAGGAGTTCCGGCGGCGAACTGATCGATCCTTCGATGAAGCTGGTGCTGAGAGCTATCGGTTTCAAAAACGTCGTGGAGATCGGCGAGATGGAGACGATCGACGTTGCCGGCGGCGCGATCACAGGGATCCCATTCATGGGAGAACACGCCGATCTCAACATCAAGACCAAGATGGCGTATCTGGTGACCCTCGGTGAAAAGAAGATCATGTGCGCGGCAGACTCGAATAACATCGAGCCGAAGCTCTATGAGCACGTTCGCGACGCAATCGGAGAGGTTGATGTGCTCTTCCTGGGTATGGAGTGTGATGGAGCGCCGCTCACCTGGCTTTACGGACCGTTGCTCACCAAGCCGCTCGCGCGAAAGATGGACCAGTCGAGAAGATTTGACGGCTCGGACGCTGCGAAGGGCCTTAAAATCATCGAAGTGCTGAACGCCAAACGCGCGTACGTCTATGCGATGGGGCAAGAGCCCTGGTTGACTTTCCTCACTTCCATTCAATACACGAAGCAATCTCGCCCGATTGTGGAATCCGATAAGTTAATCGAAGAGTGCCGCCTGCGCGGCATCGAGGCCAAGCGGCTTTTCGGCTGCGAAGCAATAATGCTGGATTCGATTGCGACGCCGGAGACCACAGGATTGCAGGATAAAGCAGTAGCCCTGGTAGCTTGATTTCAAACATCTCCTACTTAACTTCTTAACTCAAATTGGCTTTGCCCGAAAAGCCTGATTTCTCTGTGCAACCTCTTCCTAAGCAATCTTCAACCACAGAGACACAGAGAACGCAGAGGTTGCACAGAGAAGAGTATGGGTGACGACTTTTCGGACAAGTCAACTCAATAAATAGCAACCCCGCTCGCAAGCGCCTCGAGTGAATGTGAGCCTCAATTCCCCGGCACATAAAATCACGCGGCTCAACTTGCAGAGCCTCGCTGAGGACAAGGAGTAGCATGCATAACGGTATCTTATCTGAAGTCGGCAACACCCCGCTGGTTAAATTGTCGCGCGTCTTCAAGGACTTTAACTTCGAGTTTTACGCAAAACTCGAGGGGTTTAATCCTGGCGGCAGCATTAAAGACAGGGCCGCGCTCAACATCATCATGAATGCGTTTGAAACTGGCGCCATCGGCCCGGAAACTACGATCATCGAATCAAGTTCCGGAAACATGGGGATTGGTCTCGCGCAAATATGTGCCTACTACGGACTCCCGTTCATTTGCGTCATTGATCCGAAAACCACGAAGAGCAACATTCAAATTCTTAAAGCATATGGGGCCGGCATTGACTACGTCTCAGAGCCGGATCCCGACACGGGCGAGTTCCTACGGGCGCGCATTGATCGGGTCAAGGAACTTTTGATCTCCATCCCGAACAGCTACTGGCCAAATCAATATTCCAATCAGTACAACTTCAGAGCCCACTATCAAACGATGAGCGAAATCGTGGCTCAGTTGGGCCGCGAACCCGATTATCTTTTCTGTGCGACCAGTACGTGCGGGACAGTGAGAGGTTGTTCTGAATTCGTTCGCGACAAAGGCTTGCGGACGAAGGTCGTCGCTGTCGATGCGGAAGGCAGCGTGATTTTCGGCGACAGGCAGGCCAAACGTCTCATTCCGGGGCACGGGGCATCGATGGTCCCCGAACTTCACCGGCCTGATTTGATCGATCGATTCATTCATATTTGTGATTTGGAGTGCATCGTCGGTTGCAGGCGCCTGGTAAGACAAGAGGCGATTCTGGTAGGCGGTTCGTCCGGCGCGGTCTTTATGGCGATCGACCGCAACAAAGAGATCATCGAGCCGGGCGCAACTTGCGTCGCAATTTTCGCCGACCGAGGCGAGCGATACCTCGACACCATTTACTCAGATAGCTGGGTATCGACACACTTCAAGGGAATGAGTCATTTATGGCTGGAACAAAAGGACCAACAACTATACGCAACGGCGATGTCGTAATTCTTAACGGCGATGAGACGCTTTCACTGCTCGAAGGGCGCGAGCTCGAGATCGTGGAGGTCGTGGAAAAAGCTTATGAGGCGCATGCGAGAGGCGAAAGCATGTTGCCACCTTCGACGTTTCTTCGCTTTCCAGAAGAGAGAAACAGAATCATCGCCCTTCCTGCATATCTTGGCGATAGCTTTGCCCTGGCGGGCATGAAGTGGATTTCGTCTTTTCCCGGAAATCTGGAAAGAGGGATGGAGCGGGCTTCTGCAGTCGTCATCCTCAATTCCACCGAGACAGGGCGGCCGCAGGCCATCATCGAAGGTTCGCTCATTAGCGCCAAACGCACGGCGGCCAGCGCTGCACTCGCCGCGCGGCGCCTGCATGATGGCCCATCTGCTTGCGTGGGGATAATTGGGTGCGGACTGATTGCCTTCGAAGTCGCGCGGTTCGTATTAGCCACTTTGCCGGGCGTCGAGTCTTTTCTGATCTTTGATAAGGATTTGAAGAAGGCACAACTATTCAAAGACAGATGTGGGACGTTGTCTGAACACGTCGCTGTTGATATAGCAACAGCTGCAGAGATCGTGATCAGAGATTGCCCTCTCACCGTCCTGGCAACCACAGCCGCGACCCCGCATATTCAACATCTTTCGCCCGCGAGTCACCGGCGCACTATCCTGCACGTTTCGCTGCGTGACCTTGCGCCGGAGGTGATACTCGCCTGCGACAACGTGGTAGACGATATCGACCACGTGTGTCGCGCTCAGACCTCGCTGCATTTGGCGGAACAGTTGACCGGGCGGCGAGATTTCATCAGATGCAGCATCGGAGAATTGTTGTTAGGGCGAGCGGCGCCCCGCAACGAGGCAAACGACACCACCATCTTCAGTCCTTTCGGATTAGGCATCCTCGACATCGCCCTCGCCGCGTATGTGTTTGAGCAGGGAATTGGGAAAGGTTTGGGAACGGTGATGAAGTCTTTCTTTCCCGCGGCGTGGACGGAGCGTACAGAGACAAGCCTTTCTTCTCAGAGTCAATGGTGAGGAAAGCGGTACATTGATGCGCTCATTGAAAACATAGGCAAATTTGTTATTCTGTCTCCACCTCGATATGGCGGCATGTCGGGTCGCAAGCACGCGGCCTTTCTCCTCCTCCCAAAAGATTTCCGCCTCGAGTACGCCGCTAAAACTTTGAGATGGCCTTTGGCCTGCTCAAATGAACTGAATTACCTAAATGAACATGATCACCAAAATTCTGCTCGTCGTCTTCGTGTTTTTGTTTACGAGTTTTGATATGAATCAAAAGCAAAAACTAAAGCCCATCAAAGGCTCAGACTTGAAGACCCGCTGGGAGGCGGCGCTCCAGGATGGGCGGTCTAATCATCCCGGCTCACTCTTCTGGGTTGGCTATTCCTTCAACGTAAGACATGGAGTGGGTATCGAGATTACGCCTGAACCGGGGATTGAGAACCAAAACCTGGGACTCTTTTTTCTCTACGACCCTGCGGCTAATTCAGTCAAAACATTCGATGTCTATAATATGGATCGGGAGCACGACTATGATTATCCAGCTTACTGGCTCGGTCACGCTGAGAACAACGAGAGTCTGGATTTCTTAAAAGCGATTGTCGTCGCAAAGGCCGGAGATTCCATGTCAGTTCGCCTCATCGAAGCGATCTCCATGCATGAGAGTCAACGGGCCGATGCATTGTTGGGAGAGATGACCCAGCAGCTTCCCGGCAAGCGAGAAAGAACAATGGCCACCTACTGGTTGAAGGAGCGTGCCACGGCCCGTCAGCCCTTTGAAGATCTGCCCGATAACGTTCCCGCCTTAACCGAAATTCTCCGCAATGATCGAGAACGCCTGACTGTCCGCCGCCGGGCGGCCGTTGCCCTCGGTATGTGCGCAGACCCTGCTGGCCTCCGCGCCCTGGCGACGTACTATCCCACGGCCGGTGATCGCGAAGTGAGGGAACTAATTCTCGGAGGAGCGGTCAACAAGGTCAATGAGACTTCCGTCGCGTTATTCCTCGAAGTCGCCGCGAGCGAAACAGATCGCCAGTTGAGGCAACAGGCTTACGATTGGTTGGCGGAAAAGACCGGCAAACGCATCGCCTGGGATCTTGATCCAGGCATAAAACTATTCCCCAATGACGAGATTAGCTCAGAGGAGAGCGCGAACTTAGAAGAGATCAGGCACAAAACGCCGGACGAAGCCGCAGCCCTTCTCATCACGGTCGCGGAAACTCATTCGAGGATCGCAGTTCGAAAAGCGGCTGTGGTGCAACTTGGACAAGTTGGTGGACAAAGGGCGCTGGAATTTTTCCGTAAAGTGCTAGCGAAGGATGCCAAAGGCATCCCGGTCTATGCGGGCGCGCGTAGCCTTTAATCGAGTCCTGTTTTTATTTCGAACGAGAAGGGGATCATGCTTAGAAACGTAATACCAGACTTGCGAGTAGCCTTTCGAATGCTTAGGAAGAAACCGGCCTTTGCAATTGCTGCACTATTGAATCTGGCGCTTGGGATTGGCGTTAATACCGCGATATTTAGTGTTGTCAACGCGGTTCTGCTGCAGCCGTTGCCTTACACGGAACCGAGCCAACTGGTGTTCATATGGGACACGGCACGTGACAAGGCCGAGAAGTTAACCTACCCCGTTTCTTCGCCCAACTTCCGTGACTGGCAAGAGAATAATAATGTCTTCGCGAGCATGTCCGCCTATTCATTCGATTATTTTAATCTGGTCGGTCAGGACAAGCCGGAGCGACTGTTCGCGGCTTACGTATCCCCGAATTTCCTGACGACCCTCGGAGTCACGCCCGCCCTGGGTCGCTCGTTTTCGTCGCCGGAAGAGCAGAGCTCGGAAGTCATCGTCAGTAATAGTTTATGGAAGCGGCGCTTCGCCTCGAATCCGCAACTGGTCGGACAGCCACTTACTATAAATGGACGCGCTTATACCGTCATTGGAGTTTTGCCACCTGAGTTCCAAATTCCCCGACAGGTTTCATTAGGCGTGGTCGCCATGGACGACGTTGATCTCCTCGTGCCGATCTCTGTTCTTGCCAGCACCGAGCCTGCCACGGTGAATGAGCGCGGGCGGCACTTCCTGACTGCCGTGGGGCGGGTGAAGCCGGGAATAGGAATCGAGCAAGCAGGCTCCGCAATGACGGCAATCGCGGGTGGGTTGGCGCAGCGATATCCGGAAGCTAACGCGAACTTTACTGTCCATCTGGTTCCGGTCCACGAACAAATAACCGGAAGCATCCGTCCGGCGTTACTCCTACTGCTGGGAGCGGTCGGATTGGTACTGTTGATTGCCTGCTCAAACGTGGCCAACCTACTGCTCGCTAGATATGCTGGACGACAGAAAGAGTTTGCCATCCGTGCGGCGCTGGGGGCCAGAACTGGCCGCCTACTCCAGCAATTGTTCACTGAGAGTTTGTTGCTCGGGTTCATCGGAGGAGGCCTGGGATTGCTGTTGGCAGTGGCGGCTACACGCGCCCTGGTGGCCTGGAATCTTTCTGATATTCCTCGCATTCTGCAAACCGGTGTGGATGCTCGAGTGTT
>Ga0207708_10001840_pt1 | contig 15649 bp, 9 predicted proteins | sample KBSK5101metaG_FD_184340 | JGI IMG/M metagenome (GOLD analysis project Ga0207708, IMG submission 184340) | Corn, switchgrass and miscanthus rhizosphere microbial communities from Kellogg Biological Station, Michigan, USA - KBS K5-10-1 metaG... | ecosystem: Host-associated > Plants > Roots >...
AGGCGCTGAGGTCGCCGTTGCGCGCCGCCACGGTCGGAACGCTCAGCAGCCTCGAGCCGCCGACGTTGCTCCGCGTGCCCTGGTAGTCGCCGAAGAAGAACATCCGATCCTTCTGGATCGGCCCGCCGACCGATCCGCCGTACTGGTTCTTCTTCGTGTCCGGGATGAACTTGCCGGTGATCGGGTCCGGAAGCGACTGCGTGAACGGGTTGCGCGACTGGAAGGCGTCGTTCTGGTAGAACTCGAAGCCGCTGCCGCGGATGCTGTTGGTGCCCGAACGGGTCTGCACCGAGACCACGCCTGCCGTCGCCTGCCCGAACTCCGCGTCGTAGTTCTGCGAGGTGATCTTCGTCTCCTGGATCGACTCGAAGTTGGGGTTGATGACGATGATGCCGAGCACCGGGTCGCGGTTGTCGGTCCCGTCGAGCTGATAGCCGGTACCGCTGAAATGCTGGCCGTTCACCATCGTCTGCGTCGACCCCTGCGGGTTCTCGCTGGCGGCGTGCTGCCACATCAGCTGCTGCGTGCCGGGCGTCAGCAGGACCAGTTTCGTGAGGTTGCGATCGAGGATCGGCATGTCGGTGATCTGCTGCGCCTCGAACGTCGACGCCACGTCCGCGCGATCGGTCTTCAGCACCGGCGTCGACGCCTCGACCCGCACCGACTCGGTCACCGCGCCGGGCTCCAGCTTGACGTTCAGGCGCGTCTGCGTGTCGACGCTGACCTTGAGGTCGTTATAGAGCGCGGTCTTGAAGCCCTGTAACTCGGCTTGCACGGTGTAAGTGCCCGGGAGCAGCCGCTCTTTCAGGTAATAGCCTGATTCGTTCGATGTCACGACGTCGATGGCCTTGCGCTCGACGCTCGTGATGGTGATCGTGGCGCCGGGGACGATGCCGCCCGAGGCATCGGTAACGGTGCCGCCGATGCTTCCATACACGGCCTGCGCGCGCACCACCTCGGGTGCCAGAATGAGCAGCGCTGCCGCGAACGAAAGCAGGACCTTGGATCGTGACGGGAAAAAACGCAGAGGGGCGAGAAGCATCGGACACTCCCGGAATCAAGAAAAGTCCCAGAGGCCCTTGCGAAGGCGACGCGGATTCTAGCACCGGCCCGCCCCGGATCAAACCGAATTCACGGTCCCCTTGACGCAATCCGTCCCTCGGCCTACGCTGCCGGCGCGCTTCGAGACGCCACGAGTGAACAACGTCCTCCGTACCACGGCCGCACTGCTGTGCTGGGTCATGCTTGGCGTGCCATCGAGTTCACAGCAGGTCGCTCCCGACCTATCAAGTTTCCGTATTCAATCCGGCGGTTTGGAGTTATCGCGCCCGACGCATGCGAGCGCGTTTTTCGATGTCGTCGGTCGCCGCGCCGCGCTCTTCGGGTACGAAGGTCGCGATCTCGAGGCCTGGGTCTATCCGATCGAGATCGTGGACGGCTTGAGTCTGTCCTTCCGTCTCGAAGGCTACCCGCTCGATATCGATCGCGGCACCCTGGCGTCCGTTTCGGTCCGTCCCGAAGCGACGACGCTCGTCTACGCGCATTCGGCGTTCACGGTGCGGCAGATGATGTTCGCGCCGCTCGACGAGCCGGGCGTCGTCATCCTGCTCGAGGTGGAGAGCGTGCTGCCGCTCTCGATCACCGCGTCGTTCCGGCCGCGGCTGCGGCTGATGTGGCCGGCGACGTCGATGAGCAGCAACCTGTCGTGGGACGGCGACGCGCACGCGTATTTCCTGACCGAGGAGACGAACCGGTTTGCCGGCGTCCTCGGCTCTCCCGACGCGCGCGACGTGTCGGTGATGCCGTACCAGGAAGAGCCGCGCGATCTGCCGAACCGGTTCGTCATCGATCCCCCTCGACTCGCTGACGCCCGCTCGGGACAACCTGCGCCGCGTCCCGTGAGGCGCGTGATCCCGATCGTGATCACCGGCAGCGTCGAAGGCCGCGCCGCGGCGAAGGCCGCCTACGATCGCATCCTCGCGTCGATCCCGGATCTCTACGCGAAGACCGCGGATCACTATGCGCGTCTCGATCGCAGCACCGTCGGCATCTCGACGCCCGAGCGGCGCCTCGACGAAGCGTTCCGCTGGGCGAAGGTCGGCATCGACAAGGGCGTCGCCACCAACCCGCTGCTCGGCACCGGCCTGATCGCCGGCTTCCGTACCGCCGGGGACAGCGAGCGTCCGGGATACGCGTGGTATTTCGGGCGCGACTCGGCGTGGACCACGCTCGCGTCGACGGCGGCGGGCGCGTTTGACACGACGAAAGCCGCGCTCGAGTTCCTGAGGAAGTTTCAGCGTGACGACGGCAAGATCCCGCACGAGATCTCGCAATCGGCGGCGTTGATCCCGTGGTTCACGAACTTCGGCTATCCGTGGGCCAGCGCCGATGCGACGCCGCTTTACGTCATCGCCAACGCCGAGTACTGGCGCGCGACGGCCGACCGCCCCTTCCTCGACGCGGCGTGGGCGTCGATCCTCAAGGCGTACAAGTTCTCCGGCGCGACCGACAGCGACGGCAACGCGCTGATCGAGAACACCAACGTCGGCCACGGCTGGGTGGAGGGGGGCGCGCTCTATCCGGCACACGAAGAGATGTACATGCAGGGGTTGTGGATCGCGGCGTCGCGGGCGGTCGCCGATCTCGCGGCGGTCATGGGCGACAGCGCGACCGCGGCAACGGCGAAGCAGGCGGCCGAGCGGACGCGCGAGTCGATGGAGCGCACCTACTGGCTGGACCGCCGCGGCTTCTACGCGTTCGCCACGGCGCAGCCGAAGCGCATCGTCGAAGAGGACACCGTCCTGCCCGCCGTGCCGCTGTGGTTCGGCACCGTCGATGCCGAGCGGGCGCAGCAGGAGATCGATCATCTCGGCGCCGGCGCCATGCAGACCGACTGGGGCGCGAGAATCCTCTCGAACCGCAGCGCGCTCTACGATCCGTTGTCGTATCACTACGGCTCGGTGTGGCCGCTCTTCACCGGGTGGTCGGCGGTCGCGGCGTATCGCTACGGCCGGCCGCACGTCGGCTACACCGCGCTGATGTCGAACGCGCTGCTGACGTATCCCGAGGCGCTGGGATATGTCACCGAGCTGCTGTCGGGCGACTACGCGACCGCGTTCGGCCGCTCCTCGCATCACCAGATCTGGTCGGAAGCGATGGTGGTGGCGCCCGTGCTGAAGGGATTGTTCGGCCTCGACGCGGACGAGGCCGGCGGCACGCTGCGATTTGCCCCCGCGCTCCCGGCGACCTGGGATCGCGCCGAGGTCAGCAACGTCGCGATGGGATCGACCAGCTATGACCTGTCGCTGCGCCGCACGAGGACGGCGACGACCGTGCGCGTGGCGGCGCGCACGGGCGGCACCGCCGCGCATCCGCATCGCGTCGTGGTCGCGCCGGCGTTCCCGCTCGACGCGCGCATCCGCGCCGTCACCGTGAACGGCACGTCGCGCAAGCCCGAGGTGACGCGGATCGGCGATCGCCAGCAGGTCGCGGTCACGCTGGATCTGGCGTCGGGCTCCGCGGACGTGGTCGACGTCGTCTTCCAGGGCGATCAAGGCACCGACGTGGAGTTCTCCCCGGTGCCGCCGACTCCGGGTTCGTCGAACGCCGGCCTGCGCATCCTGCGCGTCGGTGCGGACGATGCGGCGCTGCGGATCGTGGCGGAAGGACTGGCCGGCCGGACCTATCTGGTGCGCGCACGCTCGGCACGTCCGATCGCGGACGCCGCCGGCATCGCCGTGATCCCCGACCCGGCCGCTACCGCAGACGTCCAGGTCCTGCGTCTGTCGTTCGAGGGACCGGCCGGCGAGTACGTGCGCCGCGAGTTCAGCGCGCCACTACGCCGGCGCCTTCCCTGATCGTCACGACGCGTCCGCCTGCCACGTCCCGCACCGTCTCGCGCGCGCCGGACGGCCATTCGACCTCGATGGTATCGGCGCGCGCAGCGGCGCCGAGACCGAAGTGCAGGCGCAGATCGTCGTGTGAGTAATAACTCGACTGGCTGAGCGCCGCACGCGCCTGGCTGCGGCCGCCGGCGGTGACGCGGACGATGGCGCCGAGCGCGGCGCGGTCGGATCTGGTGCCGTCGAGCTTCACGGCGATCCATCCGTTGCCGCCGCGATAGTCGTTGCGCAGCAGCGACGGCGGCTCGTTCATGTTGAAGATCAGCACGTCGACGTCACCGTCGTTGTCGTAGTCGCCGAACGCGGCGCCGCGGCTCGAGTGCGGTGTGGTGGCGCCCGTGCCGCTGGCCGCGCTCACGTCCTCGAAGCGCACGCCGTCCACGTTGCGGAAGACGATACGGGGCCCGCGGTGCGGATACTGCTTCAGCACCGCTTCGACTTCCGGATAGACGTTGCCGGTGACATACACCAGGTCGGCGCGGCCGTCGTTGTCCAGGTCCGGCATGCCGGCGCCCCATTCGACGTAGCGGTTCTGCACGCCGACGCCGCTCGCGACGGCCACGTCCTCGAACGCCCCCTTGCCGCGATTGCGATAGAGCGCCGGCACGTCGTCGGCGAAATGGGTCTTGAGGAGATCGACGAGGGCGTCGCCGCTGAAGTCGGCGACGGCGAGCCCCATCCCGGCCTGCTGCGTCCCGTTCTCGCCGTAGGCGACGCCGCTTTCGATCGCGGTGTCGCGGAACGTGCCGTCGTGGTTGTTGTGATAGAGGATCGACGCCGTCGAGTCGCAGGCGACGTAGACGTCGAGCCAGCCGTCGCCGTCGAAGTCCGTCGCCGCGGCGGTCATCGGGTAGCGATTGGTGACCGCGGCGATGCCCGACTTCTGCGAGACGTCGGCGAAGGCGCCATGGCCTTCGTTGTGAAAGAGCAGGTTGGTGTCGGTCGGCAGGCCGCGCGGCCCGCAATTCACCGGCACGCCCTTCCAGAGGCAGTTGGGCCCCTTGCCGACTTCGGCCGCCGACGGCAGGTCGAAGGCGAGATAGTTGGCGACGAAGAGATCGGCGCGCCCGTCGCGGTCGTAGTCGAAGAAGGCGCAGCCGGATCCCCAGCGCGTGCCTCCCTGGGGCAGGCCGGCGCGGCGCGTGGCGTCTTCGAACGTGCCGTCCCCCTTGTTGCGATAGAGGACGTTCTCGCCGAAATAGGTCACGAAGAGATCGAGGAAGCCGTCGTTGTCGTAGTCGCCGGCGCACACGGAGGAGGCCCAGCCGCTCGCGCGCAGTCCGGCGCGCGCGCTGACGTCCGAGAACTTCCCGTTGCGATCGTTGTGGTACAGGTGCGGCACCGGGGCCGACCCGGGCGGGTACTTCTCGACGGTGCGCGCACCTTCCGCGAGCCGCACGCCGTTCAGCACCAGCGCGTCGGTCCAGCCGTCGTTGTCGTAGTCGAGGAAGGCGACGCCGGCGCCGTTGGTCTCGATGATGAACCGCTTGCGATCGAGGCCGCCGTAAACGGACGTGGCGCGCAGGCCGGCCTCCGCGGCGACGTCCACGAAGGAGACCGGCCAGGCGTCGGGCGCCGGCAGCGCCAGCAGGGCCGCGGCCGCGGCGCACGCGAGCGCGCGCGTCACTTGATGTCTCCCTGCAGCCGCGCGGCGATCTCGAACTCGCGGCGCGCCTCCTCGGCGCGCCCCGCCTGCTGCAGGACCTGGCCGAGCAGGTAATGCGCGGCCTTGTTGTTCGGGTCGTACTGGACGGCGTGCCGCAGCATGTCCTCGGCGGCCGCCGGCTGGCCCGTCTTCGAAAACGCCTTGCCGAGCAGAATGTAGGGTCCGCTGAAATACGGGTTGATCCAGATCGACTGCTGCAGCGCGGCGATGGCCTCCGTCCACTTCGATTGCCGCGAGTAGATGTCGCCGATCCAGTAGAGCGCCATCGCGTGCGCCGGGTTCAGCGCCAGCTCGGCGCGCATGAGCGCCATCCCTTCGTCGAGCCGCGAGCGGAACACCGCCTGCTGGCCGAGCAGGAAATGGACCTCCGGCAGTCTCGGATCCTTCGCGAGCGCCTGGCGCAGCGCCGCCTCCGCCAGGTCCTCGAGCTCGAGGCGGTTCATCATCTGCCCGGTGAGCAGGTAGGCGCCGGCGGAATCGGGCGCCAGCTGGAACGTGCGGGCGATCGCCGCGCGCGCCTTGTCGGGCTGCCGCGTCTGCGCGTAGGCCATCGCCAGCGCGTAGGCCACCTTCACGTCCGCGGTCGTGGCGCGGACTTCCTCGAGATAGGGAATCGCCTCCTTGATGTGGCCGGCGAGGTAATGGGAGAGGCCGAGCACCTGCGCGGCCTCGCGCCGCTCGGCGGATCCGTCAGCCAGCTTCGGCAGGATCGGCTGCAGCCTGTCGATCGCGTCGCCCGGCTTTCCGGAATCGAGCAGTGCGCGCGCCTCGGCGATCGCGGCTGCCGGTTCCTGCGCCGCGGCGAGGCCCGCCAGCGCGAGGCAGACGACCAGCGCCTCAATGCTTCGGCGGAGTGGTCGCGGCACGGCCGCTGCCCTCTTTCAGCGTGTGAAATCGATCCGCCTCGAGGTTGTCCCAGCTCTCTTCGAGGCCGTTCGGCCAGCGCACCTCGATGCGATCGACCTTCTTCGCCTGCGCCAGACCGAAGTTGACGCGGAAATCGTTCTGCGACATGTAGCTGCCGCCGCCGCGCACCTCCTGCCACTGCTGCACGCCGGCACTCACGCAGTGCACCCGGGCGCCGATGGCATTGCGGTTCGACGAGGTGCCGACGAGGGTGAGCGCGACCCAGTGGTTCGCCGGATCGCCGATCGTGCGGTACAGGTCGGTGCGATCGTTGACGTTGGCGATGGCGACGTCGACCTGGCCGTCGTTGTCGAAATCGCCGAACGCGGCGCCCCGCCCCGCCTTCGGCGTCGTCAGGGGCGGTCCGAGTTTCTCGGTGACGTCGGTGAAGTGCCCCTTGCCGTCGTTGTGGTAGACGATCTTCCGCTGCTCGTAGCCGGCCTCGGTCTTGAGCTGCCGCACTTCGGGGTAGACGTGCCCGTTGACGAGGAAGAGATCGAGCCATCCGTCGTGATCGAAATCGACGAACGCCGTGCCCCAGCCGAGCCAGCGCGTGTTCATGCCGATGCCCGCGGCGAACGTCCTGTCGTCGCACAGGCCGCCGCCGCTGTTCTGGTAGAGCGTCGACGTGTCGCCGGCGAAGTTCGTCTTGAAGATGTCCATCGTCCCGTTGCGATCGTAGTCGCCGACGGCGACGCCCATGCCCGCCTGCGGCTTGCCGTCCTGGCTGTAGGCGCAGCCCGAGGTGACGGCGATGTCGGTGAACGTGCCGTCGTGGTTGTTGCGGTAGAGCGCGCTCGGGTTCGAGTCGTTCGCCACGTAGAGATCGATCCAGCCGTCGTCATCGAAATCGAGCGTGCTCACGCCGAGGCCGAAGGTGCCGCTGGCGCGCGTGATGCCGCTCTTGTCGGAGACATCTTCGAAGGTGCCGTTGCCGCGGTTGTGAAAGAGCGCGTTCTTGCCGCCGTCGAGCCCGGGCGGGCCGCAGGCGACGGGGACGCCCTTGTAGCGGCAGAGGCCGGAGCTGGGCGTCGGCGCCGTCGCGAGGTCCAGATCGATGTAGTTGGCCGCGAACAGATCGAGGCGGCCGTCGCGATCGTAGTCGAAGAACGCGCAGCCGGTGCCCCAGCGCGTGCGCGTCTGCCCGAGGCCCGCGGCGCGCGTGACATCCTCGAAGCGTCCCTGTCCCGCGTTGTGATACAGGCGATTGCGACCGTAATAGGTCACGAACAGATCGTCGCGGCCGTCGTTGTCGTAATCGCCGACGCACGCGCCCTGCCCCCAGCCGCTCGCGGCCAGACCGGCCTTGACGGTAACGTTCTCGAACGTGCCGTTGCCCTTGTTGCGATAGAGATAGTTAGTCGGCGCCTTTCCGGCAGGAAATCCTTCGAGCGTGGTGCCGTTCACGACGAAGAGATCGAGCAGGCCGTCCTGGTCGTAGTCGATGAACGCGACGCCGGTGCCGGTGGTCTCGAGCAGGTACTTGTTGGCAGCCGTGCCGCCGAAGGTGACCAGGCCGTCGACGCCGGCCTCAGCGGCGACGTTCTTGAAGGAGAAGCGGAGCGGAGGCTGATCCTGCGGCGCGGCGCGGCCGGACCCGGCCACGAACGCCGTCGCGGCAACCAGCGCGGCCGCGCTGCGAACGGCGCGCAGGACTGCCACCATGGCCGGATGTTACCACCGCAGGTACGGCGCGAGGCGGCGTGCCGACTCGTACTCGGCTCGCGCTTCCGTCATGGCGCCGGTGCGGCGCAGCGCCAGCGCGAGCTGGTAATGCGCCTGCGCGTTGTCGGGCGCGAGGCGGACCGCGTCGCGGAAGCGGGCAATCGCGCCGCGCACGTCCCCTTTCTGCAGCCGCTCGCGTCCCGCGTTCACCGCGAACACGGCGGCCTGCGAGTCGGCCTTGCGCTTGTTCAGCCGCTGCGCCTCGGCGAACGCCTCCGCCGCGGCTTCGGGATCGCGCGCGGCCGTGAGCACCTGCCCGATCGACGTGTAGGCCTCGGTGAACGACGGGTTGATGCGGATCGTCTCGCGGAACTCGCGCAGCGCCGCGTCGCTGTCTCCCTGCTGCTTCAGCACCGTCCCGAGCATGTAATGCGCGTCGGCGTACTCAGGACGCCGCGAGAGCGCTTCGCGGAACATCGCCGCCGCCTCGTCGAGGCGCCGGGTCTGCCACAAGACGACGCCAAGGCTGTAGGGCGCTTCGGGCATTGCCGGATCGAGGCGCAGTGCGGAGCGAAACGCCGTCTCGGCCCCGGCGAAGTCGTCGCGCTGCTTCAGCGCGAGCCCGAGGTCGTAGAAGGCCTCGGCGTTGGCCGTCTCGCGTTCGGTCAGCGTTCGATAGACGTCAACCGCGCCGGCGGTGTCGCCGGCCTGCAGCAGCGCCGTGCCCAGGTTCAGCCGCGCGCTGCCGAAATCGGGATGCCGATCCACCGTCTTGCGGAGCGTCTCCACCGCGCGCGCCGCGTTTCCCTTCTGCATCAGCGCAAGGCCGAGACTGTTGGCGGCGTCGGCGCGCGACGGGTCGAGCGCGACGGCACGCTCGAGCGCCGCGATCGCGTTGTCGATGTCTCCCCACGCCTGCAGCGCGACGCCGAGCTGCAGGTGCGCGGCGGCGAGCGAGGGGTCCGCCTTCACGGCGGCGCGCAGCTCCTCGACGGCGCCGGCGATGTCCCCCTGCTCCCGCTTGACCAGGCCGAGGTAGTAGCGCGACTCGGCGTGCGCCGGGCGCAGCGCCGCGGCGCGCTCGAGCGGCTTGCGTGCGGCCGCGATCTGCTTCGTCCACCAGAGGGTGGCGCCGAGGTGATACTGCGCGTCCGCCAGGCCCGGCTCGAGCGCGACCGCGCGCTCGAACTCCGCGATCGCATCCGCCGTCCGCCCGAGCTTGCCGAGCACGAAGCCGAGCCGATCGTGCGCAGCCGCCATCGCGGGATCCGACTCGACGGCGGCACGGTAGGCTGCCTCGGCGGCGGCCAGATCCTGCTGCGCTTCCAGCGTGGTGCCGCGCGAGTAGTGCGCGCGCGCGGCGGCCTTATCTGGCGCCGGGGCGGACGTCGACTGCGCCAACACGCAGATCGCCGTCGCCAGCAGGATCACCACGGGCGGATCCTACACCTCACGGCCGAGCTTCCTCGGCGGTGGACTTGAACTTGCACACCTGAGCCGGCGTGCGCTGGAAGCCTCGCCGTCATCACAAGCTGATTCTCTCGATCATCATCGTCCTCGGGATCCTCGCCGCGCTGCTGGCCATCGCGCAGGACCAGGAGACCCTCAAGATCCAGAGCGCCCACGCCGCCGATGATCCCGTATTCGCCGGCTACGTCTCGGCCTTGCTCGGCGCCTCTGCCACCGGCGGCAACCAGTACCAGGTGCTGACGAACGGGGACCAGATCTTCCCGGTCATGCTGGCGGCGGTGAAAGGCGCGCAGCGGCGCGTCAGCTTCGAGAGCTACATCTACAACAAGGGCAGCGTCGGCGAACAGTTCACGCAGGCCTTCGAGGCTGCGGCCCGGCGCGGCGTCAAAGTGAACCTGGTGATCGACGCGATGGGGTCGAACAAGATCCCGAAGGACTGGGTGGAGCGCCTCAAGGGCGCCGGCGTGCAGGTCGGCGAGTTCGGCCAGCCGCGGTGGTACACGCTCGAAGAACTGAACTATCGCACGCACCGGAAAATCCTCGTCGTCGACGGGACGGTCGGCTTCACCGGCGGGGTCGGCCTCGACGATCAATGGCTGGGCAACGCCGAAAACCAGGAGCACTGGCGCGACACGATGGTCCGTTTCGAAGGGCCCGTCGTCCGCTTCATGGAAGGGGCGTTCAACGAGAACTTCATCGAGACGCACGGGCCGGTGGCGCCGGCGGTCGATCCGCCGCCCGCCGTCCTTCCCGGACCGCTCGACAGCGCGATGGTGCTGCGCAGCTCGCCGACCGGCGGCAGCAACGATCTCAAGCGGCTGTACCTGCTGACGATTGCCGCGGCGCGCAAGACGCTCGACATCTGCTCGCCCTATTTCCTGACCGACGAGTCGAGCGACTGGTCGCTGGCCGAGGCCCGCCGCCGCGGCGTCCGCATCCGCATCCTCGTCGAGGGGGATCTCACCGACGCCAAGCCGGTGAAGTACGCGAGCCGCGAGCGCTACCAGGACCTGCTGGATCAGGGCATCGAGCTCTACGAGTATCAGCCGACGATGATGCACACCAAGACGATGGTCGCCGACGGTGCGTGGAGCCTCGTCGGGTCGGCGAACTTCGACAACCGATCGCTCGAGCTCAACGACGAGATGAACGTCGCGATCAGCGATCGCACGCTGGCCGGCCGGCTGCTGCAGGACTTCGAGCAGGATCTCAAGTCGGCGCGCCGCCTCGATGCGAACATGTGGCGCCGCCGGTCGCCGCTCGAGAAGGCGCGCGAATACTTCTGGAGTTACTTCGGCGAGATCTTCTGATGCCTCACCCGCCACGTCGTCCTTGACACCACCTCATCCATGGCTCGAGCCGGATAAACCGCTGACGGGAACCCGGCAGTCCTGAACCTGCGGCCGCGCGAGGCCCGCAAACGGCGCGGGGAACGAAGCTTGCTCCGCACGCCAGCACCTGCGAATCCAAAGGACGTCCGCATCACGAGATTCACGTTTCCGACCCGTCGGCCGTTGACTGCCGCGTGACCCGACGCGCCAGTGGCCGTTTCTCGTTCGAACGCTCATTCAGCTTGACGACCTGACGCGCCGGCCTCAGTTGTCGTCCCGGAGCGGTCATGAGCCAACCCGCGCCCACTCGTGGGCCCGCCCACGTTCGTCCGTTGCCGGCAACGCCGCGCGCCGCGCCCGAGCTCGACGTCCGGCTCCGCCATCTCGCGTTCCACGGGCATGCCGAACACGTGCGCGCGCTCTTCGGAAACATGACGCCTGCCGAGCGGGCGCGCCACGCCGATCCGCAGGTTCTGCGGCAGGCGGCGCTCGGGAGCCTCGCCCGTGTGCACGCGTTTCCCGCCGGCGCCGCCTTCGAGGCGCTGCGCGAGCGCGAGTTTCTCGAGTCGATCGTGCGGCTGTACGTATCGGACTGCTGCCGCCGCGAAGCGTTTCCGCGGGAGTTGTTCCGCACGCTGCTCGACTGGGCCGAGGATCTCGCCCGCGCCTCACGGCTCGCCGAGTCGCACGAGGCCTGCCGTCTCGCGCTGACGCTTGGTGTCGCAACATTTCCCGACATCTGGCCCTGGATTCAGCTTCAGTCGGCCCGCGCGCAAATGTTGCTCGGCGACGCCGAGGGGGCCTACGCCGTGCTGCTGGCGACGTGCCGGCGCCTCGACCGGATTTCCGATCGCGACGCCATCCCCGCGCTGCTGGAGGCGCTCGGCATCGCGTCGCTCCAGACGCGCCGCGCGCCGCTCTTCAAGCGACTGCTCGCCGATCGCCTCCGCGTGTTCCACACGAACGTCGACGAGCGCAGGACGATCGTGGGTCTCATCAGGACGGTCAACCGCGGAACGGTTTCGCTCCTCGCCAGCCGCGAGTTGACCGTGCCGGACAAGCTGGTGTGGCTGACCCACTGGGCGCTGCTTGGCACCGCGCGGCACGCCGGATCGCGCGCCGTCGGGCGCTGGCTCGAGAAGTGCGACACCGGCAGCGCATACCTGCGCCAGTACGCCGTCCGCCGCCGGCGCGCCGGCGGCGCGGCGAAAGGCGCGCCGACCACGCAAGCCACGCTCGTGACGCGCGCCATGGGCGGCATCGGCGATTTCCTCATGATGACGCCGGGCCTGCGCGCGCGGCGGGCGCTCGGGCGCCGACCGCCGGTCCTCGCTATTCCGCGTCGGTTCTTTCCGCTGTTTGCCGGGAACGACGACGTGGAGCTCGTGGACATCGATGCCGATCTCGACCCTGCCGCATACGGCGAGTGGTTCAACCTGACCGACTGCCCCGCGGCACGCGTCGAGAGCCGCACGGCGCCGGCTATCAAAGCGAACCGGATCGAGCTCTTCGCGCGCGGCCTGGGGATCACCGGCCGGCGGCTCAAGATGATGGACCGGCGCCCGCGGTACGTGGTCTCCGACGCCGAGCTCGAATGGCGCGACCGGTTCTTCCGCGAGCGCGGACTCGATGGACTGGTCGTCGGCGTCCAGCCGCACACTGACGAGGCCTATCGCGACGTTCCGCACATGCGGGAGATCGTCGAGGCGCTGCTTCGCGAAGCCTCGGTCCTCGTGTTCGGGCACGTGCCGGTGTCGTCAGCCGATCCACGCCTCGTCCAGGCTGAAGGGCTGACCATCCGGGAAGCCTTCGCGCTCGCCGGCGGCTGCGACGTGCTCGTGACGCCGGACTCCGCGTTCTTCCATCTCGCCGGCGCGCTGGATCTTCCATGTGTCGGGCTGTTCGGGCCGACGGACGGCCGCGTGCGCGGCCACGACTACCCCCGGGCGCGGACTCTCGACGCGCGCCGCACGCTGGCCTGCGTGCCGTGCTGGCGAAACGAGGCGACGGCGTGCGCCCTGACCGGCATGCGCCCGAGCGCGTGCCTCGGAGAGATCGCGCCGGCCGACGTCGTCCTCGCAGTGCGCGACGCCGCGGCCACCACGTCGCGCCGGCGGCGCGTCGCCGACTGACGCCCTGTCGAGGTGCCGCGTGGACCACACATCGATCCGCTTCACATGGACGTATGCGATCAGCCAGCTCCGCCTGAAGTACCGGTTCACCGCGCTGGGCGTGGTCTGGAACCTGCTCGAGCCGCTGCTCTATCTCGGTGTCCTGAGCGTCGTGTTCTCGTACGTGAATCGGATGACGCTGAGCGACTACGCCGTGTTCCTCTTCAGCGCGCTGGTGCCGTGGCGGTACTTCGAGAAGGTCGTCTCCGGGTGCACCGATGCGATCGTGCAGGGGGACTGGCTGCTGAAGCAGGCGCCGGCCTCGCCGTTCTCGCTCCCGCTCGCCCGCTGGATCGTCGCCTCGGCGGAGTTCGGCTTCTCGTTCGCCGCCGTCGCGCTGGTGCTCGCACTGGTGAAGGATCGCTGGACGGTGCACGTCCTGGTGGTGCCGCTGGCGGCCGTGCCGTGGGCGATGACGGCGCTCGGCGTCGGACTGTGTTGCGCCACGCTCTTCACGTTCTTTCGCGACGTCCGCCCGCTGGTGCAGATCGGGCTGATGCTGGCGTTCTTCTCCGCGCCGATTCTGTTCACGCCCCACTTGTTCGATCCGGGGTCGGTGCAGGCGCGGCTGCTGGCCTGGCATCCGCTGACGTATCTCGCGGCGCTGTTCCAGAAACCGATTCACGACGGCGCGTGGCCCGCGCCGATCGACTGGACCGTGGCATTCGCGGCGGCGGCGGGGTCGATGGCCCTCGGCATCGCGTCGGTACGCTGGGCGCGCCCGCGGTTCTACTTCTATCTGTGAGAGGACGAACGTGCACGCCAGGGTCTTCGATCTCCAGAACGTCAGCGTCAGCTTCCGGCGCAACGCCATCGAAGCGCGCAGCCTGAAGTATGCCCTCGGGTCGTGGCTGCGCGGCCAGCCTCGTCCGGCATTCGCCGCGCTGTCGGGCGTGTCGCTGGCGGTTGCTCCTGGCGAGCGCCTCGGCATCATCGGACGCAACGGCGCCGGCAAGTCGACGCTCCTCCGCGTGCTCGCCCGCGTCATCACCCCGCAGCGCGGGCGCGTTGCCGTCGACCCGGCGCGCCGCATCGTGCCGCTGCTCGAACTGGGCGTGGGATTCCACCCGGACTTGAGCGGCGCCGAGAACTGCCGCCTCGCCGGCGCGCTGCTCGGCCTGCCACGAGCCCGGGTCGACGCGCGCCTCGACGGCATCGTCCGGTTCGCGGGAATCGACGGATTCGTGCACGAGCCCGTGAAGCATCTGTCGTCCGGAATGTACGCACGGCTTGCCTTCGCGCTCGCCTTCGATGTCGAACCGGACGTCCTGCTCGTGGACGAGGTGTTCGGCGTCGGCGACGAGTTCTTCATGGAGAAGTGCCTGGCGCGCGTTGACGCGCTCGTCGCAGGCGGGATTACCTCCGTGTTCGTGTCGCACAACCTCGACTTCCTCGGGACCCGATGCAGCCGGTTCGTCTGGCTCGATCGCGGCCGGCTGGTCATGGACGGCGACCCGGTTACTGTCGGGCGCGCCTATCGCGAGCGGCGCGGCGTCTTCGAGGACTGACATGCAGGATCCACCGCTCATCGTGAACGCCACGGCCATCGGCTCGCGCGTGGACGGCATCGCCGTCTACGGCATCAACCTCGTGAAGGCGCTGTGGCGCTCGACGCTGCAGCGTTCGATCACCGTCGTTCTGAACGAGGACGCGCGGCGCTTCTTTCCGGACTCGGACATCCCCCCAGGCGCGCGGATCCGGTGGATCGACGCAAAGGTGTCCCCCTCGAGAGGCACGCCGGGAAACATCAGACGGTGGATCTTCGCCAACCGCCTGGCGCTGCTGGAGCGGAAGGCGGTCGTCTTCGGCCTCAGTCAACTCGAGGCGCCTGTCGTCGGCAACCGCGGCATCGTGATGGTGCACGACCTGATCCCCCGCCTGTTCCCGGACGCACACCCGCGCCAGTCCCACTTCTTCAGGCACTACCTCGGCCACGCCTTGCAGCATGCGGCCGCGATCGTGACGCCATCCGAGAGTACCAGGGACGATGTGTGCCGACACTACGGGATCGAGCGGGACCGCGTTCACGTCATCCCGCACGGGACCCCGGTGCCGATGGCCACGCCCTCGACTGCCGGCAGCGAGCGCGATCGCTACATCCTGTGGATCGGGCGTTCGGATTCGACGAAGAACCTGCCCGCCGTCCTCGCCGCATTCAGGAAGATCGAACGGCAGCTGGACGTGCGCCTGGTCATTGCCGGAGAGGGATCGGACGCCGGTGCGGGCGGGAGAGCGCAGGCCGGCGGACGGATCATGTTCCTCGGCTCGGTGACCGAGGCCGAGAAGATTGCGCTGCTCGACGGCGCGTCGGCGCTGGTGTGCTCGTCGCTGTACGAGGGGTTCGGGTTCGCGCCGCTGGAAGCCATGGCGCGCGGCTGTCCGGTCGTGACCGCACGCGTGGGGGCGGTGCCGGAGGTGTGCGGAGACGCTGCGCTGTACATCGATCCGCGGCAGCCGGACCAGATTGCCGAAGCCTTGAGCCGCGTGATCACGCGGCCAGAGGTCTCTCGACGCCTGGTCGACCGCGGCCTTGTTCGC
>Ga0207708_10001841_pt1 | contig 15640 bp, 15 predicted proteins | sample KBSK5101metaG_FD_184340 | JGI IMG/M metagenome (GOLD analysis project Ga0207708, IMG submission 184340) | Corn, switchgrass and miscanthus rhizosphere microbial communities from Kellogg Biological Station, Michigan, USA - KBS K5-10-1 metaG... | ecosystem: Host-associated > Plants > Roots >...
CACGCACGCGCGGCTGGCCTGCGGCTGCCGCATCACCTTCCGCGAGGGCGTCGAGGGCAGTCCGGTCACCGTCGTGGTCGACCAGAAATCGTCCGCGTGTACGCTGCCGCTGCACGTGCGCGACCTGCCGGTCTACGACTACCGCGAAGCGCTGCGTCCGTCGACGCGCCTCGGCCCGCCGGAAGAGGAAGAGTTCGAGGAAGAAGGTTAGCCTCGTCCGTCGGCGCGCGTCGGGGAATCCCGGAAGCAGGCGCTAGTTCTTTCCCGTGACAATTCATTCTCAGCCGTCGGCAGGCGATTTATCGCGCCTGCGCATCGATCGCGACGCGCCTCCGCGCCGGCGGTGGGTGCTGTGGCTCGGCCTCACGCTGCTGGCCGCGTCGCTGGCGTCGCTGTATCCGCGCGCCCGCGCCTACCTGGCCGAGCGCAACGCGCCGGAGGTCGACGTCACCCGCGCGACGCAGATGATCACGGCGCCGGGCGGATCGACCGACCTGCCCGTGCTCGTCGCCACCGGCTACGTCGTCGCCCGGCGGAGCAGCGAGGTCGGCGTCAAGACCGGCGGCCGGCTGGCGCGGCTGGCGTTCGAGGAAGGGACGCGCGTCAGGAAGGGCGAGATCATCGCGCAGATCGAGCATGCGGAGATCGACGCCCAGCTCGAGGCCGCGCGGCGCCAGGTCGCCGAGGCGGAGGCGCAACTGGTGCAGTCGCACGCGACGCGCGACGAGGATCTCCGCAGCCTCGAGCGGCAGCGGGCGCTGGCCAGGGAGGGCATCACCACCGACGCCGCGCTGACTGCCGCCCAGGCGGCCGCCGCGGTCTCGACGGCGCGCGTCAACTCCGCCGAAGCGGCCATCGCCTCGGCGCGGGCGCGCGTCCGCGTCACCGAGGAAGCGATCGAGAACGCCAACGTGCGCGCGCCGTTCGACGGCGTGGTGATCAAGAAGCGCGCGGAGGTGGGCGAGACGGTCTCGCCCTTCGGCGTCGCCGGCCAGGCGGCGCGCGAGGGCGGCGCGATCGCGACGCTCGCCGATCTGTCCGAGCTCGAGGTGCAGACCGAGGTCAGCGAGAACAGCGTCGCGAAGCTGACGCCGGCGATGGCCGCCGAGGTCAAGCTGCAGGCGTATCAGGACCGCGTCTACAAAGGGCGGCTGCGGCAGATTTTCCCGTCGGCCGATCGCGCCAAATCGATCGTCGAGGTGCGCGTGTCGATCCTCGACGCCGACCACCTTGTGAAGCCCGAGATGACGACCAGCGTCACGTTCCAGGAACGGCGCGCGGCGGAGAAGCAGACCGCCGGCAGCCGGACGACCGACGCCGCGCCGTCGGCGCCATCCGCGCCGGTGATCCTGTTGCCGAAGCGCACGGTGACCGCGCAGGGCGGCCAGTCGATCGTCTGGGTGGTGAACAACGGCACCGTGGCGCGCCGCGCCATCACCCTCGGCGCCGATCGGCTCGACCAGGTGGAAGTGAAGAGCGGCGTCGTGCCGGGCGAGGTGGTCGTCGTCAACCCGCCGGCCGGCCTCATCGATCGTGGCCCCGTCCGCGTGAAAGGAACCTAGCCCGCATGGCGCTGATCGAACTGCGCAACGTCAGCAAGTCGTACAAGCGCGACGCGATCGAAATCCCGGTGCTCGACGGCGTCACCATCACGGTCGACGGCGGCGACTTCCTCGGCCTGATGGGGCCTTCCGGGTCGGGCAAGTCGACGCTCCTCAATCTCCTGGCCGGCATCGATCGCCCGTCGCGCGGCACGATCCGGATTGGCGACACCGAGATCAGCAGCCTGTCTGAGCGCGCGCTCGCCACCTGGCGCGCCCGCCACATCGGCTTCATCTTTCAGCTCTACAATCTGATTCCGGTGCTGACCGCGTTCGAGAACGTCGAGCTGCCGCTCCTGCTCACCAACCTGACGAAGAAGCAGCGCCGCGATCACGTGATGACGGCGCTCGGCATTGTCGGCATCGCCGATCGCGAGAAGCACTATCCGCGGCAGCTCTCGGGCGGACAGGAGCAGCGCGTCGCGATCGCGCGCGCGATCGTCACCGATCCGACGCTGCTGCTCGCGGACGAGCCGACCGGCGATCTCGACGCCAAATCGGCGGCCGAGGTGCTGACGCTGCTGCAGCGGCTGAACCAGGAATACAAGAAGACGATCGTGATGGTGACGCACGACCCGCACGCCGCCGAGCGGGCGACGCACCTGCTGCATCTCGAGAAGGGAACGCTGGTCGAGCAGGCGGCCGCTGCGCAGTAGGGCAGGTGGGGCGGGTAGGGCGGGTGCGGTGGTAAGGAGGGCCGGATGAAATTCGTGGGCCTGATTCTCAAGAGCGCGCGCCGCAGCAAGCGCCGCACGGCGCTGACGATGATCAGCGTCGCGCTCGCCGTCTTTCTCTTCGCCGCGCTGCGTTCCGTGCTCGACGGCTTCGACGCCGTCTCGGCCGCGAGCTCCGCGCAGCGACTCGTCACCATCCGCTCGACGTCGATGATCTTCAGCATGCCGACGAGCCATACCGAGGCCATCCGCAGCACGGCCGGCGTCACCGACGTCACCTGGGCGAACTGGTTCGGCGGCATCTACAAGGATCCCAAGAATTTCTTCGGCCAGTTCGCCGTCGACCCGGAGAGCTACCTGCGGATGTATCCGGAGGTGATCCTGACGCCGGAGGAAAAAGCGGCGTTCCTCGCCGATCGCACCGGCTGCATCGTCGGCGACGGCCTGGCCAAGAAATACGGCTGGCAGCTCGGCGACCGCATCGTCCTCCAGCCGGGCATCCCGGTCTACGGTTCGCTCGACTATCCCTTCACGATTCGCGGCATCTACCGGGCGGGCAGCAGCGCCGTCGACAACCAGTCGATGCTGTTCCACTGGAAGTACGCCGACGAACGCAGCTCGCCGAAAGGCCAGGTGGGCTGGGTGGTGACGCGCGTCAGCGATCCGGAACAGGCGACGCAGGTGATCGCGGCGATCGATCAGCGCTTCGCCAATTCGCCGTACGAGACGAAGACGGAAACCGAGCAGGCGTTCTCGGCGCAGTTCGCGTCGATGCTCGGCAACCTGAACCTGCTGCTCGGCAGCGTCGCGCTCGCGGTGGTCCTGTCGACGCTGTTCGTCGCCGGCAACACGATGGCGATGTCGGTGCGCGAGCGCACCACCGAGATCGCCGTGATGCGCACGCTCGGCTATCCCGCCCTGACGATCTTCCTGCTGGTCGTCGGCGAAGGGCTGCTCGTCGCCGTCGTCGGCGGCGCGATGGGCGCGGCGCTGGCGCGCGCCGTCGTCAACGCGGAATTCCTCGGCCTCGCCGGCGGCTTCATCCCGCTGTTCGGCGTCAACAACTGGAACGTGGTCGTCGGCATCGGCCTGAGCGTCTTCATCGGCGTCGTCGCGGCGGTGATTCCGGCGACGATGGCGTCGCGGTTGAAGATCGTGGACGCGCTGCGGCGCGTCGCCTGACAGCGATTAGGGATTAGGGATTAGGGATTAGGGATTAGGGATTAGGGATTAGGGATTAGGGATTAGGGATTAGTCTCAGAGCTGAGCACTGAATGGGTTTGATTTCGAATTACAACCTGCGCTCGATGATCGTCCGCAAGGGCACCGCGGCGATGACCGCGATGGGCATCGCGATGGTGGTCGCGGTGTTCGTGATGACGATGGCGATCGCGCAAGGCTTCCGCGGCGCGCTCGTCGCCAGCGGCTCGAACGACAACGCGATCCTGCTGCGCAAGGGGGCGACGTCCGAAACGGTGAGCGCGGTGCTGCGTCCGCAGCTGCCGCTGATCGAGGCGCACCCGCAGGTCGCGCGCGGCGCCGACGGACAGGCGCTGGCCTCGCCAGAGCTGGTGGTGATCATCTCGCTGCCGCGAATTTCCGACGGCCATCCGGCGAACGTGCCGCTGCGCGGCATCGGTCCGCGCGCGTTCGCGATCCGCGACACGCTCACCTTCGTCGAGGGCCGCCGGCTGACGCCGGGGATGCGCGAGATCAACGTCGGCAAGGCGGCGGTCGGCCGCTTCCAGGGCCTCGCGCTCGGCAGCGAGGTTCGCTTCGCCAACGCAACCTGGAAAGTGGTCGGCGTCTTCACCGCCGACGATGCGTCGTTCGAGTCGGAAGTGTGGGGCGACGTCGACCTGATGATGCCGGCGTTCCAGCGCGACGGCTACCAGTCGGTCACGGTGAAGCTGGTGGATCAGTCGGCCTTCGACTCGTTCCAGGCGGCGGTCGCGACCGATCCGCGCCTCGATCTCAAGCCGGAGCGGGAGCGCGACTACTACGAGGGGCAGTCGGCCACGACCGGGACGCTGATTCGGGTCTTCGCCACTTTCGTAACCGCGATCCTATCGATCGGCGCTGTGTTCGGCGCGATGAACACGATGTACGCCGCGGTTGCCTACCGGACGCGGGAAATCGGCACGCTGCGCGCGCTCGGTTTCTCACGTGTGCGCATCGTGACCGCCTTTCTCGCCGAGTCGGTGGCGCTGGCCATCGTCGGCGGCGTGATTGGCTGCGTCATTGCTTTGCCGGTCCACGGCTTGTCGACCGGCGCGATGAACATGACCAGCTTCAGCGAGCTGGCCTTCAAGTTCCGCATCACGCCCGGCTTGCTGCTCGGCGGGTTGATCTTTTCTGCGTTGATGGGAGCAGCCGGCGGCCTGCTGCCCGCGATTCGAGCCGCAAGAATTCCTGTCGCCCGCGCGCTGCGAGAGATTTAGCTGTGCTACCGAATGTCGTTCAGGTCTCGGTCTTCTGGCTGGTGCAGGCGTCGGCCCTGCTGGTGTTCGCGGTGCCGTTCCGCTGGGCGTTCGTCGCGCTCTGGGCGGTGTCGCACTTTTCCCGCGCCATCGGCCTGACGCTGATCTTCCACCGCTACTTCGCGCACCGCGCCTTCAAGATGAACCGCGTCGCCCGCTTCGTCTGGGCGTGGATCGGCACCGCGGCGATGCAGAAGGGGCCGCTGTGGTGGGCCGGCCATCACGTCAACCACCACAAGTTCGCCGACCGCGACGGCGATCCGCACAGCCCGATGATCAGCGGCTTCTACTACGCGCACATCGGCTGGTTCCTCCACGACACCAAGTACGACAAGGTCGAGGCCACCAACCCGGTGATCCGCGATTTCGGCAAGGTGCCGGAAGTCGCCTGGCTCGAGCGCTTTTTCTTCGTGCCGCCGTTGGCGCTCGCGCTGGGCCTGTTCTTCGCCGGCGGGTTGCCGTGGCTGGTCTGGGGCTTCTGCCTGCCGACGATGACGCTGGCGCACGCGACGTTCGCCATCAACACCGTCAACCACATGTTCGGGTCGCGCCGCTTCGACACGCTCGACGAGTCGCGCAACAACGCCCTCACCGCCGTCTTCGCCGCCGGCGAGGGGTGGCACAACAACCACCACCGCTTCCAGCGCGCGGCGCGCAACGGCTTCTACTGGTGGGAGCTCGACGTCACCTGGTATGTGATCAAGGCGATGGCGGCACTCGGCCTGATCTGGGACATCCAGCCGGTGCCGCAGCGCATCTACGACGAGGCGCGCGTGGTGAAGGCGAGGCGCGCGGCGCAGGCGGTGCCGAGCGTGGTCGATGCGGCGATCTCGCTCGAATTAGCCGAAGAGGCGGAATGAGACCGTCGGGGGCCGAGCAAGCTCGGCCCCCACAGATTATCTCGGCGCGGCGCGGGTGATGATCCGCGAGTAAAGAGCATCGGGCAACAGCCGCAACGCCTTCACCGTCCACGACAACGGCGCGGGGAAATGAATCTCGCCCTTCCCCCGCTCCAGCCCGCGTACGATCCTCTCCGCCGCGTCGTCCGCCTCGATCAGGAACGGCATCCGGAACGTATGCCGCGCGGTCAGCGGCGTTTTCACGAACCCGGGATTGACTACCGTCACGGTGATGCCGCGTCCTGCGACGCTCAGCCGCAGCCCCTCCATCAAGTGAATGACCGCCGCCTTCGACACGCTGTAGGGCAGCGCCACCGGGGACGGACGGTAGCCGGCGAGGCTCGCGACCGCCGCGATGTGCCCGCGGCCGCGCGACAGCATGCCGGGCAGCACCGCGTCGATGCCGTGGACGACGCTGAAGTAGTTCAGCGCCATGGTGGAGACGTATTCGGGTGCCTCGAAGCGGCGCGGATCGCGATCGGCCGAGGGCGTCACCGAGCCGCCGGCGTTGAAGATCGCGAGGTCGATGCCGCCCCACTCCGCTTCAATCCGCCGCGCGGCGGCGGCGACCGCCACGGAGTCGGTGACGTCGGCGGGGACGACGAGCATCGGCGCGCCGCGCGCTGTGTTCGCGGTGGCCAGCGCATTCAGGAGATCGAGGCGCCTCGCCGTGATCGCCACCCGCGCGCCGCGCTCGGCCAGCACGCCCGCGAGCGCCGCGCCGATGCCGCTGCTCGCGCCGGTGAGCCAGACGCGGGAGCTGCGCAGAGAGGTCACCGAGAACCCCGAACCTCGAACCTCACCCGAGCCTCACCTCCGCAACGATGGGCAAATGGTCCGAGGCCACCAGCGTCAACCGCGTCCGCGGCAGCTCGATGTTGACGATCTCGATCTTGCCCGCGTAGTAGATGTGATCGAGGTGCAGCACCGGAAAGAGGCCGGGATAGGTCCGCTGCGTGCGCTTGCGCGGCAGGAAGTCGCGCAGATCGACGCTGTTCAGCTTCTCGCTCAGGAGCGAGGTCGCCAGGCCGCGCATCCACTCGTTGAAGTCGCCGACCACCAGCTTGGGCCCGTTGACGTGGCGATCGGTGACGATCGTCGCCAGGCGCTGCGCCTGGTGGCGCCGCTCGAGCAGCGCCGTGCCGAGATGGACGTTGTAGAGATGCAGCGTCGAGTGATCGGCGGTGATGTCGACGCGCTGCATCCGCCGCTCCTCGCAGGTCTTCCACGACAGGTCGTGCTCGAGATGCTGCGCGATTGGCAGCCTGCTCATCACCACGTTGCCGAACTGATGGCCGCGCAGCTGGCGTGCCGGCGCCATCACCCAGCCCATCCCGAGCTGTGCGCCGAGCTCCTCGGCATGGCCGCCGTCGTGCGGCCCGGGGCCGACCACTTCCTGCAGCGCGATGACGTCGGCGTCGATCGCTTTCAGGACGGCGGCGGTGCGTTCGGGGCGGGTCCTTCCGTCGAGGCCGCGGCAGCGATGGATGTTGTAGGTCGCGATGCGCAGCGTCGGGCGCGGCCCTTGAGTCATTCGTGTCTACGCTATGATAGCCGTGGTGGCGCGCCGATCAATTCTCGCTCGCTTCGCGATCATCGCTGCGCTCGCGGTGACGTTCGCGACCGCGTCGTGCCGCAAGATCCCGGAAGAGCCGATGAAGCTCGAGCGCAACCTGCTGACCGTCACCAATCAATCGGGCAGCGACTGGTCGGGCGTCGAAGTCTGGCTCAACACCTACTACCGCATCACCACGTCGTCGATTGCGGCCGGCGCCCGGTTCCAGGCGCCGCTCGACACCTTCGTCGCCGGCTACGGGCAGCGCTTCGATTTCCGCCGCATGCAGATCAAGGATCTGCGGCTGACGGCGAAGCTGCCCGACGGCAAGCCGTTCGAGCTGAAGAAACGGTTCGAAGCCGGCGGGCTCGCCGGCGCCCTTGGGAGAACTCAGTGATGGCGAAGCTGAAATCCGAGCTGGAGCTTGCCTGTCCCTGCTGCCAGGCCATTCTCGTCGTCGACACCAATCTTGGCCGCATCGTCTCGCACCGCGAACCCGATCGCGGCAACAAGCCGGAGCTGAGCGAGGCGCAGAAGATTCTCGCGCGCGAGGCCGAGCGGCGCGAAAGCATCTTCCAGCAGTCGGTCGATGCGGAAAAGGGACGCGGCGACGCGTTGTCGAAGCGGTTCGAGGAGGCGCTGCGTCAGGCGAAAGAGGAGCCGATCACCAAGCCGATGCGCGACTTCGATCTCGATTGACCCTGGCGAGCCACCGGTTCGTTCAGGCGAGGCGAAAGGGCCGCGCGACCGCGCGGCGGCCACAGGTCATTCGTCGTTGCGCTCGCGCTCGCGCCAGCGGCGACGCCACTCGTTCTCGCGCCACCAGCGGTTGCCGATGTCGACGGCGAAGATCACCAGAATCAAGGCGGCGATGAAGATCGCGGCTCCCACGAGGCGGCAGAAGCGTACTGGACCACGGCCGAACTATCAAGACGCGTCGCCGAACTCGGGCGGCAGCGGCGTCCACCGGTCGCGACGCTTGTAGAACACCGGCTTCTTCCCGTGGCGCGCGCGGTAGGCGCGGTAGCGCAGCCGGAGCGCGTCGACCCGCCGGTCGGACGACTTGATTGGCCGGTGCGGCAGGTCCAGCAGCTCGCGCTCCACTTTCCAGACGTTGGTCGGCGCCAGCCGCCAGTCGTACCCGTCCATCAGCTGGTCCAGGTCGACGACGACGTAGCCGGTCAGCCGGCCGGTGAAGTCGATGTAGGGATCGAAGTAGCTGAGCGCGAGGGCCCGCGGCGTTGCGAATACCGGCCGCCGGCCGTGGAGCCCGGGGTCGCGCGAGCGTGCGATCGACCCCCACTTGCCGCGATGTTGATAGACGAAAATCACGTGATCGAGCTCGTCGATCGACTCGAAGCTGATGACTCGCGGCGGGTAGCCGTGCTGCTCGAGGACCACCGCCGCGAACAGCGCCGCTTCGAGGCAGTGCGCCTCGCCGGTGCGAACGACGCCGCGAAAGCTCCGCAGCGTCGCGCGGCCGCCCGGCTCCTGGTTGTAGGGAAGCGCGTTGAGGTATTGCTGCACCGCGGCCGGGGTGCGCAGTCGCGCGATCACCCGGCGTTCGCGCGGGGTGAAGTTCAGCGGCGCCGCCGGGTCATTGCGCAAGGGTCTTGAGGTCCGCCACGACCTGGTCGGGTGTCCACTCGTTGCCGGTGTACGACTTGACCAGCTTGCCGTCGGCGTCGATCACCGCGGTGCGCAGGTTGTGGGTGATGTCGCGCTGATCGGTCAGCGAACGCGAAATCGAGACGCCAAACCTGGAGGCGAACTGATCGACATCGTCGCGATCGCCGGTCAGGAACGTCCAGCGCGTCAGGTCGGCGTCGAGGCTCTTCGCGTGCTTCGTCAATACCGCCGGCGTGTCGGTGGTGGGATCGAAGCTGACGGTGACCAGCCTGACGTTCTTCAGCGCCGCATCCTCTTTCAGTTTCTTCTGAATCGACACGAAGTGGCGATCCATCAGCGGGCAGAAGGTGGCCACCGGGCAGCGCGTGTAGAGGAAGGGCATCGCCACGGGCGAACCCTGGAAATCGCTGAAGCGCCGCGCCCGCCCCGCCTGATCGAGGAACTTGCCCTCCGGCACTGCTTCGCCCGGCCGCAGCAGCTCGAAGCCCGAGGATGCCGAAGGGCTGGGCGCAGGCTGCTCGAGCGGCGCGGTGCCGACTTTCCTGATCCCGGTGAGGCGGGCGCCGTTCGAGAAGACGACCAGCGTGGCGTTGATGAGATCGCCCGGGGCGAGCGTGTCGAGCGCCTTTGGATCCCCGACCTCGTACGGCATCGTCATCGCCGGCATGAAGTTCTTGATTTCTTCGTGCTTCACCACCGCGATCTTGCGTGGAGCATCGAGCGAGATCACCTGGCCCTGCAGCGTGTATTCACGGCGATCCGACTTGGCGCCGCCGCACGCGGCTGCCGCGAGCGCGAGTAAAACGAAAACAATATGAGGACGCATATCATGTAGTTTACAGTCGTCGGCCATGATCTGGATTGGGACCTCGGGCTACAACTACCCGGAATGGAAGGGCAGCTTCTATCCGCCGGATCTCGCGGCGGCGAAGATGCTGCCCTATTACGCCGCCCGTTTTCCCACGGTCGAAATCAACTACACCTTCTACCGGATGCCCAACGAGAAGCTCGTGGGCGGCTGGGCGGCTCAGACGCCGTCGCCGTACAAGCTGACGCTGAAGGCGCCGCGACGGATCACGCACGACAGCCGGTTGAAAAACACCGGCGCGCTGGTCGCCTCGTTCTGCGACGTCGCCGGCACGCTCGGCGAGAAGCTGGGCGCGCTGCTCTTTCAGCTGCCGCCCAACCTGAAAAAAGACACGGCGCTTCTCGATGCGTTCCTTGCCGATCTGCCGCCGCGCGCGCCGGGCGCGTTCGAGTTCCGTCACCCGTCGTGGCTGGACGAGGAGATTTACGCGCGGCTGGCGGCGCGCGGCCTCGCGCTGTGCGTCGCCGACAGCGAGAAGCTGTCGACGCCGGTGCGCGTCACCGCCGACTATGCCTACTTCCGGCTGCGCGACGAGGGCTACACCCCCGACGACATCAGGCGATGGGGCGACATCGTCGCGCGCGAGACCGCCTCGTGCCGCGAGGTCTTCATCTATTTCAAGCACGAGGAAGAAGGCAAGGGCCCGGAGTTCGCGCGGTTGCTGATGGAGCATCTCGGATGTCCGAATCTTTCGTAATTGCACGAACCTCCGACGGGCGCGACATTCTTTTTCGGCCGGGGATGGCGAACCGGCACGGGCTGGTTACCGGCGCGACCGGCACCGGCAAGACGGTGACCCTCCAGGTGCTGGCCGAGCACTTCTCGCAGATCGGCGTGCCGGTGTTTCTCGCCGACGTGAAAGGCGATCTGTCAGGCCTCGCCGCCGCCGGGTCGGCATCGCCGAAGCTGCGCGAGCGGCTGAAGGCCACGGGCATCGCCGAACCGGCGTGGGGCGCGGCGCCGGTGGTGTTCTGGGACGTGTTCGGCAAACGCGGCTTCCCGGTTCGCGCGACCGTGTCGGATCTCGGGCCGCTGCTGCTCGGCCGCCTGCTCGGGCTCAACGCGACGCAGCAGGGCGTGCTCGCGCTCGTCTTCAAGGTCGCCGACGACAACGGGCTCCTGCTCCTCGATCTCAAGGACCTGCGGGCGATGCTGCAGTTCGTCGGCGACAACGCGCGCGAATTCACCACCCAGTACGGCAACGTCTCGGGCGCGTCGATCGGCGCGATCCAGCGCGCGCTGCTCGAGATCGAGCAGCAGGGCGGCTCGGCCTTCTTCGGCGAGCCGATGCTCGACGTCGATGATCTGCTGCAGGCCGACTCGCGCGGCCGCGGCACGGTCAACATCCTCGCCGCCGAAGAGCTGGTGCGATCGCCGAAGCTCTACGCCACGCTGCTGCTCTGGCTGCTCTCGGAGCTGTTCGAACGGCTGCCCGAGGTTGGCGATCCCGAGAAGCCGACGCTGGTTTTCTTCTTCGACGAGGCGCACCTGCTGTTCGACGACGCGCCGACGGCGCTGCTGGAAAAGGTGGAGCAGGTCGTCCGCCTGATCCGCTCCAAAGGCGTCGGCATCTACTTCATCACGCAGAGCCCGGCCGACGTTCCGGAAGTGGTGCTCGGTCAGCTCGGCAACCGCGTTCAGCACGCGCTGCGCGCGTTCACGCCCAAGGATCAGAAGGCGGTGAAGATCGTCGCCGACACGATGCGCCCGAACCCGAAGATCGACACCAGCCGCGTCATCACCGAGCTTTCCGTCGGCGAGGCGCTGGTCTCGACGCTCGACGCCAGCGGGAGTCCGACGATCACCGAGCGGGCGTGGATCGTGCCGCCCGCGTCGCAGATCGGCCCGATTCCCGACCCGCAGCGTGCGTCGCTGCGCAAGGAACAGACGGCACTGTACGGCCACTACGAGCACGCGGTCGATCGCGAATCGGCGTTCGAGATGCTCAAGGCGCGCACGGCGGAGAGGGCAGGTGAGGCAGGTAGGGCGGGTGGGGTGGCAGGCGGGGCAGGCGGCGCGGGTGGGGCAGGTGGGTGGGCTGGAGGGGCCGGTGGGGCTGGTGGGGCTCTTTCCGAAATCCTGTTCGGCAGCACGGGGCCGCGCGGTGGAAAGCACGACGGGCTTGTGCAGTCGGCGGCGAAGAGTGCGGCGCGCTCGGTGGGCTCTGGGATCGGCCGCGCGATCCTGAGAGGCGCGCTCGGATCGATCCTCGGCGGCGCTAGCACGCGACGCCGGCGGTAGCCCAGAGGCTCAGAGAAGACGGAGCCTCTGAGTCTCCGTGCCCTCTGAGTCTCTGAGCTATTTCAACTGTTTCAGGCTGTCCTGGGCTGCTTTGTAAAACGGATCGGAACTCGGAACTTCCCTCAATAGCCTCCGCGCCTCGTCCGTCCGGCCCTGCCCGACGCGCGCCATCGCCAGCAGGAATTTCGACGAGGGCCGCTCGGGCTCGAGGCCGACGCTGATCTGCAGCGCTTCCGCCGCCGCGTCGACGTCGCTCGCCAGCAGCTGCACCAGCCCGAGATCGCGCTGAATCTTCGCATCGTCCCGGTACGGCTGCGCGCCGGCCGCGAACTCGCGGCTCGCGCGCTGGAAGCGCGCCAGATCCGCGGCGGCGAGCGGCCCGCCGCCGCGGTTGACGAGCGCCATCAACGCTGACATCCGCACGCTGCGGCGCGGGTCGTCGAGCCCCTTGATCAAGGCGCTGCGCGCGGCGTCGCCTTCGACAATCTGGCCGAGGCCGGTCAGCGCCTCCGAGCGAATCGCCGGATGTCCGGCCTGCGCCGCGGCGAGCAGCGCGGGCACGACGCGCGGATCCTTGTAGCCGCCGAGATAGCCGACCGCATTGGCCTGGACGAGCGGTCCCTGCCTGTCGTCAGCGGCCAGCGCGAGCAGCCGATCGAGTACCTCGGGCCGCTGCGCGCGCGCGGCGGTGAAGACCTGCGCCCGCTCGACGAACTTCGCGCGCCGGCCGCGCGGCCACCACGTGTCGACCGCGTCGACCGCCCACGAGGCCGGCTTGTCGGCGTGGCACTCGGTGCACGCGTTCGGGATACCGAACGCCACCGTGTTCTCCGGCGCCGGCACGCCAATCGTGTGATCGCGCATCGTCGCCTTGATGCTCATCACCGTCTTCGGCATGTGGCACTCGACGCAGGCGCTGCCGCGGCTGTCCGGCGCATGGCGCGTGTGCTCGGCGACGCCGGCGCCGATCGCCTGATGGCACTGGGTGCACAGCGCGCTGTTGGCCGGCGCGAGCTGCGGGCTCTTGTCGATGTCGGGCAGATGTGGCCGATGGCAGGTGGTGCAGGTCGCGCCGCCGCGGAGGAAACACTCGCTCTGCCAGAGGCCCATCGCGTCGTTGGAAAAGCGGCGCGGGCGCCCGTCGGCCCAATAGGTCGGGTCGTCGGCCTTGCGCGGTCGATATTCGAGCAGCGGCTGGAAGTGGTCGTAGTAGTCGCCGCCGGCGGTGAACCCCGGCGCGATCGCGGCGCGGAAGGAGTGGCACTGCGCGCAGACCATGCTGTTCGCGTTCGCATCGAGCCGCGTCGGCCGGACGATTCGCTCGTCCGCCACCGGTTGAGCGCCGGCCTGCCGGTGCGCCGCCACGTGCGCGCTGCCCGGGCCGTGACAGCGCTCGCACGACGTGCCGAAGTCGGTCCACGTCGTCGCGTAGGTGCGCGTCGCCGGCTGGTAGTGGTTGTCCTGCTGGCTGACATGGCAGCCGACGCAGTTGCGGTTCCACAGCTGCACCAGCTTCTCGACCCGCTCGTCGGGACGCACGATCTCCATGTTGTCGAACCACTCCTGCCGCTGCACGTCCCAGCTCGGCGGCAGGATCACCATCCACCCGTTTTCAATCGTCGTCAGGAAATGCTGGATGCGGCGGCTGCCGAGCGTGTACTCGATCTTGTGCTCCTGCGGCTTGCCGGTGAGGAACGACTCGGTGATGAAGTACTCACCGCCGGCCGCGCGCAGCCGGTAGCGCTGGCCCTTGAGGGTGATCGTCTCCTTCGAGAAGTCGCCCTTGACGCTGGCTGCCGTCGCCGGCTGCAGCATCCTGCTGTGGCGTCCGCTCTTCCAGGTGTCGTGCTCCTGGCGGTGGCACGACTGGCAGGTCGCGGCGCCTACGAACGTCGGGCCTGCGGGTGCCGCGGCCTGATGCGGCGGTGCCACCTGCGTAGCGGGACGCGCCGACCACGCGAACACGACCAGATAGGCGAGAGTGAGGGCCGCGAATGCGCTGCGGGGCATCCGTCGCCCATAGTAATGCAGTCGGGGCTGGGGGCTCGGGGCTGGCAGCAATGGCCGCCGGGGTCAGGACTGCAGTCGCACGTTGTGCTCAGCCAGCCCCCAGCCCCAAGCCTCTGGCCCCGACGAAATTCACGATCTGGTTCTCCGCCCAATACCCGTCGTCGCTCGCCGAGCGGACGCCGACAAAGCCGCAGTGCCCGCCGTGCGGCAGGACGCGCAGATCGATGTGCCGGTTGCCCGTCACCTTCGGATCGCGGAACGGCTGCAACGGCACGAACGGGTCGTCCTCGGCGGTGATGACGAGCGCGGGGATGCTGATGCGATCGATGATCCGCATCGCGCTGGCGCGATAGTAGTAGTCCTCGGCATCGCGGAAGCCGAAGTACGGCGCCGTGTAGGTTTCGTCGAACTGCCGGACGGTGCGAATCGACGAGAGCTTGCGCAAATCGAACGCGCCGGGCCGGACCGCATCCTTGCGGCGCATCCGGCGCTTCAGATCGCGCACGAAGTTCCATTGATAGATCGCGTTCGACGGATTTTCGAGCGCGCGCGTGCATTCGCCGATCTCGATGATCGGGGAGACCGCGGCGACGGCGACGAGCGACGCCGGCGCGTGCTCGCCGTACTCGCCGGCGAGTTTCAGCGCCAGATTGCCGCCGAGCGAGTAGCCGGCGACGCCAATCGCGCGCAGGCCGTCGACCTCGGCGAGCTCGTGCACGACGTGCGCGGCGTCCGCGGTGAGCCCGGAGTGGAACAATCCCTCGGCCAGCTGCTCGGTGTCGCCGCAGTTGCGCTGGTTCAGCCGGACGACGTTCATCCCGCGCTCGAAGGCCTTCGCGGCGAGCCCGCGCATGTAATGCGCGCCGCTGGAGCCGTTGAGGCCATGAAGCGCGACCAGCGTCGTGCGCTCCCACGGACGCGGCTGCCAGTGGCAGTCGGCGGCGACGCGCGCGCCCGGCGCGACATCGAAGTAGCGCCGCATCGGCTGAGGCAGGTGCGGGAAGTCGCGTGGGTTGCCCCAGCTGTACAACGTCATGCGATGGCCGCCGCACAGCGAGGGCCGCGGCACGAAGCGATCGCGCGACCCGGGGCTTTCGACCGAAGCAGACATCCTGTCGATCATAGCGGCAACCATTGACAGCCCCTGGGCCGCCGCGGCTGGCGCGGCTGGGGTAAAATCCGCCGGTTGAACCTGTCCTCATCGAACCGGAAGTTCTGGAGGTCTAGATGCGTGTTTCCCGTTGGTTGATCACCGCGCTCGTCATTGCGGTCACCGTTTCAGTCGGCGCCGCTCGGCAACAGCCGACGACGACCACGCCGCCGGCGCAGGCGCCGGCGAACCCGAGGCTCGAGGAGTACAAGCGCAACGTCGCGCTCGAAGTCGACGGCATGCGCGAAGACATCCAGCGCATGAACGATCAGGTGTTCAGCTTTGGCGAGCTCGGGTTCCAGGAGTTCGAGACGTCGAAGTACCTCACCGACATCCTGAAGAAGAACGGGTTCTCGGTCGAGCACAACCTCGCCGGCATCCCGACCGCGTGGATGGCGACGTGGGGCTCGGGCAAGCCGGTGATCGCGCTCGGCTCGGACATCGATTGCATCCCGCAGGCGTCGCAGAAGCCCGGTGTCGGCTACCGCGAACCGATCATCGTCGGCGCGCCGGGGCACGGCGAAGGGCACAAC
>Ga0207708_10001844_pt1 | contig 15607 bp, 22 predicted proteins | sample KBSK5101metaG_FD_184340 | JGI IMG/M metagenome (GOLD analysis project Ga0207708, IMG submission 184340) | Corn, switchgrass and miscanthus rhizosphere microbial communities from Kellogg Biological Station, Michigan, USA - KBS K5-10-1 metaG... | ecosystem: Host-associated > Plants > Roots >...
AGCAGCAGCCGTACCCGAAGCGCGCCCGCGGCGGAGGCTGAGGGCGCACCCGGCCGCCGCGGTGCCCGCGAGCGTCATCCTGCCTTCTTCCGCTCCCCCTCCAGGCGGTCCACGATCTTCACGGCCCAGCGCCCGAAGCGGCCGGAATTCTCGAGCATCGCGCGCAGCTCTGCGAGCTGGACCGCGCGCGTCTCAGGCGACGTGAGGTCCTCGAGCGGGAGGCCGCTGGCGCGGGCGAGCCACGCCCCCAGGTCGCGCACGGCGGAGGCGTCGTTCATGCGCCGCGCGACGGTGCGGCGGTGCTTCGAGTTCGACGTGCGCCAGCGGATCGGCGCCAGCGTCGGCGGGCCCGCGGCGTCGTACGCGTCGAGCTGGTACCAGGCATCGCCGTCGCTGTCGCTCGACATCTCGATCACGAGCCGCCGCGCCTCGAACACGTCGCGCACCGCGGCCCCGTAGCGCCGGCGCAGCGTGAGCCACCCGCTGCCGATGCGCCACCTGTTGCCGCTCGGTTTTACCGCGCTGTCGGAGTGCAATAAGAGTTTCCGCACTCCGACCCGCGTGAGCGAAATTTCTACGAACGTTTATGGGCGGGGAGAAGTTGCGCCCTTCTACATCTGCCTCTTGTGAGCGACTACTCTAAGCCAGAAGCCCTCGATTGCCCATTTCCCGGGTTGAATTCGACGGAGGCGCAACGGCTCGGCGGCCTGGTGTTGCCGGATGAACGAAGCTTCCTTGTCGGCAACAAACGGGAAATCGTACCGCCAGCACTCCGGTTCGCTCGTGGAGAATCCCGCCCGCTGAAGGCCTTTCGCAATCTCCGCTGGCCGGTAGTAGAAGCGCCGGTGGGAGTTATCTGCCAGCAGCATCATCTCGCTGAGCACCCGCCCGACGTCCCCGTCCCCCGCTGGTCCATCACGATCAGGTCGTGGCGGCGGTGGAGCTTCCCGAGCATGAAGAGGTACGTGCTCGCCGAGCCGATCGACCCGTAGCCGGGGCCGCCCTCGAAGGCGACGACGGGCTCGAGCGGCGGCCGCGTCCGGTCGGTGTGGCGCAGGACGGCGTAGCGCACCGTGATGTGGCCGAGCCCGGGATCCGCCCGGTCGAGCGGGACGCGCACCGAGCCGGCCTGCGCCGCGGGCGCGAGGGCCGCGGCGACCGCCACCACCGCCGCGATTACCACCGCGACCGCCACCACCGCCGCGATTGCCACCGCGCACCGACGCGTCCCCACGCCGGGAGTGTTCCACATGCCGCGCTGTGACTGGAATCGTTGCTCCGCGGGTAACTCATCGGATAGAGTGGCCGGCGGTCTACGTGAGGGGGTGGGCCTCTGAGCGTTCGGAGCAGGTAAGCAGCGTCGTGCCGTGCCAAGCCGGTCGTCGGCTATGCACGGAAGCATGTTCTTGTCCTTGGAGGGAAGGATGAAACGCATCGTCGCGCTGGCCCTTGTGGTCCTGACGGCCCTTGCCGGGCCGGCGGTCGCAAAGGCGGATAGCTACGGCGAGACCCTGTGCCAGGAACGGCCGTTCATGTGCCTCGATCCGTACCACTCGATCGGCGACAACGGCGCGTACACCGGGCACGACGAGCCGACCGTGCAGTTCTCCTCGCACCGGCCCGGCACCGGAGGTAAGGACCTCCTCTACTACGTCAAGCTGCCCATGAACGCCCCGGCGAAGCCGAAGCAGAATGGCACCGGCGGGACATGGGACTTCCAGCGCCGCGCGACGTTCTGGTTCAGCATCACGATGTGCGACACGGAGTCGTCTCCGAACTTCAGGAAGACGTGCACACCGAACAGCGATGCCAACGCGAAGTTCCGGAGCGCCGACCCGCACTCGCCGCACTACCTCGGCAAGGCACCCGGCAGCGCATTCATGGAGCTGCAGTTCTACGGGCCCGGCTGGGTTCCGCAGTTCGACGGCTTCGGGTGCACCGCCACCAAGTGGTGCGCCAACCTGACGATCGACAGCCTCTCGGATCAGGACAACACCGGCATCCCGCAGAACGCCGACTGCCTGAACAACCACTTCCTGGTGGGCGAGGAGCCGATCAACTGGGCGTACGTCACGAAGAGCGGCAAGTCGCTCGCGCCCGCCAACCCGCTCTCGCTGTCCGATGGGGACGGGACGGGGCTCAGCGTGGATCCGGCGAAGGTGCTGCTGTTCAACCCGGGCGATGTGCTGCGCATGCACATGCACGACACGCCGGCCGGCTACCGGGTCGACATCACCGACATGACCACGCATCAGCATGGGTCGATGACGGCCAGCATCGCCAACGGCTTCGGCCACATCCTGTACCAGCCGAATGCCAAGCACTGCCACGTCGCCCCGTACGCGTTCCACCCGATGTACAACTCGGCGGTTCCGCGCGGGTCGCTGTGGGGCGCCCACAACACCAACGTCGGGGCCTCCGACGAGATCGGGCACTTCGAGTACTGCGACGCGATCGACCCGAACACGGGCGCATGCTCCAATCCGGGCGCGGGTGACCCCAAGCTCGACGAGGACGATCAGGCGTGCCTCGACGGCTCGAACTACCCGGGGGTGCTGCCGATCATCGGCTGCGTGCTCGACGACGGCGACTTCGATGGACCGGCCTACCAGAAGACCTGGCCGGGCACGTTCCTGAAGCCGAAGGTCGACCGGCGTCTGCACGGGACGGCGTTCATGTTCACGCCGCCCAGCTCGAATGGCAAGCTGCTCGAGAACGTGTCGTTCGAGAACGACCTGCCGCGCATCGAGCGCGGCGAACCGGGGAACCATCAGCCGGAGTGCGACCGCGACACGGGCGCACACTGCGTCAACCCGCCACCGGGCGCGAAGTTCTACCCGATCTTCACGCTCACGAAGGCGAACGGCCGCTGCTGGTTCCAGCAGGGCGGCGCCCACATCCCGGGCACCGTCAACACCTTCGGCGGCAACTCCGCCACCGAATACGGCACCAAGGTCGGGTTCAACACCTATGCCGACGTCGGCTTCAAGCCGATCACGCTGGCCGAGGTGTTCCACCGCGACCTGCACGGCAACCCGTGTCTGACGTAGTCCGCTGACGACCTGCCCGGGGGCGGCGTTCGCGCCGCCCCCGGGTCAGCCTTCTCCGCCGGTCGTCGCGAGCAGAACCCCCACGCGGACGCGCACGACGTGGCCCGCCACGACGCGGATGCTCTTCGGCCGCGACCAGCCGGGCCGGACCGCGTAGCGCCCGGGAGGGAGCGCCACGCGGAACCGGCCCTTGGCGTTGGCGCGCACGTGCCGGGTCGTACCGCCGCCGGAGACGACGAAGACCCCGTGCGCGAGCGGCGTCGGGTGGCAGGTGAAGGTGTCCTTGCCCGTCGGCGTCGGGCAGACCGGCTTTCCGCCCCAGACGACGCCGGCCATCCATCCGCGCGGCGGCGGTCCGCCGGCCACGCCGCCGCCGCATCCGGCGGCGATGACGAGCGTTGCGACGAGTGCCGGGACGAGTCGCATGCCTCTAGGACGTGCTACGAGGGCGGAAGGTTCCCGGTTTGCTCAGGCCTGCCAGACGACCGGGAACCGCGGGTCGTCCATGGGCGCGCCGGCCGGGAGCGCGTCGGCCAGACCGGGGAACTCGGGCGAGGTCTTCCAGGCCCGCGGGGCGTGCACCGCGTCGTCGCCGAGGAAGCGGATCGAGAACGCCCGGCGGCGGCGGTCGGCGCCGCCGGCCGCGTGCAGAGCGAGCATGTGGAAGAAGACGGCGTCGCCGGGCTCGAGCGCCCAGCCAACGATGGGGAAGGCGGAGCGGTCGGCCTCGATGTCGGGCAGGTCCGCCAGGCTGCCCTCCGGGAACCACCGGGCCTGCCCGTCCATGAACGTCCGCGGCATGAGCCACGGCCCCAGGTGCGACCCGGCCACGAACTCGAGCGTCGACCCGCGCGACACCGGGTCGACGGGCATCCAGACCGAGCACGTCTGCGCCCCGTCGACGTTGTAGTACGGCTGATCCTGGTGCCAGGGCGTCGGCTGGCGCGTGCCAGCCTCCTTCACCAGCATGTGGTCGTGGTAGAGCCGCACGGTCGCCGCGCCCATGAGGCGGCCCGCGATCGCGGCCGCCGCGGACTCGCGGATCACCCGCTCGTACTCCTCGATCCGGTCCCAGTTGCAGAAGTCCTCGACGAAGCGGCCGCTGTCGTCGGCTCGGCTGGCCACGAGCGCCCGCGGGCTCGGATCGGCCAGGTTTCGCTCGATGCCGCGCTCGACCAGCTCGACCTCGGTGGGCGTGAACGCGCCGCGGATGCACACGGCGCCGTCGCGCCTGAAGGCCTCGACGTCGTTCTGGGTGACCGGCGCGGGACGGCTCGCGGGCGTCAGCCGCAGCCGTCGGGCTTCGGCGAGTAGGGGCCCTCGATCTCCGGCTTCGCCTGGAACGACGAGTTGCAGCCGCAGGTCGACTGGACGTTGGGATTCTCGAAGCTGAACCCCGCGCCCATGAGCCCGTCCTTGAAGTCGACGAGCGATCCCTGGAGATACGGGAGGCTGATCGGGTCGATGACGACGCGCACGCCGTGCGAGTCGATCTCGAGGTCGCCGTCCTCGGACCCGGTGTCGAATCCGATCGCGTACTGGAAACCGGAGCAGCCCCCGCCCTCGACCGCGAGGCGCAGCACCCTGGCCTCCGGATCGGCCGCTGCGAGCGCCTTCACGCGCTCCGCCGCGAATTCGGTCAACTCGACCATGGCCCAATTGTAGCCGCGCCGCCGGTGAGCGCGAGCGCTGTGCGGGCCGCCTCCTCGCCCGCGGCCCGCGACCCGCCCGCGGACGGCGGATCGGCGGTCGGCTGCGCGTAGACCGTGCGCTCGCCGCCGTCCACGGCCCCGTCGACGTTCCGGACCGGCACGAGGCCGTGCGCGAGCACCACGCCGTCGCAGTCGAAGACGGCCCGGTCGCACTCGATCCGCTCCACCCTGGGGTCGCCCCGGACCGCCACGGGTGTGAGCCGTTCGTGGACGGAGACCGGCGCCGACTCCTTCATCGGGGCGAGGATGCCGTCCGGGGCGACGACGGTGACCGCCGCGCCGGTTGCCAGGAGCGCGTCCACGGCCCGCGCCGCCCACCGGCCGCCGCCGATCACCACGGGCCGGGACGGCCGGAAGCGCCCGCGCCCGGCCAGCTCGCACGCGGCCGGCGCCGGCAGGACGCCCGCCGGGCGGGTACCGGCGAGGCCGAGCTCCGCCGATCCGAGTGGGTGCGCGCCCGTTGCGATGACGAGCGCGGCGGCCGCGATCTCGACCGGCCCGCCCGGCCCCATCGCCAGCAGGGCCCGACCGTCCCAGCGGATCGCCGTCGCGCGCACGTCCGCGCCGGGGGCGGGCCCGCGCTCGACGACGACCGTCCGGGCCCGGCCGGCGAGCGCCTCGGCACATGCCCGCCCGCTCGCGCCGGCGCCGACGATCGCGATCGTGTCAGCCATGGGCCTCGAGCCTCGATGCGAGGCCGGCCAGGCACGTCGCGCCCTGGCAGCGGCCGGCGGCGGCATGCGTGCGCTTGCGCAGGCCGGCGACCGAGCGGGCCGGCAGGCGCATGCAGAGCGCCGCGGCGATCTCGGCGGCCGTCACCTGCTCGCACGGGCAGACGACGTCGCCGTAGGCCGGGTCGCGGGCGAAGAGCGCCGCCGGCTCGGCATGGCCGAAGAGGCGCGGGACCGGCTCGAGCGCGGCCACGGCGCCGGCCCGCTCGTCCTCGACGGGCGCCCCGGCGGCCGCCAGGAGCTCGTGGACGAGCTCCGCCACCGCGGGCGACGACGACACGCCGGTCGAGCGGATCCCCGCCGCGTGGACGAGGTTCGCGCGCTCCCGGTCGGGCCCGATCCGGTACTCCGGTTCCGACGCCGGCCGGTTGGCCGCGAACGTCTTGATCGCCCATCGCCGGTCGAGGCTCGGCACCAGCGCCCGCGCGGCCGCGAACACGGCGTCCAGCGACTCGCGGTCCACCGCCCGGTCGGTGCGGTCGGTGCCGTCGCGGGCGGTGGGCCCGAGCAGGAGCGACCCGTGCGTCGTGGGAACGCAGTAGACGCCGCGGCCCGCCGCCGTCGGGACGCCGCCCAGGATGGTACGAAACCGGGAGCCGATCTCCCGGTCGAGGAGCCAGTACTGGCCCTGGCGGGGCCAGGTCGTGAAGGGCTCGCCGCCCGCAAGGCGCGAGATCGTGTCGGCCTCGATCCCGGCCGCGTTCACGACGAACCCTGCGGCGAGCGGCCCGCGGGCCGTCTCGACGTGCGTCAGCCGCTCGCCGAGCGCCCGGAAGCCGGTGACGGGCGAGCCGAGGTGGACGTCGACGCCGTTTCGGGCGGCCAGCTCGGCGTAGCCGACGGTGAGCCTGAGCGGATCGACGATCCCGTCGGCCGGCACATGGAGGGCGGCGCGGGCTGTGGGCGCCACGAGCGGCTCGATCGCTCGCGCCCCGTCGCCGCTCACGATCTCGGCCGCACAGCGGTTGGCGCGGGCGTTCGCGAGCAGGGCGCCGAGCGCGCGCTCCTCGGCCTCCGTTGTCGCCACCGCCAGGCCGCCGATGCGCCGAAACGGCGTGTCGAGCGACGCGCAGAGCGACTCCCAGCCCGGGCTCGACCGGGCCACCAGCTCCGCCTCGAGCGAGCCGGGCGGGCAGTCCGCGCCGCACGTCGCGATCCCGGTGTTGCCCTTCGATGCGCCCTCGCCGACGTCTTCGGCGGCCTCGACGAGCACGACCCGGGCGGTCGTGAACGAGAGCCGGCGGGCGATCGCGCACCCCACGACCCCGCCTCCGACGATGACGACGTCGTAGTCCCGCACGCGGCGATCCTACGGCGGGAACCTTCGGACCGCGCGAGCCGTCTCACCGGCATGACGATGAAGCCCCTCCTGACTGCGCTCCTCGCGTCGGTCGCCGCGGTGGCGGCCGGGTGCGGCGGGAGCAGTGCGCACGAGGCGGACGGCGCGTCGGGGGACTGCGCCTACATCGCCACGTTCCGCGGCCACACGTACTCCGGTGTCACCACCCGCGTTGCCCCGGTCCCGGGCCGACGGCTCGGCGCTGCACAGTTCCCGCCGTGTGGCGACACCGGCGGCTCGCTCCCCACCGAGCCTCGCCGGCATGTGCCCGTGGCGGAGCTCCCGGGCGTCCCGAGCTCGGTGGCGCTCGTCGTCCTGGGGCAGGACCACGTGCTCCTCGTGCGCGACCCGCACCGGCTGCCGGACAAGATCCGGCGCCTCGTCCACCCGCCGGCATGACCGCGCAGAAACGGGGTCTGACCCCGTTTCTGCGTCAGTAGGTGCGGCGGGTGAGGTGGTAGGCCCAGGCGAGCGCCTCGGCGACCGCCTGGTAGAGCTCCGGCGGCACGCGGTCGCCCAGTTCGAGGTGGGCGAGGGCCTCGACCAGCACCGCGTCCTCGCGCACCGGGATGCCCGCCTCCTCGGCCGCTGCGAGGATCGCATCGGCGACGTGGCCGCGGCCCGAGGCGACGAGCGCCGGCGCGGTCTCGCCCTTTCGGTAGCGCAGCGCGGCTGCGCGGGGCGGCTGCTCAGGCGTAGCCATCGAACGCTCCCTCGGGCGGCGGCGGGGCGGCGGTCCGCGGCTCGCGCGGCGCGGCCATCGCGACGGCCGGCCGTCCGGTTGCTCGCTCGAGCGCCGCGACCAGGTCGGGCAGGCCTTCGGCGGCGAGCCGGGACGCCTCGCCTGGCGCCGTCACGACGGTGGCTCGCACGGCCCCTTCGGCCATGCGCAGCCGCACCTCGATCGCTCCCAGGTCGGGCGAGTGAAGGACGAAGCCGGCCTCGCCCGCCGGGCCGCGGGCCGGCCCTTCGCCGTCGCCCTCGCCGTGCGCCTCGGGGTCGACGTGGATCTGTGCCGCGACGCCGCCCGGAAGCCAGAGCGGCGAGCCGTCAGTGAAGTGGAGTGCGGCCCGCAGCAGCGCCCCGTCGCCGCGGGCCGCCAGCTCGCCTGCCACCTTCGTCACGGTGTCGGTGATCTCGTCGGCCTCGCCGGTCTGCGTGACGATGCGGACGCGCAGCTGGGCGGGCGTGGCCTCCACGACCTTCAGATGCAGCTTCTGCCCCGGAAGCAGGCCCGACGGCAGCTGCGCCTCGAGCATCATCCCCGCCAGCGAGATCATCCCCCGGCCCCCGTTCATGGGCGCCGAGATCAGCCGCGCGACGAGGTCGGCGCCCGGCTCCAGGCGCGGCCCCACCTGCGGGGCGGAGCCCGCCGGTGTGACTGCCTTCAGGGTGATGGTTCCGGTCTGCATGTCTCAACTTGTGGCCTTGGGGGACGACTACCCGGAAATGCCAGGCCGTCCCTGGTCCTGGTTATCGACCACGAGAAGAGGAACTTCCGTATGGAACGCGGTCTCTACATCGCCGCCTCGGGCATGCTCGCCGAGCAAGTGCGGCAGGATCAGATCGCCAACGACCTCGCCAACGCCTCGACGCCCGGCTACAAGGCCGACCGTTCGGCGCAGGCGAGCTTCGCCGACCTCCTGCTCCAGAACTCGCAGACGGGGCAGACGGTCGGATCGCTGAGCATGGGAGCCCACGTCGCGCGCATCGTGACGAGCCTCGAGCAGGGCCCCCTCCAGCAGACCGGCGACCCGCTCGACATCGCCCTCCAGGGCGACGGCTTCCTGGCCGTCGACTCCGGCGCCGGCACCCGCTACACCCGAAACGGGCAGCTCTCGCTCGACAGCCAGGGCCGCCTCATGACCGTCACCGGCTACCTCGTCCTCGGGACGAACGGCCAGCCCATCACCGCCACCGGCGCGCGCACGCCCGACGACATCTCGATCTCCCAGGCGGGAGTCGTGAGCGTCAGCGGCCGCACCGTCGGCACGCTGGCGGTCGTCTCGCTCACGGGCGCCACCAAGGAGGGCGACACGCTCTTCACCGGCGCCGCGGGCGCCCGGCCGGCCGGCACCACGGTCGACCAGGGCTACCTCGAGGGCTCCGGCGTCGAGCCGGCCCGCGCGATGGTCGACATGATCGTGTCGCTTCGCGCGTACGAGTCGAGCCAGCGCGTCCTGCACGCGATCGACGACACCCTCGGCCGCGCCACGACCTCGGTGGGATCGGCCACCGGGGGTTGATGACCCACGGTCTGGATGACTAAAGAACGACGACCACTCGACGATTACGGAGGACGAAACTCCGGGACCCCCAGGCTGGACTGCATTGCGCAGAAGCCCGCGAGAAGCGCTGAAGTCGCCATCGCACCCGGACTCCCCTCCAGGGAAGGACAAGGGACGAGATGCTGAACGGGCTTTACTCCGCAGCGGCGGGGATGATCGCGCAGCAGACGCGCATCGACGCGCTTTCGAACGACATCTCCAACGTCAACACGACGGGCTACAAGCAGGTCCGCACCGGCTTCAAGGATCTCGTCTACAACATCGAGGCCGGGATGCGGATCGGCGCCGGATCAGCCGTCGTGGACGCCGGCCGGATGTTCAGCCAGGGCGGCCTCCAGCAGAACGGGGACCCGCTCTCCGTCGCGCTTGACGGCCCCGGCTTCTTCCAGGTGAAGCGCGGCGACGGCAGCCTGGCGCTCACGCGCTCGGGCGATTTCCATGCCGACGCGAAGGGCCAGCTCGTGAACGGCGACGGCGACCGCGTCTGGCCGCCGGTCACGCTGCCGGCGGGCACGAACGTCGACGACGTCGGCATCTCCGCGACGGGCGTCGTGACGGTGAAGCAGGCGGTCGTCGGCCAGATCCAGGTCGTGAGCGTCCCCTCGCCGTCCAACCTGCTGCCGGTCGGCGGCTCGCTCTTCCTGCCGACGGCGCAGAGCGGCGCGATCCGGCCGATGGCGACGCAGGGCATCCGCCAGGGCTTCCTCGAGGCCTCGAACGTCGACCTGGCGAGCGCGATGGTGAACGTCATCGACGCGCAGCGCAGCTTCCAGATGGACTCCAAGGCGATCCAGACGCAGGACCAGCTCATGCAGATCGCAAACGAGATCAGGCGCTAGGGATCACCGTGATCGACCCGATCGACACGAGCCTGCTTCCGCCCGACGTCCGCAAGGCCGGGCCGGCCGACCAGAAGCTCTACGCCGGCGCGCTGGCGTTCGAGCAGCAGCTCACCGAGCAGCTCGCCCAGTCGCTCTCCGACTCCGCGCAGGCGGCCGGCGGGTCGGACGACGACGAGGACGGCTCGGGCGACGCCACGACGTCGATGTACAAGCAGATGCTGCCCGACGCGATGTCGCAGGGCGTGACCGCCGCAGGCGGCCTCGGCCTGGCCCGCGTGATCTACGACCAGCTCCGGCTGCGGGAGGGCCAGTCGTGACCGGCCTCATCGACCACCTCGAGCGCCAGCTGGCCTCGGCCCAGCGCCTGCTCCAGATCGTGATCGCCCAGCGCGACGCCATCCGGGCCCAGGACGTCGAGGCCGTGCTCGCCCGGCTCGCCGAGGTGCAGCAGGAGATGGGCCGTCGGATGCAGCTCGAGCGCGAGCGCGACACGCTGCTCGACCAGGCGTCCAACGCCCTGCGCCGCCCGGCCGCTGACCTCACGCTCGAGATGATCCTCGTGCTCCTGCCGGCCGGCGACGCGATCCGGGCCCGGGATCTCTCCGCACAGCTTCGCGGGATGCTCTCCGAGACGGCTCGCATCCACGGCCAGAACCGGGTGCTGATCCGCCAGGAGCTCTCCTTCCTCGACCACCTGATGCGCGTGCTCTCGGGCACGCCCGAGGGTGCGTACTCGGCCGCCGGCGGCGCCTCGCCCCGGGTCCAGGTCCTCAACCTGATCGACACGAGGGTGTAAGCAGATGCCGCTCTCCACATTCCTCGGCCTCGAGACCACCCTGCGGGGCATCCTGGCCCAGCAGCTGGCGCTCGACGTGACCGGCCACAACATCGCGAACGCCAACACCATTGGCTACAGTCGCCAGGCCGCGGTGATGGCGCCGACCGAGGCGTACACCGTCCCCGGCGTCACCCGCCCGCCGCAGGCCGGGCAGCTCGGAACGGGCGTCAACGTGCAGAGCTACCAGCGCATGCGCGACGAGTTCCTGGACATCCAGTACCGCGCCCAGAGCATGCGCCAGGGCTCGGCCGAGGCTGCTCAGGACGGCCTGCGCCAGATCGAGGTCGCCTTCAACGAGCCCTCCGACACGGGGCTCAACTCGCTGCTCCAGAGCTACTGGTCGTCGTGGCACGACGTCTCCAACGCTCCCGAGAACCTGGCCACCCGCCAGGCGCTCGCGCAGAACGCCGCGAGCCTCGCCAACGGCTTCCAGAGCCTCGCCACCCAGCTTCAGACCGTGCAGTCGCAGGTCGGCCAGAACGTGACCGACACGATCTCGCAGGTGAACGCGATCGGCTCGCAGATCACCCAGCTCACGGCGGCCATCACGGCCGACGAGGTGACCGGCGACAAGCCGAACGACCTGCTCGACCAGCGCGACGTCCTGATCGACCAGCTCTCGAAGCTCGGCAACGTCACCGTCACGGTCGGCGCGCTCGACACGGTCGACATCACGATCGGCGGGGCGACGCTCGTGTCGGGCGGGACGCCGCAGGCCGCGATCGCCGAGTCCGACATGACGAGCCTCACCTCGGGCAAGCTGAGCGGGCTGATCGGCCTTCGCGACACGACGATCCCGGGCTACCAGGCGTCGCTCGACGCGATCGCCGGGACGCTCATCACCGAGACCAACAACGCGCACGTGAACGGGTTCGACCTCGCGGGCAACGCGGGCGGCGTCTTCTTCAACGGCACCGACGCGGCCTCGATCGCCGTGAACCCGGCGCTCCTCCTGACGCCGGCGCTCATCGCGGCGTCGGGCAACGGCCAGCCCGGGAACGCCGGGAACGCGCTCACGATGGCCGACATGCAGGCCGCCGCGCAGGCCGGCCTCGGCGGGGCGACGATCAACACGGCCTACTCGCAGCTCGTGACGCAGCTCGGCTCGGACGTGCGCGACGCGACGCAGACGACCGACAACGCGACCATCCTCGCCGGATCGCTCGACGACAAGCGCCAGTCCGTCTCGGGCGTGTCGCTCGACGAGGAGATGACCAACCTCGTCAAGTTCCAGCGCGGCTACCAGGCCTCGTCCCGTGCGCTCTCCGCGATGGACGAGATGATCGACCAGCTCATCAACCGGACCGGGAAGGTGGGGCTGTGAGCGCCCGAATCACCCAGAACATGCTTTCGAGGTCGCTCTTGCTCGACCTCCAGAACGTCACCGACAAGCTCTCGCGCACCCAGCGCAAGATCTCGTCCGGCAAGGAGCTCACCGCTCCGTCGGACGACCCGTTCGCCGCCAGCCAGGCGCTCATGCTCCGGCAGGACGTCGCGCTCGACCAGCAGTACCAGCGCAACATCGCCGAGGCGCAGTCGTGGCAGGGCGTCACCGACACAGCGCTCTCGAACGTCGGCGACGCGGTGCTCCGTGTCCGCGACCTGGTCGTCCAGGGCGCGAACGACACGCTCGGCCCGCAGGGCCGCCAGGCGATCGCCAACGAGGTGACGCAGCTCATCGACTCGATCAAGTCGTCGGCCAACGCGCAGTACGCCGGCCGCTACGTCTTCGCCGGCTCGGCCACGCTGACCCAGCCCTACCAGCTCGGCGCCAACGACGCGTTCTCGGGGAACACCGAGACCGTGAAGCGCGAGATCGGGCCTGGCGTCCAGATCGACCTGAACACGGTCGGCCAGACGACCTTCGGCGACGACACCTCAGGTCTTCTGAAGACGCTCCGCGACATCGTCACGGATCTGAACTCGGGCAACACCGCGGCGCTCGGCAACGCCGATCTCCAGGCGATCGACGTCGCCCACGACACCGTGATCAACGCCCGCTCGGTCGTCGGCGCGTCGAGCAACAGGCTCGACACCGCGATGAACCGGATCCAGCAGCTCCAGGACGCCTCATCGAAGCGGCTCTCGGACACCGAGGACGCGGACATGGCAAAGACGCTCGTCGACTTCTCGACGCAGCAGGCGGTGTACCAGTCGGCGCTCCGTGCGGGCGCCAACATCATCCAACCATCGCTGATGGACTTCCTCAGCGGCTAGTCCGGTCCCCCGACCAGGAGGTCAATCCACAATGCAGATCCAGAGCACACGGTTCGGCGCAATCGAGATCGCGGATGACGCGGTCATCGAGTTCGCCGACGGCATCATCGGCCTGCCGGGCACGCGCTACGCGCTCGTCGCCCAGCACGAGGGCTCGTCCTTCTACTGGCTGCACTCGGTCGACGACCCGTCGGTCGCGCTTCCCGTCACGCAGCCCTGGCTCTTCTTCCCGACCTATGACGTTGCGGTGTCCGACGAGGACTCGCACAAGCTGGGTCTCGAGACCTCGGAGGAGGCCGACGTCTTCTGCGTCGTCCGCGCCGCCCAGGAGCTCGAGGACTTCACCGTCAACCTGCGCGGGCCGATCGTGGTCCATGCCGCCCGCCGGCTCGGCCGGCAGGTCATCAACGAGGCCGGCGACTACGACGTCCGCCAGCCGCTCTTCACGCACGTCCAGCTGAACCAGGCCGCCCCGGCCAGCTCGACCACTCCCATCGCAGCGACGGGGGTGTAGCGAATGCTCGTCATCACTCGTCGTTCCGGTGAGCGGGTCGTCCTCGGCGACGACATCACCATCACAGTGCTCGAGATCTCAGGCTCCACCGTGCGCCTGGGCATCGACGCCCCGACCGAGGTGCCGGTCTACCGGCACGAGATCTGGCTCGCCGTCAAGGCCGAGAACCAGGCCGCGGCCAGCTCCGAGGTCACCAGTCTTCCCTCTCCACTCACGAAGTAGCACGACCGACAAGGAGGTCACCCACCGATGTCCCTTCGCATCCAGAACAACACCGAGGCGTTCAACGCCCACCGGCAGCTCGAGAACACCTCGATGCAGCTGTCGAAGTCGATGGAGCGCCTGAGCTCCGGCTACCGCATCAACCGTGCGTCTGACGACGCGGCCGGACTCGCCATCAGCGAGAAGCTGCGCGCCGAGATCGGCGGCCTGGATCAGGCCCAGCGCAACACCCAGGACGCCGTCTCGATGGTGCAGACGGCTGAAGGTGCCATGGCCGAGGTCCACTCGATGCTCCAGCGCGTTCGCGAGCTGGCCGTCGAGTACAACAACGGCACGCTGTCGGCGTCCGACAAGGCGTCGATCACGCAGGAGGTCGCACAGCTCTGCGCCGAGATCGGCCGGATCGCCTCCGACACCACGTTCAACTCGATCGCCGTCCTCACCGGCTCGGCGCTCATCACCTTCCAGGTCGGTGCCGACGACGGCGAGACGATCAGCGTCTCGGCCGTGCAGCTCTTCGGCTCCGGCGCCGGGTTCAAGATCGACTCCAACATGTTCACGTGGGGCACCACGGTGACGCTGGCGTCGATCGACCAGGCCGTCCAGGGCGTCGCCGATGCCCGCGGCCAGTTCGGCTCGATCCAGAACCGGCTCGAGCACACCCTGGCCAGCCTGGCCACCTTCCAGGAGAACCTGACCGCGTCCGAGAGCCGGATCCGCGACGTGGACATGGCCTCCGAGATGGTGAACTTCACCAAGCTGCAGATCCTGCAGCAGGCCGGCACCTCGATGCTGGCCCAGGCCAACCAGCTGCCCCAGAGCGTCCTCACGCTGCTGCGCGGCTAGTCCCGGCCGAGAAGCGCACCCGGGCCGGGCCCTCCTCGCGGGGGCCCGGCCCTCGTCGTTTCGAGGGGCCGTGTACAGTCGACCGCGGATGGCCGTTCGCTGCGGAACCTGCGGCTTGGTGGCGTACTACACGCCGGATCGGTGCCCGCGCTGCGGCGGGGAGTCATTCGACGAGGTGGCGGGACGTCCGCGGCGGCCGATACCGAGCAGCGGCGAGTCGTTCATCGGGTTCGTGCTCTTCGTCGCCGCGCCGTTCTGCGCCCTCGCGGGCATTCTCACGCTCACCGCTGACGAGCCCGGCTCGGTGCGGTTCCTCGGCCTCATGGTCGGAGTCGGGCTCGGCGCGCTCTGCGGTGGCATGGCGGCTCTCCTGCTGCGGCCCCCGGCCCCCTAAGCGCCGTTGCGCTCGCCGACGAAGACGACGTGTGGGCGCCCGTGCGCCTCGAGCTCCCCGTCGCGGCGCATGCCGATGCGCTCGGCCACCCGGTGCGAGGCGACGTTCTCGACGTCCGCCACGGCGATGATCCTGGGGACGTCCAGGCCGGCGAGCCCGGCCACCAGGCAGGCGGCGGCCGCCTCGGTCGCATAGCCGTGCCCCCAGGCCCGGCGGGCGAACGTGTAGCCGACCTCGACGTCGCCCGTCGGCTCGAAGAGGCCGAAGCCGGCGTCGCCCACGACCGACCCGTCGGCGACCAGCTCGACGGCGTAGTAGGCGTACCCGCGCGCCGCGTGGGCGACGAGCTGCTCGTCCATGATCGCGCGGACGGCGCTCTCGTCGGGAAGCGGCCCGCCGGGGATGTAGCGCATGACCTCCGCATTGCCGTAGACGTCCATCATCGGGCCCTCGTCGCCGGGCCGGAACGGCCGGACACGAAGGCGCGGCGTGACGATCGGGAGCGAGAGCACCGCGGGATCGTAAGGCCCCTTAAGCACGACGGGCCGCCCAAGGGCGGCCCGTCGCTCGTCGTCCCGTGTGTACGGGGTCTTCGATTACCGCAGGAGGCTGAG